>NPIE01000205.1_pt1 | contig 54309 bp, 42 predicted proteins | sample 8637661 | NCBI WGS metagenome assembly NPIE01 (sample SAMN07420842, study PRJNA396082) | bioreactor metagenome | isolation source: sample BA12 brine-fed electro-methanogenic bioreactor BA | place: Japan: Kochi | collected 2016-12-09 | reverse complement strand
AACCATGCTGGCGCTGACCCGCCCACGGCACTTTGTGCCGATCCATGGAGAGTACCGCCACCTGGTCAAGCACGCCCAGTTGGCTCGCACGATGGGGCTGGGCGTCAACGAAGCCTTCGTGATGGGCAACGGCATGCCGCTTGTTCTGAGCCGGGAGGGGGTCCGCCTTGACGATGAGGTTGAAACGGGGCGCGTGCTGGTGGACGGCAAAGGTATCGGCGACGTCGGAGCGCTTGAATTGCGCGACCGACGTCATCTCGCCAATCACGGCATGGTCACGGCAGTGCTCGGTGTCAACAGCAGGAGCGGAGAAATCGTCTACGGCCCCGAACTGCTGACACGCGGATTCGTTCCCGAGGAGGACAGCCGCGACTATCTTGAACAGGCGGCCGCCGCCGTGCGCGAGGTCTTGACGGAACACAGCCTGGAAGCCATCTCTGACTGGGAAGAGCTGCGGGTTGAAGTGCGCAAGGCCCTGCGACGCTTCTTTAACCGTACCATCCAGCGACGGCCGCTGATCGTGCCGATCATCATGGAGCTTTGACGATCCTGTTCACAACCTATTCACCTTTAAATGACTCATTTCAGGGACAAACCACATGACACTGCTTCAAGCCCTTTTCCTTGGAACCCTGCAGGGGCTCACCGAATTTCTGCCTGTTTCATCATCAGGACACCTGGCCATCGCCCAGCATTTCCTGCCCGGTTTTGAGCAGCCCGGCGTCTTGTTCGACATCATGCTGCATGTCGGCACCATGATCGCGGTCATTCTCTACTTCTGGACTGACATCAGGATGTTGGCTCAATCCCCATTCCGGCGCAGCGGAGATTCAGGCGTGCATCGCAAAATCCTGCTCCTGCTGGTGGTCGGTTCGATCCCAACGGCCATCATCGGCCTCACGTTCAAGGATTTCTTTCAAGATCTGTTTGATAACCTGACCGTGGTTTCCTCCATGCTGCTGGTGACCGGCACTCTTTTGTTCATCTCCGAACGGTTTCGTCGCGGCACCCGCAAGGAGAGCCAGTTGACGATTGCTGATGCCCTGGTGGCCGGCACCGCGCAGGCCATGGCGATCATCCCCGGCATCTCCCGCTCCGGCTCCACCATCGCCAGCCTGTTGATCAAGGGGGTGGACGGAGAGACTGCAGCGCGCTTTTCGTTTCTGCTGGCGCTGCCGGCTGTATTCGGTGCCGCCATCCTGTCGCTGGGAGATATCCGCCATGTGGCCACTGACCAGATGCCCCTGTACCTTGCAGGCACTGCCGCTGCATTTGTTGCGGGTTATTTTTCAATTCGCTTTCTTCTGGCGATCATCCGCCGCCGCCGATTGTATACTTTTGCTATTTACTGTTGGCTCGCAGGCGCTTTTTTCCTCAACTATTCACTCTGAATTGATGGATAAGGGATGAGTGACGAAACTTCGAAAACCCGCCGCGTGACCCTGCGCAAAGAGATAGCGGGCCTGATCTGGCTGGCTCTCGGTCTTTTTCTGCTGCTCTGCCTGGTGTCTTTTAATCAGGGCGACCCTTCCTGGAACACCAGCATCAGGCCCGATGAGATCAGCAATCTCGGCGGGGTGGTCGGCGCCTACCTTGCAGATATCCTGTTCCAGACCTTGGGGCTGCCCGCCCTGCTGCTGCCCCTCGCCTGCTTCCTGGTGGCCTGGCGTCTGCTGCGCATGCGCGAGGTGCGGTTTCGCCTGCAGCGCACCCTGGCCTTTTTCGCCCTACTGCTGTCGCTGGCCGGGCTGCTGGCGCTGCGCTTCAAGGAGATCCCCCTGTTCGGGTCGACCCTCGATGAGGCGGGCGGGGCCGCGGGCCGGATACTGGTCTACTCCCTGTCAAGCCTGCTCAACATCACCGGCACCGCTATTGTGCTGGGCGTTTTCTTCCTCGTCTCCCTGATGCTTTCCACGCGTTTTTCCCTGGTCCTTTTTCTCTCCGACCGTCTTGACCGGCTCGGGCGTGGAATCGAACAGCGCCGCGATCGACGCGCTGTGCGCAGGCAGCAGAAAGCCAAAGAGAAGGGGGAGCGACTCGAGAAGGGTCCTGTCATCGCCCAGCCCGTACCGCACCCGCAGTCATCGGCGAACTATTCTTCGAAAAAGAAAAAAAAGAAGAAAAAAGACGATCCCGACCTGCAGGAACATTTTGAATTTCTGGAACCTTCCGGGACCTATCATCGCCCATCCCTGTCGTTGCTCGATCACGACGGCGGCCCTCCTCCCGAGGTTGATCGCGAATCGCTGATGGCCAACGCCCGCCTGCTGGAGAACAAGCTCAAAGATTTCGGCGTCGAGGGGGAAGTTGCGGAAGTCAAGCCTGGACCGGTGGTCACCATGTACGAGTTCGCGCCGGCCCCAGGCGTCAAGGTCAACAAGATCGCAGGGCTCTCCGACGATCTCTCCATGGCGCTGCGTGCCATGTCGATCCGCATCGTCGCCCCTATTCCCGGCCGCGGCGTAGTGGGAATCGAGATCCCCAACCGCGAGCGTGAAACAGTATGGCTCAAGGACATTTTCGAGTCGGACGTCTTCCAGAAAGCGGGCGGGCGTCTGCCCATGGCCTTGGGCAAGGACATTTTCGGCGGCACGGTGGTCTCCGATCTGGCGAAAATGCCCCACTTGCTGGTGGCCGGCTCCACCGGCAGCGGCAAGTCGGTCTCCATCAACACCATGGTGCTCTCCCTGCTCTACCGCGCCACCCCGGAAGACGTGCGCATCATCATGGTCGACCCCAAAATGCTCGAACTCTCCATCTACGAGGGGATCCCCCATCTGCTGCTGCCGGTGGTGACCAATCCCAAGAAGGCCGCCCTCGCCCTCAACTGGGCGGTCCGCGAGATGGAACGGCGCTATCGGCTGATGGCCGACAAAGGGGTGCGCAATATCGACGGCTACAACAAGAAGCTGGCCCGCGAGGAGAAGGAACTCGCCGAGCGGAAAAACCAGGCCAACGGCGAGGACGAAGCCGTCGATATGATGGAGGATGATCTGCCGGAGGTCGAACCGGTCGAGGGCGAAGAACTCGAACACGGTCACCTGCCCTACATCGTGGTTATCGTCGACGAGCTGGCCGACCTGATGATGGTGGCGGGGCGCGAGATCGAAGAAGCCATCGCGCGCCTGGCACAGATGGCCCGCGCCGCCGGCATCCACCTGATTCTGGCCACCCAGCGGCCGTCCGTCGACGTCATCACCGGCCTGATCAAGGCCAACTTCCCGACCCGGATCTCGTTCAAGGTCTTCTCGCGCACCGACTCGCGCACCATCCTCGACTCCATGGGGGCTGAAACCCTGCTGGGCATGGGCGATATGCTCTTTCTTCCGCCCGGCACCGGCGCCCTGCAGAGGGTGCATGGCGCCTTTGTCAGCGAGATGGAAGTGCAGCGCGTCGTCGAATTTCTCAAGAAACAGGGCGAGCCTGAATACGACAAATCGATTCTGGAAACACCCGCCGGCGGTGAAGGGAGCGGCGGCAGCGACGACGAGGAAGAGGACGAAAAGTGGGACGAAGCCCTCGCGCTGGTGGCCGACACCCGGCAGGCCTCTATCTCCATGCTGCAGCGCCGCCTGCGGGTCGGCTACAACCGCGCCGCACGCATGATCGAAAAGATGGAGCAGGAAGGGATCGTCGGGCCGTCGGACGGCACCAGCAAGCCGCGCGAAGTCTTCATCAACCGCATCGAACCGCAGTAAGAAAAAGTCTTTGCTGCTGCGCGGCCTGCATCAGAAGGAGGTCAATTCACAGCCATGGCTCAATCGACAGCACGTGAACGACAGGTTCTCGACCTGTGCCTGGCCTCCCTGCATGCCCTGCCGGACTGCCGGCCGGAGTTCATTCCCGCGCCGGAACCTGAAGCCGGCGGCACGCTCGAGATGCACGGCCCCTGGGGCTGCTGCCGCTACCGGGTCGTTGCGGTGACCCGCATGACGCCACAGACAGCCGAACTGATCGTTCATCGTCACCGGCTTGATCCGCCGTCGATTCCTCAGATGGTCATGACGGACTACGTCTCTGCCGGCTGTGGCGAGACCCTGCGTCAGGAAGGGATCGAATACATCGACACCGCCGGCAACGCTTTTTTGCGCCAGCCCGGCCTGCTGGTTGAAATCAGCGGTCGCAAAAAAGCCTCCCGCACCCCCAAGGCAGGGCGCGGCTTTCAGCCGACCGGACTGCGCCTGATCCACCTGCTGCTGCGAAAGCCCGAGGCCCTTAACTGGACCTACCGGCGCCTGAGCAACGAGGCCGGTCTCGCCCTCGGCGCCGTTGGGCCGGTACTGAAAGAGCTTCAGCAGCGCGGCTTCGCCCAGCCCGACGACAACGGACGGCTGCACCTGTGCAACCGCACCGAGCTTTTCCACCGCTGGGAGATCGGCTATCTCGAGCGGCTGCGCCCCAAACTGCTGCTTGACATCTGCCGCCCCGCCGCAGACCTGGCGCTCACCGCGCTGCCCGACCTGATCGTCAAACAGGGACTGCAGGGGCAACTGCAGGTCGGCGGTGAACTTGGAGCGGCGCTGGTGCTGCAGGGCACACGTCCTCAGCGGGCGACCTTGCACATTCAGGACGATCCGCTCGCCCTGATGCTGCGCCTGCGCCTGGTGCCGGATGCCGACGGCAACATTTCCCTGCTGCGGGTCCTTGATCCGCGACTGGGCAAAGATCCAAAAAATGCGCGCCTGACGCTGGCCGATCCGCTTCTGCTCCACGCCGAAACCACCGGCGGCGGCAACCACGCCGACGAGTTGGCGCAGCAGGTTTATCAGCGCTACCTGGCGCGCCACCTGTCACCACGCTCACCAAACCAATCTCAGGACGCCACCCATGAATCCAGATAAACTCAAAGAAATGCTCACCGATCTGCGTGACGGCCGCCTCAGCGTCGAGCAAAGCATCGAGCGCCTGAAACACCTTCCCTTCGAGGATATCGGCATCGCCATGATCGATCATCACCGCAGCCTGCGCCAGGGTGCCGCCGAAGTCATCTTCGGCGAAGGGAAATCCGTTTCCCAGCTGATCAATATCGTCACCCGCATGCAGCAGCGCGACAGCAACATCCTGGTGACCCGCCTGAACAGCGAAAAAGCGGAAGACCTTCTGGCCCTGTTCCCGACGGGCGAATACGATACCGACGGACGCACTTTTACCCTGCTGCAGTCCCCCATCGTCCCCCGCGGGCGCGGCAGCATCGCCATTGTCGCTGCCGGCACCTCCGACCTGCCGGTCGCGCGCGAAGCCACCGTTACCGCGCGAATGCTGGGGCACCAGGTTGAAGAAATCGTCGACGTGGGCGTCGCCGGACTGCACCGCCTGCTGGCCCGCACCGAAAGCCTGCAACGCGCCGCGGTGGTGATCGTGGTGGCGGGGATGGAGGGCGCGCTCCCCTCCGTGGTCGGGGGGCTGGTGTCAGCACCGGTCATCGCCGTACCCACCTCCATCGGCTACGGCGCCGCCTTCAACGGCATCGCCGCTCTGCTCGGCATGCTCAATTCCTGCGCATCCGGCCTGACGGTGGTCAATATCGACAACGGCTTCGGCGCCGCATTCGCCGCCCATCGCATCAACCTGCAGGAGAATTCATGAAGACGCTGTTTCTCGACACCTTCAGCGGCATCTCCGGTGACATGACGCTGGGCCTCATGGTCGATCTCGGCGTCGATGAACAGGAACTCAAAAGCCTCCTGAAAAAACTGTCGCTAGCAGACTACGAAATCGAGTGGACAAAGGAGAGCCGTTCAGGGATCGCCGGCAGCCGCTGCCTGATCCGTACTACGGCCGCCCAGCCCCACCGCAGCTGGCACGACATCGACGCCATGCTGGCCGCGGCCGACCTGCCCCACGCAGCAAAAGAGCTGGCACGGCGCATTTTCCTGCGCATCGGGCACGCCGAGGCCCATATCCACGATACAACACTCGACAAAGTTCACTTTCATGAAGTGGGCGCGGTGGATTCCATCCTCGATGTGGTCGGCGCCGCACTGGGCTGGCACCTGCTGGGGGAGCCGGAAGTGCTGTGCGCCCCCCTGCCGCTGACCCGCGGTTTCATCAGGTGCGCTCACGGCAACCTGCCCCTGCCGGCACCGGCGACCGCCGAGATTCTGGCCGGAAGCCCGGTCACCTACGATGACGCCGGACAGGAACTGGTAACGCCGACCGGAGCCGCGATTGCCGTGGAAATGGCCACCTTTTCCCCGCTGCCGGGTATGACCCTGTCGCGCACCGGGTATGGCGTCGGCGGCCGCGACCTCCCCGATCGCCCCAACCTGCTGCGCGGTTTCCTCGGAGAACTCAACAGTGAAAGGACTGCACAGCGCGTTGAGGTTCTGGAAACGCACCTTGATGACGTCAACCCCGAATGGCTCGGCGCACTGATGGAAGATCTTCTGCACCAGGGCGCCCTCGATGTCGCCTATTCCCCGTTGCAGATGAAAAAAAACCGCCCCGGCATCAGGGTCACCGTCCTGGCCCCGCTGGGACAGGGCGCAGAGTGCGCCCGCCGATTGCTGCATGAAAGCAGCGCCGCGGGGGTTCGCCGGCAGTTCTGGGACCGCTTCACCCTGGCGCGCGAGTCCCGCACGATCGACACCGAGCTGGGTCCGGCGCAGGTCAAGCTGCTACGAGACGGCAGGAAACTGCTGCGCATCACTCCAGAGTTTGAAAGCTGTCGGACGCTGTCGCAATCCACCGGTCGCCCGCTGCCCGAAATCTATCGGCTGGTGGAGCGTGCCGCGGACGGCCTTTTTTCAGCTGAAAGGGACCAAGGGGCCACTTCAGGAGAGGTTCAATGAAACGTTTCATTCTGCTGCTGGCAACCAATGGCGGCCTCGGTTATTTTCCCCGCGCGCCGGGCACCATCGGCACCCTGGCCGGGATTCCCGTTTATGCCCTGCTCTCGCGCCTGTCCACGCCCCTTTACCTGCTGACCTGGCTGGCGCTGCTGGCGCTGGCCTGCTGGACGGCAACCCATGCAGGGCGTATTTTCGGCGTCATCGACGATCGCCGCATTGTCATCGATGAACTTGTCGGTTATCTTGTGGCAGTAGTCTTTGTACCCTTTTCCTGGACTGCGGCAATTGCCGGTTTTTTTCTGTTCCGTTTTTTCGATATTGCAAAGATTTGGCCGGCGTCCTGGTTCGATCGCCGCATGAAAAACGGAGTCGGAGTGGTGCTCGATGACGTGGCGGCGGGGATTTATGCCGCATTTGTCCTACATCTTCTTCTCTATTTCCGGAACCTGTCCTGACGCCATCAACCAGGTGTCGGGCAGGAGGGGATTCGCTCGACGGAGGCAACATGGAAGAACAGATCCGGATCGCGACACTTGTCGTGGGAGACGAGCTTCTCAACGGCGAGATCTCCGATACCAATACGGCCGCCATGGGGAGGGCGCTGGGGAAACTCGGCTGCCGGGCTCTTGAAGGGCGCACCATTGCAGACAGCGAGGAGAGCATCAGCGCCACACTGCAGGAGCTGGCCTCCCGCTACCAGGTCGTCCTGGTTGCCGGCGGGCTTGGCCCCACCCGCGACGACCTGACCGCACGCGCCGCGGGCCGCGCTTTCGAGCAGCGGTTGGTCCTCAATGATGAGGCCCTCGAATCGATCCGCACATTTTTCCAGGAGCAGCGCCTGGAGATGGACCCGCGCAATGAAAAGCAGGCCCTGCTGCCCCAGAAAGCTATCCCCCTGGCCAATCCCGCCGGCACCGCCCCCGGTTTTGTCTTGACACAGAACAGCTGCCGCCTTCTTTTCTTTCCCGGCGTGCCCGCCGAGCTGGAAGCGATGCTTGAATGCCATCTTCCGCCCCTGCTCGACGAATGGTTCGGCGACCGCCCCCCTATGGGGGAAAGGGTGCTCAAGATCTTCGGCCTCTCGGAACCGAAAACCGAAAGCATGATCGAATCCCAGCCCTTGCCCGAAGGGGTTACGATTGCCTTCGGCGTCGACCATCCCTTTGTTCACCTCAAGCTGCGCGCGGCAGGGGATGACTGGGAAGAGCGCCTCGATCAGACGGAAGTTTCAATGCGCAAAAAGCTGGGCGACTTCATTGTGGCCCGAGAGCGGGAAACGCTGGCACAGAATGTCGCCGCCATGATGAAACAGAGCGGCCTTACCCTGGCGCTGGCCGAATCCTGTACCGGCGGAATGGTGGCCGAGTGGCTCACGGCCATTCCGGGCGCCTCGACCTACCTCGACCGCGCCGCGGTGACCTACTCCAACCAGGCCAAGAACGACTGGCTGGGAGTTTCAAAGCGAATTCTGCATGAACATGGCGCAGTCAGCGAATTCTGCGCCCGCGCCATGGCGACCGGTCTGCGGCAGGCCACCCGCACGGACATTACCCTGGCCATCACCGGCATCGCCGGCCCTGACGGCGGCACCGAGGACAAGCCCGTCGGAACGGTCTTCATTGCCCTGTCGGCAGGCGACGCGGAACAGGCCAAACGCTACACCTTCGGCGGAACCCGGGACCAGGTCCGGCGTGCCAGCGCCTGCATGGCGCTGGAGTGGCTGCGCCGCTACCTGATCGAACATCAGAGACGATGAATATGGCTCTCTCATTTTAACCTAAAACCGCTGTCCTCCCTGAAGACTTGGCGGAAGCGGTTCTCGCAGATCAGTCTTCATCCATTCCATGGAGATCAGACCCATGGCCGGCTTGTTCAACAGAAAAAACGTCAGCCGCATGGGTGCTGCCGCCGCGGTAGCCCTCATTCTGCTGTTGTGCGCCTTTTATGACGTCATCCATGACGGCGGGTTTCTGCTGAGTGCGGCTCTCGGTGGCCTCCTTCTGATCACTTTCCGGCAGAAAAAACACCTTCAGGCCCAGACGGGAAAACTGCAGAAAGAGCACGAGGATCTGCAGCGACAGACCGAAGCGGCACAGAAGCGTTTTCAGCACATCTTCGACCATGCCGGCGATGCCCTGTTTTTCATCGACCCCACTGACGGCAGCCTTTTACAGGTCAACCCCCAAGGGGAAAGAATGCTGGGCTACAGCCAGGAGGAGATTCGCAGGCAGTCCCTTTCGGTTCTTTTTCCCGGCCGCCAGATGCGTCGCTACCTGCGGCTGGTGCGCCGCGTCATGCGTGACGGCTACGGCGAGGAGCCTGCGTTGCAGCTGCGGCGCAAAGATGGGGAAAAACTGATCGGCGCGGTGCATGCCCGCCTCGGCCAACTGGGTGAGCATCAGATCGTGCACGGCGTCATCCGCGATGTCACCCGCTTTCGGCAGGCGGAAAACGCGCTGCGCCGCAGAAACCGCGAGCTGGTGCTGCTCAATGAGATCGCCCGCAACATTGCCGGACGCAGCGGCCTCGACGAGCTGTTGCAGACCATTCTGGAGGACGTCATTGCCGTCCTTGAGGCCCATGGCGGTGGCATCTTCCTGGTCCGCGACGAAGGCACCACTTTACAGCTGGCGGTCCATCGCAATATCAGCTCCGATGTTCTGACTGATATCCGCAACGTGCCGCCGGGGCTCGGGCTGGCCGGCCGGGTGGCGGCCAGCGGACACCCGCAGGGTTCCGCCGATGTCCAAACCGATCTGCGCCTGCGCAGCCACGCCATTCGTAATGCCGGCTGGCGCGGCTTTCAGGCCATTCCGTTGACAGCCCAGGAGCAGACTGTCGGGGTCCTGTTTTTATTCAACCATGATCGACGCGTTCTCAATCACGATGAGCGCAGTCTGCTGATGGCGATCGGCCACCAGGTCGGCACGGCGATTCAGGGAGCCGAGCTTTTCGAAGCCCTCAAATGGCAGAACCGGCTGACCAAAGCCAGCAACCGTGAACTGCAACGCTCACGCCGCAAGCTGAGCGACAATCTGACCCGGGTCCAGGACCACAACCGGGAACTTAAACGCCTGGAGCGGATGAAGAGCAATTTCATGGCGTTGGCGTCCCACGAGCTGCGCACCCCGCTGACCTGCGTGATTTCAGGCACCCAGTTTCTGCGTGACAACCTCGCCGGCCGCCTGCCGCCCGACGAGGTTCAGCTCTTCGATGCCGTGCTGCAGGGCGCGCAGCGCCTCGACACCATTGTACGCGACATGCTGGAAGCCGCCCGCCTGGAGACCAACTCCCTTTACCTGGCCCGCGAAAAGGTGGATCTGGCCGTTTTGCTGCGCAACCTGGGGGATGAATTCAGCTCTGTTCTTTCTCAACGGCAGCTCTCCTTTGATTTACAGCCCCCGCCCCATCCCCTTGAACTCACCGGCGACGCGTTCCATCTCAAGCGAACCCTGAGCCGACTGATGGAAAATGCCGTCAAATACACACCGTCCGGCGGTGAGATTGCCGTGCACAGTCGCTTGCGCTGCTTTGCCGAAGTCCAGGCCGAAAGATCGGCCCTGGCCCCCTTCTCCCCCAACTTCTTTCGCGACACCATCGGCGGGCCCCTGGTGCAGATCACGGTGCGCGACACCGGCATCGGCATCCAGCCGGGAGAGCATCTTCGCGTGTTCGACAAATTTTATGAAATCGGGGAAATCGACGCCCATTCCACCTCCAGAACCCGCTTCGGGGGCAAGGGCGTCGGGCTGGGCCTGACGCTGGTCAAGGGGATGGTCGAGGCCCATGGCGGCATGGTGTGGCTGGAAAGCTGCACCGGGCAGCAGCCCGGCAGCGCATTTCACCTCCTGCTGCCTGTCAGTCTTGATTCTGTGCTGGGCGCAGCCTATGGCTGAGATCCGTGCCTTTATCGCGGTTCCCCTTTCTGAGAAAAACCTGGCGGCCATCCGCGACCTGCGCCGCAGGATCGAACCCCGCTACCCGCAAATGCGCTGGATACGCACCGACGACCAGATCCATCTGACCCTGCGCTTTTTCGCCGCGCTGCCGGAAGAAGACCTTGATCGGATTCACGAATCCATGCTATCGGTAGGAGATTTAAATGCCCCGTTCAGCGTGAAGATTCGGGGACTGGGAGGCTTTCCGCGACTGAATCGACCTCGCGTACTCTGGCTGGGGCTCGAGCCGGCGGCGCCTCTACTTGCACTTCATCGCAGGCTGGAGGACGCCCTTCGACGGGATGGCTTCGCGCCGGAAGAGCGGCCGTTTACCCCCCATGTCACTCTCGCTCGCGCCCGACAGCGGGGCGGGGAAGAAATCAAACCGCCGGCCTGGGGGCGCAGCTGGTGCGGCGGCTCGCTGGACGTCAACGAAATAATTCTCTACCATAGCCGCCTGAACCCGCAAGGGGCCGTTCACACCCCCCTGTACCGGGTCGGCCTGAACGGCACTTCATCGCAAAAAGAACATCACACATAAACATACAGCTATGAACCTGGAGGTTTTCCAATATGGCCGACGACAACCGCAACCGTGCCATTGACCTGGCCATTGGTCAGATCGAAAAACAATTCGGCAAAGGCAGCATCATGCGCCTTGGCGAAGATGTCGCTTTACCCGGCGTCGAAGCAATCCCCACCGGAGCGCTCTCTCTCGATATCGCCCTGGGAGTGGGCGGCGTGCCGCGCGGACGGATTATCGAGATCTACGGCCCTGAATCATCGGGCAAAACCACTCTGGCGCTGCACATTGTCGCCGAGGCCCAGAAAAAAGGGGGCATCGCCGCCTTCGTCGATGCCGAGCACGCTCTCGACATCCAGTACGCGAAAAAACTCGGCGTCAAGACCGACGATATTCTCGTGTCCCAGCCCGATACCGGCGAGCAGGCGCTGGAGATCGCCGAAGTGATGGTGCGCAGCGGCGCTATCGATATCCTGGTGGTCGACTCGGTCGCGGCGCTGACTCCGCGCGCCGAAATCGAGGGGGAGATGGGAGATTCCCACGTCGGCCTGCAGGCGCGCCTCATGTCGCAGGCCCTGCGCAAACTCACCGGCACGATCAGCAAATCGAAGACCTGCGTCATCTTCATCAACCAGATCCGCATGAAGATCGGCGTCATGTTCGGCAACCCCGAAACGACTACCGGCGGCAATGCGCTCAAGTTCTACTCCTCGGTGCGCCTCGACATCCGCCGCATTGCGGCCCTGAAGCAGGGGCAGGAATCCATCGGCAACCGTACCCGCGTCAAAGTGGTGAAAAACAAGGTGGCCCCGCCTTTCAAGGAAGCCGAATTCGATATCATGTACGGTACCGGCATCAGCCGCGAGGGGGATCTCGTTGACCTGGGCGCCAATGTCGATATCGTCGAAAAAAGCGGCTCCTGGTATTCCTTCGCCGGCGAGCGTATCGGGCAGGGCCGCGAAAACGCCAAGACATTCCTGCGTGAGCACCCGGATGTGGCCCAGGCCATTGAAGATCGTCTGCGTGAGCACTTCGGGCTGAATCCTCCCGCGGAAAAAACTGAGGAATAATCACCATGGACCTCAACGAAGTCCTGAAACTGGGATTGCGGGCGCGCGCCTCGGACATTCACATCAAGGCGGGGCTGCCCCCCGTCTACCGCATCGACGGTGCGCTCAAGCCGCTGCCCAACGCGCCGCGCATGATCTCCGAGCAGATCGCCAAGATGGCCGACGGCGTGATGAACGCATCTCAGAAGGCACATTTCGAAGAGGTGCATGAGGTCGACCTGGCCTACGGAGTGCCGGGACTGGGCCGCTTCCGCGTCAACGTATTCCGGCAGCGCGGCTCCGTTTCCATGGTTTTCCGCGTCATCCCCTTCAAGGTGCAGAACCTCGATGAGCTGCAGCTGCCCGGCGTGCTCAAGAAAATCGGCGAGGAGCAGCGCGGCCTGGTGCTGGTGACCGGTGCCACCGGTTCGGGGAAATCGACCACGCTGGCAGCGATGATCGATTATATCAACAGCTCCCGCACCAGCCATATCGTCACCATCGAGGATCCGATCGAATACCTGCATCGCGACAAGCGCAGCATCGTCAATCAGCGTGAAGTGGGCTTCGACACCGAAGGTTTCGATGTGGCCCTGAAAAGCGCGCTGCGCCAGGATCCCGATGTCATCCTGGTCGGGGAGATGCGCGACTACGAAACGATCGAAACCGCCCTGACCGCTGCGGAAACGGGACACCTGGTGCTCTCCACCCTGCATACCATCGATGCGCCGGAGACCATCAACCGCATCGTGTCGGTGTTTCCCCCGTATCAACAGCGCCAGATCCGCATCCAGCTGGCCAGCGTTCTCAAGGGGGTTGTCTCGCAGCGGCTGGTGCCGCGCGCCGACGGCAAGGGGCGCGTGCCGGCGGTCGAAGTCCTGGTCAGCACGGCGCGCACCCGCGAACTGATGGAGGACAAGGACAAGACGCGCCTGCTGCGTGATGCCATCCAGCAGGGCTTTGTCTCCTACGGCATGCAGACCTTTGATCAATCGCTGATGGCGCTGCTCAAGAAAAAGCTCATCACCTTTGACGAAGCGCTGCGCCAGTCCTCCAACCCGGATGATTTCAAACTCAAGATGTCGGGGATATCCTCCACTTCGGATCTGAGCTGGGACGATTTCGAAAAAGAGGACGACAGCGACGAAAGCGACGCCTCCGGAGAAAATGGAGAAGACCCGCAAATCGAAAGATTCTGATCCCATGGCGGCAGCCCTGCGGCTGCTGGGAAGGCGCGACCGCTCTACGGCGGAGTTGACGCGCGATCTGCACAATCGCGGCTACGATGAAGAGCGGACTGCCGCCGTCATTGAGCGCTGCCGCGAACTGGGCTATCTCAACGACCGCCGCTTTGCCGAGGAGCGCGCCCGCGCCATGCTGCGCGACGGCCGCGGGGTCGGACGCCGGATCGAGCTTGATCTGCAGCGCCGGGGAATCGGGGCGGAAAGAGCGCGTGACGCCATTGACAAGGCACAGCACGAACAGCCGCCCGAACAGGTCGCCCGCAATCTGCTGGCACGCCGCTTCCCCAGGTTTAAGTATCACCAGGCAGACGACCGCGAAAAACGTCGCGTCATGGCCTTTTTCCAGCGGCGCGGCTTTTCATTGGATCTGATTCTCGCTATTCTCAGAGAAACCGAGACAACATCGCCATAAAGATTCGACGTAGCTGTTCAGCATGCCCAGTTACGATTCGACAAATCACAAGAAAGGCACACACGGACCGACATGATGACCGGCAACGACATTCGCGCACGTTTTCTGAAATTCTTCGAGGACCGCGGCCACACGGTGGTGCCCTCATCCTCGCTGGTTCCGCACAACGATCCCACCCTGCTGTTTACCAATGCGGGGATGAACCAGTTCAAGGACTGCTTTCTGGGCCGCGAAAAGCGTCCCTATGTTCGGGCTGCATCCAGCCAGAAGTGCGTACGCGCCGGCGGCAAGCACAACGACCTGGAGAACGTCGGCCGCACCGCCCGCCATCACACCTTCTTCGAGATGCTCGGTAATTTCTCCTTCGGCGATTATTTCAAGAAGGAAGCTATCGCCTTCGCCTGGGAGTTTCTCACCAAAGACCTCAACCTCGACAAGGACAAACTCTACGTCACGGTCTACACCGAAGACGATGAAGCCGCCGACATCTGGCACCAGCAGGAAGGGGTGCCGCGCGAGCGGATCTTCCGTTTCGGGGAGAAGGACAACTTCTGGTCCATGGGCGATACCGGCCCCTGCGGGCCCTGCAGCGAAATCTTCTGGGACAACGGCCCGGAAGTCGGCTGCGGCAGCCCCGATTGCGCGGTGGGTTGCGACTGCGACCGCTATATGGAGATCTGGAACAACGTCTTCATGCAGTTCGACCGCGACGCCGGCGGTACCCTGACTCCGCTGCCCAAACCTTCGGTGGACACCGGCATGGGACTCGAACGTATTGCCACCGTGCTGCAGGGGGTCAAATCCAACTACGACACCGACCTGCTGCGCGGCATCATCGATTTTGTAGCCGAACTGGCCGGCAAGCGCTACGGCGACGACAAGGACAGCGACGTCTCCATGCGCGTCATTGCCGACCACGCCCGCGCCACCGTCTTTCTCATCGGCGACGGGGTGCTTCCTTCCAACGAAGGGCGCGGCTATGTCCTGCGTCGCATCATGCGCCGCGCCGCGCGCCACGCCAAGATGCTCGGTTTCGAGGAACCGATGCTCTACAAAGCCGGGGGACGTGTCATCGAAATGATGCGCGAGGCATATCCGGAGCTTGAAGAGCGTGCCGACTACATCGCCAAAGTCACCCGCAATGAAGAAGAGCGTTTCATTCAGACCCTGGGCAACGGCCTGCGCATCCTGCAGGAGGAAGTTGAACGGCTGCGCAGGCAGGGGGAAAAGCAGATCCCCGGCAAAGTGGTGTTCCGCCTGTACGATACGTTCGGCTTCCCGGTCGACCTCACCGCCGACATTGTCGAGGCCGAAGGATTTACCTTGGATGAAGCCGGATTCGAGTCCTGCATGGAGGAGCAGCGGCGCAAAGCCCGAGAGCACTGGAAAGGTTCGGGCGAACAAACCGTGGAAGAGGTTTGGCGCGAAATGGTGGAAAACGGCATTCACAGTGAATTCTGCGGCTACGGCAGCCTGGAGGGCTTCGGCAAGGTCCAGGCCATCATCAAGGACGGTCAGAGAGTCAATGAAGCCCGGGCCGGAGAAAAGGTACAGATCGTCTGCTCGCAGACGCCCTTCTACGGTGAATCGGGCGGGCAGGCCGGTGACAGGGGAGAAATTGCGGCCGGCGAAACCCGCATCCACATCGAGGGTGCTCAGAAACCGCTGCCGGATCTCATCGTACACCAGGGCGAAATCACCGCGGGACTGCTGCGCGAAGGCGACACAGTTGAAATGAAGGTGGACGGCGCTGCGCGTTCCGCCACGGCCCGCAACCACACCGCAACCCATATCCTGCAGACGGTGCTGATCGATATTCTCGGCGATCATGTCAAGCAGGCGGGCTCGCTGGTCACACCTGAGCGGCTACGGTTTGACTTCACGCATTTTTCCGCTATGAGTGAAGAAGAGATTTCCCGCGTGGAGCAGGAAGTCAACCGCCGCATCCGCGAAAACGAAGCGGTCGCCAGTGAGGAGATGGAAGCGGAGCAGGCCATCAGGGCCGGCGCCACGGCCCTGTTCGGCGAAAAGTACGGCGAACGGGTCCGGGTCGTGTCCGTTGGAGACTTCAGCATGGAGCTGTGCGGCGGCACCCACACAAGGGCCGCCGGAGACATCGGCCTGTTCAAGATCCTGCAGGAGACCGGCATCGCCGCCGGGGTGCGGCGGATCGAGGCCGTCACCGGCGAAAAAGCGGTGGAGGTCGTCCAGCAGCAGCAGGAGGCAATCGAGCGCGTGGCGGCATTGATCAAAAGCGATCCGCGCCAACTGGAGAACCGCCTGCAGAAGATGATCGAACGCCAGAAGGAAATGGAGCGCGAACTCGAATCGCTGCGCGACAAGCTCAACGCCGAACGCTCCGGCGAACTTCTGTCCAATGTGCGCGAGGTTTCCGGCGTGCGCTATCTCGCCACCCGCGTTGAGGGGGTCGACGGCAAGGGGCTGCGCGAATTTTCCGACCAGGTGCGGGACAAGCTCGGTTCCGGCGTCGCGATTCTCGCCTGCGAGAGCGGCGGCAAGGCCAACCTGCTGGTGGCGGTCAGCAAGGATCTGACCGACCGTCTGCAGGCCGGACGCCTGATCAAGGAGCTGGCGGCTATTGTCGGCGGTGGTGGAGGCGGACGCCCCGACCTGGCCCAGGCCGGCGGCAGCCGACCTGAAAAGCTCGATGATGCCCTCGCGGCTGCTGAAGGGATCATTGCCCAACAACTTGCCTGAGAATGAAAGGAAACATTGCATGCAGGGAACCACGGTCAAAGCTGCCGAGCAGGCGGAATACACACATCCGAAGCACAAGGACTATCATCTGCGTGATCTCGTCACCGCTGCAGTCAATCCGGCTCTCTCCGTCCACCTTGGCAGACTTGAACCGGGCGGCGAAATCTTCGTCCACACTCATGACTCCCAGACCGAAACCTTCCACATTCTCTCCGGACAGGCGGTCTGCACCATGGGAGAGGAAAAAATCGAGTACGGGTCCGGCACCTGCGGCACCGCACCGCCGGGGATCCCTCATGGCCTGAAAAACGAGGGACAGGAGCCGGTTGTTCTTATGGCCATGTTCACGCCGCCCTTGAAATAAACGTGGGAGACACAGCGTAGCGATGGATCTCGAATCGGGCTTGAACACAGCACAGCACACTCTCCTGTTGGTCGATGACGAGCCGATCATACGCGACCTCTGCGCCAAGGTACTCAAGGGGTACCGTATCGTGGAGGCCGGCTCCGGGGAGCAGGCGCTCAACATTCTTGATTCCATCCCGGTTGATGTCGTGCTGACCGACGTCATGATGCCGCGCATGAGCGGGCTTGAACTGCTTCACCGGATCAAGGAACGTCAGCCCACCCAACCGGTGGTTGTCATGACCGGCTATGCTGACAAAGACGTCATCCTGAAGGCTCTCAAGGCCGACGCCGACGACTTCATCACCAAACCGATCAACCTGCTGCAGCTGCGCACCACCGTAGAGAAGGTCATCGAGCGCAAGGCGATGAAGGAAGAGCTGGTCGACCTCAAGCGCATGGATCGGCTCAAGACAGAATTTCTCGGTCTCATCTCCCACAAGCTCAAAACTCCCACGACCGCCATTTCCCTCTTCATTCAGAATCTGGCCCACGGCATTGGAGAAACCAATGACCCGGCCTTTCAGAAAACCCTGAAAATGATCCTTGAGGAGTCGGCCTACCTGGAGGGTCTCATCCAGGATCTGCTCTCTTTCTCCAACATTATCTTGAAAGAAAACGCCCCTCAAGCCGGTGATATTGCCCTTGATGAATTGACGCGTGTGCTGGTGACGGAGTTGATGCCGCGCGCCCGGGAGCGCAGCATCACCATCGAGGCCGATTTCCCGGCAGGTTTTCCCACCGTGCGCGCCGATCGCGAGCACATGCGCTTCGTCCTGCACGCCCTGATCGACAACGCCATCAAATTTTCCCGCGAAGAGGGACATGTCAGCATTCGTGCGGAGCAGGGTCAGCACCAACTGCGCATCCAGGTCCAGGACGACGGCATCGGCATGGCACGAGAAGAGATCCCCAAAGTGTTCGAGAAGTTCTACCAGGTCGATCCGCAGCGGACCGGGCAGGTTCGCGGTTTCGGCCTGGGGCTTTATTACGCACGCCGCTTTGTGCACCGACTGGGCGGCAACCTCTCCCTGGAAAGCGAACCCGGACGGGGAACCACCGCCTCGATCACCCTGCCGCTCTAGTGTCCCGTACGGGACACCAGGCGCTCGCTTCACTTCGCAACCCGGCATTTTTCTTTGTCTTATCGGGGCGCTGTGTTATATTCACGGTATTTTTCTGCGGCTTGGCCGCATTTTTTGATGGGAGCTTCCTATGTTTCACGCAACCACCATCCTCTGCGTTCGTAAAAACAATTCAGTGGCCATGGCCGGCGACGGTCAGGTCAGTCTGGGCAATACCGTCATGAAGCATTCCGCCTGCAAAGTCCGTACGATGAATGACGGCAAAATCCTGGCCGGCTTTGCCGGCAGCGCCGCGGATGCTTTTACCCTGTTTGAAAAATTCGAAGGCAAGCTGCAGGAAGCGGGCGGCAACCTGACCCGCGCTGCTGTGGCCCTGGCCAAGGACTGGCGCACCGACCGGGTACTGCGTCGCCTGGAAGCCCTGCTGCTGGTCGCCGACAAGGAGAGTATACTGGTGCTCTCCGGCACCGGCGACGTGATCGAGCCCGACGACGGTATTGCAGCCATCGGTTCGGGCGGATCCTATGCTCTTGCAGCAGCCCGGGCACTGGTGCACAACACTGACATGGATGCCGCCGACATTGCCGAGAAGGCCATGAAGATCGCGGCTGACATCTGTATTTACACCAACGACCAGATCAAGCTGGAGACCCTGTCGTGAATAATTTTACCCCGAGAGAGATCGTTTCCGAACTCGACCGCTACATCGTCGGCCAGCAGGCTGCCAAACGCGCCGTTGCGATCGCACTGCGCAATCGCTGGCGCCGCCAGCAGGTCGACCCCGATCTGCGCGACGAGATCGCGCCGAAAAACATCATCATGATCGGCCCCACCGGTGTCGGCAAAACCGAAATCGCCCGCCGCCTGGCCAAGCTTGCTCAGGCCCCCTTCATCAAGGTGGAGGCCAGCAAATTTACCGAAGTCGGCTATGTGGGACGCGACGTGGAGAGCATGGTGCGCGACCTGGTTGAACTGGCCGTCATCATGGTGCGCGAGGAAGAAGCCGAAAGCGTGCGCCTCAAGGCCGAGGACCTGGCTGAAGACAAGCTCCTTGACCTGCTTCTCCCCGGAGAAGGCAGCTCGGTGCGCGCCGCCGACGAAGGAGGCGATGAAAGCAAACAGAGTACCCGCGACAAAATGCGCCGCCTGCTGCGCATGGGCGAACTTGACGACCGCATGGTCGAAGTCGAGGCCGAAGTTTCCAAGGCCCCGTCCATGGAGGTGTTCACGCCGCAGGGGATGGAGGAAATGGGCTCCAGCTTCAAGGAGATGTTTGGCAACCTGTTCCCCAAGAAGACCAAGCGGCGACGGGTCAAGGTGCGCGAAGCGCGTGAAATTCTTATAGAGAGCGAAGCCGAGCGCCTGGTCGACATGGACAAGGTCAAGACCCTCGCCAAGGAGCGGGTCGAGCAGAGCGGCATCATTTTCATCGACGAGATCGACAAGGTGGCCAGCTCCGAGCACGGGCGCGGCCCCGACGTCTCGCGCGAAGGCGTGCAGCGCGACATCCTGCCCATCGTCGAAGGCAGTACGGTCAACACCAAGTACGGGCCGGTCAAGACCGACCACATCCTGTTCGTTGCCGCCGGTGCCTTTCACATGAGTAAGCCCTCAGACCTGATTCCTGAGTTGCAGGGGCGCTTTCCGATCCGGGTGGAACTCGACAGCCTCGGAGAAGCGGAATTCGTGCGCATTCTCACCGAGCCGAAAAACGCCCTGACGCGGCAGTATTCCGCCCTGCTGGCAACGGAGGGGATCGAACTGGTGTTCCAGACCGACTCTATCCATGAAATCGCCCGCACAGCCCAGGTTGTCAACGAACGCACCGAGAACATCGGCGCCCGACGCCTGCACACCATCGTTGAAAAAATGCTCGACGACCTGAGCTTCCGTGCACCGGAGTTGAGCGAAAAGCGTATTGAGGTCAATGCCGATTACGTGAAAGAAAAACTGGCCGATATCGTCAAAGACGAAGATCTTTCGCGGTATATTCTTTAGGGTGGTTGGCCACTAAGACGCTAAGAACGCGAAGAAAAACAAAAGATTTAACGGAGAGACGCTGAGAAGGAGAGTGTCAGAATACAAAATTTTTACTTGTTTTGTGTTTTGAAAAAAACCATAAGTTCTTTGTTTTCTCTCTGTCTCTCCGGGCGATCTCCGCGCCTCTCCGTTAAAAAAGATTTTCTTCGTGTCTCAGCGTCTTAGTGGCTATAAAAAAACAGGGGTTTTTATGCAGGAACTTATCGCGAAGGCTAATGTGCTGCTGGAGGCGCTGCCCTGGATCAAGCGCTTCTACGGCGCCACCATCGTCATCAAGTACGGCGGTAACGCCATGGTGGAGGAGAAGCTCAAGGAGAGCTTCGCCAAGGACATCATCCTGATGAAATACATCGGCCTCAACCCGGTGGTGGTCCATGGCGGAGGGCCGCAGATCGGCCGTATGCTCAAGGCGATCGGCAAGGATTCCCATTTCGTCCAGGGGATGCGCGTCACCGACCGCGAAACCATGGACATCGTGGAAATGGTTCTCGGCGGCCAGGTCAACAAGGAGATCGTCAACAACATCAACCGCCACGGCGGCAGGGCGGTGGGACTCACCGGCAAGGACGGCAACCTGATCGTGGCGCGCAAGATGGAAATGACCCAGGTCAACCCCGACACCCTCACCCCTGAAATCATCGACATCGGCCATGTGGGTGAAGTCGAGACGGTCCATCCGGATATTATCGATTCACTGGAGCAAAGCAATTTCATCCCGGTGATCGCACCTATCGGGGTCGGCCTCAACGGGGAAACCTACAATATCAACGCCGACCTGGTGGCCGGCCGCATCGCCGGCGCCCTGCGGGCGGAAAAGCTGATTCTGCTGACCGATGTGGAGGGGGTCAAAGGCAAGGATGAAAAGTTGATCTCCACCATCGATGTCGACCGGGTGCCGGACCTGATCAATGACGGCACCATCACCGGCGGCATGATTCCCAAGGTCAACTGTTGCGTCGACGCCGTGAGCGAGGGCGTTCACAAGGCGCACATCATCGACGGGCGCATGGTTCATGCCTGCCTGTTGGAGATTTTCACCGACAAGGGGGTGGGTACCGCCGTCGCCCGCTTTGACTGAGATACAACCTGACGTCACTCAGATTTTCAACACCTCTCGTTGACAGGATTTTCAGCATGAGTGTTTCTTCCGAATGGATTGCACGTGGCGAAATCCACATCGCCGCAACCTACGCCCGCTTCCCCCTGGTGGCACAGCGCGGCGAAGGGTGCCGGCTGTGGGACGTGGACGGCAAAAGCTATCTGGATTTTCTCGCCGGGGTCGCGGTCAACAATCTTGGGCACTGCCATCCGCGCGTCGTCTCCGCCCTGCAGAAGCAGGCCGCCGAGCTGCTGCATGTCTCCAACTTTTATCATATTCCGCAGCAGATCGAGCTGGCCGAACTGCTGTGCAGCAACAGCTTCGGCGATCGCGTGTTTTTCTGCAATTCGGGCGCCGAGGCCAACGAAGCGGCCATGAAGCTGGTGCGTAAATACAGCCAGCAGGTACACGGCAAAGAGCGCTTCGAGGTCATTACCGCCCTGGCCTCCTTTCACGGCCGCACCCTCGGCACCATCAGCGCCACCGGGCAGGACAAGGTGCGCGTCGGCTTCGAGCCGGTTGTCCCCGGCTTCCGCTATGTCCCCTTTGGCGACATCGGCGCCATGCGCGCGGCTCTGAATGAGCACACCTGCGCCGTCATGCTGGAACCGGTGCAGGGAGAGGGCGGTGTCAACCTGCCCCCCGAAGGCTATCTGCGCGATGTGCGCGCCCTGTGCGACGAACACGACATGCTGCTGGTATTCGACGAAGTGCAGGTCGGCTGCGGTCGCACCGGCACCCTGTTCGCTTACCAGCACGATGGCGTTGAGCCGGATATCATGACCCTGGCCAAGGCGCTGGCTGGTGGTCCCCCGATCGGTGCCGCCATCTTCCGGGAAAAGCACGCCGAGATACTCGGTCCCGGCAGCCATGGATCAACCTTCGGCGGCAATCCGCTGATCAGCGCTGCCGGCGTGGCCGCTCTGAAAACCCTCCTGGAAGACGGCGTTCTCGAAAACTGCCGCGCCATGGGCGACTATGTCAGAAAAAGACTGGAAGAGCTGCGCGAGCGCTACTCCTTCGTGACCGAGGTACGCGGACGCGGCCTGATCCTGGGGATGGAGTTGTCCATCGAGGGAGCCGAGATCGTCAAAAAGTGCCTTGCCAAGGGGCTGCTGATCAACTGCACTGTCGGCAAAGTGCTGCGCTTTCTGCCACCGCTCATCGTGACGAAGGATGAAATCGACGAGGCCATGGGCATCCTTGACAGCGTTCTTCAGGAATACAAATAATAAAAGCATTCACCACAGAGATCACGGAGCACACAGAGAAGGTTCTGAGATAAAGCACAGGGAACACAGAGTTTTCTAACGTTTTTGATTTTCTCCGATTTTCCTCTGTGCCCTCCGTGCCCTCTGTGGTTCAAAATGTCTTTTCGGGAGATTTATCGTGAACAAAGACTTTCTCTGCCTCACCGACTGGAGCCGGGATGAACTGGAACAGATCTTCAATCTGACCCGTGAACTCAAGGACAAGCAGAAGCGCGGCGAAGCGCATCATCTGCTCAAGGGCAAGACCCTGGCCATGATCTTCGAGAAGAGTTCCACCCGCACCCGCGTCTCTTTCGAAGTCGGCATGTTCCAGCTTGGCGGACATGCGCTTTTTCTGTCCTCCAGCAACACCCAGATGGGGCGGGGCGAGCCGATCAAGGATACCGGGCGCGTCATGTCGCGCTATGTCGACGGCATCATGATCCGCACCTTTTCCCAGGCGGCGGTGGAGGAACTGGCCCGCTGCTCCGAGATCCCCATTATCAACGGCCTGACCGATTCCTATCACCCCTGCCAGGTGATGGCGGACCTGTTTACCGTCAGCGAACACCGCGACAACTGGCGCGACCTGACTTACTGCTGGATCGGCGACGGCAACAACATGGCGCATTCGTGGATCAATGCTGCAGCGGTCTTCGGATTCGAACTGCGCATCGCAACGCCGCATGGCTATGCACCTGACGCACAGATCATAGAACGCGCCCGTGAAATGGGGGCCCGCATCACTCTCACCCAGCGGCCGGTCGAGGCAGCTGAGGGTGCCCATATCCTCAACACCGATGTGTGGGCCAGCATGGGCCAGGAGAGCGAGCAGCGCGAGCGTGCCGAAGCTTTCCGTGACTTCCAGATCAACCAGGCGCTGCTCGACTACGCGGCACCTGACTCCCTGGTCCTGCACTGCCTGCCGGCTCACCGCGACGAGGAGATCACTGATGAGGTGATGGAAGGACCGCATTCGATCATCTTCGATGAAGCGGAAAACCGCCTTCACGTGCAGAAAGCGATCATGGCAACCCTGATGGGTTGATCCTCTTTCGATCTGCAGGACCTCTGCATCCCCGGATGCGCAAGAATAAGCGAGATTCCGTGTCGACTCCAATCACCACCATCACTTGCCCCCAGTGCGGCTTCACCCGCCGTGTGCCCACCGAACGACTGCCCCAGGGCGCGGCGCGCGCGACCTGCCCCCGCTGCCACGAGAATTTTACCTGGCCGGGTACGAACACGGAAAGAGGCGTGCAGAATTCAGCAGAGCCGCCGTCATCCCAGGAAATCCGCAAGGGGGTCGATTATGCCCATCACCAGGCGTCGATTCAGAAGGCCGGCTTCTGGCTGCGGACCCTTGCCGCACTGATCGACACCTTTCTGATCAGTCTCACCCAGGGGATCCTGGGAGGGCTTCTCGACCTGTCTGTCCATGCCCTGATCGTCGACTCGCCTGATCGCGTCCTGAACATGTTTATTTTCGGAATATTCAATTTCGCGCTATGGCAGACATACAAGGTATTTTTCACTGGCTATTGCGGCCAGACACCGGGCAAAATGGCACTCCGCATCAAAGTGGTGAAAACGGATTTTGCCGACATCGGCTTTTTGCGGGCTTTCTGGCGCGAAGTGGTCGGCAAATTCCTCGCAGCGCTCTTTTTCGGCCTGGGTTTTCTGCTCGTCGCCATCGACCCGGAAAAACAGGGGCTCCATGATCGCATGGCCGCCACTTATGTGGTTAAATTATAGATAACGATCCCCTCCCTTCCAGGGGGGAGAGGAATTCACAGCGCATTTTTAAGGAGAAATCATCCATGGCTCAAAAACAATCCGTCAAAAAAGTCGTCCTCGCCTACTCGGGCGGGCTGGACACTTCCATTATCCTCAAGTGGCTCACCGAAGAGTATGACTGTGAAGTCATCGCTTTTTCCGCCGACCTGGGCCAGGGAGAAGAGCTTGATCACGTTCCGGAGAAAGCAAAGAAAACCGGGGCCAGTGCCTGCCACATCCTCGACCTGAAAGAGGAGTTCACGCGCGATTTCGTGTTCCCCATGTTCCGCGCCAACACCATCTATGAGGGTCGCTATTTCCTCGGCACCTCCATCGCCCGCCCGCTGATCTCCAAGGCGCAGATGGATATTGCCGCTAAAGAAGGGGCCGACGCGGTTTCCCACGGTGCCACCGGCAAGGGCAACGACCAGGTGCGCTTCGAACTGGCCTACTACCACTTCGACCCGGCCATCAAGGTCATCGCGCCCTGGCGCGAGTGGGATCTGAAAAGCCGCAGCGCGCTGGAAGCCTACGCCAAGAAGCACGGCATTCCGGTACCGACCAGCAAGAAGTTCCCCTGGAGTTCCGACCGCAACCTGCTGCATATCTCTTTTGAGGGGGATATCCTCGAAAACCCCTGGGCGGAAGCCCCCGAAGAGATGTATGTGCTGACCGCGCGCCCGGAAGACGCTCCGGATCAGCCGGAATACGTGGAGATCGAATTCGAGAAGGGCGACCCGGTTGCCGTCAACGGCGAGCGCCTCTCCCCCGCCAACCTGCTGGCCAAACTCAATGAACTGGGAGGCAAGCACGGCATCGGCCGCGTGGACCTGATGGAAAACCGCTACGTCGGCATGAAGAGCCGCGGCGTGTATGAAACTCCCGGCGGCACCATCCTCGAAGAAGCGCACCGCGCCGTGGAATCGATCACCATGGACCGCGAGGTCATGCACTTGCGCGACTCGCTGGTGCCACGCTATGCCGAGATGATCTACAACGGCTACTGGTTCTCCCCGGAGCGCAAGGTGCTGCAGGCACTGATCGACGAATCGCAGCAGACCGTCAACGGCAAGGCGCGCGTCAAGCTCTACAAAGGCCACTGCCGCGTGGTGGGCCGCGATTCCGCCACCGACAGCCTGTTCAACGTCGACTTCGCCACCTTTGAAGCCGACGACGTCTACGATCAGGCCGACGCCGAGGGCTTTATCAAGCTCAACGCATTGCGCATGCGCATTGCTGCGATCCAGCGCCAGAGCAAGAAGTAAGGCGTGAGGTGTGAAGAGTGAGGGGTGAGGCGATTATGATGGCCTTTCCCCCTCACCTCTCACGCCTCACCCCTCACGGGGTCATTATGGAATTCAAAAAAAGCCAGGCCATCAAGACATCCGTCGTCGCCTGCGTCATCGACGAGCAGGAGCGAGTACTGCTCACGCGGCGCTGCATCGAGCCCTTCTGCAGCCTGTGGGTCATGCCCGGCGGCAAAATCGATCATGGCGAGCCTATCCTGCAGGCGCTTCATCGCGAAGTCCGCGAGGAGGTCGGCATCGACGTCCAGGTCGAAGGGTTGATCGATGTCTTCGAACACATCGGTGTCGGCGAGCGCAATGACCATTTCGTCATCCTTTATTACCGCGCCGCCCCCCTGTCCCGCGAGTTGGCTCCCAACGGTGACGAGTGCACCGAAGCCGTGTGGGTGGAAAAGAATTCGTTGCCGCAGATACCGATGCCTCCCGGCGGGCGTCATATCCTGAGCCGGGTGTTTCCCGATCTGCCCTGGCACCCCGAGCGTCCGCAGGATGTTTCTCTCGAAGAAGAACTTCCGGGCGGAAATATCAAGGCGGCCGGTCACTGATCCCCATGTTCAAGATTGTCGAAAAGCAGATCAATGTCGAATTCACCCTGGGACATCACCAGCATTGCATGGTGTGCCAGATCCCCAATCATGTGGGGTTTGGAGAGTCTGCCTGCAAGCTGACCGACCCCCAGGACAAATGGCAGCAGATCCGTTCGATTTTTGAGATGGTGGCCGAAGGTCCCGGCAACCTCAAGAAACTGCACTTTCTCGTTCTGCCCGAATCTGCCATGCCCGCCGCTCACGTGGAAGATGCGCTTGATTTCATTCGCAACCATTTTCGCGCCAACACCGTCACCATGTTCGGCGTCGAACATATTCAACTCCACGAATACCGCGCCATACTGGAGCGGTACCGCGAGGACAACGAAGAGGCCCTCGCCTCGGTCCTGAAGGATCTCGACGCCGGAGATATCGAGCAGGTTCCGACCAACTGGGCAATCACCGCGGTCAAGGAAACCGATGGACGCCTGCGGGTTTTTCTGCAGGCCAAAAGTCATCCCTTCGTCGGCGAGGAAACCATCGACCCCTTCCATGATCTCTACCGCGGCAAGGTCTTCCCCCTGTTTCGCTGTACACCTATCGCTTTTAACTTCATGGTGCTGATCTGCCTGGACTACGTCTATCGCGACCTCTATCAGTCCAACATCAGCACCGTCATCGAAAAAGCCAACGACCTGTTCTTCACCACCCGGCAGCGCCTGGATCTGCTCACCATTCTTGAATGCAATCCCAAGCCGGAACATCGCGCTTTTCAGGATGTAGTCAACGGATTTTACGGCGAATACCTGGCCTACACTCCCGGCGTGCGCGACACGGTGACAATTTTCAACAATGTGTCCGACGAGACCACGGGAATCAAAACCAAAGGGGAAGCCCCTTTCGGCTACTCATCCATCATCATTCACAAAAGCCACAAGATCGGACCGGTGGACTACCCCGAGTTCGCCAGCGACGACTTCGACGGCCTGCCGGTGTGCCGCCTGCGCTTCGGCACGGAAACACGGCTGTATTATTTCAATCTGCCGCTGTTTCACGAACTCGATCCGCGCACGACGCGCTTCCCCCTCAAAATCCACGGGATCTACCGCCCCGACCCGGATGGGAGATGGGAGCGCATGGCTGATCAGGACGTCATGCAGGAGGATGAGAATTCGCCGGAAAAGAAATGCTCCCTCGGCAGTACTGCCGAATCGGGAACGAAGAAATGAGGATCTAAATATTCTGATCAAAGAACGGAGCCACAACCTATGAGCGAAAAACCCTGGGCGGGGCGCTTCACCCAGCCGACCGACCAATTTGTTGAAGAATTCACCGCCTCCATCGATTTCGATAAACGGCTGTACCGCTACGACATTCAGGGCTCCATCGCCCACGCGCGCATGCTGGCGAAGCAGCAGATTATCACCGAAGAGGATGCCACCACGATCATTGCCGGGCTGGAAGCCATTCTCAAGGATATCGAGGCGGGAGAGTTTGAATTCAAGGTCAGCCTCGAAGACATCCACATGAACATCGAGGCACGGCTCATCGAGCGCGTCGGCCCGGTTGGGGGCAAGCTGCATACTGCCCGCTCGCGCAACGACCAGGTTGCCCTCGACATCCGCCTCTACCTGCGCGACGAACTGCGTCAGATTCGTCAGTACCTCGACTGCCTGCAGGAAGCCCTGCTCGGCCAGGCGGAGAAAAACCTTGGCGTCATCATGCCGGGATACACCCATCTGCAGACCGCCCAGCCGGTACTGTTTTCCCACCACATGATGGCCTATTACGAGATGTTCTGCCGCGACGCCGGACGTCTGGATGATCTGGCTCGTCGGGTCAACATCATGCCGCTGGGGGCTGGCGCGCTGGCCGGCACCACGTTCCCCATCGACCGGGAATATGTCGCCGAACAGCTTGGTTTCGACGGTGTGACGCGCAACAGCCTCGATTCCGTCTCCGACCGGGACTTCGCCCTGGAGTTCTGCGCTGCCGGCTCGATCCTGATGATGCACCTCTCGCGCCTGTCGGAGGAATTGATCCTGTGGTCTTCGGCGGATTTCAACTTCATCGAACTGACCGACGCCTTCTGCACCGGAAGCTCGATCATGCCGCAGAAGAAAAACCCGGATGTGCCTGAACTGGTGCGCGGCAAAAGCGGCCGGGTGTACGGCAACCTGATGTCACTGCTGACCCTGATGAAGTCGCTGCCCCTGGCCTACAACAAGGACATGCAGGAGGACAAGGAGCCGCTGTTCGATACCATCGACACCGTCAAGGGCAGCCTCAAGATCTTTGCCGACATGATCGCGCAGATGGGGGTCAAGGCCGAGCCGATGCGCATCGCCGCCGCACGCGGCTTTTCCACCGCCACCGACGTCGCCGATTACGTCGTGCGCAAAGGGCTGCCTTTCCGCCAGGCCCATGAGGTGGTCGGCAAGACGGTGCGCTACTGCATCGAACATAAAAAGGAAATTGAGGAGCTGACGCTGGAGGAATTCCGCATTTTCTCCGACCTGATCGGAGAGGATATTTACGATTACGTCACGCTGGATGCTTCGGTCAATGCCCGCCGGGCCACCGGTGGCACCGCGCGCGAAGCGGTTGAACGTGAAATCCAGCGAGCTCGCAAGGCACGCAATGAGCAGTAAAAAACCGACAGACAGGATTGCCTCCATGATCCCTGATCGACTGACGCGCTGCCTGCTTTTCGCCCTTATGGCGATGCTGGCCTTCACTGTATCCGGATGCGGCAAAAAGGGCCCGGTGCGCCCGCTTGAGTCCCCCGAGCCGCCCAGCCCGGCTGCGGTTGAGGCCGAACAGATGGGTGAGAGCGTGGTGCTTTTCTGGCAGATCGGCGATGAATCTGCAGGCGGTGCCGAAACCCAGGGATTCCGCATTGAACGCATGACGAACTATTCCGACAGCGATTGCCTGAACTGCGACGACCAATGGCGGACCCTGGTGCAGATCGACCTCGATTACTCACGGACGCTGTTCCGCAATAAAAATCAACTGGCCTGGTTCGACACGACAGCGATTCCCGGCACCGCCTACCGCTACCGGATCTTTGCCTTTGAACGAACCGGTATTGACAGCTCATCCACTTCAGTCACCATCAACACGGTTATCCCCCCACCTGCCCCCACCGGGCTGCAGGCGCGGCGCAGCAATGGCGCCGTCAGCCTTCGTTGGGATGCTGCAGATCAGGCTTCCGGCACTCCCCGGTATTTTCTTTACCGCCGCAGCGGAGACGCACCTTTTTCTCCCTTTCCGTTGACAGCGGAACCGCTTGCCGAGCCCCGATTCAATGACACGACGGCTGACGTGAACCAGGCCTACGAGTACACCGTTCGCACCGTGCTTGAAGAAGAGGGTCGACGGGTTCAATCTGCACGCTCTTCCGAAGTTCGCATACCTTAAAATGTGAAACAGGCAGGCTGCCCGCTGCTGCCTCAGCCTGCTTGTTTCACGGCACCGAAGAGCCGATCCATGGCGGCGGAGAATCCCGCCAAATGGACAGTTTTTTGACTTATCCCCCGGTGTATGTTAATAATTTACGCTTATTTTCCAGAAAGTTCTCTCACCAGACCCATACAGGAGGAATTGAGACCCCATGCACTACTTTCAGTACAAGGGCAATGAACTTTATGCCGAAGACATTCCGATCGCCGACATCGTCGCGGCTGTCGGCAGTCCGGTTTTCATTTATTCGCAGGCCACTTTCGAGCGTCACTACAAAGCGTTCGACGAAGCCTTCGGTCAAGCGCCGCATACTATCTGCTATTCGGTCAAGGCCAACTCCAACCTGGCAATCCTCAAACTGATTGCCGGCCTCGGCGGCGGTGTCGACATCGTCTCCGGCGGCGAGCTTTTTCGCGCCCTGGAAGCTGGCGTCGATCCTAAGAAAATCGTCTATTCCGGCGTCGGCAAGCGCGACGATGAAATCGAATATGCCCTGCGCAGCGACATTCTGATGTTCAACGTCGAGTCGGAGCAGGAGATCGACCGCATCAACGAAATCGCCGGACAGGTGGGCAAAAAGGCCGGCATCGCGCTACGGGTCAATCCCAACGTTGATCCCCAGACCCACCCCTATATCACCACCGGCCTGAAAAAGGCCAAGTTCGGCATCACCATGGAAGATGCAGTTGCCGAATACAAGCGCGCCGCGCAGATGTCCAATCTTGAAATTCTCGGCATCGACTGCCATATCGGCAGCCAATTGACCAACGTCGAGCCTTTTGTCGATTCTATTAAAAAGCTCAAGGAACTCATCTCGCAGCTTGGCGAGTTGGGGATCGAGCTGAAATATCTGGACCTCGGCGGCGGCCTCGGCATTCAGTACGACGCTGAAGATCCGCCGCTGCCTGCAGACTACGGTGCCGCCATCCAGTCCGAAACCAAGGACCTGGGCCTGCACCTGATCTTCGAGCCGGGCCGCAACATCGCCGGCAACGCCGGCATCCTGGCCGCCAAGTGCCTGTTCACCAAAGAGCGCGACGACAAGCATTTCATCATCATCGACGCCGGCATGAACGACCTGGCCCGCCCCGCCCTTTACGGCTCTTTCCACGGCGTACAGCCGGTGGTTAAGGACCAGGACGGCATGGTGGCCGCGGACATCGTCGGTCCCATCTGTGAAACCGGCGATTTCCTGGTCAAGGAGCGCCAGGTGCCCATGTTCAAACAGGGCGACCTGATGGCGTTCATGTCAGCGGGAGCCTACGGCTTCACCATGAGCAGCAATTACAACAGCCGCCCCCGTGCGGCCGAGGTTCTGGTCAACGGCAACCGCTTCGCGGTGATTCGCGAGCGCGAAACCGTCGAGGACCTGATCCGGGGCGAATCGGTACCCGACTGGATGTGAACCACCTGTCCGTCTACCTTGCCCCCACGCCCATGAAACAGCACTGCGACAAAGGGCGGGCAGGACGTTGTATTGATGCTTTTTCACGATAGGAGGACACTATGATCAAAGGATCCATGGTTGCCATCGTCACCCCTTTCAAGGACGACGGCAGTTTTGACGAAGAGACATATCGCAGCCTGATCGACTTTCAGATCGAAAACGGCACAGACGCCATCGTGCCCTGCGGCACGACCGGCGAATCAGCTACCATCGATTTTCAAGAGCACGCCCGCGTTATCGAGGTGTGCATCGACCAGGTCGCCAAGCGCGTGCCGGTCATTGCCGGCACCGGGGCCAACTCCACCAGCGAAGCGATTGAGCTGTCGCGCAGCGCCGAGAAGCTTGGCGCCGACGGCCTGCTGCTGGTCTGCCCTTACTACAACAAGCCCTCCCAGGAGGGGATTTACCGCCACTACAAGACACTGGCCGAAGTGGTCTCCCTGCCCCAGGTCCTCTACAACGTACCGGGACGCACAGGCATCAACATCGCTGCCGACACAACGGTGCGACTGGCTGAAATTTCCAACATCGTTGCGATCAAGGAAGCTTCCGGCAACCTGACCCAAGTCAGCGAAATCCTGGCCCGCGCCGGCGACAAGATCGAGGTGCTCTCCGGCGACGACTTCCTGACCTTCCCCATGATGGCCTGCGGCGCCAAAGGGGTGATCTCGGTCACCGCCAACGTCGCTCCCAAGGCCGTCAAGGACATGGTCGTGGCGGTTCAGGAGAACCGCTGGGAGGATGCCCGCAAGATGCATCTCGACCTGCTTGAGCTGCACAGCACCATGTTCATCGACGCCAACCCGGTGCCGGTGAAAACGACCCTGTCGCTGATGGGCAAAAGCGGCGCTACCCTGCGCCTGCCCTTGTGCGAAATGAGCGCCGACAAGCTCGAAACGCTCAAGGGCGTGCTGAAGAAGTACAAGCTTATTTAAGCCTTCCCACCAATCTCCTCCCCCCAGCGGGGGGAGGCTGGGAGGGGGGTGTCCGGGCAGCAGCTCAGGCCCTCCCCCACCCCAACCCTCCCCCACCCCAACCCTCCCCCGCTGGGGAGGGAGTTCGGTGCGTCTTTTCCCCACGGGGGAATTAATTTACGAGGTCTCTATGATTAAAATTGCTGTCACCGGCGCCGCCGGCCGTATGGGCGGGCGCATTATTACGGCAGTGCAGGAAGCCGATCAGCTTGAGCTGGCCGGCGCAGCCGAGCGCTCAGGTCATGACATGGTCGGGCAGGACGCCGGTCTGGTCGCAGGCTGCGGGCAACTCGGCGTCGCCATTACCGACGATCTGGAGAAAGCCCTGGCTGAGGCCGATGTGCTGATCGACTTCACCTTCCCCGATGTGACCCTCAAAAACCTGGAAGTCTGCGCTCGGCTCGGCAAGAAGATGGTCATCGGCTCCACCGGGTTTACTCCCGAGCAACGCAAGCAGGTGGAGCAGCACGCCGCGAAGATTCCGGTGGTGCTGGCCCCCAACATGAGCGTCGGCGTCAACGCCTGCTTCAAGCTGCTCAAGGAAGCCGCCTCCATTCTCGGCGACGGTTTTGACGTGGAAATCGTCGAACTGCACCACAACAAGAAAAAAGACGCCCCCAGCGGCACCGCGGTGCGCATGGGCGAGGTGGTCGCCGAATCCCTTGGCCGCGACTACAACGAATGCGCTGTCTTTCACCGCGAGGGAATGACCGGCGAGCGCACCCATGATGAGATCGGCATGCAGACCGTACGCGGCGGCGACATCGTCGGCGAACACACCGTCTATTTCATCGGCATGGGCGAACGCATCGAAATCACCCACCGCGCTATGAGCCGCGACATGTTTGCACGGGGATCGGCCCGTGCCGCCCAGTGGCTCGACGACAAGAGCCCCGGCCTTTACGACATGCAGGATGTGCTGGGGTTGAAATAAAACCTTTCAACGCAGAGACGCTGAGAGAAGCGAAGGGCGCGGAGAGAGGCCTGACCTCATTGAGTTTTTCAGGTCATCACCGGGCATTTGTGTGCTTTGGCTCTTGAAAGAGTCATGGGCACCTCTGCGTTCTCACTCAAAGGAGGAACAACTTTATGGCTCGTATCAACGATAATTATCTCAAGCTCAAGGCCGGCTATCTCTTTCCCGAGATCGGCCGCCGTGTCAAGGAATTTACCAACGCCAACCCCGATGCGCAGGTCATCCGCCTCGGCATCGGCGACGTCACCCGCCCGCTGGCCCCTGCGGTGCTCAAGGCGCTGCATGACGGCGTCGACGATCTCGGCCGCGGCGACACCTTTCACGGCTACGGCCCCGAGCAGGGCTACGAGTGGCTGATCGACACCATCATCGACAAGTCCTACAAGCCCCTTGGCGTTGATCTGCAGAAATCGGAAGTTTTCATCTCCGACGGCTCCAAGTGCGACTGCGCCAATATCCTCGACATCTTCGACCTCTCCAACAAGGTCGCCATCTGCGACCCGGTCTACCCGGTCTACAATGACACCAACGTCATGGTCGGCCGCACCGGCGAAGCCGATGACAAGGGCTATTATGAAGGGATCGTCTACCTGCCCTGCACCGAGGAGAACAACTTCACCCCCGATCTGCCCTCGGAGAAGGTCGACATCATCTACCTGTGCTACCCCAACAACCCCACCGGCACTGTCGCCAGCCGCGAGGAACTCAAGAAGTGGGTCGACTACGCCCGCGCCAACGACGCGGTCATCTTCTACGATGCGGCCTATGAGGCCTTCATTACCGAAGACGACATCCCCCACTCAATTTACGAAATCGAGGGCGCCAAGGAATGCGCCATCGAATTCCGCAGCTTCTCCAAAACCGCCGGCTTCACCGGCGTGCGCTGCGCCCTGACCGTGGTGCCCGAAGCGGTCACCGCGACCACCGCCAAGGGCGAAAAAGTGGCGCTCAACAAGCTGTGGAACCGCCGCCAGTGCACCAAGTTCAACGGCGTCTCCTACCCGGTGCAGCGTGCCGCCCAGGCAGTCTACTCCGACGAGGGATGGAAGCAGACCCGGGAGATTATCGACTACTACATGGAAAACGCCCGCATCATCCGCGAGGGTCTGAGCGCGGCCGGCATCACCTGCTACGGAGGCGTCAACAGCCCCTACATCTGGCTCAAGACCCCCGAGGGGATGAGCAGCTGGGATTTCTTCGATAAGCTGCTGAAGGAATGCCATGTGGTCGGCACCCCCGGCAGCGGCTTCGGCCCCAGCGGCGAAGGCTATTTCCGCCTCTCCGCCTTCGGCGACCGCGAAAATATCGAAACCGCCGTGAGCCGCATCAAGGAAAAGTGGGGCAAATAAGGCAGAGAAGCTTTCTGCCGACCCCTTGTACCCATGAAAAACGGGCGGCCTTGCGGTCGCCCGTTTTTTTCTTCAACGTCTACCCTTTGTAACCTGGGTTACTCTCTGCAAGCGGCTTTTCCCACCAGGCTAACCCAGTGCAGATGACACGATCCGATCTTGCAGCGGAAAATGAGGTTGACAGTTTGCACCACAATAAATAAAATATTTCCATGTCTGTGGTGCAAAAAGACCCGATAATCAGCGGAATGCTTGAAGATGAGCGGGAACGCTGCGCAAATGCAATTGAAGCATTGGCGCGGAAGGCTTCTGAGTATCCCAAAGGCTCCATTCATTTTCGCATCGTCAAATCGCAGAAAAAGCAATATTCTTATCCATTCCTGAAATACAGGGAAGAGGGCAGGAGTGTTTTTAAACACATCCCCCAAGAGGATCTGGAAATCATTCAGGACCAGATTCGAAAAAGAAAAAAAATTGAAGAGGAGGTCAAGAAGGCAAAAGAAAGGCTTCGCTATCTTGATCGCCTTTTGGCGGAAGAAAAACGCGGCAGGCCCCGGAAGGACGGGAGATGACTATTTTTGAGTGCGAGGCTGTCTCTCTTCCTCCCTCCGTAGAAACAGCCATTGCCCGCCTGGCGGGATGCGGTTTCTTTGAATATGGCTTGATTGGTGGAAGCTGGTGTTTTCCTTTCTATGACGCCGTCATCGGAGTCAAATACAATTTTAGGACCCTGGACCTTGATTTCATAGTCGATGACGCTCTGCAGCACCGAAAAAAGATTATCAGGGATCTGGAAGCCGAATTAGAGGAGGAGGGGTTTATTCCCACGATTGACTACGAGACCCATCTGCAAAAATTTCATACAGCAGATATGGAAGTCGAGTTTCTGACCCAACGGAAAGGCAATCGAAACAAAACCGTTCTGATCCGGCCTTTCAATATCACCGCACAGCCGCTTCCCTTTTTAAATATTCTCTTCTCTGAACCATTAACACTGAAAATAACCTCTCTTGATGGCATTGTTCGGGTGCCGTCTCCACGCTCAATGCTCCTGCATAAGATGATCATTGCCCACAGGAGAACCAAGGAGTCGAAAAAGGGAAAAGACTTAGATCAGTGCAAAGTCCTTTCTTTATACTGCTCTCGAACCGAAATTCAAGAACTTCTAAATCAGCAAAAATTTAGCAGAAACACCTGGAAAAGCATTAACGCCACATGTGAATTAATTGGTATCGACCCGCCATTTGCTCAGGAGGTATGATTACACTCGAGCGTTTCACACGGCACTTTTCTGCTCTCACGAAACCAAGTCATTCAGAAAACCCAAGAAGGATAACCATGTCTGCCTCGGACCATCCGTTTCATCGCCTGACACCCGCCTTCGTCATGGATGCCGTTGAAAGCCGCGGCTACCGCTGCGACTGCCGCACGCTGGCCCTGAACAGCTATGAGAACCGGGTCTACCAGGTAGGGATCGAGGAGGGGCAGCCGCTGATCGCCAAATTCTATCGTCCGGGCCGCTGGAGCGATGCGCAGATCATCGAGGAGCACGAATTTTCCAGGGAGTTGGCCGAGCATGATCTGCCGGTGGTGGCGCCGCTGGCTGACGCGAAGGACAACACCCTGTCGCACTTCGACGGCTTTCGTTTCACCCTCTATCCGCGAAAGGGCGGACATGCACCGGAGTTCGACAATCTCGACAACCTGCTGATCATGGGACGCCTGCTGGGACGCATGCACCGCATCGGCGCCCTGCGTCCCTTTGAACACCGCCCTCAACTCACCTCAGCGGATTTTGGACATGCCGCGGCGAACTGGATTGCCAAGCACTTCATTCCCGACGAATATCGCGACAATTATCGCGCCCTGACCCGCGACCTGCTGCAGGGGATCGACCAACTCATGGCGGAGGGCGCCCCCCGTCTCATTCGCACCCACGGCGACTGTCATGCCGGCAACGTGCTGTGGCGCGACGAGGCGCCGCACCTGGTCGACCTTGATGACGCGCGCATGGCGCCTGCCGTGCAGGATATCTGGATGATGCTCTCAGGCGACCGCCCCCGCCAGCTGGCCCAGTTGAGCGAGATCATTGAAGGCTACAACGAATTTCACTCATTCAACCCGACTGAACTGCGCCTGATCGAGGCGCTGCGCTCCCTGCGCATTATCCATCACAGTGCGTGGCTGGCCCATCGCTGGAAAGACCCCGCCTTCCCCACGGCCTTTCCCTGGTTCAACACGCCGCGCTTCTGGGACGAGCATATTCTTGAACTGCGCGAACAGATCGCAGCTCTTCGCGAACCGCCCCTGCAGCTCATCTGAGTTACCCCCGCACTGCGCCATCTATTACGTCACGACCACCAGGCAATGATGATGTTGATGGCTAAGCAAAAAGCGCCAAATGCAAGGCGCGCAATTGCCGATCAATGAGGCGTACTGCCGTACGTCGAAGCAGTGAGAGCAATTGCAGTAACGCAGCAGTTGGTGAGTTTTTGCGACGCCATCAGGTAATCCCGTTCTCATTCAGGAAAGGCGCATATTTTTTATCGGTCCCGAGAATATGGCCTTTGAGCCAGTCGCGCAGAAAACGCATCACCTCCAGGGACAACACGAACTCCCCCTGGCTGACGCGCTTGCGCAGTTCATCGGTTTTTTCGATAAATTTCTGATGTTCAACCCGGTGCAAATCCAGATCGGGATAACGGAATTCTTCCATGTAGAGTTCTTCCGTCGCAAAATGGGTCTGGGCGTAGTCGACCATTTCCGTCACAATGGCGGTCATGGCCTTTTGCGCCTTCTGCTCAAGCATCGCCTCATGAAGCTGGTTGATCAACCCGATCAGCTTGCGATGCTCGCGGTCGATGCGGTCAATATTGACACTGAAATTCTCATCCCACTCAATTAACGGCATACTGAATCCCCTGAGTTTTCTTCAATGAACAAAATGGCGTCTGACATCTTGAAAACGGCATTAAAATGATACAATCTCTTTTGTTACGTGTAAAGTGAAGCTCGACAAATAAAAAAAATATTGAGCGTTTGCGCAAAAAGTAATATTTTCGTGAAGATGATGTTTTCATGAGAAGAGAGTGGAAGCAGACTTTCCGGCGACAGCCGATGAGCTATTGGGAGTCTCACGATATCTTTTTACAGAGGGTCAGTGTCTTGAATGGAGATCAACCTTTGAGCAAGCCAATCGATGACAAGAACGCCCTTCAGAACGGATGGGAGGCCACCCGTCGCGGCGCTTTTCTGGCCGGCATGAGTCACGAAATCCGCACCCCGCTCAACAGCCTGCTCAGCATGCTGCAGCTGCTCGAGCAGGGAGAGATGGCTCCGGAGCAGCATGAAGCCGTGCATATTGCCCTTGACTCAGGTCGCTGCCTGCTGGAAATCGTCAACGATATTATGGATCTGGCACGTATCGAGATGGGTGAAATCACTCTTAACGAGGAGCCTTTCGATGCGGCCGAGATTCTGCGCTCGGTTTCCTGCCTATATCTCCCCGTCGCCGAAGACAAGGAGATCGATTTGCGTATCGATGCGCAAACGGCCTCCCATCTCTGTCTGGGAGACGCCGCCCGCCTGCGCCAGATTTTTTTCAACCTTTTCGGACATGCCCTGCGCCACACGGAAACCGGCAAAATTCAGGTCGGGCTATCACAAAGCCCAACCGGCGAGGAAACAATGCAGCTCCACCTTCTGGTTTCCGTTTCCTCCCCTGAATCCGTCAAAGAATCGGCGGCGTTTTCACCGACCCCATGCGCCCCTACAAGTCGTGCGTTTCAGGAAACCGGCCTGGGTCTGCCCATCGCGCAACGCCTGATCGAGTTGATGGGAGGGGAAATCGTGCTCAAGGTCGTGGGCACGAGTGGAAGCGAAGCAAGGGTGGCTCTACCCTTCAGACGAGGTGCCCCACTGGCAGGCAAAGAATCCTGCCAAGAGAAAATCTCGCCCCTGCAGATCCTGCTGGTGGAGGATGACAAGGTGAATCAACTGGCAACACGGCGCCTGCTGAGCAATGCAGGGCACAAGGTCGTCTCGGCGGGTGACGGGGAAGAAGCACTGACCGCACTGGAGCAGATCCGTTTCGACCTGATCCTCATGGACGGCGCCATGCCTCACCTCGACGGCCTGGAAACCACGCGCCGCATCCGCGCCTCGCAGCGCCCCTATGCAGACATTCCCATCATCGCCCTGACCGCTCATGCCCTGCAGGGGGATCGCGAGCGTTTTCTGGAAGCCGGGATGGATGGCTATCTGGCCAAACCGCTTGAGTTCGGTGAGTTCAACAAGACGGTGGCGCGCATTCTGCAAAATCAAGAATAGTTTTAGCCGGAGGGGTTGGCCGCGCTAATTCAATTCAGCGCCGTTTACCGTCGCTGGTCTCTTCATCAACGATTCAAAAATCGGCGGAACTTATGGCGCCTGCCCCTTCAGCCTGGCCGTCAATTGCTCAAAAGCCAGCCGTCCCGCCTCCCCGTTGAACCCTTTTATGGCACGCAGCCGGCAGTTTTCTCGCGTACTGACAATGGCAAAAACCCGGTAAGGGACAGCAAACGCCAGCAGCAGTCCCAGGGCCAGGGTCACGCAGCCGACCCAGACCAAGGGTTTACCGGGATCCCGGGAGAACTGAAATCCGACATACCAGAAACCGAACTTGTCCCGCTCGAAAGCCGTCTGATAGATCGATACTCCGCGGTGCACCAGGGGGTGATTGATGGAGATCTCACCCTGATGAACGGCACGGCCGTCTTCCACGATTGTCACATGGCTGTAAGTCTGCTTGAGGATGGGATCCCTGAAAGCCGTCGGGTAGAGCACCACCCCGGCATCGACCCCCTCGTGGTAGGTGTGTTCCCCCACCCCGGCCCGGTAATCCCCCAGCACCTCTTCATCGCGCAGGATTTTCAGGTGCAGTTCCTGGGTGAAGGGGTCGAAGGAAACGACCTCTGCACTCAACTTTGATCCGGCAAGATCAAAACGCTCACCTTCCCGTGTAGTCCACGTGTGAAGGGGGTCGCGCGAATCCGGCGGATAGGCGGTAATTTGCAGGTCAATGGGGTAGTACTGCGCCCTGAAATCATCGAGCCGGACGGTAAATCCCAACTCCCGCTCGGATTGTGTCTTCCAGTCCAGAATCCGGCTATCCTCCTGCCCCACGTAAATAAAACGGGTGCCGACAAAACCCAGCTCCGAGGCCAGCGCGCCGGCCATGATCAGCAGGCAGGAGCAATGCACCACCGTCGACCCCCAGCGCCCCGGACGGCCGCGCTCGGCCAGGCAGCGATCCCCCGATACGGACAAACGGTAACCTTGAGCTTCCAACTGGGGAAACAGCGCCTGACGCCCGCGCTCAATCACCGTATCGGCCTCGACCTCACGCCCTTCATCCATGGCCGCCATGAAGCGGCTGCGATCCCGAATGTTGCGACGAATGGTCTTAAGGGTACAGGACGCCAGATTGACGGCCAACGCGGCCAGCAGCAGCCGATACCAGAGGCTCTGGTAATAAAGGTCGTAGCGCCCCTGCTCCGCAGCCCCCTCCAGCGTGCCGAAGACAGACACCGCCGCCAACGCCAGCAGCAGGTACAGGGTCACCTTCGGGGAGGTACAGAATGAGGCGATTTTACTTGAAATCGTAGGGCGCAATACCAACAGGCCTCCTGACAGGAATAGATCGCTCTTCTTTTTAGGGACGATCCGGTGGATTGTCTGGCCTTTTTACCAGAGCTCCTCGTCAACTTTCTCAAATGCAGAAGTGTTACGCTCGAATTCGGCCTCTTCCTCTGCACTCCAGGTTCCAGCGAGATGGTCGAGGTCGCTATAACGAACGTTCCGTTTTCTTTTTTCCAGGCCCAGGGATTCCCGCAGAAGCCGCAATGTCACGGCATTGACGCTGCTTCCTTCCCTCTTTGCTTTATCCTTCAGCGCCTCGGCCGTTTTCTCATCGATTCCCCGCAAAGTCATCGTACCCATAGTGAACTCCTTTTCAACTGCCGGTGAGGAGCAGTCCGTCAATATGCCGGAAGTGCTCGTCGAATGTGCTCAGCGCAAGTCCATGCCGGGGGTAAAAAAAACACAAAAATAGATCTGTCCCCCATTTGTTCAATTTTTTCACTGGTCAAAAACCTGATACTTAATTTATAATATTTTTTTAATTACGTAAATAGGGAGAAAGCAATGGGTCGCCTTTTTTTTCGAGTCTTTTTCTTGGGAATTTTAATTCTCATGGTCTATTCGTGCGATCGAAAACAGCCTGAGCATGTCGCTGAAGACCCTGCACCATCTTCGGTACAATCTTCTTCGTATCAACCGCTGGATCCTCAGTTGGTCGAGCTTTCCACCCACGCCCTGCCGTACTGGCGCACCCTCCGCGAGAAAAAACCGGTGCTGGTGCTCATGAGTTTTGACCCCTTTCTTCAGCCGATTCCTGGCCAGTTGCGGAGCCGTGCAAAAGAACTGGTCCTGACCGGCAGCAATGATGACATCGACCTTCATGGCAGCTATCCCCGACCCGATCCGGTCATTATGCCGACCCAGACCCTGACGGCCGCTTTGCAAGCCGAGCTGTTCTCCAGGGTCTACTGGATTTTTCCCTCAAAAGTTGACCCGTCTGAACTAAATGTCGGCACGTTCCGCAAACAGATGGTTGATGCAGATTTCATGACCGAACAGGAAGCAGAGCGATTTTTTCTGGAAAACGGCCGTTACGTCGGCCGCCTGCGAGGCACCCCCTTTGAGGCTGTTCACCCCGCTCAGTTTCCGTATTTTGAAGGCCCGATGGTTCTGCATATTGACCTGAGCTTTTTCCGCGGTCTGTACGAAAACGAGATCAAAACCCCGCTTTACGACCTGATCCATCAGAACGCCACGCGGGTCCTCGATAGCGGGTGGCAGCCCCTGGCGCTGACCCTCTCCTACTCCACCCTGCACGGCGCCATCTCCCTGGATACTCGTTTTGTCCTCTCCAACCTGGCGCAGGTTCTGCGCGACTCCTCGCTGCTCACCGGCGACATGCCCGAGCCCTGGCGCCTGCGCGCCGAGGCGCTGTACGCCGCCGATATGTACACCGAGTCAAAGTCCCTTGAACTCTACCGAGAGGCTGCACATCTGGCCCCCGAGGACCCAGCCGTCATCTACGACCTCTTCCAGAGCCACCTGCTGGCCCGCGAAACCGACAAGGCCCTCACTGCCCTCGGCCAGGCGGTCGCCCGGGACCCAGGCTACGGCGCCGCCTACCTGAGCCTGGCGGAGATGGCCTTAAACGACGGCAACCTGGAGATGGCCCTGAGACTTCTCGAAAAAGGGGCGCAGGTTTTCCCAGCCAACCCCTTCCTCGATATACAGCGCGCCGATCTGCTTCTGGCGGCTGGGCGCCCCGGCGAGGCGCTTGCGCTGCTGAATCCGCTTTTGGAGAAACAATGGTCGCCTACGTATCATCCCGACATCCCTGATTTCCTTGTAGAGATGCGGCACGCCGCACTGAATTTCGACGCCGCTGCGAATGAGCCCGATGATGAAGCCGACAATTAGAACCGCATGCGCACTCGGGCTTATCTTCGCCCCGCTGTGGGGATGCACCGGCAGCGATGAACCCCGGGACCTCCCAGAGCAGGCACAGAGCCCGGCACCGGTGGAGGAGTCACAACCCGTTCCCCCTGCACCGCCGGTGCTGGAAACCTTCGATGCAGCGCCGCAGCTCTCCTTGTTTGCGCGACTGGGAGATTACAGGCCCGAAGAGGGAGATGAGATCGCTCTGCCCTTCTGGCGGACCTACCAGGAACATCTGGTCAAGACGTCGGGGGTGGTACGGCGGCAGGAGACGGGAGATCGGGCCTACTCGTTTCGCAGTATCCGGGGGATTGACTCGGTGGGATTCTTCTCGCCGCTGGCGGTGGAACCCGCGACGAGCTACCGTGTTTCTTTCAGGATCAGAACGGATCTCCCCGAAGGCGGGCGGGCCGGGGTCGGAGTTGTCGAATATGATCAGTTTCTCTGGGTCGGGGAGCAATATACCCGCACTCTCGATAAACGTCATCGCACCGGACTTCACCAAGGGGTGACGCTGACGGGAAAAAGCGACTGGGAGCACCAGTCCTTTGTCTTTACCACCTCGCCCCGTACCAGGATGATTCACCTGACCCTGTTCCGGGAAGGAACACCGGACCGGCAACCGGTGCTGGTGGACGACATCCGCATCGAGCGCGAATCGGCAGAGTTGCAGTCACAATCAAAAGCGATGGAACGCAGGAAGCCGGGAGCGCAACAGAACCCACCGCGACATCGGGAGCAACCCGATCCCGCCTTGTAACAGGGGAGGTGCTCCCCCCACAGGGAGTCATGCCGGCCGGCAGTCTGTGCGGTTGACACCCCTGCGGAGCTAACAGGGCACTAGTTGAGAATCTCTCCTCTGATGCGAACGCCTTCGAACTTCTGTCCGGTGCGGATGTAGATCGAACCATCCAGAGAGTCCGAATACCGGCCATAAAACTGACCGGGCCGCGGGTGCCCGCCCAGATCGTCCCGCGCCACCAGCCAGTAGCGCCCCCCGCGGGGGAAAGAGAGAACAAACTCGCCTTTTTTATTGGTCGGATGCGACACGTACAGCGGGCGCTGCATCATCATCGGGTCACCGTAGAGCATCACCTTGACACCTGCCACCGTCTGTCCCGTGCCGTCGAGCACCTGCCCGCGGATGCTGGTGTCACCGAACATCTCTTCACCCTGCAGCCTGATTTTTTCGGGGATCTCCACAAGAGCAAAAGACACGTCGACCACCTTCCCTTCCCGTATCCGGACCGGATTATCAGGGAAATATCCGAAGAAATCCCCCGCCTGCAGCGGCCCCCTCAGATGCTCGCCATTGCGCTTGCGCGCCACCAGGTAGTAGGAACCCGGCGGTAGCGGCGCTTCGAAAAAGCCCGCCGCATCCGTCGGCGCCGCCCACCCCAGGCCCATCCCGCGAAATGCGCCGCGGGCATCGGCATAGACCGTGACGATTGCGCCTTCGAGGGGCTTGCCGTCATGAGTCAGACGACCCAGAAACCCGGTTTCGACGCGGGCATCGATGTGAGCCGGCGGGACTTCGCGCGAAATCATGCTCAGATTCAGGCCGGCCACGCCCCCATCGGGCACGTTCAGCGGGTTGCGTCCGTAAAACGCGTAGAGGCCCGCGCCCTCGGCGAGAACAAAATAGTCGCCGGGGGGAAGAGACAGCCGAAAATGCCCGTCTTGCGCCGTTTCGGCGGCAACATGGGGCGCCTCGCCGGTCAAAGCCTCTCCTACAGGCCAGGCTTTGACCACGGCGCCGACCACGGGCGTTTTTCCCGCGCCCGTGGTCAGCTTGCCGGTGATTGCCGTCGGTCGTTCACAGTGCCCGGGGCCGCTGAACAAAAGACCGCCGAAAAAGAACATCATCACCAGCAGCAGTCGCTGAACCCTGCCGGGTTTATCGCCGATGCAATCCAAAGTCACACTTCGACATCCTTTTCGACCCTGCGCGGCCAAGGTATCTTTCATTCACCCACCTGTTGTGTTTACTGCCCCGGCGCCAGCTTGTTCCAGCCCGTGGTGGTGCTGCTCTTGCGGTGACAGGTGTTGGCGGTGTTGGGTGCCTGGCCGGTTTGATTGGGTCCCGCATTGCCGCTGCTCCAGTTGGACACATTGGCATCGAGGCAGTTGGTGATCAGCAGCGCCGGCAGGCCGGAAGCATGGGGCGTGTGGCACTTGGAGCAGGTAAAATCGTGCGCCCTGCCGCTGGGACCGCCGTGCGTCCCGATGCCCGATGCGCTGTACCAGGCGTTGTATTGGCCGCCGCGCGTCGTGCTGCCGACGGTGCCGCCGTACCAGCCGGTGTTTCGCGGCGGAGCACCCGCGGCGCGATCCTTGGCCGGCTTATTGCCACTAGTGTAGAAAACGCCGCGGAAGGGGCCGATCGATCGCGGCTGATAGCCGCCTCCCGGCGGGTTTTTCCCGTATTGTCTTATATTCACGCCTTCCTGGGCCGCCATCCACATGCGCCCGGTTCCGCCGCGGCGCGCATCGAAGATGTCGCGTTTGTTGGCGCCCGTCCCGCCGAGGACGGCGTTGCTGTGGCCGTTGACCGTACCGGTGCGCCACATGCTGGCATTTGTATAATAATCTAGGTTGTCGACGTTGCCGCCGTGGCACATGACGCAGATCCCCGCCGTGTCCTCCAGGGTACGTCCGTCAGTCGGCCAGCCGCTGTTCTGGTCGATGAAATAGCCGCCCTTGTTCTGCTGGGTGTCGACGAAGAGGCGCGGCACCGCCGCGCTGAAGACCATGTTGCCGCGATTGTTGTTATCGCTGCTGAAGGAGGCGAAGCGGTTGCCGCGGTTGTGGTAGCCTCCGTCGGTGGGATAGGTATACCCGGAAATCGGCGGCATATCCGGCCCATAGGGATTGCCCATCCAGGTGCCGCGCAGGTAGGGGGGGCCGGAAGAGTTTTCCTGAGTCAGGTCATTGACCAGCGCCCGGTTCATGTCATGCACGTCATGGCAATAGGTGCAGCGGATTTTGTCACGCGCTTCGAGGGTCTGGGTGTTGTCGCGCTTCACCGTGCCATCGGCATTGATGTTGAGCTTCACGCTCGAAGCCTCGTTTTCACCCAGCTCGAAATTGACGGAATGCACCGAGCTGATGCGCTGGCTCAGAACGTAACTCGGCGTGGTCTGGGTGGAGTGCTGGTAATAGTCCTTACGGTACATGCCCTTGCCGTTGGTGTCGACCCAGTAGGGGGTCTGGGTGGTCCAGCCCGCATCGCTGTAGAGATGGCCGTAATTGTGGGACGGCCCGCTCCAGATGTTCTGGCTGTTGGGGAAACCGGGCGCCGTGTCGGTGTTATACCCCCACTCGTTGATGGTGTCGTCGGTACCGTGACAGTTCCAGCACACTTCCGCCTCGCTGGCCGCCCCGCTATAAGGCTTGAGATGAATACCCCCGGTGACCGGGAACTGCAGGCCGAGTTTTTCCTGCATGTTGGTGCCCATCTGCGGGCTGGAGGTTCCGGAAGCGGCCGTCCAGTTGGAGGGCGGCAGCGGCACTTCCACACCCCCCTCGTGGTAGGGATGACAGATCTGGCACTGGGCGTCCCAATTGGTGCCGGCGCCGAGAGTCTCGCCCCTGGTTTCCTTCAGGTGCGAGCCGTAACCGGTCCAATAGGTGCCGTTGCCGTCTCCATCGCGCCCGTCGAAGCCGGTTCCGTCCGGATTGACGACGGTGGGCCCGATGTAAGCCCCGCCGCTGCCGTCGGTGCGCGGCATGTGGCAGTAATGGCAGGGCAGAGCGCCGACCGACCCCCAATTGTAGGTGGCATCGGTGTAGTGACAGGAGTTGGCGCAGCTGCCGTAAACATCATCATACGTGAAACCGCCGGCAAAATCCGTCGTGAAATCGATATGCCCCACATGTTCGCCGCTGTTGGCGCCGGCACCGTGGCAGCTGTCGCACTTGTTGACGAAGGCGCCGATCATGGCGGTGTCGATCCCCTCGGCGGGATCGCAGTGCTCGTCGTGGTTGCCGGTGTTGGGCGCGGCGTTGTTGATGCCGATGGTCCCGACCCGCCAGCTTGTCTGCGCCGGCCCGCCGCTTTCACCGGTGTTGTTGTGACAGGTGACGCAGGTGGCGGGCCCGTCGTTCCACACCGGGGTCTCGGTGTTGTAATGGCAGGCGATGTTGCTGCAGGTCCCGTATTCGGCGCTGGGCGCCAGGGTGCCAGAATCCCACAGGGTCTGCCCGCGATAAGTGGGGTTGCTGTTGTTGTAGGGGGGATCCTGCAGCAGACTCAGGTCGATATGCACGCTACCGTTGACATGCCCCTTGACGTTGGCGCCTTCATGTCCGACCAGCCCCGGGTTGTCCTGAGTGGTGTTGCCCACCTCCATGCCGTGACACACCGTGCAGGCGATGCCCATCTTGCCGACATGGGTGGTGTGGCTGTAGCCCGGCGGGGTGTTGGTGGCGCTGGTACCGTGGCAGGAATCGCAGGCGATGTTGCCGTTCCACTGGGGGTTGGAGCCGCCCATGTTGTCGGTGCCGCCGTGGCAGTAGATGCTTTCGCAGGACAGGGTGCCCTGTCCCGGCGCGACGATGATGCCTTCATAGGACACGCCGTCCTGGCCGGTGTAGTGGCCGGCGGTGGCCTCGGATTCCGGCGAATCAAAAACATTGAAGGTGTGATTGATGTCGTAAAGACCGGACTCTGCGTTCTGATGGGGCATCTGATCAACGCCCCGGTAGTTGGCGTGGCAATAGGTGCAGGGGTAGTTGAGCACCACCACGTGTTTGTAATGGGTGCCGGCCGTGACCGAGCCGGTCACCCCCGGCACATCGGCCAGCCCCCAGGGGCCGCCGTGGCTATCGTCGATGGGCGGGTTGCCGTGACAGTTGGTGCAGTCGGCGGTAAAACCCTCGTCATGGCGATGGCAGTCGATGCAGGCGCGGTCGTTGAAATGGGCCAGCTCCGCCTGCCCGCTGGTGTCGTAGCGATGATAGAGGGTCTGCGAATGACAGACCTCGCAGCTGCGGTTGGAGGAGGTGCGACCGGGTCCGCCGTTGTTGTCGAAATCGGCTTCGTCGAGCCCGTAGGGGTCGTCATTGCCCCAGTCGGAGGATCCGTCACGGGCATCGTTGAAAACGACGGTGACCGAATTCGTGCCGTTGCTCTCCCAGTTGCTGCCGTCGGGGGTGGCGATGGTTTCGCGCATCCATTTGACATTGGGGGAGTTCTTCTCGTGGCAGGTCAGGCAGGTGAAGTTTCCGTACTTGCTACCCGCGTCGCTGGTGCCCCAGTTGCCCCCCCATTTGCTCGATTTGGTAGTGATGCTGTTGTGGGTGATGGGCGAGACCAGAAAGACGACGGTTTTGGTGCTCGCATCCACGGCAGTGTGGACATGTCCGTTAGGATCGCTGTCGATGGTAGCCCGCACCGTGGTGGTGTTCTCCTGCCATTCCGGCACGTCCTCTCTCGCGCCGACGATCATCTCCCAGGTTCTGGAGTCGCGCGGCAAAACGCTCTGGGTACCGCCCATGAGAATAGAGGCGTCGAAATCGCTGAGATTGCTGTCGCCCACCAGGCTCAGGGTGACATCCATCGGATCGCAGATCAGCCCGTCGTTGTTGAAAACCGTCACCGTATAGGCGACCTGCTTGCCGGAGGCCACGTATTTGGGGCTGTCGTCGAATAGAACCGTGGGATCGACGCCGGTGCAGCGATTGTCGACATAAATCGTGTTGGAGGCTTCAATGAGAATATCGGGTTTTCCCGGGCAATCGTCATTGGGGTCGATGCCGCTCACGGTCAGGGTGACGGAGCCGTCACTGTTGACCGGCACCAGGGCGGTGCTGTTCCAGGGGCTGGTAACAGGAACCCCGTTGATCTCGTAGGTGAATGAGCCCACGTCACCGGTTTTGGTGAAGAGGGTGGTCAGATCGACGGACCGGCCGCCGGTGCTTTGCCCGGTGGCGATGGTGAGGGTTGAGGGTGTTGAATCCTGACAGGTGTTGTCGACGGTGATGGTTGCGCTGGCTGAATGAAGCGAACCGCCGCAGTCGGGGTCGCTGCCGCGCACCGTCAAGGTCACGTCCTCTGGGGTATCGGTGCCGAAGGCGTTGCTGTTCCAGGGGTTGTTGGCGCCGACGCCGTTGATCTGATAGGTGAACCCAGCGACGTTGCCCTCTGTGTCAAAGAGACTGGGCAGACTGACCGAACCGCCGGAGACGACCTGACCCGCAGGGATGGTGATGCTCGACGGGGTGGTGTCCACGCAGGAGCTGTAGGTGAAGGTGTTGACGGCCAGCGTCCCGCCGGATTTGAGCGCCATGGCTCTTTCTTCAGGCACGCCGGGGTCGGTTCCCCAGCCCGCGGCCACGGCGCCGAAGGGGGCGGTGACGTCGGTCCAGCCGCTGGTGGTGCCCATCACCGTGTCAGTGAACAGGAAGTTGTCGAACTGGGCGGTGTTGTCCTGGTTGGCGTCGGCGGAGGTGACACCGAGACCGATGATCACCGGATCGCTCATGACCACGGTGTCGCTGCCGATCAGGTTCCAGCTCACCCCGTCCGCCGAATAGTAACCGGTGAAGGTATTTCCCTCGCGGGTGATGCGCACCCATTTGGGTGTGGTCTGGCCCGCGGCAAGCGTATTCTGTGAATTGGCGCCGGCAGTGGTGCGGCGGTAAAAGCCGGCCCCGTTGCTGTAGGTCATCAGCGCCATGGCATGCTGGCTGTTGCCCGCAAGGCTCTGGCGCACCATGATCCCCGCCTTGGCATAGCCGTTGGTATTCTGAAGGTTTTTCACATGGACGTCGATGCTGAAATCGCCCCTGATGCCGTTCTGGTAAAGGTAGGTGAAATAATCGCTGCGGTTCCAGATGTTCTGCCCGCTGCCGGTCAGATGCAGAACACCGCTGTTGTCGATGACGGGATCGGGGGTGGTGTCACCGCCCACGTCGACCTTGGTCCACTTGGACCCGACGGCATAGCCGTTGAACCCATCGCTGGGTGCGAGCAGGGGACGGTAGGTGAGCCCGGAGAGATCGGTGTCGTAGACCAGATCATTGCCGTCGATTTTGCCGGTGACCAGATCAATGGTGTCGCCGTTGACCTTCTGGCCGTCGGCGATGGTGATATAGCCTGCGCCGGGCCCGGTCTGCGAGAAATCCAAGGCGGTGTGGCCGGTGGGCACTCCGGCGGCGCTGCCTTCGGAAAGGTTATCCGGCAGCGGCTTATCGGTGCGGATGATGAAGATACTGTCGGTGTGCTGCCCCGTCTCGCGCGGCCACAGATTGAGGGTGTGGCCCCCGGGCGCGTTGATGGTCACCTGGTTGGTGCCGTTCTGCAGGCGGGTGGTCCACTCCCACCGGTTGTCGCCGGCTTGGGTCAATGCCCCCAGCACAGTGCCGTCCATCCCCCAGAAAGTCGAATCGCCGCCGCCGGCGCCATCCTGATCCCGACCCCGCAGCCAAATCTGATAGGTGCCGGCTTCGAGAAAGTTCACCGGGAAATCAACGCGTGAGCCGTTGGGCGTGGTGCCGGTCCCGCCGTTGGTGGTGTAAAGATAGCCCGTGCCCTGAAAACCGGTAACGCTGCTTTGAAATTCCCAGGCCCAGGGGTTGGGCGCCCCCATGCCGACGTAGTCTTCGGCCTCGATATAGGCGCCGCTGGCAGGCACATCAGGGATCGCGGCCTGCGAAAAGGATGTCAGACTCAACAACAGTATCAAAGTCAAGGCGCCCAGAAACCCTTTCCTCCGGTTCCGGCCGGAGCAGCAGGCTTTCGATTGAACGTCCGTATGTGCAAAACTCATCTTTTGTCTCCCGGAAAACTCTCTTGGGCCTTTCACGATTTCCTTTTTTTCAGCGTCTTCAGGTTGCCGGATCATCAACGCCTCCTATCGCGGCAGGCGCGTATGACAGTCGATGCACATCCGCCCGCCGTCAAACCACCCGACAGGTTCCTTGTCGAGGTTGTTGTCGGAGATGAACTTGTTGGTCAGGTGGCATGAAACCAGACAGGTCGGGTTGGCAACGTCTCCGCCGATCTCGCCGGTCCCGTTATCGAAAAGACCGGTGCTGAGAAGGGTGTCGGGCGACTCGTCATAGCTCGATCCGTCGGCGGCCTTGTAGCCGTTGATGCGCACCCAGCTCTGCTGAAGTTCGAGGATCTCCGTCCAATCGACATTGGGCCCGGGCAAATCGGGCACCATATCGCTCAGCTGCGCTTTGGAGCGCACCTTCTGATTGAAGAACTGCACATCGCGGACACCGTTGACGTGCCTGCTCTTATCGGCGATGGTCATCTGGCCCTTGGGCGGCGCGGCACCACCCACATGGCATGCGGCGCAGGTGGTGTTGTTATCGTTGTACCAGACCGTGACCGTGGCATTGTGGCAGACCTGGCAGCTCAGAACAGTGGAGGTGGAGGTGATACCGTCATCCAGGCGACCGCCGTGGCCGCGGACTTCACTGAGAACGGTATAAGTGAGCCCGGCCGGCACGGGGTCCGTGTCGAGCACCGGCAGGAACCCGGCAAGACCGCTGTAAACCGCGTCGTAATGGAAGCCGACTTCATGTTCATGATGGGCACCGGTATCCGGCGAATTCAGGTGACAGGCCGCGCACCGGTCGCCGCTGAAGGTGCCGCCCATCCACTGGGGCGAAGCGACATACTCGCGCCGGGTGGTGGCGGGGTCGCCGTTGTCGTAGGCGCCGTTGGAGTGGCAGTAGCTCTGGTTGCAGACAGTCCCGGTCCAGCCGACGTCGACCACCGTCAGGGTGCCGTCGATATGGTTGATGTCATCGCTGCCGTGACATTTACCGCAGCCGAAGTCGTACGTGTCGGCCGTCGATGAGTTCGCCGTCGAGCCATAGGCGCCCGCAGCGCTGACGACATGGGCGGCATGGGAACCGCTGCTCGGCGGGTTGTCCCCAGAGTCAAGGGATTTACCCGAGCCGTGGCAGTCACTGCAGGCCAGGCTCTGGCCGGCGCTCCACAGATTGACCGGAGCGGCCAGGTGACAGGCATTGGTGCAGTTTTTGTCGACATCGGAGTAGGTCAGGTTGACCAGGGTTCTGCTGAGGTCGGCATGACCCGCATGGCTGCCGGTTGATGCGCCGCCGCCGTGGCAGCCGTCGCAACCGCCCACGTAAGTGGCCGCCGCATTGTAATGGATTGCGTGGATGGCGCTACTTGCTGCCGGAACCGCATTGACCAGGTTTCCGTCATCGGTGCCGTTGTTGTGGCAGGAGGTGCAGGTCAGAGTGTCACCCCACTTCGCACCATTGTCAAAATGGCAGGCGATGTTGCTGCAGGTTCCAGTCGCCGGGTCCCAGGCGAACTGGGGGCCGGAGACATCGATGGTTTCATTGAGATGCGTCGGCGTCCCGCCGGTCTTGAGACCATTGCCCGTCGCGGTAGTGCTATGGCACTCTGCGCAGTTGAAACCGGCGTTACCCGCATGAGCTTCGTGGCTGTTGGCATCGACATGGCCGATGCCGCCATTGGCATACGCGGGATAGGCTTTGCCGTTTCCGTCGCCATGACAGCCGTCGCAGAAGATGGGGGCGCTTCCCCAGGCCCGGTCGCGGTATACCAGGTTGCCGGCGTTGCCGTTGCTGTGACAGTAGATATTGGTGCAGTCGGACTTGTTCCCATCCATCCGGATGCCGAGGGTGAAGGCGCCGTCGATGTGATTGGCCGCAGTGCCGATAGTGTTGTTGTCGCTGACCGTATTGCTGTGACACTCGACACAGCCCAGACTGCGGCCGATCTCGTTGTCGCTGTCGTCGATATGCGTAGCGTGGCTGCCGGAAGTCAGCGGGTTGGCGGACCCGGCGTCATGCCCGTGACAGAAGTCACAGGCTCCACCCGAAGCGAGATCCCAATCGGCAGAAGCATAGTTCCCCTTGCCGTCCGAATGGCAATAAACCGCGCAGGTGCCGGCAACCGCGTCATAGCTACCGCTGCCCATAAGGCCTGCTCCAAGACTGTAGGACGAGTCGAAAACGATATCGACCTCGCCGTCGACATGGCTCCCGCCTGCCGCGCCGGCGGCCAGAGCGGTGGCGCTGGCGGCGGTGGCCTGATGGCAGATATTGCAGGAATAGCCCCGATCGAGGTGCGGGATGTGACGGGGCGAGTTGTTGCTTGTACCCATGGCGACACTGTCGTTACCGTGGCAGGCCGCGCAGGAGGTGATGCTCTCGCCAGTCCAGGTCACTGCAACAGTGTTAAAATCAGCAGCTTGTTTTGTGCCGGAGGCGTTTCGCTTTCCGCCGTTGCTGTGGCAGTAGACGCTGGAGCAGGTTCCCGCGCCCGTCTTATCGTAAACCGGGCGCAGGACGCCGCCCGCTCCGGATACAACATGGGGAGAGCTGCCGGTGAAAACATTCTGATTGTTGCCGTCGTTGTGTGTGGCGCCAAAGTCGTCATCATGGCAACTGCCGCAGGAAAGCCCGTAGTCACTTGTCGAACCGGTGTGCGTCGTATGGGCTGTGGTGCTTTCGGGTTTGTAATCGGCATCCTGGGAATAATTACGGCCTTCCGGTTCGGGCGCGTCGACAAAAGCGTACCCTTCTGGCCCTCCACCGGAGTCGGCGCTCGGCGGCCAGCCGTGGCAATCGGTACAGTTGGCCTCGAAGGCGTAGGTCATCCCATCGCCATTGTGGGCATGGCACTCCAGGCAATCCTCGCCTTCCACATGAGTCCTGCTGCTGCCGGGCATGGACGTCAGATCCCCATGACAGCGCTCGCAGTAACCATCGGCGCTGCCGGCGCTGCCCGCCCACAGTTGGGCGGTGGTCGAGGTGCCCCCGAGATCGGCCGTCAAATCGGTGTAAGCCAGGGAATTGACCGCCCCGTAGGTAGTTGTCTCGGTCTGCCCGCGCAGGACATAGTAATTGGGGTTACCGCCGTTGTAGGCATGCCCGCTGTGACACACCAGGCAGCCCACCGTTTCGTTCGTGCTGCCATGAGCTTTATAGGTATGGCAGGCCTGGCACAGCATCGACTTATCATTCCCAGCCGGACCATCGGCTTTGAGCAATTTGCCGTCGCCGGCACTCAGAGTCTGCCCTGGACCATCAAGTGTCGTGCCGTCCGAATCGGTGAAATGCACTCCGTGACATGAAGAACAGGAGACCTTGCCATCCACAAGAACAACCTCGCCGCCCTGTGTCGCGACATCTGCAGGGGCGCGGTATTTGCCCTCGTTGGCTACCGCTCCCTGCACAGCAGCATAATCAGCGACCATGGGATGACTCAACAGGCCGTGATCCGTATTGTCGATATTCCAGGGCGCGTGACAGTCGATGCACATCTGCTCACGGCTGCCGGTGCCGAGCCGCAGAATTTTGGTATTGGTGGCATCGCGGCTGTGCGGGTCATGGCAGCGCTGGCAGGTCACTTTGCCGGTAGAGATGCCGTAGCGCCCGTAGAAATAACGATTGCTCGGCGCCTTGGCCCCCGCGGCCTCATTGACGTCGCGCGCTGCCCAGATGTGGGAGGACTGAGAGCGCGACCCGCTGCCTTCCGCCAACCCCGTCGGGTAGGATCCCATGACGTTGCTGGCATCTGTTGGCGCGAACACACCTGTCGGAGTTGCACTGAAGCCGTCGAGCATAGTGACCGAAGGGGGATTGTCCTTGTGGCACTCAAGGCAGACATTGGTGGTGGCGTTGCCCAACTCGTTGTAGGAAACACCGAGTTTATGACAATTTTTGCAATCAAAATTGTGCACCTCGATGGCCCGCACCGTTTCGGCCGGAAGCAATGCCAGCACAAGCACAAAAATTGTCCATCCAATCATTTGACTTCGAAAACCAATCATGCTCTGCCTCTGTTTATTGCATGCGGACCCTGGATTTCCGTCACAATCCAAAACAGCTCACCCCATCCGTCATATCGCCAACACTTCGTCAAATCACGAGCCAGGAATAAAATAAAAAAAGAGCCAGCTTAATAATATTTTCTTTATTTTCAGGCTTTTCCTAGTATTAAACTCTTGAACAATAAAAATATGAAACTTTTTATGCAACTTACAAGCCATTTACAACACCCTTATTTTTCATATCATTCCGGGAACTTAGAATATGGCGATTTTATATACCGATAAACTCTATCGTGTATAAAAAATCCGCAAAGATTCTTAAAGGCAATGAGATATTTGATATTTCTTATTAATAAAAAATGGCGAGAAAAAGGCAGGCCAGAAAAACAAAAACGGTGGGCGGGTGGGCGCGCAGCTTATCTATTCGGGATGAAAACCACAGGTTCGGTAAGAGGCTGGGGAGCGAAAACCTCCCCCAGGGCCGGATCAAAAGAATGGTCGAGAAAAGATTCCTCCATCACGGAGGGATCGGCTGTGCCCCACCAGTTGGCGGGAAAGGTCACGTCGCCGTGCTGCTCGAGACCGAGC
>NPIE01004699.1_pt1 | contig 54495 bp, 26 predicted proteins | sample 8637661 | NCBI WGS metagenome assembly NPIE01 (sample SAMN07420842, study PRJNA396082) | bioreactor metagenome | isolation source: sample BA12 brine-fed electro-methanogenic bioreactor BA | place: Japan: Kochi | collected 2016-12-09 | reverse complement strand
TCGATGTGACCCAGGGTGTATTTCATGGCTTTTTGGACAGCCTCCCTCTCCTGTTTCATGGCCATATATGAAGCAAGTTTCGAGTAATTCTCCCTTAAAAAGAGGGTTAGGGGGGATTCTTATTTTTGCTTATGTATTGAGTATCGATATTTGTCATCATATTATCTTGGCGGAGCGAGGAATCTCATTAATTGTACTAGACAACAATTATCAAAATACAAAGACCAAAACACCCTGCTAGAGCAAAGGTTTTGAATTTTGTAAATTAGATCTTTTGAAATTATTTGATATTTGGAATTTGTGTTTTGGTGCTTTGATATAGCATCGGTCGGATGGCCTCAATTGCCTCATTGATGGATTCCACACCCTCTATCCTGAGCAGGAGTTTGTCTTTCTTTTCCCGCATCTGACATTTCTGCGGATTGTTCTTAACATATTCCAGCACAGCTGAAAATTCGGACGACTGGAAATATTCTGATTCTTCATCGGAGATAAAATATCCCGTGAGGCGTTTGTATTTGAGGTTAAGTTTCTCAAAGCCTATCTTCCTGGCCTGCCATCTCAGGCGGATGGTATTGATCAGTTCCCAGGTCTCCGGAGGCACGGGACCAAAACGATCGATGAGCATGTCGTGGAATTTCATCAGCTTTTCTTCTGTTTCTATGCTGTCAAGTTCCTTATACAAGCTCAGTCTTTCTGAAATGCTGCTGATATAATCATCCGGGATCAGGATCTCCAGGTCGGTCTCTATCTGGCAATCTCTGACAAAATACTCTTTCTTTTCGTGCTTGAAGACATCCTTGAATTCAACATCTTTCAACTCGGCAATGGCCTCATCCAGGATTTTCTGGTACATTTCAAAGCCGATCTCAGAAATAAAACCGCTTTGCTCCGCACCCAGGATATTGCCTGCTCCCCTGATATCCAGGTCGCGCATGGCAATATTGAAGCCACTTCCCAGCTCAGCAAATTCCTCAATGGCACGCAAACGCTTCCTGGCTTCTGAAGTAAGTGTTGAAAGGGGCGGTGCCAGCAAATAGCAAAAAGCCTTTTTGTTGGATCGTCCCACCCGGCCCCTTAACTGGTGCAGATCGCTCAGGCCATAGTTTTGTGCATCATTGATAAAAATGGTGTTCACATTGGAAATATCCAGCCCTGATTCTATGATGGTGGTCGAAAGCAAAACATCATACTTTCCTTCTATAAATTCCAGCATGACCTTTTCCAGTTTGTGGCCTTCCATCTGGCCATGGGCCACAGCAATGCTGATATCAGGAATAAACTTTTCGATCATGTGTTTTACATCCATGATGTTCTGTACCCGGTTATGCACAAAGAAAACCTGTCCGCCCCGCTGTACCTCATACATGATGCCATCCCTGATCACTTCTTCGCTGAAAGCCCTCAGTTCTGTTTGCACCGGGTAGCGGTTGGGCGGAGGGGTGTTGATGATGGAAAGGTCGCGGGCTCCCATCATGGAAAACTGTAAGGTTCTGGGAATGGGGGTTGCTGTAAGGGTGAGGGTATCCACATTCACCTTGATGGATTTGAGCTTCTCCTTGGCTGTTACCCCGAACTTTTGCTCTTCATCGATCACCAGCAATCCCAGATCCTTAAATTTTACATCCTTGCTGATCAGGCGATGCGTCCCGATCAGGATATCGATCCTGCCCTCTTCCAGCTTTTTCAGTGTTTCTTTTTGCCTGGCAGTGCTTTTAAAACGATTGATATAATCCACCGTTACCGGAAAGTTTTCAAGCCGTTCACTGAAGGTTTTGAAATGCTGTAAAGCCAGGATGGTGGTCGGAACCAGTATCGCCACCTGTTTGCTCTCGGTCACCGCTTTGAATGCTGCCCGGATAGCCACCTCGGTCTTCCCGAATCCAACGTCACCACACACCAGACGGTCCATGGGAAATTCCTCCTCCATGTCTTTCTTCACATCATTTGTCGCCTTCAATTGATCTGGTGTGTCCTCGTAAATAAACGAGGCCTCAAGCTCATGTTGCAGATAGGTATCCGGGGGGAACTGCATGCCTTTTGAAGCACGCCTTTTTGCATAAAGGGCGATCAGTTCCCGGGCAATGTCCTTGACCCTTTTCTTGGTTTTGCTTTTAAGTTTATTCCAGGCATTGGAACCGAGTTTGTTCAACTGGGGTACCTTGCCTTCCTTTCCAACGTACTTTGCGATCCGGTGCAGGGAATGAATGCTGATGTATAAGAGGTCGTTGTTTTTATAAATCAGGCGAATGGCCTCCTGCTCCCTGCCATTTACATCGATCTTTTCCAGCCCATCGAAGCGGCCCACGCCGTGATCGATGTGTGTAACGAAATCACCGGGTTGCAGATCATACAATTCTTTTAATGTAATCGCCTCTTTGGATTTGAAGCTGTCTTTGAGCTGGAACTTATGATACCGTTCAAAGATCTGGTGGTCGGTATAGCAGGCCAGTTTTAACTTGCGGTCGATAAAACCTTCATGCACCGCAATGGGTATGGGGGAAAAATTGATCCTTTCTTCTACTACCCCTTCTTCGATATCTTCCAGGATGCGATAGATTCGCTCGATCTGCTTTGGATTCTCTGAGAAGAAAATATTCCTGTAACGAAGTGCTGTTTTTTCCTTCAGGTCATTGATCAGTAATTCAAAGTTTTTATTAAAGGAAGGTTGTGGAATTACATCGAATTCTATGATTTGTGCTTCTTTAAAATGAAGGTGTTTGCCAAACTCAATGAGCGGGTGCTCCTGTATTCCCCTGTAAAAGTTATGCTGATCAACAAAAAGATCTTCGGGTGGCAGATGGCTGATTTCTCCTTCAAGGGCTTCATAAGCTTGCTTTGCCTTTTCAAACTCCGTTTGCAACTGGTCAAGAGCAAAATCCACGTCCTCCATCCAGATGACGGTATTGGTGGGGAGGTATTCCACAAAGGATTGCCTTTTCTCTTCGATTCGCCTGTCCTGCACATTGGGGATAATCGTTATCCTGTCGACTTTGTAATTGGACAACTGGCTGATGGTATCAAAGGTCCGGATGGATTCTACTTCATCACCGAAAAATTCAATCCGAAAAGGGTAATCATTTGAAAAAGGAAAGATATCCACAATTCCGCCGCGGATGGAAAACTGACCAGGTTCCACCACGAAGTCCACCCTTTCAAAATCGTATTCCATCAGGAGGTCCGTTGTAAAGTCCAGGCTGACCTTTTCACCAACTTTAAGCTTGAGGGTGTTTTTTGAAAGATAACTTCTTGTAACCACCTTTTCGCTCATGGCTTCGGGATAGGTCACCACCACCGTTTTTCTTTTTGTAGATGCGATGCGATTCAACACTTCTGTGCGCAGCAGCACATTGGTATTATCGATCTTCTCAATCTCGTAAGGGCGTTTATAACTTGTGGGGTAAAAGAGAATCTTCTTTTTGTTGAAATCGGAATTCTTTTCGCCAAAGATACTTTCCAGGTCGTTGTAGAAATAAGCGGCAAGTTCTTTCTCAGGAAGTATAAATAGATGAAAGCCTGCATGATTGTCAAAAACAGCGGCCGCGAACAAGCTTTTGGAAGAGCCAATAAGCCCCCGCAACCCGAGACGTTTTACGGCACCCGATTCAATTTTATCAAGCACCTCCCGGGTTTCATCACGATTGTTAAAGAGCTCCTGTAATTCCTTTAAATCCAAACTGCCTGTTCCTTTCTGCGGGTGCAAAGATACGAGGTTTTGGTTAATTGGTTAATTGGTTAATTGGTTTATTGGTTTATTGGTTTATTGGTAAACTGGTGTATTTGGTATTGATGACCGCTCATATACTCCCTACCCCTTTTTCCTTTCTCCTTTCTCCTTTCGCCCTATTCCTTTCTGCCTTCTGCCGGGAAATTCTTCGAAAACTTTCGCATAAATTCCTCGGCTTTTTCAACCATCTTTTTAGAACCTACAAAAAGGGGTGTTCTCTGGTGGATATCATCCGGTTGTATTTCAAGTGTTCTGTTAAAACCATCCGAAGCTTTTCCTCCTGCATGTTCGGCAAGGTAGGCAACCGGGTTACATTCGTAAAGCAGACGCAGTTTCCCGCTCGGGTTTTTTGTTGTGCCTGGATAAATATAGATTCCACCTCTGATCAAATTACGGTGAAAATCTGCAACCAGGGATCCGATGTACCTTGTTTTATAGGGACGGTTTGTTGCAGGGTCTTCCGCCTGGCAATACTTGAGGTAATTTTTCACTCCTTCCGGGAAATTATTATAATAGGCTTCGTTGATGCTGTATATGGCACCATCCTCTGGGATCTTCATTTCCGGATGAGAGAGAATGAACAAACCGACAGAAGGGTCCAGAGTAAAACCATTCACACCATTGCCGGTTGAATAGACCAGCATGGTGGAAGAACCATAGATCACATATCCGGCTGCGGCCAGGTCAACACCCGGGCGCAAAAGGTCCTCATCATGGACTGATTCATGATGATCGCGGCGGCGGTAAATGGCGAATACTGTTCCAATGGAAACATTCACTTCAATGTTGGAAGAACCGTCCAGGGGATCAATGGCTATGATGTATTTTCCTTTTTTCGATGTTTCATTATCAAAGATCACCACCTCATCATCTTCCTCGGAAATGATGGCCGCACACTGTCCACCATGTTTTAATGCTTTGGTAAATTCATTGTTGGCAAACACATCCAGCTTTTTCTGGTCTTCCCCCTGCACATTGGTGCTACCCTCATAACCCAGAATGTTGGCCAGACCGGCCTTGTTCACTTCCCGGTTCACGATCTTGGCTGCAATGCCAATATCATTCAGTAAGCGGGTAAATTCCCCGGTAGCATAAGGAAAGTCAGATTGCTTTTCGTTGATAAATTCGATTAAGGTCTTCATTTGATGAAATTTTTCACAAAGTTCGGAATAATTTAGATGTGTTCTAAATTAAATAAGAAAAAGAGGCTGTCCAAAAAGTGTGCTATATCGTCAGGCTGAGCGCCTTGCCCGTCTGGGGAGTCGAAGCCTAAAGATCGTTGATTATCAGCGCATCTCGACTCCGCTCGATGTGACCCAGGGTGAATTTTGTGCTTTTTATACAGCCTCTTTTTCTTATTTTTGCACAAAATCTAATACAAGCAGATATGGAAAACAAAGGATCAATTGCCATTTTATGCGGGGGTGGCCCGGCTCCGGGGATCAACACAGTGATCGGTACAGTTGCCAAGGTATTCCTGAATGATGGATACCGCGTGATAGGCATCCATGGGGGCTTTAGCAGCCTGTTCAAAGGACAGCCCGACACCCAAGACGTGGATTTCGAAATGGCTGACCAGATATACAAACAGGGAGGTTCTGCCTTGCGCATGAGCCGGTATAAACCCAAAGACGAAGAGTTTAACACAAGATTCTTTGTAAAGAATGATATTAAATTGCTGGTTACAATTGGAGGTGATGACACGGCATCAACAGCTACAAGAATATCCGGTTTCCTGGCAAAGAATGATATCAAAATGCAGAACCTGCATGTACCAAAAACCATCGACAATGACCTGCCACTTCCGGAGGGCCAGCCAACTTTTGGCTACCAATCGGCCAAGGAGGCCGGAGTACAGATCGCACAAACGGTGTATGAAGATGCCCGCACCAGTGGCAACTGGTTCATCGTCTCGGCCATGGGCCGTGAAGCCGGTCATCTGGCATTTGGCATCGGGGCAGCCTGCCATTATCCCATGGTCGTGATCCCTGAAATGTTCAACAAGACCGAGATCGCCATCAGCAAGATCATCGACCTGGTGATCTCTGCCATACTGAAAAGAAAATTGCTTGGCATACCTTACGGTGTGGCCTGCATCAGCGAAGGCGTTTTTCATTTCCTGAGCGATGCTGAGATCAAAGCCACCGACATCAGTTTTACCTATGATGATCATGGGCATCCTGAACTGGGCAATGTAAGCAAGGCACATATTTTTAATATCCTTCTGCAAAGAAGGTTACAGGAATTGAAGATCAAAGTTAAGAGCCGCCCGGTGGAGCTGGGTTATGAAATGCGCTGCGTACGCCCCATTGCCTTCGACCTGATGTATTGTGCACTACTGGGTTATGGTGTGAAAAAACTTTTCGACCAGGGTGTAACCGGTGCCATGGTTACCTCCGACCCAAAAGGGGATGTTGCTCCGCTTTACCTCAAAGACCTGACCAATGAGAAGGGCAAGATAGAACCCAGGCTGGTCAAGATGGATTCACAAAAAGCAAAGATGGTTTTTGAAGACGGATTACAATATATCACCGAAGACGATTATGACAATGTTCGGGAATATTTCGGCGTGGATCCTGAAGAATTTGACTTCAGGAAGATACTGAACTGGTGATTATTTGGTGGTGATTGGTGAATAGTTGATTGCATAAAATGGAATCAAACGGAAAGGCCCCATTGGAGCTTTAACTCCAGAAGTCACTGGGTGACTCGTTCTATTTCAATAAGCCGCTTATCCAACAACCTTCCTTTAACCCCATGACTATCGGCAATTTATATTTGAAATACTTTTATACAAACTCCGGTAATAGCTTGAAGGTTTTTCAGGATTTAAAAAGCTTCGATCTATAAACTCACGATATTCCGTTGAATTATCAACCTGATAGAAAGAAGTTTGCAAAAATTGCAAATCATCCAAGTTGAGGATATCACTATTCAAAGCTGCAATATCATCGGGTATTACAAAAGCACTAAAAGTATAATCACTTATTATGGGTGCATAAACATTGTACCTGAAAATCCTGTTGCCGTTCTGGTTATCATAAATGGTTTTGCCCCAGGTATGTTTCACATATTGAGCTTCTCCCGTAATTACAGAGTTAAAATCTCGAATGCTTTTATCAATAATCTCTTCTGTAATTTCCAGCCGAATTAATTCAGCAGGAGGGTTTTCGGCAACATGTTGCATTGATTCATAAACATTATCAACAATAAAAGCCATTTTAAAGTAAAGATTGGAAAAAATGTCTTTCGGATAATAACATCTGATTGAGTTTGCATTTTCATACTGGAAAATATTATATATCCAAAAGTGAGCTTTAGTATTGTTTTCAAATTCAGGTTTTGCAATGAGGTATATATCTGAATACTGTGCTAATGGGAATTCATATTCAATAAAATCATTCATTGGAGTAAAATCATCTAAGGAGACCGCTATTTCCTCATTAAGTAAAACATCTTCCCGGAGGTGATAAAGTGGTGGTTCATTTTCATTATAAAAACAGAACCATATTTTATCAGGATTATGATGTTGTGAAATAGTTACACTATTGTTCAGCGTATATTTATAACCTCCACCCAAATTATTAATATGGCGATGATCAAAGTCGGAAATACTAAAATCCGGAAAATTAATTTTATTTGATCCAATACCTACTGTTTCTTCTCCCATTACTTCGCCAAACAAATTCCAAACACCGGGAAACACATTCGTATAAGTATTAAATTCATAAGCTTCATCGAATGAATCATTAAAAGCATGGATTATTTGAAGCGTATAAATAGATTGATTGTCCTCTGATTCAATACTTAGTGAAAACATCATGTTATTTTGCAGTTCTTCCTTGGCTAAAAGAACATTACTTTCACTATATATCAAAACCCATTTGCGTTCATTTTCTTTAACAAAATTCTCATTAATGTTAAACTCAAACTTATGGGTGGTATTAGCTACCGGGTCCTCATCTTTTTTACATCCTGTAAACATGATCAACACGACTGCAAACAAACAACAGATTGAAAAAATTCTCATAAGGATCTATACTTTATGATTATAGAATATTTGATTACTATGATTTACTTTATCTGTGTTACGGATCTACCGACATATCAGAATGATAATTCAAGGCTTCGCTATACTTTATACTTTAGTATTTTTTTACCAATTCAAATATAAGCACCTTTCCCGTATATGTAACAAAAATAAAAGGAATTAACCCCAGGGTAGAACCCTGGACCCATTATTCCGATGCAAAGGGCAGTCAGGTTAAACCATAGCTTCTCGTCCGCACGCTGCCGCTGAAACTTTAACGTAAGCGTCCGAAGCGAACGCAAAGGCGGATTAAACAAGATGGCTGTGTTTTACCAGGTCAAAATGATAGCGTTGCAGTCACACAGCAGGAGGAATATCTTGATATGGTACCCGGTAGGGTTTGACTTTAGGAAGATACTGAATTTGTGATTATGTTGTTATAAACTGTCAGGTATGCAAATAGCTCAGGATCTTATCTACCAGAACCTCCGCCAGTTTCACCTTCGATTCATGTGTCCAGCCGGCAATATGGGATGTGAGTACTGTTCGATCTGATTTTACAAGGTATTGATAGGCTTCCGGTAATTTTTTCTGATCAAGTTGCTCAAAGGAAAGTTCTTCATATTCCAGCACATCCAGTGCCGCGCCCCTTACTTTGCCGGATCTTAATCCTTCTACCAGGTCTGCAGTATGCACATTCATCCCACGGGCGGTATTGACAAGAAAAATTTCCCTGCTAAAATTTGAAAGGTATTTGCTGTTAAAGAGATGCCTGGTTTCTTCTGTAAGAGGAACATGAAGGCTAAGGATATCTGTCTCACGATAGATCTCATCCATATATACTTCCCGGACAAACTGGTCTGAAAAATCCTGTTTATACTTATCGTAGGCAATCACCCTGGCTCCTAGCCCACTCAGCTTTTCAGCAAAAGCACTTCCCATATTCCCGTATCCAATGATACCCACTGTTTTGCCTTTGATCTCAACACCCCTGTTTCCTTCCCGTATCCATTCGCCCTTTCTCACTTCACTGTCTGCAAGGTTGATTTTCCTCAGAAGTGCCAGCAATAAGCCAAGGGCATGTTCCCCCACAGCATCACGGCTTCCTTCAGGGGAATTGAAACACTTGATACCTTTTGATTCAGCATACCGGACATCGATGCTTTCCATCCCAGCTCCCAGCCTGCCAATAAATCTCAAATTTTTTGCTTTTTGCAAAATCTCGCGATCAAGTTTTAATTTGCTGCGAATGATGATCCCTGAATAATTATGGATAATGGCCGCATATTTATTTCGCGAATATTCGGGGAAGTAGTCACAAATGTAGCCTTCTGATTCAAATCTTTCACCTATCAGCGGATGTGCTCTGTCGATAAATAATATCTTTTTCTCCAATCCTCAGTCTTTTATATAAGATTCATCTTCCCAGATCAACTGGCTGATGGTATGGTTCAGTTTCTTTGCCGCATCAAGCACCAGGTCATCGCTGGCCGGGTAGATCAGGCGTGGCTGGTTCAGCAAAGTATGCACCTCCATGGAACAGGCCTTGATGTTTCCGCTTGCTGTAGCATACTTATTGCTGAAGATTGATTCAGCCTCCACTGGTACTTTAATGAGGACCTTTTTGTTGGAATTGTCGATAAAATCCAGGTAAGCCCTGATGCGCGCCGATTTGTATTGTTGCACAACTGTAACATCACAGGATGCATTTTCGTATTCAGGAATTTTCACCACTTTACCAGTGCTATCGCGTTTTTCAATCCACCCTGTCTGGATCTTCCTGGTTTCTGTAAAATGATCTGTATTTTGTTTGTCAGGGGTTATCTTCACAGAAGTGAGGGTGAGCCGGATTTTGTAATCATAAAGTACGCCTTTCTGAGGATTGTTATGAAACTGCACAAATTCTTCGTCCAGCTCACTTAAGTCAATATTCTGCAATTTTGAGATCATATATGAAGGCAAGATCGAGGCCGATTGATTCCTCACCTCGTATTCAATATTGTCGGTGCCTTTCACAAGGGCTTTTCGCAACAATTCATCCACCTCCTTATAATTTTGATACAGGCTATTTACCTTTTGCAGGTCCTGGTATGCCTGGCGCGCATCTTGTTTGTTTCCCTCTTCAAGCAATTTTTTTGCATGTGCATACAGGTATACTGCCGCCTTTTGCCGTGCATTTTCTATGTATGCCCCATATTCCTTCTGTTCAAATCCGATTGCCTCCAACACCCCGGCCGGAAGCGTCATTACTGCCTTCTGCCGTTTTTCGAGGCTTACATAATTCCTGAATACAGCATACCAGATGTCGGGTTGACCGGTTTTTCTGAGTTGCTTGATCCTGATCTCATTTTCAGTATTTGCCTGCAGCCAGGCGTCCTGCAATATGTGTTTGGATTTTTCATCACCGGGTTTCTTTTTCAATTTGGGGATCAGTATGCTGATGGCGTGGTCGTATTTTCCTTTCTCAAGAAGCTTTTTAGGCGATGTACAGGAAAAAATAAACAAAACCACCAGGCTTATAATTGCAAGGGATCTTTTTTGCATCATCTTATTTTTAATCATTCAAAAATAACAATATAAAGGCAAATAAGGCAACAATCGTTCCAAATCAGCTTTATTAATTCAGCCGAAAGTATTAATTTCGGACTTTTTTTCAGCAAAGCGAAAAATTAGTGTAATTTTATAATTCAGAGGCATTTAAGTAGCACCTTTCAGACGGGACAGGAACATGTGGACATTTTTGGTAAGACTCATTATACGCTACAGGTTTTTTAACCTCATAGCCATCTTTTTGATCACTGCATTCATGGCATACAAAGCTTTTGACGTAAAGCTTTCTTATGAATTTGTCAAGATGCTTCCAGCTACGGATACCACCAGCATGATTTATGAAAAGTTCAAGCAAAAATTCGGAGAAGATGGCAGTGTGATGTTTATCGGGGTGCAGGACGAAAAGCTATTTGAACTGGAACACTTTAACGACTGGTATGATCTTACCTATGATTTAAAAAACATTGATGGTGTGGAAGAGGTCATATCCACGGCCAAGATCTACAACATCCTGAAAAACGACAGTAGCGGTAAATTTGACTTCAAACCACTGATAACAGGAAAGCCTAAAAACCAGGATGTTCTTGACAGCCTCAAGAACAACATCTATGGCCTGCCCTTTTATGAGGGCCTCTTATTCAATTCGGAGAATGATGTTTCGCTGATGGCCATAACATTGGATAAAAAAATGCTGAATACCAAGAATCGGGTCGAGCTGGTTTACGAGATCCGAAATGCGGTGGAAGCTTTCAGCAAGAAACACGATATTGAAGTGCACTTCTCGGGCCTGCCCTATATCCGCACAATCACCTCCAAAAAAGTTGAAGAGGAGTTGCGTTTTTTTGTCTGGGCTGCACTGGTAATTGCTTCAGTAATATTGCTGATCTTTTTCAGATCCATAAAAGCGGTTTTCTTTACCATGATCATTGTAATGATCAGCGTGACCTGGGTGCTGGGAACCATCGTGTTATTCAATTTCAAAATTACCATGCTTACCGGCATACTGCCCCCCTTGCTGATCGTAATCGTGGTAGAAAACTGTATCTTCCTGCTGACCAAATATCACAATGAATACAGAAGCCACGGGAACAAGATTAAGGCTTTGTCAAGGGTGGTGCAAAGGATCGGCAATGCCAATTTTCTCACCAATACCACTACGGCTACAGGTTTTGCAGCATTTATCGTTACAGGCAATAAGATTTTGGTGGAATTTGGTATCATTGCCGCCATCAACATCATGGTTGCTTACCTGCTGACTTTGTTCCTGATCCCCATCTTTTTCAGTTACCTCAACCCCCCCAAGAAAAGGCATGTTAAGCACCTGGAAAAAAGTTTTGCCAAACGCATCGTCGACAGGGTGGTATACATCGTATTGCATTATCGCAATACGGTTTACATAATTACCTTGCTGGTCGTAGCTGCAGGCATTTACGGTACAACCAAGTTAAGAGCAACCGGGAACATTGTCGATGACATCCCCCACAAGGATCCGCTGTATCAGGATCTGATGTTTATCGAAAAGCACTTTAAAGGGGTAATGCCCCTTGAAATTTCGATTGATACGCGGAAAGAAAAAGGTGTGCTCAGCTTATCAACCATTCGGAAGATTCAACAATTACAGGACTCTCTCGCCCGGTATCCTGAATTATCCAAACCCATTTCAATTGCTGAAGTGATTAAATCAGCCAAGCAGGCTTTTTACGGGGGAGATTCATCGTTCTACGAAATCCCCAACAGGAATGAGTTGAACTTCATGCTGGATTACCTGCCTGAAAACGAGGAAGGCAAAAAGACCATCATCAACTCTTTTGTGGATACCAGCCTTCGGGTTACACGTATCAGCGTGCAAATGGCCAATATTGGCACCCATGATATTGCCAGGATACGTGGCGAGCTGATCCCCATCATCAATTCCATTTTTCCACCCGACCGCTATGATGTGGATATCACCGGTACCAGCGTGGTTTTCCTGAAAGGGACACGCTACCTGGTTAAAAACCTGCTAACAAGCCTGATCCTTGCAATCGTAGTGATATCCATTTTGATGGCCTTACTATTCTCTTCTCCAAGGATGATCGCCATATCATTGGTTCCCAATCTTATACCGCAGATCATGACAGCAGGCATGATGGGTTATCTGGCCATATCGATCAAACCTTCAACCATCCTGATCTTCAGCATTGCCCTGGGGATATCGGTTGACAATGCCATTCATTTCCTCTCACGCTATCGTCTTGCCCTGAAGCTATACAACTGGAATATCAGGGAATCCGTACTTGCAGCACTCAGGGAAACCGGTTACAGCATGGTGTATTCATCTGTGGTGCTGTTTTTCGGGTTCATTATTTTTACCCTTTCCTCATTTGGTGGCACCGAATCACTGGGTTACCTGATCTCGTTTACCCTGGTGATCGCATTGTTATCAAATCTTTTCGTTCTCCCATCCCTGCTGTTGTCCCTGAATAAATGGACCACAACCAAGCGTTTCAAAGAACCCCTGATTGTATTATTCGATGAAGAATATGATATTGATGTGGATGATCTGGAGGTAGAAGATATTGATACACGCGGATCGGCATAATGTGAGTGCTTTTTTATATTTTCGTAAAAAAAACACAAATACATGAAAGGTATTATTCTGGCCGGTGGTGCCGGCACCCGTCTTCACCCTCTGACCCTGGCAGTGAGCAAGCAACTGATGCCAATTTACGACAAACCCATGATCTATTATCCTCTGTCGGTTTTGATGATGGCCGGCATCCATGAGATCCTGATCATTTCCACACCCGAGGATCTGCCCAAATTTGAACATTTGCTGGGAGATGGCAGCCGCATTGGATGTAAATTCTCGTACAAAGAACAAGTTGTACCAAATGGCCTGGCACAGGCATTTGTGCTGGGAGAAGAATTCATCGGCAAGGACAAGGTGGCCCTGATCCTGGGTGATAATATATTCTATGGCAGGGGCCTGCAACAATTGCTGGTCGAGAACAATGATCCCAATGGGGGTATGGTTTTTGCCTATCATGTTCATGACCCCGAGAGATATGGTGTGGTTGAATTTGACGAGAATAACAATGCCATCAGCATTGAAGAAAAACCCCAAAAACCCAAATCTCATTATGCGGTACCGGGCTTATATTTTTATGATAATTCCGTGGTAGAAGTGGCCAAAAACATCCAGCCCAGTGCCCGGGGAGAATATGAAATTACTGATGTGAACAGGCATTATCTGAATGAAGGCAAACTGAATGTGGGAATCCTGAGCCGGGGGACAGCCTGGCTGGATACAGGAACCTTTGAATCATTGTTGCAGGCTTCTCAATTTGTTGAAGTAGTGCAGAACCGTCAGGGCCTTATGATCGGCTGTATAGAAGAGATAGCCTACAGAAGAGGCTGGATATCTAAAGAAAAATTAATTGAGATCGCCCGGCCACTGCTCAAAAGTGGATATGGTGACTATTTATTGCGCATTGCAGAATACAAACAATAATGCCTACTTACGAATTGCTTCTGGATAAGATCAACCTGCTGCTTGATCAGGAGAAGTTTCGAAAGAAACCCCTCAATTTATATGAACCCATCGATTACACCCTCTCCCTTGGTGGAAAAAGGCTTCGACCAGTCCTGGTATTGATGGCTGCAGACCTGCTTGGTACCGATCCGGAAAAAGCAATGTATCCCGCTCTGGGCATTGAAATCTTCCACAATTTTACACTGGTCCATGATGACATCATGGACAATGCACCCATACGCCGAGGAAAACCGAGCGTTTACAAAAAATGGAACCCGAATATCGCCATCCTTTCGGGTGATACCATGTTTGCACTTGCTTTTGAATATGTGGCAAAAGTAGAGAAAGACCTGCTTCCCGATATACTGGATTTATTTACACAAACCGCCAGGGAAGTTTGTGAAGGCCAGCAATACGACATGGATTTCGAAGATAGAGAACATGTCGGCCTGGAAGAATACCTGGAGATGATCCGGCTGAAAACTGCTGTATTACTTGCATGCAGCTTAAAGACCGGGGCTATCATCAGCCGTACCGGCCAGGAAAATATTGACAAGCTATATGCCTGCGGTATGAATATGGGTATGGCCTTCCAGTTGATGGATGACCTGTTGGATACTTACTCAGATCCTGAGAAGTTCGGCAAAAAGAGCGGTGGTGATATAATTGAAGGAAAAAAGACTTATCTCTACCTGAAAGCACTTGAGCTGGCAGATGAAAAACTGAAAATAGTCCTAAGGGACAAATACAGCCAGAAAGGTGATCCCGGTAACAAGGTCATGGAAATTAAGAAGATATTTAGCCATCTGAACATTGAAAACCTGACCAGAAAAAAAGTGCATGAATATTCAGACAAAGCTGTTGAACTGATCAGGTTGATGGATGCACCCATTGATAAGAAGAAGATACTGGTCACAGTGATTGAAGAATTGACCCGGCGGGATTACTGATCCTCATCAAGTATCATGCGTTCTTCCTGCAGCCTCTCCCAGTTCTCCATTCCGTCTTCAAGTTTCTTTTTCAGGCTGTTGTATTCCTGATAGATATCAGCAGAGGTAATCTTCTCTTTATTCTCTTCCGGATTGCTTAGTATTTCATCCAGCCGGCTGATCTCATTTTCATACTTTTCAATCTGTTCCTCGATCCGGCGGATGTCTTTATCCAGTTTCCTCACCAGTTTTTCTTTCTCTTTCCTGGCCTCCCAATGGATTTTACTTTCAGACTTGGTTCTTCCGGATTTCGCCTTGCTTGTTTTCTGCTCCACGTTCAACTCAGAAAGCATCCGGATCCTTCGTTGCTGAAGGAATTCATAGATATCGCCAATATATTCCTTCACTTTCCTGTTCCTGAATTCATAAACTTTTTCAGTCAGACCCTCCAGGAAATCCCGGTCGTGGGAAACAATGATGAGTGTCCCTTTGAACTGAAGCAGTGCATTTTTCAATACATCCTTGGATTGCATATCCAGGTGGTTGGTGGGTTCATCGAGAACGATAAGATTTACCGGTGTTAACAGCAGCTTTGCAAGCGACAGCCGGGCCTTTTCACCTCCTGAGAGAACTTTCACCTTTTTATCAATGTCTTCTTCCCCGAAAAGGAAACTACCCAGGATGGTTCGTATCTTTGGCCTGATATCTCCCACAGCGATTTCATCAATGGTTTCAAACACGGTCTTTTCCAGGTCAAGCATTTCAGCCTGGTTTTGTGCATAATAGCCGATACTGACATTGTGCCCGATTTTTAATATTCCCTGATACTGCAGGTGACCTGTGATGATCTTTGAGAGCGTAGATTTACCTTCCCCGTTGCGTCCTACAAAGGCCAGTTTTTCTCCACGCAGGGCTACAAAGTCAATTTCATCCAGCACAAGCTTTTCCCCGTACTTCTTCACCAGTTTCTCTGCTTCAAGCACGATCTTACCGGATGCAGGAGCCGAAGGGAATTGAAAATGAATGACGCTTTCGTCTTTGTCATCGATCTCCACTTTATCCATCTTTTCAAGCATCTTGATGCGCGATTGCACCTGCCTGGCTTTTGTATTTTTATAGCGGAAACGCTCAATAAATCTTTCAATCTGCTTTATTTCCCTTTGCTGGTTGTTAAAGGCAGCCGTTTGCAGCTCTATGCGTTCCTCCCTTTTGCCAACATAATCTGAAAAAGATGCTTTATAATCGTAGATCTGCTGGTTGACAACCTCAATGGTACGATTCGTAATATTGTCAAGCAGGGCCCTGTCGTGGGATACAAGGACAACTGCACCGGGATAGGAACGGAGAAACTCTTCCAGCCATTGTATGGATTCTATATCAAGATGATTGGTGGGCTCATCCAACAGGAGTAAATTGGGTTTCTTCAGGAGAATTTTGGCCAGTTCAACACGCATTTGCCAGCCATAACTGAATTCGCGCATGGAATTATTGATCTCGCTTCTTTTAAAACCCAGTCCTAGCAAGACCTTCTCTGTATCGGCCTCGATATTATTTCCATCAAGGATATTGAATTGTTCAGTGAGTGTATGCAGTTTCTCCAACAGTTTGTGGTAGGCCTCAGAGGCAAAATTCTCGGCAGTAGCCAGTTCATTGTTCAACTGATCGATCTTTTCCTTGACTTTTAAGACTTCGGAAAATGCGGAAAGACCTTCCTCGAAAACACTTTTATTGCTGTTTACCTCCAGTTCCTGGGGCAGGTATCCCACCGTACTGCCAGCCGGTTTTGTAAACTCACCGCTTTCAGCTTTGATGATACCGGCAATGATCTTCAGCAGGGTACTCTTTCCTGCACCATTCTTCCCGATCAGTCCGATGCGGTCGCGGGGATTGATGATAAAGGAGACATCCCGGAGGATATACTCTCCTGTAAAGTGTATGTATATTTTACTGACTGAAAACATAAGAGAGCGCAAAGATAAGGTATACAAACAAAAAAAGGGGAAGCAGACTTCCCCTTTTTGATAATATCTTTTGACTTCGTAAGCTTATTGATTTCAGTCATTAAGTCTCAGTTAATCAATATTTATGTTCCTAATTTGGGTTGCCCATAATCTTTCTCGCAATCTTTATTTATAATTATAAAAATTCCCTAAGTTCATGGTTTAGCAATATGGGACAGTTTTGCCTATATTTTTATAAATGTCCTTTTGGCTTGAACCAAAAGGACCAAAAGTTCAAGGCTTGCAAGAATCACCTAAAAAAGAAACTTTTTTACTAAAACATACGAGCTATAACTGGGCTATATTATTGATAATATAAATAACGGAATAAAATAAATTACTTATTGAAATTGTAATGCACCCGTATGTTTCTTAACGTAATAAAGTTCTATTTTCTTAACGGTGATTATTGCTAGGCCACTTGGGGGGCTGCTAAAAAGCTAAGTGGTAGTCGCGCGCGGGCCAAAAACAAAGGCGGGGTCCGGCCCGGCCTTGTGGGCGGAAGCATCTTTGTTTCTTGATTTTTTGTTACTTTTTCATCAAGGAAAAAGTCAAATAAAATCACATCTAACTTATTTCTATAATTTATAGGCTTTATGAAATTGATCGGATTTAAATTTGTCTTTCAAGTGTTCAATTGATGAACTCAAGATAAGTTATACAAAAAAAAGGGGAACCAGATGGTTCCCCTTTTTGATATTATCTGAAAACAGTTTATTTAGCCACTGTTACTCTTTCAGTTGTCAATCCATCTTCGGTTTCAACCTTGATGAAATATACGCCTGATTCGTAAGCAGAAACGTCTAATTTAACTGTTGTTTCTTCAACTACAGTAGCATCATATACTACCTGTCCAACGTAGTTAAGAACTGTGATACGTTCGATAGCAACAGGTGATTCGATCGTAACATCGTCCTTGGTTGGGTTAGGATAGATCTCAAGGATTCCTGAGGTTTCTTCACCCAATCCTGAAACGAAGTCTTCACAAACAACACCCAGGGTATCAGACTCACACTGGTCGTAAACTGCGCTGATGTAGTAGCAATACTGGTTAGCTTCGTAAACAGTGTCGCTATAAGTTACATCTGGCCAGTTTGTTTCGATCAATTCGTCGTTTCTCCAGATGTTATAACCTGTTAGCTCACGTGAAGCAGGAGCCGGAGCAACTGCTGAAGTACCTGACAGGCTTACGTTGGCGATCTGGTTGTTGTTAGAAGCCTGGGGAGCAGTGAGAACTGAGTTAACAACTACATTGTCACCCATTTCGTACTCAACCAATGCTTCATGACTACCTACGTAGAAGTAACCGAATTCGCCCATTTCTGTGAAGTCACCAACTGCACCAAAATACAGTGAGCCATCATAGAAACTGTCGTCCATACCTACGTAAGGTCCACCAGCCATTACGTTGAAAGTAGCCACCATGAATGTACCGCTGTTGAGGGTAATATCATCGATGTCAACATTCACCCAGTCATCAGCCGGGCCATCTTCAACGTAATAAGGTCCGCCAAGAACGGTTTCACCGTCACCGGCAAGGATCCAGATCTCGCATTCCTGCATGTACTGTTCGAATGAGCTGTTGAAGTACCTTACTTCGCTAATGGTTACAGGGTAATCCTCAGGTGTAAACATCTGAGCGAGACCTGCACCACCTTCGGTAGAGGCAATCGCATTTTCGAATGTACCATCGTTATAAGATATCCATTCCTGGACAGTTGCACCAGGAGATACCCAGTTCAGTTCTACAACACCCATATCCTGAGTTTCGAAAACTTTTTCACTGCTCAGATCAAATGGCTCAGCGCAGAGCTGATATACATGTACATTGTCAATGTACCAGCCATCAATGTTCAGTGAACTTTCACCATTGGCAAAGAATCCAACGCGGAAATCATTGCCTTTGGCAGGAGTTGAGATATTGATGTGGTGTGATTCCCAATCTTTGTCACCTTCAGCTGCAAATGAAGTAATGTCTGTCCATTCGCCACCTGCCCATACACGTATGGTCAGCAACTCAGTGGTAACTGTATCAAACCTGTCGTCGATCTTAAGATCGAAATCGAGGTAGATATCACCATCAACAACATCATTTCCTAACAATGGATAGGTAATAATACCACAGTCGTAGTTTTCCTGGATCGGATCCCACTGGAATGTAGCGGAGTTACCGTCATTACCGATAACCGTGCTGATATCCCAGTTGTCACACTGTACTTCCCAGTCTTTGTTCTCGAAAGTACCGGCTTCCCAGTCTTCCATGAATGGTAATGGGAATCCATAAGATACACATACATTAACAGGACCTTCGATCATTGATTCACCTTCTTCACCAAACTGTCCGTAGGGTGAGAGATCGTAAACGGCGGTTACTTCGTAATCGTAGCAGTCGGGCTGCAGGTCATACTGCCACCAGCTGATCTGATCTTCTCCAAAGTATTCTACGTATTCCTGGAATGCTCCATCGCGGTATACGTTGAAACCGATTACGTTATCAGGTGTACTACACTGTGTAGGTACTCCACCACCGTCTCCGAACTCAAGTCCGAAAATGGTTTCGTTTTGGACGATACCCAGCAGTGTCCTTTTCTGAGGAACAATTCCATCAGTAATGGCAAGACCACCGGCAAGACCTGTTCCAGTTGTACTGAAACCGATAGCGTCATAGGTAACACCAGTTTCTGTTCCTGTTGCGATTTCCATCTCAACAATTACAGCACCTGAAGCATCCTGACTGAAACCATAGAGGTATGGTCCGCCTGAAAGCTGATCGTCGTATGCAAAGCCATAGTAGCTGGCATATGAACCAGGTGAGAAGCTATCGAGTGTAACACCGTCCCTGTCGAAAAGGGTGATGGCGTCTGACCAGTTATTGGCCCAGAAACCGTCGAATCCATCGTCATAAGCAATGGCCCTAACTGAAACAGGGGCACTGATTGTTTCAACGAGAACTTCATCATCAAAGTCCATACCCCATACGGTAGAACCTGCGTTACTTCCGTAGAAATAATCGCCGTCGTATGCGAGGTCACGGATATCTGCCGGGCCACCGGATACTACGAAGGATCCCATAAAGGTACCGTCGAGACCGTAGCGGAAGAAAGTACCGTTACCAGCATTCCATTTGGTTGTATAGATATAGTTTCCATCTGATTCAACACCGGCTTCACCAGAAGCATCACCACAGGGGAATTCGAACTGAGTATCCCAGAGGTCACGTGATCCAGGATAGTTATTCTGAATCTCACGAACTACGGGTGAATATTCTGTGTTCGGGTTTGGCATCTCGCTGCGAACCTCTGTTGACAATACGTCGAACCAGGGTGCACATGGGGGATCCCAAATCAAATGTACAGCGTTATCATAAGATACTCCAGCCAGGTTTTCCGCAGGATAGAGCCATTCTGATGTAAATGTATAGTAATCTTTCTCTGAGAGTCCTGAAGTATAGAGAGCACCAACACTAGCTGTGTATTCAACTCCGTATTGCAGGTTCAGGTAAGTATAAGTTTCTTCCTGTACTTCAGCTACGAAGGCATCATCAAGGAATACATGGTATCCCATTGGAGGCCAGTCGCCGTCGCTACCAACAGAAACTTCTACATTATCAATTGCCCAACCTGAGGCCCACTCACCACCATCATCTGCGTGGAAAGCAATCCATACCTGTGGGATATCCCAGTCGTGTGAATAGTCGGCCAGATCAACTTCTTCACGAGTCCATGAACCGGCAGTCGGTGCCATGTTATTAACAACTTCCCATGTAGCACCACCATCCGTACTGGCTTCAACAATAGCCATCTGACCATAAGCACCATCAAAGAACTGGTCGAATTTCAGTGAATAACCACTGGCTTCTCTCAGATCTAATGCAGGGGTGATCAAATAGTCACAGCAACCGTCGTTGTCACTTCCGGCGCCATCGTCATTGGCAACAGCATAATAGCTATCCCATGCAGGAATGGTCCATGAATCACTGCTGGCATCGTCAGAACGGTACCAACCTTCACCTTCAGTGGTCATTGTCCAACCGTCGGGTGGGAACATTTCTGCTTCGAAATCTTCCTTCAGCGCTGTAATACGTGGTTCATTCCATGTAGCAATAGATGTCAAAGGATCTACATAAAGGTTGTAAGGAGCATATTTTTTCTCTCCCAGAACAACATCATATGTTTTGTCGGCATTGATCCATGTATTTGTGAAGAGTACTTCTTCGTATCCAGGTTTGTATACCCAGAGGTCATAATAACCTTTCCATACCGGATCAAATGTAACAGTTGCTGTTTCATCTGTTAAGTGCGTATACACTTCATAAGGATATGTGTTTCCTGTAAGGATAATTTCAACAGAGTCGGCAATTGAACCATCGGTTGTTGTTACGTTAACGGTAACGGCAACTTCTTTCAGGTGACCAACAATGTTACTTACAGCATAATCAGACCAAACGTTTCCACCCTGGTCGTAACGTGCTGCAACACCATAAGCATACCATCCTTCTGGAAGGCCGCCAAAGGCTGCATCGTTATATGAGAGTGTAGATGTATTGTTCTGCAGTACACTGGTATCTCCATCCAGGGGAGTGAAATCGGGATCGAAATCGCTGAAGCGAGCCACTTTGTATCCGGTATTCTCACGAAGACTTTCCACGTTGAACCCGGGAGCAGCTTTCATTTCGCCTGATTTAACAGTACCGGGTAATCCACTGGGTTTGCCAGTAGCAATATATTTGTCATAATATACAGCTTTCGGCGGATAAACAGTTTCTGAACTCATGACCACGTCAGCACCTGCCTGAGGGCCGGCAACAATAGCACGGATCATGAAGTCCTGGTAAGCTGAGAGTGACCACATATTGGTCAATCCGCCAATGTAGGTATAAGAGCGATATACAGTAGGCATTGACTGGTCAATTCCAATCGGTGCAGCATTCGGAGGTGTCGAACCCTGGAACATTGCCAGATAGAAATCACCGTCGGTAATGGTAGCGTTCAGGTCAGCAAAATCAATCCAGCCGTAGTTATCAACTTCAACTTCGATTGAATCGAGCACTGTTCCTGGCATACCATCAGTACCATCGTCATCGATCACAGCCATTCCAAAAGTAGAACCGAGGAAATCGGAACCTACCGGGAAAGAACCATCACCAACAAAAACAGATCCACCCATAATGGTAGCAGGATAACCTGCTGGGGTGAACTTAACGGCATGTGCGTTTCCTGTTACACTGTATACGAGGAAGTCGTCGGCTGAACCGTCATCATAAAGAACTTCATAAGCTCCCCATGGGGTGGTCCATTCAACGAGACATTCTGTATCTGTATCGTTCACTGTAGCTGTTACCCAACCTGGCATGTAGAGTGCTTCGTACATTTCCACATCGATCGGAGTAATCATTCCGGCCATTGCGCTGGTGTCTTCAACAACAATGCTCTGGTAACCCACTTTATCGAAGTTCACATCATAAGTGCCTTCGTTTACATAGAGTTCATAAGCTCCGTTGTCGTCAGTTACAGTATTGAAAGTTTCTGCAGAAACCATAACACCTGAAATAGGAGCTCCGGTATTTGCGTCTGTTACAGAACCGGCATACATAGCAGGCTGTGTAACGATCATTGTATTGTGAATGCTGTCTGTCAAATGATCAGGATCATTGCTTTCGATGTACAGCATTTCATAATATGTACCCGGAGCAAAGTCAGTAGCATCATAAGTAATAGCAATTTCCTGGGTCTGTCCTTCATTGAGGAAACCTGAAGAAGGATTCACATCCACGATAAAGCTGGGCTGCGGGCAGAAAGCAGTAGTTGTAACGCCTGTTGGGTTAGAACCACCCTGTCCGTCTGAAGCGATCAGGTTACCTTCTCCATCATAGATTTCGTAGGCATTTTCATAGCACCAGCTACCACATGTAAAGGTTGTGGTAATGGTTGCGCCGCTCTCAGCTGTAAAGTAAGCATATTCAGGACCTGAGCCACTATTAATGGTCAGATCGTTCAATACCTGAACACCGTCAACAAATACATCCAGCAGACCGCCGTTCCAGCCGTCACCGAAATCATCTGTCATAACGATCTCATGCTGACATGAGAATGCATCGGTATTGTCATAATCCGGGAAAACATAAGTCAAAGTACCAATTCCTGTATTTTCAATGGTTGTAAATACAGTCACCTGGTGGTCAACCCATACTTCGCCTACGAGTTCGTCAGGATCGATGAACAATCCGGGGTTCGCCCACATAACGCACTCAGGACCGGCAGGAGCTGACATACCTTCGTCATAAACTGCCTTCACGGTATAGCAATACTCACCATAATCAGGAAGCTGATCGGTGTAAGAATTGGAAGTTGTTGAAGCAACATAGATACCGTCACGCTCAACACGGAAATACTGGAAAGCAAGGTCGCCATTCCATTCCCAATCCAGGTCAACATAACCATTCACATCGTCAACCAGCTCTACCTCGAGGTTTTCGGGAGGTGTGAGCGGATCGCCGATCACGGTCATGGAAACAGGGATAACGGTTGTTCCAACATCAGGAGTTGATGTGAAAGTAATATCAGCAGTAACGTAGTCACCAGCCTCAAAACCAGTAGCATCAAAATGTACAGGTAGGTTGAATGAACCACCGTTTCCGTTAACATCGCCTTCGTATTGTCCGAGTGACAACCAGCCACCTGCTGCGCCACCTTCTAAACATACGGCCAGCGGATCAACAGGGCTCCATGAAGGACCTGTACCAGCAATACCTGTGCCTGTAGGTGAATTACACCAGTACATTTGTGTGCTACCTGTATTTTGAATACTCAGGAAAAAGTCTGTATAAGACTGTGTTTCGATTGTTGCAGTATACTGCCATGCAGGATACCCAACAACGGTCTGGCCTGAATTAACAGGTGTACATTCTACAATGTAAGAAGCAAGTTCAGCTCCTGGTTGTGCTCCATCTTCATAAATTCCAATGAAGAAATCTTCTGTGGTAGGAGTACCTGAAAGGTAAAGCCCCCACCATGTTATGGTTGTCCATGAGCCACTTAAACCAGTAATCTGTTGATATGCCTGATAAGTTCCACCATTCTGTGACCAATAACCATTATCAGCTCCGGCAGGTTCGTTTGCAAACAAACTACCTTCGTTACAAGCCCAGAGGTCTCTCGGACCATCGGGATTAGTTACTGATTCTTTTGGTTTATCAGTCAGGGGTGAATTGCCTGCATTATCGGCAAAACCTGTAATCGGTGATTCACCTGTAGGCTCATTCACCTGGAAGTTGTCATTATAGGTAATTTCTGCATTCCAGTGCAATGGACCATCACCACTATTCAAAATTCCCAGGTATGTTGTCAGGAATTCGTTGGGGTTGAGTGTCTCATTCAATTGCAATGGATTGATGATCATTTCAGGTTGTGTCAGTACGATATCCTGGTAAGCAGTTGTGCTTCCAATATTAATTGGATAAGTAACAACATTATAACCTTCTTTCCAGCCCATGAGGTCCTGTGGACCATAAGCTACATCGGTAAGGATGTAATATCCGTCAACACCTGAAACAGTCGCATTGTCTTCAGTAACCCATACATTGGCACCATTCACAATAAGACCGTCACCATTGAATGTATAACCTTCTACATCACCCAATTGCAGGAAGTAGAGGTCGAAGTTATCCAGCATCCAGTAGTCACCATCACGGTAATCGAGATAGTCATACTTACAGGAAGACTGCAATGTAAGTGTGAATGAAGAAAGTCCCTGGTATGCTGAAAGATCATAAACGAGGTGATCGAATTCACCTTCGCTGTTAGTAGCATCAGCCATGAAATAGGGGTTTCCTTCCATGTCATCAATGGCAACACCGTCAACCAGTACCCTGAACCATGAATAATTGGCTCCAAAGCTGTAATTGCCTTTGAGATCAAATTCCATCAATAACTGACCGGCTGTACCATCTGGTTCAACAAGCATGTTAATGGAAGCAATGTGGTCTGTATTGGTATTGAAAGCCTGGTCGTAAGTAGTGGAAGTAGAACCACCTGACCAACCTGTAGCACCAAACCCATCAAATAATGATCCATATGAGGAGTTGTATGCTGCATCAGCACTCACAACAATGTGAGACTGGGGAGCTTCAACTGCCTGCATGGTACTCGGGAAATCACCGGCTTCAAAGTCTTCCATATAAGGGAAGGCAGCGATCGGATCCAGTGGCGGAGGAGGAATCACCTCAGCAATGCTCAAACTGAATGTTGGGATACAAGCCGGGGAAGGCCATGTGTCGGCCATAAAATAATATGTACCGGGATCCAATACTTCAGTAATAACTTTAGGAGTTGTCCCTGAACTACCAGTCACATAATCTATGCAAGTACCAACATCCGGACAATCATCCATCAGGGCAATGCCTGTCCAGGTTGTACCCTGGGGATCAAAGGTGAATTCAAGCTCGATCTGTGAGGTAACCACGATCTGGTAGATGATGTCTTCACCACCGTCGTAACTACCCATACAAGTAGCATCATAAGTGTTTCCGCGTCCGCATGTATAGTTTACATCCGAATACGGTAAGTCGTTTGGAAGCGTGACAACGATAGGATCAGAACAATCGTCACCTGTTGCACGACTTCCCTGTGAGGGTGGCACGACCACAGTAGGGCCATGCTCCTTTTCCAGCATTTGTTCAGCGGCGATCCTCTCCTGTTCATTGGAGAGCTCATACTGCTGAGCAAATACACCTGCTCCTGATACCAAAAATACCAAGAGCATCAAACTTACTTTTGTAAATTTACTCATAAGGTGTGTAATTTAAATTAGTAATAAAGGTTAATTATCAGTTTTTCTAATCAACTTGCAAATATAAAAACTTTCTGCAATCTGCAAAGCCAACTATTTTTTACCTTTTTATTCTTAATGAAAATTTAATTTTTAAACTTTCATCTTGCCCGACAGACAAAATCTTGTTGAGGATGGTTGCATGGGAAATACAAATTTGTGTGTTTTTAATCATAAGCTGTTTGAAAACAGGGAGACACTTCATGATTCGACAACTTGCCTGACGGCAGTCAGGTTCGGTGTTCGATATTCGATATTTAATGGATGTAGCGACTGGCAGTAGTTGTAGCAAAGGACTTGTAAATTTCGAATACCGAATAATGAATATCGAATGTCGAAGTATTTGTATGGCTGTTGACTAAGTCTGGAAAACAAAAAAAAGGGAACCACACGCGGTTCCCCTTTTTCTTATGAGTATATCTGGAGCAGGTTATCTGGTAACCGTTACTCTTTCTGTGGTCAATCCATCAGCGGTTTCCACCTTGATGAAATATATACCGGATTCGTAAGTTGATACGTCTAACTTAAGTGTTGTTTCCTCCACCCTGGTTGCGTCGTATACTACCTGTCCAACATAATTCATCACGGTAATGCGCTCAATGGCTTGTGAAGATTCGATGGTTACAATATCGCGGGTCGGGTTCGGGTAGATCTCCAGTGAGGAGCTCTGCTTTTGATCAATGCCTGTAAAGCCCTCGCAAACATAACCGAGTGTATCAGACTCGCACTGATCGTATACTGCACTTACATAGTAGCAATATACACCCATATTGTAAATCGTATCAAGATAGGTCACATCCGGCCAGTTGGCTTCTATCAGCTCGTCATTTCTCCAGATGTTATAACCGGTCAGGTCGCGTGAGGCAGGTGCAGGAGCACTTGCTGATGTACCTGAGAGGCTTACACTGGAAACCTGGTTGTTGTTTGAGGCCTTGGGCGCAGTGAGAACTGAGTTCACCACTACATTGTCACCAATTTCAACCTCAACATATACCTCATGACTACCTACATAGAAGTAACCGAATTCACCCAGCTCTGTGAAGTCTCCGATTGCACCGAAGTACAGTGAGCCATCATAGAAACTGTCGTCCATGCCTACGTAAGGTCCGCCGGCCATCACATTGAAAGTAGCCACCATAAAGGTTCCGCTTTCGATGGTGAGGTCGTCAACATCAACAGTTACCCAGTCGTCTGCAGGGCCACCACTGTAATAGTAAGGTCCGCCAAGAACGGTCTCACCGTCACCGGCAAGGATCCAGATCTCGCATTCCTGCGTATACTGTTCGAATGAGCTGTTGAAGTACCTGACTTCGGTTATGGTCATCGGGTATTCCTCAGGAGTAAACATCTGGGCCAGTCCGGCGCCACCTTCGGTTGATGCAATTGCATTTTCGAAAGTACCATCGTTATAGCTGATCCAGTATCCTACTGAGGCACCAGGTGCCATCCAGTTCAGTTCAACTACACCCATATCCTGGGTTTCGTAAACTTTCTCTGAAGTCAGATCCAGTGGCTCTTCACAGAGCTGATAGATATGTACATTGTCGATATACCAGCCGTCGATGTTCAGCGAGCTCATTCCGTTGGCAAAGAAACCAACCCTGAAGTCATGTCCCTTGGCCTGGTTGGAGATGTCGATAGAATAGCTTGTCCAATCCATGTCACCCAGGGCAACAAACTCTTTCTTATCTGTCCATGCTCCGTCGGCCCATACACGTACGGTCAGTTTTTCTGTATCCACCGTATCAAACCTGTCGTCGATCTTCAAATCGAAGTCAAGCATGATCTTACCGTCAATTACACCATTACCAAGGATCGGATAAGTTACGATTCCACAGTCATAGTCTTCCTGTATCGGATCCCACTGGAAGGTAGCTGAATTATCGGGATTACCGATAACCGTGCTGATATCCCAGTTGTCACACTGTACTTCCCAGTCTTTGTTCTCGAAAGTACCGGCTTCCCAGTCTTCCATAAATGGCAAGGGGAATCCATAAGAAGGACAAATTGTTACAGGACCTTCGATCATTGACTCTCCTTCTTCACCAAACTGTCCGTAGGGTGAGAGGTCATATACTGCTGTTACTGTATAGTCGTAACAAGCCGGCCAGAGGTTATAATCCCACCAGCTGATGGATTCTTCGCCGAAGTATTCAACATACTCAACAAATACCTCATCGCGATATACATTAAAGCCAATCACATTATCAGGTGTGGTACAGGTTGTAGGTTGTCCGCCACCATCTCCGAATTCAAGTCCGAATATGGTTTCGTTCTGGATGATACCACCGAGTGTTCTCTTCTCCGGTACAATACCGTCCTGGATGAAAAGACCACCGGCAATACCGGTACCTGTTGTACTGAAGCCAATAGCATCATAGGTAACACCTGTTTCTGCTCCGGTTGCGATCTCCATCTCAACGATCACTGCCCCTGATCCGCTCTGGCTGAAGCCATAAAGATAGGGTCCGCCTGAGAACTGCTCATCATAAGCAAAGCCGTAATAAGAGATGTAAGAACCAGGCATGAAACTGTTCAGCGTTGAACCATCCCTGTCAAAAAGGGTAATGGCATCACTCCAGTTGTTGGCCCAGAAGCCGTCGAAGCCTTCATCATAGGCAATCGCCCTGACTGCTACAGGTGCACTGATAGTTTCCATCAGTACTTCATCATCGAAGTCCATGCCCCATACTGTGAAGCCTGCATTACTGCCGTAGAAATAATCTCCGTCGTAGGCAAGGTCACGAATATCAGCAGGTCCACCACCTACTACGAAAGAGCCCATGAAGGTTCCGTCCAGTCCGTAGCGGAAGAAAGTACCGTTGCCGGCATTCCATTTGGTTGTATAGATATAGTTTCCATCAGACTCAACACCGGCCTCACCACTTGCATCACCGCAGGGATATTCAAATTGTGTATCCCACAGGTCGCGTGATCCAGGATTGTTGTTCGCAACATCCCTGTAAATGGGTGAGTACTCTGTATTCGGGTTAGGCATCTCTGTGCGCGGTCCGCTTGATAATACTTCGAACCAGGGTGCACATGGAGGTTCCCAGATCAGGTTAACCGCATTGTCGTAGGTTGCAGCCGCCAGGTTTTCCGGAGGATACAGCCATGCTGATGTAAAGGTATAGTAATCTTTCTCTGAAAGTCCTGAAGTATACAGGGCACCAACACTTGCTGTGTACTCTGTACCATATACCAGGTTCAGGTATGTATAGGTTTCTTCCTGTACCTCGGCTACAAAGGCATCATCCAGGAATACATGGTATCCCATCGGTGGCCAGTCGCCGTCGCTACCTACTGAAACTTCTACATTGTCGATTGCCCAACCGGATGCCCATTCTCCACCGTCATCGGCGTGGAAGGCGATCCAGATATTCGGGTAATCCCAGTCGTGTGAGTAAGCACTCAGGTCAAGTTCCTGGTGTGTCCATGCACCGGCTGTCGGGGCCATAGGGAACTCAGGTACCCAGGTGGCTCCACCGTCGGTACTGATCTCTACCGTTGCCATCTGACCATAAGCACCATCAAAGAACTGGTCGAATTTCAGTGAATAACCACTGGCTTCTCTCAGGTCTAATGCTGGTGTGATCAAATAATCACAGCAACCGTCGGCATCACTACCACAGGCATCATCATTGGCTACGGCATAATAGCTGTCCCATTCAGGAATTGTCCATGAATCACTGCTGCCATCATCGGTACGGAACCATCCGCAGCTTTCGGTTGAAGATGTCCAGCCCTCGGGCGGGAACATTTCGCCTTCAAAGCCTTCTTTCAGGGCTGTAATGCGCGGTGCATTCCAGGTTGCAATTGATGTCAATGGATCTACATAGAGGTTGTAAGGAGCATATTTTTTCTCTCCCAATACAACATCAAAGGTTTTATCCACTATGATCAACTGGTTCTCAAACAGAACACCTTCGTATCCCGGTTTGTATACCCAGAGATTATAAGCACCTTTCCACACAGGATCAAATGTTACCGTGGCGGTTTCATCTGTAAAGTGTGTGTATACATCATAAGGATAGTCAAGGCCTGTCAGGATGATCTCAACACTGTCGGCAATGCTGCCATCAGTTGTTGTAACATTTACTGTTACGGCGATCTGTTTCAGGTGACCAACAATGTTACTCACTGCATAGTCTGACCATACGTTTCCGCCTTGGTTGTAACGTGCGGCAACACCATAAGCATACCAGCCCTCGGGCAGGCCGCCCCAGGCGTTGTCTAGGTATGCCAGGGTTGTTGTATTGTTCAGCAATACACTGGTATCTCCTGATAAGGGGGATCCATTGGGATCAAAGTCGCTGAAACGGGCAACTTTATATCCGGTAGCATCGCGATCGGTCTCAACAGCAAATTCCGGTGCTGGGGTCATCGTACCTGATTTAACCGTACCCGGAAGTCCGCTGGGTTTGCCAGTGGCAATATATTTATCGTAATAAACCGCCTTTGGAGGATATACAACTTCTTCGCTCATTACTACATCAGCACCTGTCTGGGGACCGCTCACGATCGCACGGATCATGAAGTCCTGGTAAGCTGACAATGACCACATATCGGTCAGTCCGCCAATGTATGTATAAGAACGGTATACCGTAGGCATGCTCTGGTCGATACCGATCGGAGCTGCATTCGGAGGCACACTGCCCTGGAACATGGCCAGGTAGAAGTCACCATCGGTCAAAGTAGCAGACAATCCGGCAATGTTGATCCATCCGTAGTTAGTCACAACTACTTCAATAGAATCCAGCACTGTACCAGGCATTCCATTGTTACCATCATCATCGATCACAGCAAATCCAAACTTCGAACCAATGAAGTCCGAACCAACGGGGAAGGTTCCATCACCAACAAAAAGGGCACCGCCCTGTACCATAGCAGGATATCCCGCCGGGGTGAATTTAACTGCATGTGCATTTCCGGGTACACTGTATACCAGGAAGTCATCGGCTGAACCATCGTCATAAGCCACCTGATAGGCGCCCCATGGAACCGTCCATTCAACCAGACATTCGGTATCATCCGGGTAGTCAACAGTTGCTGTTACCCAACCAGGCATATAGAGTGCTTCATACAGCATGACATCCAGCGGGGTAACAATCCCTGCCTGTGCAAAGGTGTCTACTTCGATGTAGCTCTGATATCCTGTTTTGTCGAAGTTTACATTGTATGTTCCTTCATCCACATAGAGTTCATACATACCATTGTCATCGGTAACCGTATTGAATGCATCGGCTGATACCATAACACCCGGGATGGGTGCGCCTGTGTTGGCGTCGGTAACCATACCTTCATACATTGCAGGCTGGATCACATTCATGGTATTGTGGATGCTGTCGGTCAGATGATCCGGGTCATTGCTTTCCAGGTACAACCATTCGTAGTATGTACCAGGAGCAAAATCCGTAGCATCATAAGTAATGGCAATTTGCTGCTCTTCGCCTTCGAAAAGGAAGCCTGAAGAAGGACTCACATCCACGATAAAACTGGGCTGCGGACAGAAAGCTGTTCCTGTCTTGCCAGTGGGGTTGGAGCCGTTGGCTCCGTCATGGATGATCTCATTGCCTTCACCGTCGTAGATCCAGTACTCAACCTCATAACACCAGCTTCCGCAGGTGAATGTTGTGGTTATGGTCTGGCCGCTTTCGGCTGTAAAATATACATATTCAGGGCCTGATCCACTGGATAAGGTTATATCATTGAGGATCAGTACACCATCAACATATACATCCAGCATACCGCCATTCCATCCGTCGCCGAAGTCATCGGTCATTTCGATGGTATGCTGGCAGGAGAAGGCATCGGTATTGTCATAATCCGGGAATACATAGGTAAGGGTACCTATTCCGGTATTTTCTATCGTAGTATAAACCGTTACCTGGTGGTCGACCCAAACGTCGGCCTCAAGCATATCAGGATCGATAAACAATCCGGGATTTGCCCAGGTCACACATTCGGGGCCTGCAGGAGCAGTCATACCTTCATCATACACCGCTTTTACCTGGTAACAGTATTCACCATAATCAGGAAGCTGGTCTGTATATGAAAGGTCAGTTGTTGAACCTACATAGATTCCATCACGTTCCACACGGAAATACTGGAAGGTAACATCGCCGTACCATTCCCAATCAAGGTCTACATAACCATTCACATCGTCAACCAGTTCCACCTCTAAATTTTCGGGAGGTGTGAGCGGATCGCCGATCACGGTCATGGAAACAGGAATAACAGTTGTTCCAACATCAGGTGCTGATGTAAAAGTAATATCGGCAGTCACATAATCACCTGCTTCAAAACCTGTGGCGTCGAAATGTACAGGCAGGCTGAACGAACCACCATTGCCCATTACATCGCCTTCATACTGTCCGAGTGACAACCAGTCACCGGATCCACCACCACCTTCAATGCATACTGCCAATGGAGGAACAGGGCTCCATGAAGGACCTGTGCCAGCAGTGCCTGAACCTGTAGGTGAGGTAGCCCAGTACATTTGAGTACTACCTGTATTTTGAACACTCAGGAAGAAGTCTGTATAAGACTGTGCTTCGATGGTTGCGGTATATTGCCATGCAGGATAACCCACAACAGTTTGGCCTGAATTAACAGGTGTACATTCTACCATGTAAGAAGCAAGCTCAGCTCCTGGTTGTGATCCATTTTCATAAATACCAATAAACATATCTTCTGTTGTGGGAGTACCTGAAGTGTAGAGGCCCCACCATGTTATGGTTGTCCATGAACCAGTTAAACCGGTAATCTGCTGATATGCCTGGAAAGTTCCACCATACTGTGACCAGTAACCGTTATCAGATCCGGCAGGTTCGTTTGCGAACAGGCTGCCTTCGTTACAAGCCCAGAGGTCTCTTGGAGCATCCGCATTCGTAAGCGATTCTTTTGGTTTATCTGTCAGGGGTGAATTGCCTGCATTATCGGCAAAACCTGTAATGGGTGATTCACCTGTAGGCTCATTCACCTGGAAATTGTCATTATAGGTAATTTCAGCATTCCAGTGCAGTGGGCCGTCACCCGTGTTCAGAATTCCCAGGTAAGTTGTCAGGAATTCGTTGGGGTTCAATGTTTCATCCAACGCCAGTGGGTTGATGATCATTGTTGGCTGTGTCAGCACAATGTCCTGGTAAGTTGTTTGCTGTGTAAAGATGTCTACCATATAGCTAACTACATTATAACCATCTTTCCATGCCAGCATTTCATTGGTACCAACCGGAACATCTGGAATAAAATAATATCCGTCATTTCCGGAAACAGTTTGTCCTACCTCTTCGATAGCAACTGTTGCACCCACTACGATGAGTCCGTCACCATTGAAAGTATAACCTTCAACAGCACCCGGATCCATTTCGTACCAGATGTGCAGGTTGTCGAGGTAAACAATGTCTCCTTGCTGATAATAATTTTCGTAATATTTCAGGGATGATTGCAGGGTCAAAGTAAAGTCTGCATCATTCTGCCAGGGGGAGAGGTCGAAATAATAGGCCATCCATGGGTCACTATGACTGGAAGGTTGCCAGTAATAATTGCCCTGGTCGTCCTCTAATTCAGTACCATTTATCAAAGTCCTGAACCAGGCATAATTGGAGTTGAATGAATAGCCCATGACCATGTCATATTCCATGGCCAGCATTCCGGCACCACCAGTGGGAACAACCGTAATATCAACTGTTCCGAAGTGAGATGATTTGGAAGCATCATAAGCTGCAGCGTAAGAATAAGGAGTTGATCCCCATCCTGTTGAAGTGTTTCCTTCAAACAGCAGTCCGTAAGGACCTGATTCGGCTGCATTTGCCGAAACAAATACATCGGAACCTGAGCCTGTGGTAACAATCAATTCGGGAGGAATTGTACCATCGTCAAAGTTTGCCCAGAATGGGAAAACATCGACTACCAGGGGTTCTGTTCCGGGGCCTGCGACAAAATAAAACGCTCCGTAAGAGCTGTAGTCGCCGCCACCCCATTCCATGATCGGCCAGCCGGTATCATCGTTGGAAACTTCGCCAGCGATACCACCATCGCCGAATGTGTCGAAGCAATCCACATCAAAACCGTCACCTTCTTCAAGGGCCAGTACGTGTTGTTTGTTTTGGTAAGCCGAGCTAAATGTTTCGTCACTACCCCAGATGTAACCACCTGCGATGTAGTCCCAAATATTGTAGGAGGCTTCGCTGTACCAATAATCCACTGTCACCGACACTAGGATATTGGTCAGGGCTCTGCTACCATCAGGATTATAAATTCCCTTGGGAGCAGTTGCTCTTTCTTGTGGCATTGGTTGGGTCTGGGCGTCAGCGTTAACGGCAACCCTTTGCGGATTGTCCATCAAGGCTCTTTCCTTTTGGGAAATACCCTGACCAAACACGATAGATGACGACAATAATAACGTCACCATCCAAAGACACATTTTTGTAAATTTACTCATAAGATGTCTGTTTTTGGTTAATAAAATAATTGTTTATCGAATTTCCATTTGTTATCAAAATGGTTTTAATTTGCACACCCCATTTTTATAACTCATTCAGAATCAAATACATAAAGTTTTGTAATTTGATCCTGGCTTTGTTCTCTTTTACTTGACACAATTCCGATTAAAATAGTTGCATCCAACTTTCAAAAAATATAGGCACACCATTGACCACAAGCTAAAATAATCAAAACCACGCCAAAAATAGTCATTTATATGGTTTGTGCAAGAAAAATGTTTCATTTTTTTGAAGAATTTTCAGGGGTAAACTGTTTGTAAATTCCAAATAATAAGCAACAAATAATAAATAGTTTGACGGCCTTCAGGAATGCCAAATAACGACTTTCCGGATAAACGCCCATGGATTCCCCGGCTTTGTTACTCATAACAAGCATTTCGCAAGATACTGTTTAATTGCGTGTACGTTATTTTAAATCCCCCTAAAGAGGCTGTCCAAAAAGTGTACTATTTTGTCAGGCTGAGCGCAGTGCCCGTCTGGGGAGTCGAAAAATCTTTGGGTGCTAATATGATCAGTTGTGATCCTGAACCCCAAGTTCTTCTGGTTTAAAATACCCTTGATATTATCCTATTTTTTAACGTAGTTGATGCGATAAACTACGTATTAATTACGTTTAAACTACGTATTAACTACGTATTAACTACGCATCAACTGCGCATCAACTGAACTGGCAGAATGGAATTGCATTACTCCTTGAATTTTTAAGCTTACATTTGCGCATCCTTTGGCATGATGAAAAAAAACATTAAAACGAAGTTGATCTCCTGGGGCATACTCATCGCCCTGGCCCTCACCTGGGGAAGCTCCTTTATTCTGATCAAAAAAGGACTGGGGGTCTTTTCCAGCCAGGAAGTGGGTGCCCTGCGTATCATCATTTCCTTCCTGGTACTTTTGCCTTTTGCCCTTACCAGGATCAAAAAGGTGAGGGCCCGTGAGTGGAAATACCTCTTCATCATCGGAGCAGTGGGCAGTGCGGCGCCTGCCTTTTTGTTCGCGATTGCACAAACCGGTATCGACAGCAACCTGGCCGGAATCCTCAACTCACTGACCTCCCTTTTCACCCTGCTCATCGGCCTGATTTTCTTCAGCCTCAAAACCCGCTGGTTCAATGTAATGGGGGTTTTCCTGGGACTTGCCGGCGCCATTGGCCTGATCAGCGTGAGCGGTGGCCATAGTTTTTCGGGCAACATTGGCTATTCTATTTTTGTGATCATTGCCACCATTTGCTATGCCATCAATGTGAATGTACTGAAAAAATATCTAAAACGCCTGGATGCCTTTACCATCACAAGTATTTCTTTTATGTTGCTGGGTCTGCCGCTGATCGTTTACCTGCTGTTCGCAACGGATTTTTATTCACAAATGCAAAGCGATGCGCAAGCCATGGTAGGATTGCTTTACATCGGGATCCTGGCAGTATTTGGTACCGGGCTGGCCCTTATTGCCTTCAATTATCTCATCAAAATTTCCAGTGTGATCTTCTCAGCATCGGTTACCTATCTTATTCCTGTAGTGGCTGTTTTCTGGGGCATTATCGACGGAGAGGTCTTTGAACCTGGGTTTTTTGCCTGGATACTGTTGATATTGCTGGGCGTTTTCCTTGTCAACCTGAATTACCAGAATCGCTTTATGAACAATTTGTCTTCCATATTTCGTCGACAAAAAAATAAGTGATTGCTTGATACTTAAATATTTTTTCATATCTTTGCACCTCCAAAAAAATACGGATTTTAATCAGTAAATTAATACGATGTACGCAATAGTTGATATAGCAGGCCAGCAATACAAGGTCGAAAAAGGCCAGGAGATCTTTGTTCATCAATTGAACGAGAAAGAAGGTGAAAAAGTGGATTTCTACGAAGTGCTTTTGATTGATAATGATGGCAAAATTGTGGTTGGACAGCCCACAATCGAAGGCGCCATGATCTCTGCCAAGGTTCTTGAGAACCTGAAGGGTGACAAGGTGATGGTATTCAAGAAAAAGAGAAGAAAAGGTTATCAGAAGCTGAACGGACATCGCCAATTGTTTACAAAGATCCAGATCGAAGAGATCACCGAAAAGGGAGCCAAGAAACCCGAGAAAACAGAAGCGAAAAAGGAAGAAAAGAAAGAAACCAAGAAAGCTGCTCCTAAAAAACCAGCTGCAAAAAAAACAACTGCAAAAAAGACTACTCCAAAGAAAGCTGAAAGCAAAAAAACGGAGAAGAAAGAAGTAAAAGAAACAAAAACCACTGCCACAGCCAAAAAGGAAGAAAAGAAAAAGGAAACGCCTGTAAAGAAAGAGGCGAAAGCAGAAAAGGCTGAACCCAAGGCAGAAACAAAAAAAGAAAACAAAGCAGAGAAGAAGGAAGATCCATCTGCTGAAGAAAAATCAAGTAAGTAATCTGTAAAATCTTATAAGCATGGCTCATAAAAAAGGTGCAGGAAGTTCACAAAACGGTCGCGAATCAGAAAGTAAACGACTGGGTGTAAAAATATACGGCGGACAATTTGCAAAAGCAGGAAACATCCTGATCCGTCAGCGAGGAACCAAACACAATCCCGGCTTGAATGTGGGTATGGGAAAAGATCATACGCTGTATGCACTTGAAGACGGCGTGGTGGAATTCAGAAGAAGAAAAGGAAACAAATCATTTGTTTCGATTGTTCCCGGCGAAGGCGAAGAAAAAGCCAATTAACAATTCCCCCCTTCAAAAGTATTGATATCCCGGTTTTTTGAATCGGGATTTTTTTTTGCCCACTAAAAGCCCTGAGCTATCGGATCAATTATCATAAATTTGTAAAAAAATTACTGATGCTGCAATTAAATTATATTCAGGAAAACAAAGAAGAAGTTCTTAAAAAGCTTGCTGTAAAAAACTTTCACAATACAGAGTTGATTCACGATATCATCAGCCTGGACCGTAAGCGCAAGGAAACCCAGAAAAATCTGGACGACAATCTGGCCGATGCCAACAGCCTGGCCAGGGAGATCGGCAAACTCTTCAAAGAAGGAAAGGCACAGGAAGCCAATGAGATCAAAGAAAAAACAGCGGGGATGAAAAGGGAGAACAAAGAACTTGCCAATACCCTGGAAGTAATCAGCCGGGAATTGAATGATTTACTGCTGGATGTTCCCAACATCCCACATGAATCCGTGAAGCCGGGCAAAGGCGAGGATGACAATGAGGTCATTGCCGAGGAAGGCAGTATACCGGAAATACAGGAATCAGCTTTGCCCCACTGGGAGCTTGCAGAAAAATACAACATCATCGATTTTAACCTGGGCAGTAAGGTAAGCGGGGCCGGATTTCCTTTTTATCGCGGCAAAGGTGCCAAATTGCAGCGCGCACTGATCAGTTTTTTCCTGGATGAAGCCATTGCAGCGGGTTATGAGGAGTTTCAGCCTCCCCTCTTCGTGAATGAAGAATCGGCTTATGGAACAGGACAACTTCCCGACAAAGAAGGGCAGATGTATCATATTACAGAAGACAGGCTTTATCCCATTCCCACGGCAGAGGTGCCCATCACCAATATCTACCGGGATGTGATCCTGAAAGAAAAAGACCTGCCCGTAAAAAATGTTGCCTATTCCTCCTGTTTCAGGAGAGAGGCCGGCTCCTATGGAAAAGATGTCAGGGGCCTGAACCGCCTGCATCAGTTCGATAAGGTGGAGATCGTTCAGATCCAGCACCCCGAACGGTCCTACCAGACCCTGGAAGAAATGAAAGAGCATGCTGCCGGCCTGCTGAAAAAACTGGAACTCCCCTACCGCATCCTCAGACTATGCGGTGGTGACCTGAGCTTTACATCTGCACTCACCTATGATTTTGAAGTTTACAGCGCCGCCCAGAAAAGATGGCTGGAAGTGAGTTCGGTATCCAATTTTGAAAGCTACCAGGCCAATCGCATGAAACTGCGCTTTAAGGGTGAAGGAAAAGCCCAACTGGCCCATACACTCAATGGCAGTGCCCTGGCCCTTCCCAGGATCGTGGCAGCTTTGCTCGAGAACAATCAAACGCAAAAAGGAATCAGAATACCCGAGGTGCTTATGCCTTATACGGGTTTTGGGATGATTGATTAGAGGTTGGAAGTTGGAGGTTGGAGGCTGGAAGTTGGAAGTTGGAAGTTGGAGGTTGGAGGTTTGAGGTTGGAGGTTAGGAATTTCAGCGGGTTTATAAGCACAATATTGAAAATATTTAGATTTTCCTGGCGTTGAATATAACAATGAAGATACGATTATTGATCATAAGCCTGTTCATCCTGTCAGCATCACTGCTTGTGGGGCAAAACAATTCCAATATACTGCGACAGCGTGAGAATGCACCCCAACGCGACCAGGAGGAGGTACTGGCCATGCAGTACTATCGCGAGCAGAATTATGAAAAGGCTGTGATTCTATTCGAAGATTTGTACGAAAAGAAATCGAGTGTTCGCTATTATTCCTATTATTTAAAATGCCTGATCGAGACAAAGGATTTTAAAAAAGCAGAAAGGATCGCCAAAAGGCATATCAGGAGAAATCCCGACTATTACAAATACCATATAGACCTGGGATATATTTACTCCCTCCAGGATGAGATTGAAAAATCCAATGAAGAATACCGCAACGTGATCCGAAACCTTCCTGACAATGAAAACCTGATACGATCCATTTCAAGTTCCTTTGCCGTAAGGGGCCAAACCCAGCTGGCCATCGAAACCCTGGAGAAGGGCAAGGAGCTGGTCAGCAAGAAGTATGCATTCAATATGGACCTGGCGAACAATTACTACAGGCTAGGCAATTTTGAAAGAATGGTGGAAGAATACCTGGAGTACCTGCGATATGATGAAAGCGCCCTCAGCCGCATACAAAGCAGGATGCAGTTCATGCTTGATGGACTGGCGGCCGAAAGTATCAGGGAATCCCTGAAAAGGGGCCTTCTGAAAAGAAACCAGGAATACCCTGAGGCACGCCAGTACGCCGAGATGCTGTACTGGTTATCCCTGCAGGAGAAGGACTTTGAATTTGCCCTGGTCCAGGCAAAAGCCATCGACCGGCGCTTTGGAGAAAACGGGCTGCGTGTGCTGGACCTTGCACAGATCAGCCTTGAGAATGATGCTTATAAAACGGCCATTGAAGCCTTTGAATATATCATCAAACAGGGCTCAGACAATCCGTTCTACCTGAAAGCCAGAACCGGCCTGCTCAAGACCAAATTTGAAAAGCTTGGCTCCGATGCAGGAGAGTCTGAAAAGGAACTTCAACAGCTCGAAAAGGAATACAGGACCAGTCTGGATGAAATTGGCAGGAATTCTTTCTCAGTTATGTTGATGCGTGATTATGCCCACCTGCTTGCTTTTTATCTGGGCAAACTGGACGCGGCGGCCAATGTGCTGGATGAGGCCATTCAGATCCCAGGGGCATCTGCCGTTGATGTTGCTGAGTGCAAGCTAGAACTGGGTGATGTATATCTTTTCCAGGATGAGGTCTGGGAAGCTACCCTGCTCTATTCACAGGTTGATAAAGAATTCAAGAATGACCCCCTGGGGCACGAGGCCAAATTGCGCAATGCAAAACTATTCTATTACATTGGCGAATTCGAATGGGCCAAAACCCAGCTTGACATACTAAAAGCTGCCACATCCAAACTGATCGCCAATGATGCCCTGGAACTCTCACTCATCATACAGGACAATACAAATTACGACAGCACCACTGCTGAACTGGGTGTTTATGCGGCTGCCGACCTGCTCTTCTATCAGAACAAGGATGATCAGGCACTGCGACTCCTTGATTCCCTGCAGGTGATCACCGGCATGCATCCTATCAAAGATGAACTACTGTTTAAAAAAGCACAGATCTATGAAAGCCGTACCGAATATGAAACCGCCGACAGTTTGTATGAGAGTGTCTTGCAGGTGAATCCTTATGAGAACATCAAAGCCGACAATGCGCTTTTTGCACGGGCAAAACTGCAGGAGGATCATTTCATGGATAAAGCCAAAGCCATGGAACTTTATCAACAGCTCCTGCTCGATTACCCCGGAAGCATATTTGTTGCAGAGGCCAGGAAGAAGCTGCGGGCGCTGCGCGGGGATGAGATTTGAGGAGGTTTGCAGGTTACAGGTTACAGATTACAGATTGACAGATTGCAGATTGCAGATTGGGGGTAAAGCGAAGTTGATTCGTGGATTAATATTGCCGATTTCCGATCCTGGATTTTTGATGATATACTGTTTTGAATCAGAAGATTTCGAATCACTACTGTTGGGTTATAATTTAAAGTCAGTGGGACAGTAATGATTAGTGATCATTCGTGGCTGAAAAATTTGAGAGATTCCTCCGAACATTAGTGATCTGAAATCTGTAATCTGCAATCTGTAATCTGCAATTTAATCCCTTTTGCTTTGAATATACTAATTTAGCATATCATTCATAATCTATACAGATGAGTATACGAACCAAGAAATCACTCGGGCAGCATTTCCTCAGGGATGAAAACATTGCCAGGAAGATCGTTGAATCTTTGAGCCCTGAATCTGTTGATGTGCTGGAAATCGGTCCAGGCACCGGTGTACTGACCAAATATCTCCTGAAGAAAGATCTGATCAATTTAAAATGCATTGAAACCGACAGGCTGGCTTTTGAGCATTTACAAAATGAATATCCCGGGCATGAGGAAAAATTCATCCTGGCTGATTTTCTGAAGTTTGACCTGAAAGATCTGTTCGAAGGCCCTTTTAGCATTATCGGGAATTTTCCATACAATATTTCCAGCCAGATATTTTTCAAAGCTGTGGAAAATAAAGACCGCATTAATGAGGTGGTTTGTATGATACAAAAAGAAGTGGCTGAAAGAATGGCTGCTGTAAAAAGAACTAAACAATACGGGATATTGAGCGTGATCATGCAGGCATATTTCGATATTGAGTATTTATTCACTGTGAGTGAAAAGGTTTTTGATCCGCCTCCGCGGGTGAAATCGGCGGTGATTAGCTTGAAAAGGAACAGTACTGAAAGCCTGGCCTGTGATGAAAAGCTCTTTACCCGGGTAGTGAAGGCAGGATTCAATTACCGGCGCAAAACCCTGCGCAATTCACTAAAATCCATTCATCCTGATATCAGGAAGCTGCCAGGTGAAATTCTGGACAAGAGAGCCGAAGAACTGAGCGTTGATGATTTTGTTGATCTGAGCCGGAAGATTGAGGCGCTTTGAGGCGACGGAGGCGACTGGGAGCATCTGAAGTGAGGTGGCGAGAACTCGAATCCGAAATCCGGAATCCGGAATCCAACCCAGCACAATGACCGATGACCGATGACCAATGACCAATGACCAATGACCAATAACCAATGACCAACGAACGATGACCTTAAACTAAACCCATCAACTTACAGCCCGGAGCTCATTTTCAAGCAGTAGCCATGGGGCTTATCCCCTGCTTCAACTGCTAATATTGCGTAATGATACTTCCGGTAATCCTTAGCAATTCTGTGTGGCTGTCGATCAGGTTGTAAATGGCTTCCAGGCGGCCAATGGCAGCATTCAGGTAGATCAATTGCACATCACGGTAGTTAAAGGAATTGATTGCGCCACTTTTGAATTTTTCGTTTGAAATTTCCAGGTTAAGACTTGCACTTTCCAGGTTGGCTTCCGATACCTCATACAATTGCTTGCGGATGGTATAGAGATCATAAAAATTGATGAGGCGGTTGGATAAGCCGTGTTCCAGTTCGGCAATGCTCAGTTCACCGATGCGTTTATCAATTTCAGCATTCCTGATGGCCCGCTTTACATTGCCGCCATTGGAGAGGTTAAAGCTCAGGCTGAGATTGGCGTAAAGATCATAGCTGTTGGTATATGCAGCATCAACATTTTCGAATTTCATGCGGGTATTGTAATGGTCAGCACCTGCATTCAGCGACAAGCTCGGATAGAGTGAACTTTTCTGATAGGATACCTCTTTCTGCAGCATTTCCAGATTGACATACTGGTTTTTAAGATTCTGATTATCCGACATCATTTTATTCTGAAGATCACTCAATTGATAGCGGGGAGCCTCGAAACGGAAGGTATCAGTAAGCTGGTAGTGGACAGTGGCATCGTCTGCGAGGAGAAGATGCAGATTGAGCAAAGCATTTTTCAGATTCAGTTCCTGCAGGAGGTACTGAGTGGAATCGTTGAGGAATGCATTTTTTGCCTGAAGCACATCGTAGGTAACTGAACTCCCGATCTCTTTTTTCAGTATCATATAGTCATAACGATCGGATGAAAGGCTTTTCACTTCATCCAGCACCTGCAACTTTTCTTTTTCCAGCAAGACTTTATAATAAGCCAGGATGATGCTCTGTATGGTATTTTCAACAACTACTGCGGCATTTCCCTGGGTAAATTCTTCGAGCAGGGCAAGCTTCTCCTTGCTAATGCCTACGGCAAACCCATCAAAGAGTGTCCAGTTCATATTTACGAATGGACTCAATGAATTGGTCATAAACTGGTTTCGCTGGCCAGGGGCGGCACTTGGGGGCTGGTCATCGTATCGGTTGTTCTGCCTGAGACCAAGCGATAATATGGGATAACGCCCTGCCAATCCCCAGGCATTGTTGTTTTGAGCGATCTCAACATCAAGTTCCGATATCTGCATCTGGTAATTGTTTTCAAGGCCGATCGTGATGGCTTCCTGCAAACCCAATTGCATTTGAGCCTTTGCATGCATTTGTACAACAATCAGTACGAGTAAAGCCAGGGAAAAATTGATGCTGCTTTTAATAAAACGTCCTGTTCTCATTAGTCGATCTTTTTATTATGCTGAACGATTGCCGGTTCTAATTCTTCAGCTACAGGTTTTTGCAAAATACTTTGATCATCATTCCAGAAAGAGCTGATGAGACGCCAGAAATAGAGGCTCCACACCCTGACATCATTCAGGGTAAGGATCAGAACAGGGAAGAACATCAGGATAAATCCGGTACCAATCATCACTCCATAAGCCAGGGAAACCGCCATGGGGATCAGGAATTGTGCCTGAAAACTGGTTTCCAGAATGATCGGGTAAAGCCCGAGTGTGGTGGTGATGGTTGTAAGTACAATGGCACGAAACCTGGCCAGCCCAGCCTCATAAGCTGCCTGCTTCACCGTTTTTCCTTCCAGCAGCAAAGAATTGTATTTGGCCAGGAATACCACGGCATCATTGATGATCACCCCAGAGAGTGCCACCATGCCCCATGCACTCAGCATGGATACGGGTATGCCTTCAAAGGCGTGACCCCATACGGCGCCGAGCCAGCCCAGGGGGATCATCAATAAAATGATAAAACCCTGCGTAAAGGATTTAAAATGTATCATGATCACCAATACCATGATAAAAAAGGCGACCATGAAGTATTTCTGCAATTCATCACCTGCTTCATTACTGGTTTTCTGCTGACCCTGAAATGCAAAATCAATCCCGGGATATTTTGCCTGTATTTTGGGAATCACATCCGATCTCATTTTTTCAAGTAAGGGCGGAACGGGTTCATATGGGTCCACCAGGTCGGCATCAATGCGGATCTCGCGATAACCATTATAGCGACTGATATTTACAGGGCCTCTCATGATTTCATAATCAGCAACTTCCGACAGCGGATACTCACCCTCGCGGGTCTTGATCTTCATATCCTCCAGCTGACCCAGGGATATTCTGTCCTTTTTGGGGTAGCGCACCCAGACCCTAACTTCATCTTTACCTACCTGCAATCGCTGGGCCTGTCCACCAAAAAATCCCTGCCTCACCTGCCTGGCGATTTCATCACGATCAAGACCAAGAAAAAAAGCACGGGCTTTGGGTTCCAGCCTCACCTCTCTTTTACCCAGGGCATTGCTATTGGTAATGTCCTTAAGTGCCTCAAAGTCCTGTAATTCAGCGATCATCATGTCTTTTGCCAGGTTCAGTTCATCCAGGTTTTTCCCCAGCAGGCTGACAGATACCGGAACGCCCCAGCGGTTTGTACCACCCACCGTAAATTTCTCTGCTTCCGGCATGGGACCTATCTTCTCCTGTATCCGGTTGGCGATCTCGAAACTTGAAATGGGGCTACCTTCCATATCCCTGAGCTGAACAAAAATATGCCCGGAATGAGCCCCTGATTCCTGTCCGTTAAACGAATTTCCCATATTGACATAGGTATATTCAATAAATGATGTATCATTGAATTCATCCATCAGAGAATCATTCACAGCCCATACTGTATCCTCATACCTTTTGAGGTAGGCCATGGTTTGTTTCTCCCCTTCCCCGGGTTTGAATGCGACATTGATATTAAAGAAGTCGAAAGGGATGGTTGGGAAAAAAGTAGCTTTAATGAATCCACCCCTGAACATTCCAACAGTGATCAATATGATTGCAACGGGTGTAAACACAAATATCCATCTCCACTTGAGCACAAAGCGCAGGATTTTAGCATATATGCGGTTACGCATCAGGATCAAAAATTTATCCAGGCCTTTGCGGATATGCTTTCCCCATCCTTGCTCAGATTTTGGCTTCAGTATGTACTTACTTCCCACATGGGCAGGTAACACAAAGAAAGCCTCAAACAATGAAAAGAAAAGGGAGAAGATCACCACGAAAGCCATTTCAAACATCATTTCCATTCTGCCCTGCAGGAAAAGAAGCGGTGAGAAAGCAATGATGGTAGTGGTAACGGAAGTCGCTACAGCGGGCAGCACTTCCATGGTACCATCAATGGCAGCTCTTTTAGGGCTTTTCCCTTTTTCAAAGTGGGTATAAATATTTTCTGCTATCACAATGCCATCGTCGACCAGGATCCCAATTACCAGGATCATCCCAAAGAGGGATATCATGTTAATCGTAATCCCGTATGCTGCAGCCAGGATGAACATGCCCAGGAAAGAGGCAGGAATTCCGAAGGCTACCCAGAAAGACAGGCGGAGGCTGAGGAACATTCCCAGGGCGATCAACACCAGCAAAAGGCCGATCCCGCCATTCTGATAAAGCAACTGAAGCCTGGCGCCCAGCATTTCACGGAAATTGTAAGTGATCTCGAGTTTTACTCCGTTGTGGTTTTCGTTGAATTCCTCCACATAGTTTTTAACATAAAGGGTGATCTCATCCAGATCTTCTTCCGAAAGCTTGCTGATCCTGAAGGTGATGTTGCGATCGCCGTTGAGGTATGATGCCTGGGGTACATCGGCAAACTTCAGTTTTACCTCGGCCACATCCCGGATCAGCAGGTTGCTTCCGTCTGGTCGGGCCCGGATTACAATGGCTCCAATATCATCAGGATCCACGGAGCGGTTCCTGGAGCGGATGAGGATCTCTTCTTCCTCTGAACGGATCATGCCCGCTGAGACATCACGGTTATCGAGTGCAATGGCCCTGGCCATCTCATCAAAAGTGAGTTGGTAGCGCAGCAAATTCTCTTCACTGATCTCTACGGATATCTCCAATTCCGGATAGCCTTCAACACTCACCTGCGACATCACACCTGAATTGAGAAAATCGTATTCTACTTCATCAGCAAGCCTTTTTAGCGAAAGCAGGTCTACATTCCCGTAAAGGCCCACAAACATGGCATTGGTTGTAGCCCTGACCTTAAATACAATGGGTTTCTCAGCATCTACCGGGAAACTGCTTATACCATCCACAGCATTTTTAACCTCGGTGAGGGTTTCATCAATATCGTATTCCCCTGTGGTGGTGATCCTCACAGAAGAAAAGTTCTCAGAGGAGGTACTGTTGATCTCTTTTATACCAACGATTCCCCTTATGGCTTCCTCCACCCTGGTAGTGATACCTTCCTCCATTTCCTTGGGACTGGCTCCAGGATAAAAAACATTAACAACGATTTCAGTGGTGCTTCTTTCCGGGAAAAAGGATTTTTTCAGATTTAAGAAGCTAAATCCTCCGCCCAGCAGAAGCACTGCAATGATCAAATTAGCGTAAAACGGATATTTAACAAAAAGTGTTACTAAGCTTTTCATGTGTCAATTCTCTCCCGGTATCTTAATAATCCAATTCTTCATGCATGCTGATCACCTTGGCTTTTTCGGGCACATTGACCAGTGGTTCGATCACCACTTCTGCTCCGGGCTCCAGCCCACTAAAGATCAATGTATTCTGGTTTATCTTGTGAATATTGATCTTTTGCTTCAACAGTATGCTATCCTGTACAATAAAAACTTCATTTGAGTTAAAAACAGCTCGCCTTGGTATCTCCATGGCATCGGGTATTTCCTTGCCTTTAAATACGGCCTTCAGGTATTGTCCTTCGTACAGTGGTTGCTCAACTGAGTGTTCCACAGTGATAAATACGCTGACTGACTGGGTGGCAGGATCAACAAAATCAGATTCCCGGACAAGAATGCCGTTCCAGTTACCTGAAGCGTCTTCCGCATAAACTTCCACCTTATCACCGGGTTCGATCCACTCAACATCATCCACTTCTACAGGGACCTCCAGTTCAAGTTTGTCGGTTCGAATGATGCGGGCTACCCTGCTGCCGGGATTTGCAATGGATCCCACTTCCATCATTACATCAGTGAATGATCCCCTGAAAGGGGCATAAACAAAATACTTACCAAACCTAACTTCCGAACTTTTGATGGAATAATAATCGTTCAGGATATTTCTGCTTGCGAGGAAGGTTTTTTCCTGTTCATTGGCGATTTCAGGCAAAGGCGGCAGGGATTTGTCAATCTCAATATCACCAAAGAATTTCTGCCATTTGGGATAGCTGTCAGGATAATCGATCTTCAGATCAGGCAATGCATTGGCAATAAGATTGAGAAAACGGCTTTTGCTTGCCTTCAGTGTATACAGGATCTCCTCATGATAAATCCGGAACAACATTTCTCCCTCTTCAAAATTTTGTCCTTTCTTCAGGCTCACCTCACCGGGCAGAACTTTGCCCTGCACTTCAGCGATCAGGTCTACATAGTGCTGAGATCCCAGCCGGCCGGTAGCAGTAACGGTAGAACTGATGTTCTTATAATTAACCCGGGCCACCCTGACCGCCCTGGCCTTTTCTTTGTGTTTTTGCTGTGGAGGCGGTTCCTTTAATGATCCCAGGAAATTCATGATTGCTATCGCCGAGAAAATCATGACCAAAAACGCACCTATGATGATTATGCCTTTTTTTACCATTTCTTAATTTTTAAGGGATGCAAATTTAGTTAATTTATGGTCGCCAGATTAGATTTGCACTTTTGGCTTAAGGATTCTTAACAATAAAGTTGTTGGATTGTTTGGATTGGGTGGAGATTGGGGTTATTGAGTAATTAGGTATTGTATTGCTTTTTGAGGTTTCACCCCTAGAGGTGAAACCTCTGACTTCTCAATTATATTAATACCTTTCGGAGCCATTCCGTTCCACCCAAATCCATTTTTTTAAATCCACACATATTTTGCTTATTTTAGTTCTGGAATTCAATGATATGATCCCATGATTAAAACCCTCAGCAAATACCGAAAAAAGGCCCTTCAGCCTCCTGGTACACTTGAATATACAGGTGAAGCGACAAATATTTCAACAGAAGTAGAGCTGCTTCAATATAATACAGATTCATGCAATTTTCATGAAAACATCCGCCCAGGTGAAATTAAATCCCTTCTTCGTGAGGACCGGGTAAACTGGATCCGCCTGACCGGGCTTAGCGAAATCTCAAAAATTGAAGAAATCGGTGAGCAGTTTAATCTGCATGTGTTAGTACTGGAGGATATTCTGAATACCGATCACCTTCCCAAAATTGAAGACCTGGAGGATTTCATGTTCATCACCCTCAAGATCATGGATTATTCAAGAAAGGAGAGTGAACTAAAATTTGAACACATCAGCTTTATCCTGGGAAAAGATTACCTGATATCATTCCAGGAAAAGGAAAATAGCTTATTCAACAGCATCGTTGACAGGATCAAAACATCAAAGGGAAAGGCCAGGGTGCGCAAGGCGGATTACCTCTTTAGCCTGCTGCTGGACAAAATCATTGATAGTTATTACCTGGTGCTTCATGAACTGGAAGATGAAATTGAGAACATCGAAACAGATTTGCTGGAGAATCCAGCCATTCAGTTTGCACAAGATATTTTGTATTTACGAAAATCACTGATCTATTTCAAGCGTTTTACTGATCCGCTGCGGGAGGAGATCCGAAAGGCCACAAAAGCCGATACCCGACTGATCAACAAGGTCACTATTCAGTATCTTACAGATATCAACGACCATGTACAACACCTGGTGCAATCTTCTTCAAATATGCGGGAAACACTGGCCGGACTGATGGAATTGCAAACGGCCAATGCCGCCAACAAAATGAACAATGTAATGATGACCCTCACCATCATTGCCACCATTTTTATTCCACTGACCTTCCTGGCAGGTATTTATGGAATGAATTTCCAGTACATGCCTGAACTAAACTACAGATGGGCTTACCCAATCCTGCTTTCTGTCATGTTGCTAGGGGGAATCGGCATGTATATCTATATGAAAAAACGCAAATGGTTTTAATAAAAATATAACCAGACTTCAAAGCCTTTGTCGTCAAGGCGTTTTAGTTCATATTTGGCATCCTGCTTTTTCTCGAATGAATTGTAAGTAACATAATAAAGACCGTTAACTTTGCCCAGTTTTTCAGGATAGAATCCCTCGTTTCTAAGCTTGTTGGCCAATTTGTCTGCATTTTTTTCTTCTCCGAAGACACCGGCGATCAAGTGATACTTTTTAGCTGGCCCGCTGACAGGAGTTTTGATTTCCGGTTCCTTTTCAGTTATTTGCTTTTTCGTCTTTTGATTCTCTTCAGCAGCTTCCTTGGTCTTTGTTTCTATAGGCTCTGCTTCTGTATGATCTTCTATTTTCTCAGGCATGCTTGCTTCTGATTGTTCATTTAATCCCGGCTGATCAATCTGCTCCTGATTTGTCATCTTGCTCTCCTGTTTAAAATATCCCGGGATGTTGTTCCAGTCGATTACCAGCCATACAATAATGGCGACCAGGAAGAGCAGGATGATAATCCAGGCTACCAGGTACCTGGGTTTGCTTTCTTCATCCTCTTCCGGCTGCTTCCTTTTGCGAGGGTCCGGTTGTTTGATCTTTACCTTTTCATGCTTCTTTTCAGCTGTCACGGCTGCTGTCTTCTTTTCTTCTACCTTCTTCTCTTTGTTGCTTTCTTCCTTTTTGAAATCTTTTACCGGAGTTGGGAATTTGGGACTTCCCGGGGCTTTCTTTTTCTCCTCTTTGGGGGGTGCTTTTTCAGCTTCCTCTTTCTTTTCATTTTCCTTCTTTGGTTTTTCCTTTACCCCTACTTTACTTTCAACTTTTGTTTCAGATTTGTCAGCTTCCGCTTTTTCCTTCTCCGGCTTTTCCTTTTTTTCATCCTCAATGGCAACATCATTGGCTACCGCCCCGCTATCGAAACGCAGGCGGCCCTTTTCATCCTGGTATAAGAGACCCACATCTGGAATGTGGAATTTTGAGCCATTGCCCAGGCTTGCCTTAAGTTTTTCCACAAACTGGTCCAGTTTTTCAGAAGCCTCTTCTATGCTGATCTTTTCCTGGTCCGATACATACTGTATCAACTGTCCGTCGTTGAACTTGATAAACTCATTGAAAATAATGCTTTTAACCTCCCCCTTGCTTTTCAGGAAGGCACCGAAATTCGGAATAATGACCCGGTCGGTGGTTTTGAGTAGCTGGCTGATGTGTTTTTCGATCATAAGTATAAATTTGGCTGATAATTCCGCAAGTTAGTTTTTTTCATGGAATCAGCCTATATACTTGATAAAAAATTATGAGGAGGTCTTTGACAATCAGCCATCCATAGACGATCAGAAAGCAATTTCAGTCTTTAAGGAGTTTTTTAGTGATTGAGCCTTTGTTGGTTTTTAGTGTAATAAAAAACACACCCTCTGGAAAAGAAGAAATATCAATCTGTCTATTTGATTCTATAAATTTCACTTGTTTAATTAATTGACCTGAGCTATTAAAGATTGAAGCACCAAATACTACAATTCCTTTATAATCTGTTTGAATTGAAACTATTTGACTACCCGGATTTGGAAATATATTTATGGATTCATACAGATTAATCTCTGTGATTCCAGGCGGCGGGCCAATAAATAAGTCCTCACAGACATACCCCAGGGTATCCGACTCACATTGGTCATATACGGCACTTATATAATAGCAATAAGTATTAAATTCATCCATCGTGTCATAAAAATTTGTTTCAGGCCAAGTCTCAGCAATTAAGACATCATTGGACCATATGTTGTAACCGATCAAATCTCTGTGATCCTTTGTACCATTAGAACTCAGGATTGCATTTGTCGGGATTCCATCACGTTCACTTTCAATATATGCTTCATGACTACCAACATAAAAATAACCCAACTCTCCAAGTTCAGTGAAATCACCAATGCTTCCTATATAAAGCGAGGCATCGTAATAGCTGTCGTCAACACCAACATAGGGTCCATCTGCGTTTACATTGAAAGTAGCAATCATAAAGCTTCCTGATTCAATATGCACATCATCAACATCTACTGTTACCCAGGAATCAGCCGTTGCATTTTCAATATAATACGGCCCTGACAAAACATTTGCACCATCTCCTGTAAGCACCCAGATCTCACACTCCTGCATATGCTGGCCGTAGGAGCTGTTAAAATACCGGATTTCCTTTATTGTATAAGGGTATTCATACACAGAGAATCGCTGGGCAAGTCCGGCACCACCCTCATCAGAAGCTATGGCATCTTCAAAAGTACCATCATGGTATGATTCCCACCATCCGTATGTAGCACCAGGAGGCAACCAGTTAATTTCTATAACTGCATATTCAGTGCTTTCATAGATAATCTCAGAACATAAACTACTGGGTTCTTTGCAAACTCTCTCAATGTTAATGTTGTCCAGATACCATCCATCAATATTCAGGGAACTTTCGCCTTCTGCAAAAAATCCAATTTGGAATACAAAGCCTTTCGCCCATTCAGATATATCATATTCATATTCCTGCCAATCTATATCTCCTCTTGCTACAATCGAATCTAATGTGTACCATGTGGACCCGGTGAATACCTCAAGGATGATCTTTTCTGTTTCGACCGTGTCATAGCGGTCGTCAATCTTCAGATCAAAGTTTATAAAAACATTGCCATCTGAAATTTCAGAGGCGTCCAGTGATGGAGTAATCAGAGCACACGAATAATTATTGATAAGGGGTTCCCGGTCAAACTCAGCAGATTTCCCAGGATTCCCGATTGCATGTTCGACTTCCCAGTTCGCACATCCTGTTTGCCAGAAGTTCGTCGCAAAGGATCCACTCTCCCAATCCTCTATAAAAGGCAGGGATAAGGTGTCGGGGAAATTACGGAGGGTGCTAAAGTGTTCGCTTTTTGCCTTATGCGACTCAGCATTTCCAGCGAAAACCGGTAAAGGGCTTTGTGCCTGAAGTTGTATCCTGAGAAGCACGAACAGAACGAATAATATTGATGTCAGTTTCATGGTATTTCTTTTAAGAGCAATTTTTTTGATTTCTAAGACAGGTTTATCAGAGAGTATGTGTAGCGATTCTGGTTACTTTTTAGACATATTATTTTGCAATATCGTTGCACCTATCGTTAAAACAAAAAAATCCCATGCCAGGGTATTTTTCACCAAAGGCATGGGATCTCTTTTTCCAATTATTATAAAATACTACTTCTCCTTCCAGTCCGGAATCCGTCCCGGTGTCCATGGCGCATTCATTTCATCCAGGGCTTTTTCAAGTTCCAGGATATCTTCCTGGTAAACCTTTTTGATCTCCTCCAATACCGGTGGAAATTCCTCCTTCAGTATTTCGTACTGTTGCTTTTCCGTTGCAGTAATTCCGGCTGTTGATCCCCAGTGGCCCCAAACCATATCATTGAGTCGCTGGTTCAGGGGTTGCTCTGCCGGCCAGTTTTCTTCCCGGCTTGCCCTGGGATCCTGTCCGTTGAACTTCCAGAGAATATCATCAATGGCCTCTTGGGTTTTTTCAGCTTTCGCCATCAGTTCCATGGGAGCTCCCGGAGTATTCTGTATGGCCTGTTTAATGTATTGCAAGCGTTTGTTCATATCTTCTGTAAATTCCAGTGAACCGCGCATAGCCTTATATAAATCAGAAGCTTTTTCCTGGAAAGCTACCAGCTTTGCCCGGTCTGCTGCCGGGAGGGTTGTGTTTTCAAGGACCTTTGCATCAAACTCAACCGGGCCGGCAAGGGTATCGGTCTCTCCCCTGACATATTGTGTAAGGAGCACAGAGTAAGTTCCCGGCATAGCCAGCAGGCTACCACCGGCATCCCTGGTAGGATCATATTTGTCATTTCTAACATTCACCGGGCCGGTGCCTGAATAACGCAGGTCCCAGTTGATCCGGTTGATTCCTTTTTTGGTTCCAGTGCTAATCCTTCTTACCTCATTGCCATCTTCATCCAGAATGGTAAAAACCAGGTGGGGTTTGATCTCACTTTCTTCTGCCCTCAGTTCTTCCATACTTGGCATTGGAACGGGTTTCTTTTCCTTGATCAGTTCCTTTTCTTTTTCCTGCCTGATCTGTTTGAGGGTTTTGGGTTTTTCCTTCACATAATAGGTGAATGTCGCTCCGAAATCAGGATTGTCGGCCGTATAGAAATCAGCTCCCTGCCCGTATTTACCTCTTTGTTGGATGAACATCAAAGCATCTTTTACCGGAAAAATATAAGCTCCATCTTCAAGCAGTTCAGGACTCAATTCTCTTAATGGGGAATAATCATCAAGGATGTAAAACCCGCGACCGAAGGTGGCCAGCACCAGGTCGTTTTCTCTTTCCTGTATCGCGATATCCCTGACTGCAATGGTCGGAATGCCGGATTTCAACTGTGTCCATATCTTGCCTCCGTCTATGCTGAAGAAGATGCCGAATTCGGTACCTGCGAAAAGCAGGTCTTTGTTTTCGAAATCCTGTACAATTGTGTGGACAGTACCATTTTCAGGCAGGTTGCCGGCAATTGATTCCCAGCTCTGGCCCTTATCGGTGCTCTTCAGAATGTAAGGTTTAAAATCATCCCTTTTCCGGTTGTCGAAAGAAGCATAGACCACATTTTCATCAAAACGGTCGGGTAAAATATCGCTAACATACGTGTACTCCGGAACATCCGGGAATTTCATTTCCTTGCGCCAGTTCTCGCCGGCATCTTCAGTGATGGCAATCACTCCATCATCTGTGCCCACATACAAGAGATCTTCCTTTAGGGGAGATTCAGCAATGGATACCGAGGTTCCCCAGAGAGAGGTAGAAACATCTTTGGCAACGGCATCAATGCTCCAGTACTGACCCATGACGGGCCAGGAGTTTCGATCGGTCTGGGTAGTGATATCATCGCTAATCACTTCCCAGGAATGGCCCCGGTCATCACTTCTAAATACCTTGTTGGCCGCCATATACAAGCGGGTATTGGAATGGGGGCTAATGATGAACGGGGTATTCCAGTTCCATTTGTAGGTCTTCTCCCCTTTTCTTGGCCGGGGTTTGATCTTTAGGGATTCGCCACTTTTCTTGTCGTAACGGTAAACATTTCCATACTGGTATTCGGAATAAACGATATCCGGGTTTTCCGGGTCAATGGCCTGCCAGAAACCATCCCCACCCAGGGTGGTGATCCATTCTCCGGAGGTCACGCCCTGGCGGCTGAGGTTTTGTGAGGGGCCGCCCATGCTGTTGTTATCCTGTGTTCCACCGTAAACCCAGTAAAAAGGTTCGGAATTGTCAACATTCACCCGGTAAAATTGGGTAACGGGCAGATTGCTTTTGTGGAAGTAGTGCTTTCCACCATCGAAGGTTTCGTAAACTCCTCCGTCACCACCGATCATAAAATGTTCGGTATCCTTTGGGTCTATCCACAAGGCATGATCATCCACATGGCGGTCGCTCAGTCCAAGGTTCTCCCAGTTCTTGCCTCCATCGGTGGTAAGTTTAGAAACCGTTTCCATAGAATAAACCTTGTCCACGTCTTTGGGATCACAATAAATTTCATTGTAATACTGCCCGCTTGCATGATGTCCACTCATTTTCTTCCAGGATTCACCGCGGTCGGTAGAACGGAAAAAGCCTCCTGATTCACCGGCGGCTTCGATAATGGCATACACATAATCCGGGTTGATCGGCGAAATGGCGATGCCAATTCCTCCGACATCACCACCGGGGAGGCCGCTCTTAAGTTCCCTCCAGTTTTCTCCACCATCTGTTGATTTCCAGATACCGGATTCGGGGCCACCCCCAATTTTTGTAAAGACATGTCTTCTTCTTTGCTCCGAAGTTGCATACATGATATCCGGATTACGCGGATCCATGATCACATTGTTCACTCCGGTGTTTTCGCTGATCTCCAGTACTTTTTTTCTTTTTATTCCACCGTTGGCTGTTTTGTAAAGTCCGCGCTGACCTTGGGGTCCCC
>NPIE01001798.1_pt1 | contig 54526 bp, 46 predicted proteins | sample 8637661 | NCBI WGS metagenome assembly NPIE01 (sample SAMN07420842, study PRJNA396082) | bioreactor metagenome | isolation source: sample BA12 brine-fed electro-methanogenic bioreactor BA | place: Japan: Kochi | collected 2016-12-09 | reverse complement strand
GTGATGTACCGCATCCTGCACGCCGCGCACCACCGCACGGGCGACGCCTGGTGCATCTACCCGATGTACGACTGGGCCCACGGCCTGGAGGACAGCATCGAGCGGATCACCCACTCGATCTGCACGCTGGAGTTCGAGAACCATCGGCCGCTGTACGATTGGTTCTTGGATGCCTTGGGTGTCCACCATCCCCAGCAGATCGAATTCGCGCGGCTGAACCTCACCTATACGGTGATGAGCAAACGCAAGCTCCTGCGGCTCGTGCAGGAGGGCCACGTCCGCGGTTGGGACGATCCGCGGATGCCCACGATCAGCGGCATGCGCCGCCGGGGGTATTCGCCCGAGGCCATCCGCGAGTTCTGCCGGGTCATCGGCGTCAATAAGTTCAACAGCACCGTGGACGTGCAACTGCTGGAGCATTGTCTGCGACAGGACCTGAACAAGACCTCGCCGCGGGTGATGGCCGTGCTGCGTCCCTTGAAGGTGGTGATCGAGAATTACCCCGATGGGCAGGTCGAAGAGCTGGAGGCGGTCAACAACCCGGAGGACCCGTCGGCCGGGACGCGGAAGGTCCCGTTCTCCCGCGAGCTGTACATCGAGCAGGAGGACTTCATGGAAGAGCCGCCGAAGAAGTTCTACCGTCTGGCGCCGGGCCGCGAGGTCCGCCTGCGATACGCCTACTTCGTCACGTGCACGGACGTGGTCAAGGACGCCGACGGTCGCATCGTGGAACTGCGCTGCACCTACGACCCGGCCACACGCGGCGGCGACGCCCCCGACGGCCGCAAGGTCAAGGCCACCCTGCACTGGGTCAGCGCCGAACACGCCGTCGACGCGGAGGTACGGCTCTACGAACACTTGTTCACGAAGGAGAACCCGGAGGAGGTCGAGGAGGGGCGGGATTTCACCGCGAACCTGAATCCCGATTCGCTTCAGGTGCTCACCGGGTGCAAGGCCGAGCCCTCGCTGGCCCGGGCCAAGCCGCTGGAGCGGTTCCAGTTCGAGCGTTTGGGGTACTTCTGTGTTGATCCGGACACGGCGCCGGGCCGCGTGGTGTTCAACCGTACGGTCACCCTGCGCGACACGTGGGCCAAGGTCCGACAGAAAGACGATCAGTAGCGATGACCGAAAGCGCCGCGAGGGTCCTGGTGCGCGGACCGACGGCCATGGCGGGCGGCTATTCCGTGAAGATCATCTTGATAGCCACCAGGAGCATGGCGACGCCGAAGACCTTTTTCAGCAGCTCCTCGTTGATCGAGGTGGCGAACTTGGCGCCGAACAGACCGCCCAGGAAGAACCCCAGACAGATCACGGCGGCGATTCGGACGTCGACGTATCCTTCCTTGTAGTACGTCCACGCCGCCAGCAGGCCGATCGGCGGAACCATCAGGGCCAGCGTCGTGCCCTGCGCCGCGTGCTGAGACAAGCCGAAGAGATACACCAAACAGGGAACCAGGAGGATACCCCCGCCGATGCCCAGCAGACCGCTGAGCACCCCGGCGGCCAGACCGATGAGGAGAACGAGAAGCAAGTCCATGACGTTTGACCTTCTTGGAGACATTACATACCGCCCGAGGCCGGGCCGAACAGGTCGGCAAACTTCTCTTCAATGGAGTCGGCGGCGCACAGGGTCTGGCCGATCAGCACCGCGCCGAGACGGGCGGCGATCAGCTTCTCCACGTCGGCCCGGGTGCGCACGCCGCTTTCGGCGACGACGTGCCGCCGGTCGGGGGCCAGTTCGGCCAGCCGCAGGGTGGTGTTCAGGTCCACCTGCATCGTCGTCAGGTCGCGGTTGTTGATGCCCAGCACGCTGTAATGCCTTTTCGGAAAGTCCAGCAGGCTGCGTACCGCCAAGAGCGTGTCGATGCTGTGCACCTCCAACAACACCGTGAGCGTCAACTGGCCGGCCAGGATCATGAGGTCCATGAGCTGGCCCGCCGGCAGGGCCTCGGCGATCAGCAGAATCGCGTCGGCCCCGGCGGCCCGGGCCTCGTAGACCTGGTATGGGTCGATGATGAAGTCCTTCCGCAGGACGGGCAGCCCGACGGCCGATTTGACCTGCGTCAGGTCCGCCAACCGGCCGCCGAAGTACTTCTCGTCGGTCAGCACGCTGATCGCCTGGGCCCCGCAGTCCTCGTAGGTCCGCGCGATGCGCACCGGGTCAAAATCCTCACGGATGACGCCGGCCGACGGCGAGGCCTTCTTCACCTCGGCGATCACGTTCAGCCCGCGCCGATGGGGGCGCGTGACCGCCCGATGGAAGTTGCGACAGCGGCCCAAGCCCTCACACTGGGCGACCACCACCTCCATCGGCGTCTCGGCCTTGCGGCGCGCGACCTCAAGCCGCTTGTGGGCCAGGATCTCATCCAGCACGTTCCCCACGGCGGTTCCTATCCGAACACCTGCACAAACACCATCCGAAGCTGGGCGAGCGTGGTCTGCAACATCTGAGCTTCTTCCTCGGTCAGGTTCCCCTGTGTCTTGTCCTCGATCGTTTGGAGCATGTCGATGTTGAACCGGGCCATGACGGGGTCGGGCGGCGGGGGTTGAGAGCCTTCTTCGTGGATCAGCCCCAGCCCAAACATGGCCTGGGTGGCGAACATGCTGATCAGGGCCGTCAGATTCGCCGGGGGCAGTCCTCCCCGCTGATCCTGCTCGTCCGGATCGCTTTGCTGCTCGGCTTCGAGAGCCTCCTTTTCGCGTTGGGCCTGGACCTTCCAGTCTTCATCCACAATGATTTTCTTTTCCGGTTCCTGTTCGGCCATCGGTCTTCCTCAACTAGTGTTTGTACCGTTTCAAGGCACGTTGCATATCCCGCACCTGCTGTTCCTTCTGCAGGCGGGCCCGCTTGTCGTATTGGCGTTTACCCCGTGCCAGGGCCAACTCCACCTTGGCCAGACCGCGCGCGGTGAAGTAGATTCGCAGCGGCACCAGGGTAAACCCCCGCTGGGTCAACTTGGATTCGATTTTGCGTATCTGGCTGCGCCGCAGCAGGCACTTGCGACGGCGCTCGGGCTCATGGTTCTGGGCGGCCAGGGCGTAAGGGGCGATCTTGGCGCCGATCAGCCAGACCTCGCCGTCGATCACGCGCGCATAGGCCCCGTCGAGGTCGCCGCCGCGATGACGTAGGCTCTTGACCTCGGTACCCAACAGCGCCAGCCCGGCCTCGACCTTCTCGACCAGTTCGTAGTCGTGCCAGGCCTTCTGGTTGCGGACCTGGGGCGGCGCGTTCGCAGTTCGGGGTGATTTCCCGGTCATGACCCCATCTTATACGGGCCCATGCTTTTTGCAAGCATGCCGATGGGCAACGGAATTCGCCGATGCCGGCCAAGAAGCGACGAGGGCCGGCGGAACCCCCTGAGACGGAGGCCGTGTGGGCATCGGCGCAACGAGAACATGTCGGGAAGGCACAAAGAGTCCATGTGGGTCCCCAATAATCCAAGGACGCTCTCATCTATAAGTGTTCAGAATTGTAAAATAAGCTATGTCTTTTCCCGGATCGAGCCAGTACGTTTCTTTTTGTCAGAGTAGCGGTTCGTAACGTATTTATTTACAGGTCTTTATGGTAGCGAGAGGCGCGGCCGACCGTGGCGGCAAAAGGGTTGTTATCGGAACAGTGTTGACTTCTCGTTTTGGATGTGCTAGGGTATCCGCGTATGGCGACAACCAAAAAGCGAGCGAAGACCACCACGAGACGGGACAACAAGAAGCCCTCGGCAGTCGCAAAAATCAAGCAGAATCGAGCCTTCCGTACGTATGACCAGGCCATGAAGTATCTGTTTGAGCGCACCGACTACGAGCGTCAGCAGCGCGTGCGCTATAACAGCGACACGTTTGACCTGGGACGGATGGAACGGCTTCTGGACGGTCTGGGCAACCCCCACAAGCATTTGACCGTCGCACACATCGCCGGCACCAAGGGCAAGGGCTCGACGGCGACGATGCTGGCGCGGATGCTCGAGGAGAACGGGTACTGTGTGGGTTTGTATACCTCGCCGCACGTGGTCAGCCTGCACGAACGGATCGTCGTCAACAGCCGGATGATCACCAAGAAAGACATGCTGGGCCTGATCAACCGCGTGCACGCCACCGTGGAGAAGATGATCAAGGATTCGGATGCGCCGACGTTTTTCGAGATCATGACGGCCATGGCGTTTCTATACTTCATGGACCGGCAGGTCGATCTGGCGATCGTCGAAACGGGTCTGGGCGGGCGTCTGGACAGCACCAACGTGGTCAATCCCGCGGTGGTGGGCATCACCAGCATCAGCCTGGACCACCAGAACCTGCTCGGCAACGACTTGGCCAGCATCGCCAAGGAGAAGTCCGGCGTGATGAAGGCCGGCGTGCCGGTGGTCACGGTGCAGCAGGAGGCCCCTGTCATGCGGGTGCTGCGACGCCATGCCTCGCAGGTGAACGCTCCATTCAGCGTGACCGGTCGAGATATCGATTTTTCCTACCGGTTCGAGTCGTCCAGGGAGGAAGGGCCCCATACCCGGATTTGCGTAACGACCCCGCAAAGTCGCTTCGAGCACCTGCGGGTGCCGCTACCCGGCGAGCATCAGGCCATCAATTGCGGGCTGGCCCTGGCCATGCTCGACAAGCTCAAGGCCCTGGGATACGCGATCGACGACCATAAGGCGATCAGTGGACTCCACAAGGTTAAGCTTCTGGGCCGCATGGAGGTGCTCAGCCGCGATCCGCACATCATCGTCGACACGGCCCATAACGCCGCCAGCATCCGGGCCCTGATGCAGGCCATCGGCCAGCATATCCCCTACGATTCGATGATTGTGATCTTCGGGTGCAACAACGACAAGGACGTCCGTGGGATGCTCCAGCAGTTGCAGTATGGGGCCGATAAAGTGATCTTCACCCGCAGTAATTCCCCCAAGGCGGTATTTCCTCACGATTTGGCCGAGATGTACACCGAGATTTGCGGCAAGATGTGCCAGACGGCGATGACCCTGCGCGAGGCGATTCGGGTCGCTCGCCAGGCCCTGAGTCGTGAGGACCTGATTTGCATCACCGGCAGCTTCTATCTGGTCGGCCAAGCCAAACAGGAGGTTCAGCAGACCTAGCCTGCGGTTACCTCCTGCGGCCCGCCTGACGTATCGTGCCCCGCGGAATCGGCGGTAGGATCGCAGGCATTGCCGAATTTTTTTTTAGGGTTGACAGGGAAATCGGCCGAGTTAAGATACGGGCGTCCGTGGAAACGGTCTACAGGCGCGCCGGATGTTTGTTATTGTGGATAGTTTTTTGGCGAAAACAACAAGGTCGGGCAAGTGAGTGGAAATAAGGTAGACGTGTAAGGAGACTGCAGATGAGGAATCAGGTTCTAACTCTTTGTGTGGTGGCCCTCTTGGCCGGGCCGGTCCTGGCACAAGGGAGCGACCTGGGCGTCACGGTCGATGCCACGTGGGTCAGCAAGTACATTTGGCGAGGTTTGGATCTGGGCGATAACAAGGCCGCTTTCCAGCCAAGTGTCGAGTTTGATCTCTGGGGCAGCGGCTTTAGCACCAAGCTCTGGGGAACGTGGTTGGGAGGGCCCACCAACGGTCCTGAAGCGAACCTTCCCACCGAAAAGCTGGAATACAGTCTCACGTACGCCAACAGCGTCAATAAGGGCGACACCACCCAGTTGGATTACGCCCTGACTTACACCTATGCCGATTACTATACAACCTCGTCATCGGATCGCGACTACCAGGATCTGGCCCTTTCGTTGGCGTGGCCCCAGGTGTTCGGCGGCGAACTCGTTCCGCATTACACGCTCGCCTATAGCTGGTCCGGCCGTCCGGGTCCCACGACGGGGTGGCTCACCTCCGGTGCGGAAGGCTTCGTGCACATGCCCGGCGTGGACTACAAGTTCCACATGGGTGAACAGCCCATGGTCTTCAGCGCCAATGCGATCTTCAATGACGGCGTCTATGGTGAAGCCGTGGACCATGATTGGGCCGCCATCGTGTGGGGTCTGTCGACGTCGTTCAAGTGCCCGATGACGGGAGCGAAGATTACGCCGAGCCTGTACTACCAGACGTCCATGGACGACTCCGTGAACGAGAATGACGAGTTCTGGACAGGGCTGTCGTACACGTACAAGTTCTAACGATCGAGTGATCGGTACCAAGCCAAGGCCGGTGTTCTGCACCGGCCTTTTTTTGCGCGCCGGTCGGTTGTCACCGCCGTTACCGTCGCAGCGTGAGGGCCACTGTTTCCAGGAGGGCGCCGATCGGTCCGGCGCCGCGGGTGAATCTTGCCTTCGTTCTGGACAAGGAGAAGACCCATGACCAAATCACGCTACGTCGGATTCCTGGTGTGTTTGCTGATTGCCGCGGCGGTGATCGCGCAGCCGGGCGCACGTCAATCGCAATCCCCGTCCCGAGGCGCGCCGGGGGGCATGTTCGGCCGCGTGGATGAATGGGTCGACCAGCTCAACGTGGCCTATGAAGCCAACGATCGCCAGACGATGGGCAAGCTGTTGGAGGAGTACAGGCAGATGCGGGCCACCCGCCCTCAGATGCCGCAGGGACCCGGTATGGGTCGGATGCAGCCATTGGGTGGTGGAGGGGGGTCGCAGGGGGCGCCCGCGAGTACGCCCCAGGCCAAGGACGAGGCGGAAAAGACCATCCTGGCCGTTCTTGATGACATGTACCGCAACCAGAGCCGCGGCATGATGAACGTTTCGCCGGACGACGGGCGCGTGTTGCGCATTCTCGCCGAAAGCCTCAACGCCAAGACCGTCGTCGAGATCGGCACGAGCAACGGGTATTCGGGCATCTGGTTTTGCCTGGCCCTGCGCAAGACCGGCGGCAGGCTCATCACGCACGACATCGACCGTCGGCGCTTTGATCTGGCCACGGCGAACTTCAAGCGGGCCGGCGTGAGCGAACAGGTGGAGCAGGTCTTCGGCGACGCCCACGAGACGGTGCAGAAGATCGGCGGCCCCATCGACATCCTGTTTCTTGACGCGGACAAGGAAGGGTACATGGATTACCTGAACAAGCTGCTGCCCAAGGTCCGTCCCGGTGGGCTCATTCTGGCCCACAATACAACCAACGCCGGACCGCAGATGCAGGACTACCTCAAGGCGGTTACCACCGATCCCGACTTGGAGACCGTGTTCATCCATAACGACGCGCAGGGTATCGGCGTGACGCTCAAAAAGCGGTAGAATGACCATGCGGCGGGCAGGGACGCTCAAACGCGTGGGGGTGATCGGCGGATCACCCCCTCTTTTGTGCAGATCAGTCGCCGACTAACCAGGGCTGGAACGGGCTCATGCGAACGCAACCGCAACGGCAGTTGTCGCTGTTTGATTCGACGTGCATCATCGTGGGCATCATCATCGGTGCGGGTATTTATGCGATGGCGCCGCAGGTCGCACGGGGCGGCGCGGGGATCGGCGACTGGATCAATGAGAATCTGCCGTCGTTGGGCTTGGAGATGAGCCGTTGGCTGGGCGTTCTGAGCCTGTGGCTGATCGGCGGGCTTCTTAGTCTCTGCGGGGCGCTGGGCTACGCGGAGCTGGCGACCGCCTGGCCGATGGAGGGCGGCGACTACGTGTACCTGTCCAAGGCATACGGCAGGTGGGCGGGGTTTCTGTTCGCGTGGATTCAACTGGCGATCGTGCGACCCGGCGACATTGTCGTGATGGCCTTTGCGTTCGCCATCTACGCCAGGGCGGTGTTCGATCCGTTGACCCGTGCCGGCATCCCTCATGCCCAACAGGTCTACGCCGGCGCCGCGGTCCTCGTGCTGACGCTCATCAACGCCATCGGCGTGCGGCAGGGCAAATGGACGCAGAACCTGCTGACCAGCGTCAAGGTCGTGGGGCTGGTGCTCATCGTCGCCGTGGCGGTGTTTGCCCCGCAGGGGGCGCCCCGGCCGGACTCCTTCGGTTCGTTGCCGGTGAGCTTGGCCCTGGTCTTTGTCCTGTTCACCTACGGCGGATGGAACGAGATGGCCTACGTCGCCGCCGAGGTCAAGAATCCGCGAAAGAACATCACGCGGGCCCTGGTGCTGGGCACCACGGCGGTCATCGTGCTGTATCTCCTGGTCAATGGGGCGTTCCTGTATTCGCTGGGATATGAACCGATGGCCGGTTCCGAGGCCGTGGCGACGGACGTGGTGGCCAAGGTCTTCCCGCGGGTGGGGGCGGGGTTGATCAGCGGATTGGTGTGCATCTCGGCGCTGGGCGCGGTCAACGGCCTGATCTTCACCGGGGCGCGGATCACGTATGCGATGGGCACGGAGCATCGGCTGTTCCGTGGGCTGGGTCGGTGGCACGCCAAGACGGGCACCCCGCTGCCGGCCCTGCTGGTGCAAGGGGCGATCGCCCTGGGGATGATCGTGGTGCTCGGCGATCTCGTCGAGACCGTGCTGTACACGGCCCCCGCGGTCTATCTGTTTTACTTGGCCACGACGCTGTCGGTGGTGGTTCTGCGATTTCGCGAGCCGAATGCCGAGCGGCCCTATCGAATGACCCTGTTTCCGCTGCCGGTGGTCGTTTTTGCGGGCGTGTGCGGCTATCTCATCTACAGTTGCATCAGCTACGCCTTCCACGTCGCGCCCAAGTCACTGGTCGTCATGGCGGCAACGCTTTTGACGGGCGGAGTGCTCTATCTCGTCGGTCGGCTCCAGCGTCGCCGATGATCGTTCCTGAGGGGTCTTGTCCGGCGGAACGCCTCGGCGCAAACTTCCGCACCGGCCATCCCGCGCGGGTGACTCGATCCCACTCAAGATCGCTGGAAAAGGGTCGGCCGGTCCGGTACAATCGTTTAACGGTCAAACTGGAAAGTCAGTCTGTCCGCCGGAATGAAGCCGCGTAGAAGGGACGAGAGATCATGTCGAGGAAAGGATGGACCATGTCCAGGCACAGCGAAGCGATCAGCCGCAGGAGATTCTTGAGCGCCACCGGGGTGACCGCGTTTTCGTTCACGGTCGTCGGCTCGCAGGCCGCGCGCACCTACGCCGCCAATGGCAAGATCAAGTTCGGCCTGATTGGTTGCGGTGGCCGCGGCGTGTGGATCGCCGACCTGTTCAACCAGCACGGCGGCTACGAGGTCTACGCCTGTGCCGATTACTTCCAGGACCGCATCGACGGCTGCGGCGAGCGGTTCGGCATTCCAAAGGAACGCCGCTTCCCCTACCTGGACGGTTACAAAGGCCTGCTCGAATGCGGCGTGGACGCCGTGGCCATCGAGAGCCCGCCGTACTTCCATCCTCAACAGGCGGCCGACGCCGTGGCCGCGGGCAAGCACACCTACGTCGCCAAGCCCGTGGCCGTCGACGTGCCCGGCTGCAAGACGATTCACGAAAGCGGCCGCCGCGCCTCACAGAAGAAGCTGGCCTTCCTCGTCGACTTCCAGACCCGCGCCGATCCCTACTACATCGAAGCCCTCAAGCGGGTGCACGACGGGGCCTTGGGGGACTTGGCCTTCGGCGAGGCGACCTACCACGCCGGCATCCCCTGGGGCGGGCACATGGAGGCCCTGAACAAGAACCCGAACGACCCCGAGACGCGGCTGCGGGCCTGGGGCATGAGCCGGGTGCTGTCCGGCGATATCATCACCGAGCAGAACATCCACACGCTGGATGTAATGAACTGGATCATGCGGATTCCGCCGCTGTACGCCGTGGGCAGCGGGGCCCGCACGGTCCGGCCGATCGGCGACTGCTACGACCACTTCACCTGCCTGTACCAGTATGCCGACGACGTGGGCATTACGTTCAGCTCGCGGCAGTTCGAGGGTTTTGGCACGCAGCCGGAGGGCATCCGCAACCGCATGTTCGGTAACCACGGCGTGCTGGAGACCGAGTATGGCGGGCAGGTCCTCATCCGCGGCGACAACTTCTATCGTGGCGGCCGCAGCCCGGGCATCTACAAGGACGGCGCGGTGGCGAACATCGCGACGTTCCACAAGAACATCACCGAGGGCGACTTCGCCAACGAGACCGTCGAGCCCAGCGTGCAGAGCAACCTCGTGACCATCCTGGGCCGCACCGCCGCGTACCAGAAGCGCCGCGTTACCTGGAACGAGCTGCTCCGCGACACGACCCGCATGGAGTACGACTTCTCCGGCCTGAAGACATAGGTATCGATTGTCGGACTGTCGTCGATTCTCATCAAGCCGGCAAGAGGTGTGAGCATGAAGTCAGAGGGCTTTCAGATCGGGGTGTGTGACTGGAATGTGGGCAAGATGGCCGATCCGGGCTGCTTCGAGGTCGCTCGTTCGATCGGCCTGGATGGGGTCCAGGTCAGCCTGGGGACTGCGGCCAACGATATGCACCTGCGCCGCCACGATATACAGCAGGCGTACCTGGCCCAGTCGAAGAAGCACGGTGTGGCGATCGCGTCGCTGGCGATCGGGGAGTTGAACAACATCCCGTACAAGTCCGACCCTCGCACCGAACAATGGGTCGCCGACAGCATCGACGTCTGCAAGGCCTTGGGGGTACGCGTGGTGCTTCTGGCATTCTTCGGCAATGGCGACCTGCGGGGCGATCCCAAGGGCACCGACGAGGTCGTGCGTCGTCTGCGACGCGTGGCGTCCAAGGCCGACAAGGCCGGCGTTATCCTCGGTATCGAGAGTTGGCTGTCGGCTTGGGAGCATACCGAGATCATCCAGCGGGTCGGTTCACCGGCGGTGCAGGTGTACTACGACGTGGGCAACAGCCATCTGCAGGGCTATGACATCTACGAAGAGATTCGATTCCTGGGCGACCGGATCTGTGAGTTCCACGCCAAGGACTACGAGTTCCTGTTCGGCAAGGGGCGTGTGGACTTCCCCGCAGTCCGAATGGCCATGGACGATATCGGCTACCGGGGCTGGATCCAGATCGAAGGCGCCACGCCCTTGGGCCTTATGGAGAGCTACAAACAGAATGCCGCGTATCTGCGCTCGGTCTTTCCAAGACAGGTGACGTAAGTCCGGATTGAGACCATGGACAGCCCTGCGTCGAGCATACAGGCACCCCAACACAAGAAGATGCACAATGTGAGTATGTTTCTCGTTGCCGGCCTCCTCTTCTCTCTGGTTTGTGCGGCTGGCTATGCTCTGACATCGTTGGGAAGGCCCGGAAGGCCAATCTACTCTGGCATTATTTGCTTCATTGTGGTCTTTTTAGTGATTCTTGAGAAGTTTCAAGATCGGCTCTCAAAGGTGATAGCGACAGTCGCGAGGGCCAAGAGATTCGTCTGGATCGCCAAGGTCGTACTATTGGCGAAAATCTACTGTCTCGCTCTTGTTCTCGGCTCTCTCGTGTTCACGCTTGTCGAAGGGAAACAAGGCGGGAGTCTTGCCTTTTCGATTGCACTGAAGCTCTTGCTCGTGGGAGGCTTTATTATCTGGCTGTTCGACTCATTTCGCTGGCGATCGTACTACGCCAAGAGGAGCCCAGGCGAACTCGTCTCTGATTATTACATGAGGGAGTATCTGCGCTATTCAAAGGAGCGGGATCTCCCCAATATAAAAATGTGCATCGAGAAGGCTTGCGAGTTCAATCCTTCAGCAGTGGCCCCATGGTTACTGAGGTCGTTGTTTGCCGTCACGGACCTGTTGGATGCGGACGCGGCTTGGCAATACCTCGACAAGACCAAGGTGAACATGGAGAATTGCCCCGACACGCCCGATCCGACGAGGGCGATGTATGAGTTCTGTCAAGCCGTCTTGCTCATAAAACAAGGCCGGCTTGAGGAAGCCACAACACATGCGAGGCGATCTCTGGAACTGTGCTACTCCAAGGGCCGAGCGGAGTACCTGGCGGAATTCATACAACTCGACCAACAAAACACGACGCCTGCGGATGAAACCGATGGACAGGCCTAGGGCCTTCATGTTGATCGAGCTGTTGGTGGTCATTGCCATCATCGGGATGCTGCTGGCGGTGATCGCCCCGGCGCTCAAAAAGGCCAAACGGCAGGCCCAGGCCACGATCTGCCTGAGCAATCTCTCGCAGATCGGCCTGGCCGCCAAGCTCTACACCCAGGACAACAACGACTACGTCCCCCGCGGCGCCGCCGGCAACAACAGCCCGTTGTGGTTCGTGCAGTTCCTGCCCTACGTCGGCCACCGTGCCGCCGAGACAGACTACCGTCACGTCAAGATCTACCGCTGTCCCGCCTGGCCGATGACCGGGGAAGGGCTCTACAGTATCCCCAACAGCCGCCAGACGGTCTGCTTCGTGATCAATGCCTGGACGTTTCGTGACCGCAACGACGCCACCGGTACGGAGATCCGCGAGCCGACCAAGCACGGCACGTTCCGCGTGCCCGTGGCCACGGCGTACCTGGCCGACAACGAGGCCGGGCCCTGGCGGGCGATCATCGAGGATGAGCACAGCCGCGAATTGCCCCGTTGCGACGTCTTCGCCTCCAGTCATCTGCCCACGTCCGACAACCAGGACATCACCTATGGCCGTCGCATCGCCCGCCGGCGACACCGCGAGGGCTGCAACGTTCTGTTCCTGGACTGGCACGCCGAATACGTCCCCGCCGAGACAATGACCATCCGCATGTGGAGGGACCGGTGAGTTTCACTTGATCCGATGCCTGGGTCGGGCCGGCCAACGCCGTGGCCTCTTGCTCGTCCGCCGGCATATCGCCCGTGTGCGTCGGCCGCTTGCCTGGGGGCCCGGCCGGTGTTAGACTACCCCTTGGCAAACAGGAACCCGAGCGGAGGCGCTATGCAGACACGACGACTGGCCACGACGGATCTGGAACTGACGACGATCGGGCTGGGTACTTGGGCCATCGGCGGGCCGTGGGAATACGGCTGGGGCCCGCAGAATGACGCGGACTCGATCCGGGCGATTCACGCCGCGCTGGATGCCGGCGTCAACTGGATCGACACGGCCCCGGCCTACGGCTGCGGGCACGCCGAGGAGGTGATTGGCCGGGCCCTTCGCGAGCGGGGCCAGACCCCCATCCTGGCCACCAAGTGCGGCCTGGCGTGGGACGAGCAACGCCGCAAGGTCAACTGCCTGGATGGGGACGCGATCCGCGCCGAGGCCGATGCGAGCCTGCGACGGCTGGGCGTGGACGTGATCGATCTGTGGCAGCTTCATTGGCCCGTGCCGGATGAGCAGCTTGAGGAGGCCTGGGAAGCGATGGCCGAGGTCCGCCGCCAAGGGAAGGTTCGCTACCTGGGGGCGTCGAACTTCACGGTCGAGCAGTTGCGGCGGGTTGCCCGGATCGATCCACCCGTGGCGTTGCAGCCGCCTTACAGCCTGATCCAGCGCCAGGCCGAGGATACCTTGTTCGAGTACTGCCGCGAGAACGGCTTGGGCATCGTCTGTTACAGCCCGATGTATAAGGGCCTGCTGACCGGTAAGTACGATGCGGCGCGGGTGGAGGCCCTGGCGCCGGATGATCACCGCCGCCGTGACCCAAATTTCCAGGGGGAAGGGCTGAAAAAGAACCTGGCGCTCGTCGAGCGGCTGCGGCCGCTGGCGGCGGCCCATGGCCGCAGCGTCGCGCAACTGGCCCTCGCGTGGGTCCTACGGCGGCCCGAGGTGACCGCGGCCATCGTCGGGGCCCGCAACGAAAAGCAGGCCCGCGAGACGGTCCAGGCCGGGGATTGGATGCTGGATGACGAGACCACCGAACAGATCGACGCGATCCTTGCCGAACTGGGCTGAGGCCGCAGGCTGCGCGGTCGCGTAATGCACGGAAGCGGAGAGAGGAACCATGGCCACAAGCAATGACACCTACACCAGTCCCCTCGTCGAGCGCAATGCCGGGCCGGAGATGATCCATCTGTTCAGCCCGCAGACGAAGTTCAGCACGTGGCGGCGGCTCTGGCTGGAACTGGCCCGCGCTCAGCAGAAGCTGGGATTGACCATCACGGATGAGCAGCTCGACGAGATGGCCGCGCATCTGGAGGATATCGACTTCGCGGCCGCCGCCCGGTTTGAGAAGCAATTCCGCCATGATGTGATGGCCCACGTGCACACGTTTGGCCGGGCCGCCCCGAAGGCCGCCCCGATCATCCATCTGGGCGCAACAAGCTGTTACGTCGGCGACAACGCCGATCTGCTCCTGCTGCGGCAGGGTATGCGGATTCTCGCGGGCAAGCTGGCCTGCCTCATTGACCGGCTGGCCACGTTCGCCGGGCAGTGGCGCGACCTGCCGACGCTGGGCTTTACGCACTATCAGCCGGCCCAGTTGACCACCGTGGGCAAGCGGGCGTGTCTGTGGTGCCAGGAGTTCGCCCTCGACCTGGCCGAGCTGGAGCACCGCCTCGAGACCCTGCCCTTCCGCGGCGTCAAGGGCACGACGGGCACGCAGGCGTCGTTTCTCGCCCTGTTCGACGGCGACGCGGACAAGGTCGAGAAGCTCGACGCGATGGTTGCCGAGGCGTTCGGATTCTCGCGGCGGTGCACCGTCACGGGTCAGACGTATCCGCGAAAGCTCGACACGATGGCGGTCAACACGCTGGCGCTGATCGCCCAATCGGCCCACAAGATGTGCAACGACATTCGTCTGCTGGCGAACCTCAAGGAGATCGAGGAGCCCTTCGAGACCTCGCAGATCGGCTCTTCGGCGATGGCCTACAAACGCAATCCCATGCGGTGCGAGCGGGCCACGGCACTGTCGCGGCTGGTGCTGAGCCTGGCGACGAGCCCGGCGATGACCGCCGCCGAGCAGTGGCTGGAGCGCACGCTCGACGATTCGGCCAACCGCCGCGTGGTCCTGCCCGAGGCCTTCCTGGCGACCGACGGCATCCTGCGGATCCTCATCAACGTCGCCTCAGGTCTGGTCGTGTATCCCAAGGTCATCGCCGCCCACGTGGCCGCGGAGCTGCCCTTCATGGCCACGGAGAACATCCTCATGGCCGGCGTTCGTGCCGGCGGCGATCGCCAGGCCCTGCACGAGCGCATCCGGCAACACGCGCACGCCGCCGCCGCCCAAGTCAAGCAGGAAGGAAAGCCCAACGACCTGATCGAGCGGCTCCGGGCCGATGCGGCCTTTGCGGGTGTCGATTTCGCCGCGACGCTCGACCCGGCCGCCTACGTGGGCCTGGCCCCCACCCAGGTCGACCGCTTTATCGCCGAGATCGTTGAGCCGATCCGACAACGCTACCATGACCAGCTCGACCGAACCGTCGAGCTGAACGTGTGACCAACTTGGCCAGACTGTATCACCGGGGCCCGAGGTCACGTCCATAGGCTTGTGAAAAGGTGGCATTCAGTCTCGTTCAACGTCATGAGGAGGTAAGACAATGAGTCAGACGATCTCACGAAGCGGGTTCAGGACTGTTGTGGCGGTTCTTGCGGCCGTGGCGGTTTTGTGGGGTTCGGCGGGGGCCGACGACGGCAAGCTGCGGATCATCGTTTTCGGCGCGCATCCGGACGATTGCGAGATCCGCGCCGGCGGCGTGGCGGCGATGTGGGCGGCCCAGGGTCATCACGTCAAGTTCGTCTCGACGACCAACGGCGACGTCGGCCATTGGCGAATGGCCGGCGGCCCGCTGGCCCAACGCCGCAAGGCCGAGGTTGAGCACGCCGCACGCATCCTCGGCATCGAGACTGAGGTGCTGGACATTCACGATGGTGAGCTCATGCCCACGCTGGAAAACCGCCGGCTCATCACGCGGCTGATCCGCGAGTGGAAGGCCGACATCGTGATCACGCACCGCCCGAACGACTACCATCCGGACCACCGCTACACGGGCATCCTCGTTCAGGACGCGGCGTACATGGTGACCGTGCCGTTCTTCTGTCCGGATGTGCCGCCCCTGAGCAGGAACCCGGTCTTCCTGTACAGCTCGGATCGCTTCCAGAAGCCCAACCCCTTTGAGCCGGATCTCGTCGTGTCGATTGATGCGGTCCTCGACAAGAAGCTGGAGGCCCTGTCGGTTCTCGATTCCCAGTTCGTCGAGGGCGGCTGCGGCGGCAATGCCTCGATGGTCCCGAAGAACGAGCAGGAGCTCAAGGCGGCCCGGCAGCGGGTCAAGGACAGCTTTCGCCGCCGTTTCGCAGCCGTCGCCGACCAGCACCGCGACAAGCTCGTCGCCCTGTATGGCCGTGAGAAGGGCGAGAAGGTCCAGTGCGCCGAGGCCTTCGAGGTCTGCGAATACGGCAGCCGGCCTTCCACGACCCAGCTCCAAAAGCTCTTCCCCTTCTTCGGCGACTAGGGTATCAAGAGCCATTACAGGGAATGCAGGAGGGGCCGATACTGCAGTGTCGCTTGTGGGGTCGCCGAAAACACCAAATTCACCTATTGATCGGCCGGCGTTATTGGCGATATAATGACGAGTAGGGAGGGATTATTGGTGCACGTGAAGAGGCCAATCCGGTTGGCCATTGCTGAAGGGCCCGGCGTGGTTCAGTGTGTGAGTGTGCGATGGCACAGGTAATACCTCTGAATCCAGATGTCCTGCGATGGGCGCGCGAGCAGGCGAACATGCCCGTGGATGAGGTTGCCCGTAGACTCAAGAAGTCTGCTGACGCGATTCAGGCGTGGGAAGCCGGCACGGATTCGCCGACTTACTGTCAGCTCGAGAGCCTTGCTTACAAAGTATACAAACGTCCTATAGCCGTTTTTTTCTTCTCGGAACCTCCTGATGTACCTCGCCCCCGCAATTCGTTCCGCACGTTGCCCGAAACCGAACTCGAGGAGCTCAGCCCGCAGTTCATGCGGATCTACAACAAGGCCATTGCGATGCAGATTGGTTTGGGTGAACTCAACGAAGGAGTAAACCCAGCGTCCCGCAGGATTCTTGAAGAGCTTCACTTTGGGACATGGACGGATGCACGCCAAATGGCTGCGGAGGTGAGACAGTATTTGGGCATCGACTTGCAGACCCAAATGGCGTGGAGAGGTGCCGATAAGGCGTTTAAGGAATGGAGAGGGGCTGTCGAGCACAAGGGGGTCTTTGTGTTCAAGGATGCCTTCAAACAAGACGACATCTCCGGCTTCTGCCTTGCCGATCCCACTTTCCCCATGATTTACATCAACAACAGCACACCTCACACGCGTCAGGTGTTCACGCTCTTTCATGAGCTTGCCCATTTGCTCTTGGGAACGGGAGGGATCACCAAGATAGACGAAACGTATCTCCGAGGAATCCGGGGAGAAAACAGGCAGATCGAGGTGTTGTGTAGTCGGTTTACTGCTGAGTTCCTCGTCCCGGACGAGGACTTTTCAAGGCACTGCCGGGTCCACGTTTCGGATCAGACGATCCAGGATTTGAGTGACCGCTATTCCGTCAGCAGAGAGGTGATTCTCCGAAAGCTCTATGATCGAGGTTTGGTGGGCCGTTCGGAGTACGAACGGAAATCTCAGGCTTGGATCGCAGATGCACAGATGTGGCGTCCCTACGGCAAGGCCGGGGACTACTACCGTAATCAGGCCGTCTACTTGGGCGACACATACATGGCTCTGGTGTTCAGAAAACTGTACCAAGGCCAGATATCCCAGTCCGACGCTGCTGAGTATCTTGGGGTGAAGGCAGACCACCTTGCCGGGCTCGAAGAGGTTTTCCTGCACGGGGGTTAACCGGCTCAATGTACGTGTTCGACCTCAGCAGCCTGATTGTCTTGTTTGATCATTTCTACCCTGACCGATTCCCCTCGCTCTGGAGTGAGTTCGATAGGCTTGTTGGTGCTCGCCAAATCACATCTGTGCGAGAAGTCTATAAAGAGATTCTGGAGAAACCAAAGACCAGCCGATTGGTTGAATGGGCCAAGCAGTGCCGTCCCCTGTTTTTCCCTGAGCCCACCGTTGACGAGTTGGCCTTCGTCAGAGAGATATTTCGAGTCCGTCACTTCAGCCAACTGGTCGAGAAGAAGAAGATTCTCAAGGGGAAGCCCGTGGCTGATCCCTTCTTGATTGCCAGAGCAAAGTGTCTGGATGCGACGCTTATCACCCAAGAACAATTCAGACGAAACGGTGCAAAGATCCCGAATGTCTGTGAGTACTTCAAGGTCACCTGGACCGATCTTGAGGGTTTCATGGAAGAGCAGGAATGGCGTTTCTGACCGCGACCAGCCATCTGGTCCCGTCCAGGTTTACGCCATGGCCTTGGCCGTGACGGCCTTCATTTTTTCCAGGCCCAGGCGGCAGATCGTGGGCGCATCGTAGGTGTTCCAGTAGTCTCGGTTGAACAGCTCGATGGACCAGATGGGCCGCACGCCGTTGTCGGCCAGCATGCGGACCAGCTCGGGCAGCGGCGCGGCGCCGTCTCCGGGGAACACGCGATCCTTGTCGGCGAGCTGCTCGCGGGGCCGATCCGGGTAATCGTTCATGTGGAACACGTGAATGGCTTGGGGGCCCAGTTGCCGCAGGCCCTCAAAGCTCGATCCGCCACGATAGATGTGGTAGAAATCCGGCAGCAGGCACGCCTTGGGATGGCCGGACTCGATGACGACAAACATGGCCTCGCCCAACCGACTCAGGTTGGCCGAGGGTCCCCAGATTTCGATTTGTGGGATCACGCCGATCCGCTCACCCGCTTCGAGCAGTGCGCGGTAGCGCTCGGCCGCGGCAAACAGGTCCAGCTTGGCCCCTTGCGTCGCGCCCGACGGCGGCGCGGCGATTCGCCGGCCGCCGATGCGGGCGACCCGCTCCATATCCCGCTTCATCGCCTCCATGCCCGCGGCCCGCCGGTCGGGGTCGTCCACGATCCACGCGGCAAAGCCGATCGCGCTTTCCACCGTCAGGCCGGCATCGGCGATACGCTTCTTCAGATCATCGAGCGAACCGCCCGATTCCTCGTAGGTCTGGATGTCCCGTACCCAAGGCTCGATCGCATCGTAGCCGGATTGGGCCGCCAACTCTATCTGGCGGACGATGTCCAGCCGGTAACCCATCACCAGCGCGGCGTTCAGGCAATACCGAAAACCCTCCGGTCGCGCGGCCGCCCGCACCGGCGCCGTCTTCAAAACCGCCGCCCCGGCCAGGGCTCCGGCCCCGGCCAGCACGTCCCTTCGCGTCACCCGCCTGCTCATCGGCATTCTCCCGAGTTGGCCTTTGTTCACCTCCAGTGACAACATCATGAGGACGCACGTCAGTATACGCGATCCGGTCTGCCCCGCCAACCTGCCCGTGTATATTGTGCCACAAATGCGCCGCCGAGATACGGCCGAACTGGTGTTTGCACTGAGCCGAGCCACCTAAAGAAGGTTGTGATGCATCAGGGCATTGAGCCCGAACTTTGCCAGGGCCGTTACTGCTCCCGATCAGCAGTCACAGTTCGACCGGCAGGCGATATTGTAGGAATTAGATGGACAAAAGTGTTCTAGTGGCCGCACTTGCCGACATGCCGAGTGGCTGCCACTCCGAGGTTTCGGCGTGCCACTGTTTCGCAAATCGTGCAAGCACGAATCGCACAAAATCGGCCAGACGTATACCTACTGGCTCTCTATTATCTGTAGTAACTTCTTGTGTATTCTGGTGCGTTCAATCTGTTTGGTCTCTATTCCCCTTTTGATCAGATCACCCACTTCCTGTGCTTGGTATCGACCCGATTGCCCTTTGGTACGAAAGGCATACGCTAGAAGTCGGAGTGCGTTGGCGGATAACCCTATTATGTCCCTATGCCAGTTCTTATTTGCTTCCTCATCGGCGCCCTCCCCCTCGCATTCCCTGAGAGTATGCCCTAAAGCCCTGACACAAGCGATGTCTACGGTTACATAGTCAAACTTGTGGAGCTCTTGTCTCTTTGCCGCCAGCCCCGCCACAATCCGGCAGAGGTTAGCCTGGTCGTCTCTGACCACCCACACAGACAACTTGTTACCGCTGGTATTAAGGTCTCGCAGGGGGTCAGCCGGTAGGTCTTTCTTCTCATGGTCGAACAGATAGGCTGACGTCGGATCTGCCAGCCACCGGTTTCTATTGTTGCTCACCCTCAATAGCAGTGCCACTCTGCTGTCTCCGTATGTACTCCAATCCCCTGCGAATATCTTCGCGAAGCTCCGGACAAGTCTCTTCTTGCAGTCTCTTCTTGAAGTAAGGGATAGCCCTGGCATCTTTCATGGCAAGAAGGCCCAGGCATGCTCCGTCTCTCGCGTACAGCGAAGGAGCCCTGAGATGCCGCAGAAGCAAACGAAAGCGAGAGTTGCGCGTCGGCTCATCGTCGAGGTAACCAAGACACCGAAGGGTTTCTAGAACTACTTCGTCAGACGGCTCAAGACAGATGGCCCGCCCAATCTCCGCCATCGCCGCATCTCCATCCTCAAGGACGGCGTTTTCGAGAGCAGTCCAAAGGGCACTTTTTACTCCATCCTCAAACTCTTCCCCTCGTGCTGACACCAAGGCATGATGAATACGTGCGGCCGTTCCAGGAGAAAGGGCTGATTCATCTGTGGCGGTATCGGCAGGAGGGATTATGCTGTGTTCAGTGTAAGCACCAGAAAAACACTCTTTCCATGCTTGCACCTCTTCCCATGGGGTGCAACTTGTCGTCAATACAACAAACTGCATCGGCATGGCAAACAGAAACAGGCGCTGCTTTCCTGTGGTCTCGGCTGTTTCCTCTGGAAATGCCAGGGGCACCATGTTCTGTTCGGCCGCAACGGTCGCTACGCCAGTCACTGGATATCCCCTTTGATCGCTATCTCTTCCCCGAGTGCCATGAGTTCGAGGAATAAGTCGTATGGCCGGTCCAAGCGTCCAGAAAATGCTCCATCGGTGTTAATGTCCAACTCTAGACGACAGGCGAATTGCGGCTTGCCAATAGGCTTGGGCTTGGGATCAACACCGCCTTGAAGCCGATGCAACACCCACATAGGGATGGTCCATTTCGACAGCCGGTTGACCTCAATATCCTGCACAGTGCTATTGCGGGGTCTATTGATGCGAAAGACGAAATCAGAACTGTTCTCTGGATCCATTTTGACGAAGTGCAAATAGTCGTCTAGTTTTCTGTAGCCCGCTTCCCGGCTATCGACATGTTGCTGGAGGACGGCTCCAAACGCCAGCCGCTGGAGAGGCGGGAGGGAGCAGTGCACAAGTAGTCTTTGCGCCAACCGCTTAACATGCTCCTTTGCATCGGGGTAAGGTCCCAGAATATTAAATCCATCCGGAGTAGGCATATTGGGTTCCGGAGCATATAGACGTACATCAAGACGGCCCTGCTGTGTCTCGACCACTACACCCACTCCATGGCACAGGCCCTCTGCCTTACGGACTCTCTTTCTAGGTTCCTCTATCTTCACCTGGGGCTCTTCGTCAATAAGGGAATCCCATATGTCCAGACCTCTCTCCGTCATCGGGTCCTGGAAGAACACCGTAATCCGAAGAAGCTCAGCGTTCCACACTTCGAGGTTTTCTGCCATGTATTCCTCCGTCCATCGTGCACATCTCTTTACACATATGTCAGTCTATTGCTTTTTGTTCGCGGTGTCAATGGGCCCCGAGACTAATTCCTAATAGATGTCGTCCCAAACAGCCCGAATCTTAGGCCTAATCCCTTTCAAAGAGAGTTTTTTCTCAGCGACATTTTGCGGCCGAACACGGTGCTGCGGCGTGCACAATTTACTCCAAAGATCGGCTTTAGGGAGTAGTGTTCATGGGGATCGGAGCGGCAGAGAGCCTCTGCCCAATGCACTCATGTTGATCGAGCATCGGCTGAGTGGTTTGTAGCTAATTCACATCCATAATAAGAATGCCGCAGGTTGGGGACCAACTTGCGGTAACCGATACCTTCGGTACCGATGCATTCTCTCGACCCGCCCGCCCGTGCGTATTGTACGGAAGGTATATCGGTGAGAAACGGCTCGGCTGGCGCTTGCACTGGGCTTGGCCGGGGCTACGATAGACCATCCGGCCCCAAGGTTGGCCGGGGCTATGAAGACGAGGGATGCCCGCCATGGGCGATTCAGAAACCACAGGTGCGGACGCCAAACCGGGTCCGGCGTTGCAATTGCGGCGGAACCAGCGGCTGGGCAAGTATCGGCTGGTCAAGTGCGTCGGCCGCGGGGGTTATTGCGACGTCTGGAAGGCCCGCGATACCCTCGAGGGCATCTGGGTCGCCCTGAAGATCCCCCAGCTCGGACCGCGTGGTCGTCCGGACAACCAGATGCTGTTGCGCGAGGTGCGGCTGGTCAGCCAGTTGCGGCACCCCAACATCATGCCCGTCAAGAACGCCGAGTTGCTGGACGGGTACGCCGTGTTGGCCACGGAGCTGTCGGACCGGACGCTGGACGACTGCTCGCGGCCCATGGCGCCGCGGCGGATCATTGCGATCATTACCGATGTGCTGCGCGGCCTGGCCCACGCCCATGGCCGGCGGATCGTCCACTGCGACGTCACGCCGGGCAACATCTTCCTCTTGCCGGGCGGACGGGCCGCCATCGGCGATTTTGGGATCGGCGTGCAGGTTCAGGGCCGGATGAAGACCATCGACGACTACGGCACGCCGGGCTACGTGGCCCCGGAGCAGGCCTACGGGCGGCCGACCTACCGCAGCGACTGCTTTGCGGTGGGGCTGGTCCTGTATGAGTTTCTCACCGGGTACCTGCCGCGCTGGCCCTTCAAGTGGCCGATGCGCGGCGCCGATCGCCTGCGCAAGCGGACCAGCGGCCGGTTCGTCGAGTTTATCAAGAGGGCCCTGGCGGTGGACCCGGGCCGCCGGTTCGCCGGCGCCACGGCAATGCTGACGGCCCTGCAAGAGGCCGTTCCACGATCCCTCCGCACGCGTCAAGGGGCGGGTTCGGCGGCCGCCCTCTCCCAGCGGCGCACGTGGCAACAATTACGCACCGAGACGTTCCTCCGGCGGTATAGCAGGGTGCTCGACTGCGTACATACCTGCGTGGACTGCGGCGAGCCGATCAGCGAAGCGATGCAAATCTGTCCGTGGTGCGGCAGTCGTCGCAACCGCTTCGACGACCGCACGGTGCAAAGCCGCGTCTGCCCCCGGTGCCACCGGGGCATGGCCGGGGCGTGGAGCTACTGCCCATGGTGCTATGGGGCCGGCTTCGCCCCGGACCCGGAGGCGCTGGATCGACCGGCTTATCATGGCGCCTGCCGCCACTGCGGCGGGCGGATCGCGCGGTTCATGCGATACTGCCCGTGGTGCCGCCGCAAGATTCAGAAGGCATGGGACGTGTGGCCGTTCCCCGAGCGGTGCAGCCGGTGCGGCTGGAGCGTGGATTCGACGTATTGGCACTATTGCCCCTGGTGCACCCAGCGTCTGTTATCCTGAGGATCGCTGCGATGGAACCCCATCCTGATGAGCATAAGCTGGCACCGTCCTGGCTGGCCTGGGGCGTGCGGACCGATCCGGGCCGGGTGCGGCCGGCCAACGAGGACGCCTACCACATCGCGCCGGAACTGGGCTTGTTCGTGGTGTCCGACGGGATGGGCGGCCATCGCGGCGGGGCCAAGGCCGCGGGTATCGTCGTGGAGGACCTGCCTGTGATGATCGAGACGGCCCTGGCTCAGGGCCGCTCCGAGCGTCCACGGGCCATCCGGCGGCTCTTCGCCCGCGCGATCCGCGAGCAGTGTCGGCAGCTACGGCTCGAACAGGCCAGCGAGACCGGCTACCGCGACATGGGGGCGACCCTGGTGCTGGTGCTCGTACAGAAGGGGCGGGCCTTCGTGGGCAACCTGGGCGACAGCCGCGCCTACCGCCTCCGGGCCCGCCGTCTCGTGCAGATCAGCCGGGATCATTCGGTAGTCGCCGAGTTGATCGCCCACGGCACGGTCGACCCGGAGGAGGCCGCCGACCATGAGGCCCAGGGCCAGTTGACGCACTACGTGGGCATGGAGGAAGAGCCCGCCCCGCACATTCGCTCGTTCGCCCTGCACGGCGGTGATCGGCTGCTGTTGTGCACGGATGGGCTGACCGACGCGGTGCCACGGGCCGACATCGCCGGCGTGCTTCGGGAGGTGTCCGACCCCCAGAAGGCCTGCGAAGTCCTGGTGGAGACGGCCAATGCCGCGGGCGGGCCGGACAACATCACCACCATCATCATCGACTATCAAACCCAGCAGGCCAATGAGAGACCGTGAGTGCCCCCGGCCCTTGCAGGCGGTTCATTAGGTGGGGGAAGGGAGTTGAAATCTGAGTGACTTGCAGTATGGTAGCACCAGACATGTTTATCTGGAACAGGTGCCACGGGCAGTCTGCCGAACCCAAAGTACAGGAAAGGTCATGACATTAGCTGACAAGACAATAGAGACACCGCGTTATGCCCGCGTTCCTAAGAAAAAATCAGGCGGTGTAACCTATACGCCTAAGACTCTTGCGGATTTTGTTGCGGACAGAGTCCTAGCTTGTTTCCCCGAAGTTCCTGAGGATCGCGCAGTCCGGGTTTTGGACCCAGCTGTTGGCGGTGGAGAACTACTCGTCAGCCTCTTGGAACAGATTCCTAAGCATTTAAGACATAACATCCAAGTCCATGGCTTTGAAACGGACACAGCGGCCATGGAAAGTGCGGCAATGCGGCTGATGCGCAGTTTTCCCGATGTTGCAGTTGATTTTAGGGCAGAGAGTTTCCTCGAGATCGTAAGCAGCCATTTTAGCTCCGATGGCAGCCAGTCGCTCTTCAGTTTATCTGCGCCTAAACCCTACGACCTCATTATAGCCAATCCTCCTTATGTCCGCACACAGATCATGGGCAGCGCCCGATCTCGGCTTCTTGCCAGCCAATTCGGGCTATCCGGCCGCGTAGATCTGTATTATGCTTTTATTCTTGGCATAGCCCAAATGCTCAAACCCAAAGGCATCGCTGGGATCATCGTCTCAAACCGCTTCATGACTACAAAGTCGGGTGCTCCTATTCGGAAGGCCCTTTTTGATCGTTTCAATATACGCCATATCTGGGATTTGGGCGACACTAAGTTGTTTGACGCAGCGGTACTGCCCGCCGTATTACTCCTTGAGGGTAAGCAGGGCGAGAAACCAGAAGTGCCTGCGTTCACGTCAATCTACCAGACTTCACAGCCAGCCAATGCCTCGGCGGTTGATCCAATCGCAGCCTTAAGAAGTGAAGGGGTTGTTGCTACAGACGACGGTCGACGATTCCACATCCAACATGGGCAACTGTATACAAGCGGCCCCCCAGATGGTGTATGGCGCATAGCGACAAGGACCACCGATACTTGGTTGGCCACCGTAGAAATGCACAGATGGGGCACGTTTCGGGACATCGGGAAGATCCGTGTCGGGATCAAGACCTGCGCAGATAAGATCTTCATTCGGAATGACTGGCAGGACATGCCCGAGAGCGTCCGACCTGAGCTTCTGAGGCCGCTCACAACACATCGCGTGGCACGTCGCTTCAAGCCGTTGACTTCCGAGCTACCAACGCAAATCCTCTACCCACACGAAACTGTGCAGGGTCGGCGCCGCGCCGTTCCTTTGTCCATGTATCCACAGAGCCAGGCCTATCTGCGGGCGCATCGCACAAGCCTTGAAGCCCGCAAGTACCTTACGGATGGTGGCCGGAAATGGTACGAGATTTGGGTGCCGCAGGACCCGAGAGCCTGGAACCAAGTCAAACTTGTCTTTCGAGATATTGCCGAACATCCGACTTTCTGGGTCGACCTGGACAAAACCATAGTAAATGGCGACTGTTATTGGCTCACTTGCCGCGACCCATCGCAAACGGACTTGTTATGGCTGGCGGCGGCCGTTGGAAACTCGACTTTTATTGAGCGTTTCTATGACCAACGCTTCAACAACAGACTCTATGCAGGTCGCCGCCGATTCATGGCCCAATATGTCGAAAAGTTCCCGCTGCCGAATCCAGACAGTTCCTTAGGCGAAGCCATCATTGCCAAGGCCAAGGAGATATATCAGCATACGCCCTCATCCCAAGCGGAGCGGATGGAGGTGGAACTAGACGCTATGGTCTGGAAGGCGTTCGGGCTAGTCCCCGAAGAAAGCCGCCGGTAGGGGGATTTGAAGCTTTTTATTCAACACTTTGCCCTGGAACTGGCGGAGTCGTGTGAAGAAGTTCTCACCAGTCGTGAGGAAAAAATGTGTTAGGGTGACTTTCTCTCCGTCCGTTACGGCATAGAATAGGGCGTAACGCACATCACAGTGCCGCACTTGTCTGCCCTGAATCTTCGGGACGTCAAGGGGTTCTCGGCTATCTGGGCGCACCAGGCCGAGGTCCACAGTTCCTGACGTTTGCAGCTTTATCTCTAGCAGTTGGTGGGGCACATCGGGAAACTTGCCGTGATCTTGGCACTCGGCATATCCCAGTTGTTGGCATACCAGCCGCTGCAGTTGAACCCCGCGGTTGCGATCCTGGTCAGAGCCCACATACCGGAATTGTGCTCCTACGAGGCATTTAAGTCGTTTGTAGATTTCTTTGATCTCGAGCAACTGCCCTGCCTGAGGATGGTCGGCCGGACTCGCGACAGACGAGAGCTGCACGCTGGTTCGCACGAAGGGTTGAAGTCGGTTTGTATCGATATCGGTGACCAACTCTGAGCCTGCTTCCCCAGGAATGAGCCGCGCCTGGTATTTCTGGGTCAGTGTGCCAGTTGTGTCCAGCAATGCCAGAGTATCACCCGTTACCACCTTCACCTTGGTGATCACATCATCCTGCTGAAGTCGGATGATCACGTAGCGCCGTGTGGGCGCTAGTTCCTCGTTCCAGATTTGCAGGTTGTTTGATTTCTGTACATAGGTGTCGAACAACTGGCCGGGGAATCGTGGTCGCGTCCTTCTGAATTGGGCCGGTACAGGATAGCCAAGTGCTTGGCATACGAGTCCTTTCAGGACTTTCGAGCGCGTTCTAAGAGGGAGCTTTGCGAGAGAGACATTCACCAACTGCGCGTTGAGAAGCTCCTCCAGATCAGAGGCCGGAATCCACAATTCAGGATCTCCCACCTCTATTGGATCGTAGATTGATAACCCGCTTCTCCGGATCGCTTCAACATATCTTCGTTTTTTCTCATGTCCCATCGCAGTTCCCAACGCTGCCTTCTGTCAGCAGTTCTGGAACGCTAATCCCAAGAGCCGCGGCAATTACCTCCAGTGTGCTGAGTGTGACATTTCGTTCCCCCCTTTCCACAGCCCCGACATACGTCCGATGCAGGCCGCACATGTCGGCCAAAGCCTCCTGTGAAAGGCCCTTTGACTTTCGAAATGCCCGCATATTGCGTGCGAGGATTCTCGTCATCCTTGAGCTTGGTTTCCTTAGCTTGTCTCTACCTATTCCATTGACCATAAAAAGCACCTTATATTAGGTAAGGTTATTAGGCCGAAGGTTCGTGGTCTACAGACTATGAGTAGCACGCCAATGTTGCACAATTGGTCCTTGGTGTGACGAGTTCGCGAGCAAGGACTCCGACGAGGGCGTGTTTGGGGCGAATCGGGCCGATTTTTCATTGCCCGCGACGGAGGGGGTTCTATAATTTTCCTCCAGAAGGCGGCCCGTTACGGAAGGGCATGAACGGCGACACAGGCTATTTGCGGGAGCAGGGCCCATGAATTTGGTACCGACACGCATGTTCCTGACGCGGGGCATCGGCCATCACAGGTACAAGCTCAAGAGCTTCGAGGATGCCCTGCGGCAGGCCGGCGTGGCCCAGCAGAATCTTGTGTCGGTTTCGTCCATTTTGCCGCCGAGCTGCAGGGTTATCCCCCGTTCCGAGGGGCTGGCGTGTCTGGTCCCCGGGGCGGTGTCCTTCTCCGTGATGGCCCGGGTGGAGACCGACGAGCCGGGGCGGCAGATCGCCGCGTCGGTGGGCGTGGCCGTGCCGAAGAATCCGAAGAAATGGGGGTATCTCAGCGAGGTGCACGAGTATGGCATGACCAAGCCCGAGGCCGCGGACATGGCCGAAGACCTCGCGGCCGGGATGCTGGGCACGACCCTGGGTCTGGAGGTGGACCCGGACAAGGCGTGGTCGGAAAAGGAGCAGGTGTATCGGTCCAGTGGCCTCATCATTCGCACCACCAGCATCACGCAGACGGGGCGAGGCCGCAAGGGGATGTGGACCACCGCGGTGGCATTGGCAGTCTTCTTGTTTGACTAGGGCGACCCTTCGGCTCGAGGCCGGGGGGCCCGATGAGCATTCAGCACGCTTTGCAGAGGGTAGGATCGAGACGATGGATCAGGACATGAGTTTTGGCTATCTCCCTGAAGAGTACTCCAACTACGAGGAGTCCAAAATCGTCATACTTCCGGTCCCTTACGATGGGACCAGCACGTGGGTGCGCGGGGCCGCGGAGGGGCCCGAGGCAATCCTCGAGGCCTCGCCCAACCTGGAGTTCTATGACATCGAGACGGGTGCGGAGGTCTACCGGGCAGGGATCTGCACCGATACGCCCATTGACTTGGCCGAGACACCCGGCGAGATGGTCGAGGCGGTGGCCTTGCGGGTGGACGGATACCTGGAGGACGGCAAGTTTCCCGTGGTGATCGGGGGTGAACACTCCGTGGCGATCGGGGCCATACGGACCGTGGCGAGGCGGATTCCGAAGGTGACGATCCTGCAACTGGACGCCCACGCCGACCTGCGCGGCGAATACCTGGGCAGCAAGTACAACCACGCCTGCGTGATGGCGCGGGCCAAGGAGCTGTCGCCCATCGTACAGGTGGGCATCCGCAGCATGGACGTTTCGGAGAAGCCGTCGCTCGTGGCGGAGAATGTGTTCTACGCCCGGGATCTGGTCGGGCGACGGGACGGCTTCGACGACGTCTTGGCTCGCCTCGGCGACCGGGTGTATATCACCATCGACCTGGATGTGTTTGATCCGGGGATCATGCCGTCCACGGGCACTCCTGAACCGGGCGGCTTGGGGTGGTATGAGGTCTTGAGCCTGCTGCAGGCCGTGACGGCCAAGCGGCAGGTCGTCGGCTTCGACGTCTGCGAGTTGTGTCCGACGAAGGATAACCATGCGCCCGATTTCCTGGCGGCCAAGCTGATTTATACGTTGCTCAGCTACCGATTCGCCGCCGAGGTGAAGTGACGACCCCGAACCGGGCGGGCGCAAAGGTCCGACCGAAGGAGGACCATGATGGCCAAAGCACGCCAGAATACACGACAAGCCGCCCGACGCCGCCTGCGAACGGGTCTTCTTGGAGGGGTCGCGGTTACGGCGGTGGTCATGGTGCTGACGGGTTGCGCTGCGACATCGACCAGGGACAAAGGGCCCACATGGATCGCCCTGTTCAACGGCAAGGACCTGACCGGTTGGACACCGAAGATCCGGGGCTATGCGCTGGGCGAGGACCCGCATCAGACGTTCCGCGTGGAGGAGGGGCTGCTGAAGGTGCGGTACGACGACGGTTACGAGCAGTTCAATGATCGGTTCGGGCATCTGTTTTACGAGAAGCCCTTCTCCCGCTACATCCTGCGGGCCGAGTATCGTTTCGTGGGCGAGCAGGTGCCCGGCGGGGCCGGATGGGCATATCGTAACAGCGGCCTGATGCTGCACGGCCAGGACCCCAAGACGATGGGCCGGGATCAGAACTTTCCCGTGTCGATCGAGGTGCAGTTGCTCGGCGGCGACGGCACAAATGAGCGCACGACGGCCAACCTGTGCACGCCCGGCACGCACGTGGTGATGGACGGCAAGCTCGTTACGCAGCACTGCATCTCGTCCAGCTCGAAGACCTATCACGGCGATCAGTGGGTCACCGTCGAGGTCGAGGTGCGCGGCGGCCAAGTCATCCGGCACATCATCGACGGCGAGGTGGTCCTGGAGTATAACCGGCCCGTCCTCGATCCGAACGATGCGGACGCCCAGAAGCTTATCGAGGGCGATGACGTCTCGCTGAATGAAGGCTACATCAGCGTGCAGTCCGAAAGCCACCCGATCGACTTCCGCAAAATCGAGTTGCTCGTTCTCGACAAGTAACCTCGCGGGCCGGCAGGCCGGCGACGACCTCGCGATAATAGGAGATGCGCGTGGGCCAGGCCGGACGATGTGCCGACGTGTTCACGAGTTCTTGTGCAGGTGGGCGGTGTCATGAAGCTGCGGGGTATCATTCCTCCCTTGGTCACGCCGCTGGCCGGTCGCGATGCCCTGGATGAGGAGGGGCTCGAGCGGCTCGTTGCGCACGTGCTGGATGGCGGGGTGCAGGGTGTGTTCATCCTGGGCAGCACGGGCGAGGCGCCGAGCCTGAGCTACGCCCTGCGACGGCGGCTTATCCGGCGGGTGTGCGACCTGGCGGCCGGGCGGGCGCCCGTGCTGGTCGGCGTGACCGATACGGCCTTTGTCGAATCGGTGAATCTGGCCGCGGCCGCCGCCGAGGCCGGCGCCTCGGCCGTGGTGCTCTCCACGCCCTACTACTTCCCCGCCGGCCAGGCCGAGCTGACCGAGTACATTCAGGACATCCTGCCGCAACTGCCGCTGCCCGCGGTTCTCTACAACATGCCGGGCTGCACGAAGGTGTGGTTCGAGATCGAGACCTTGCGAACCCTGGCGGACCACGACAAGATCGTCGGCATCAAGGACAGTGGGGGAGATCTGGAGTACTTCGCGAGCTTATTGACCCTGCGCCAGCGACGGCCGGACTGGTCGATCCTCATCGGGCCCGAACACTTGCTCGTCGAGGCGGTCCGGCGGGGCGGCGACGGCGGGGTCTGCGGCGGGGCGAACATGTTTCCGCGGCTGTTCGTGGAGTGTTACGAGGCGGCGGTCGCCGGCGATCCGAAGCGCACTGAGGAACTCGCCGCGCGGATCAACGACCTTCAACGCTTGTACACGATCGGCCGGTACCCCTCCCGGTTCATCAAGGCCACCAAGTGTGCCCTGTCGCTGCTGGGAATCTGCAACGACTTCATGGCCGAGCCGTTTCACAAGTTCCGCAGCCCCGAACGCCAGCAGGTGCGACGCATTCTGACCGAGCAAGGAGCACTCCCGTGACCCAACGGCCGGCGCTGGTCCGCGCGATACTCCTGGTACTCCTGCCCACCGCGTGCGGTCACGCCCGGCCCCTGGAGCGGGTTCAATACAATCATCCCGGCCTGGTGGTGGACCTGGGCGTTGGGCTGTGGGCCTGGCCGATGCCCATGGATTGGGACGGGGATGGGGACCTGGACCTGGTGGTGTCCTGCCCGGATGTGCCGTTCAACGGGGTGTACCTGTTTGAGAACCCCGGGGGCAAGGCCAAGATGCCGGTGTTCAAGCCGCCCGTGCGATTGGGCCCGGCCCTGCGCAACGCTCGCGTCTCCTACGTGGATGGCCGGCCCCGCGTGCTCACACCGGACACGGAGTGGATGGACTTCCTGGGCAAGGGTTTTTCGCAGAGCCGCACGATCGCCGTCGATAAGATCAACCCCGGTCCTGGATCGACCCGGGCGAACCAATGGCACTATGTGGACTACGACGGCGATGGGGCACTCGACGTGGTCATCGGGATCGGCTATTGGGGCGACTACGGCTGGGACAACGCATTCGACCACCAAGGCCGCTGGCAGCGTGGGCCGCTGCACGGCTATGTCTACCTGGCCCGCAACGAGGGAACGACGGCCGAGCCCACGTACGCGGCGCCCGTGCGTATCGAGGCCGGCGGCGACGTGGTGGACGTGTATGGCATGCCGTCCCCGAACCTGGCGGATTTCGACGGCGACGGCGATCTGGACCTGCTGTGCGGCGAGTTCCTGGACGGGTTCACGTATTTCGAGAACGTGGGCACGCGGACCAAGCCGCGCTATGCCGCCGGGCGGCGGCTGGTCCGCGACGATGGCCGACCGCTGGTCATGGACCTGCAGATGATCACGCCCACGGCCATCGACTGGGACGGCGATGGGGATATCGACCTGGTCTGCGGCGATGAAGACGGGCGCGTGGCCTTGATCGAGCATACCGGCCACGTGCGGGACGACCTGCCGGTGTTCCTGGAGCCCCGGTACTTCCGGCAGGAGGCCCGGGACGTGAAGTTCGGCGCGCTGGTGACGCCGGTGAGCGTGGACTGGGACGGCGACGGCGACGAGGACCTTATCTGCGGGAATACCGCCGGCTACATCGGCCTTATTGAGAACCTGGACGGCGGCGACCCGCCCCGCTGGGCCGCGCCCGTTCGACTCCGGGCGGGCGGCGAGACGATCCGCATCCAGGCCGGGCCCAACGGCTCGATCCAGGGCCCGTGCGAGGCCAAGTGGGGCTATACGACCCTTAGCGTGGCCGATTGGGACCACGATGGGCGGCTGGACCTGGTGGTCAACTCGATTTGGGGCAGGGTCGTGTGGTACCGCAACATCGGTACGCGGCAGGCCCCGCGGCTGGCTTCGGCCGAGCCGATCCAGGTGCACTGGCCCGCTGCGCCGCCTAAGCCCGCGTGGAACTGGTGGGACCCGGTGCCGGGCGAACTGGTCACGCAATGGCGCACCACGCCGGTCGTGGTGGATTGGGACGATGATGGGCTCAACGACTTGGTGATGCTCGACCATGAGGGGTATCTGGCGTGGTTTGGGCGACATCGCCGGGCCGAAGGGCTTGTCCTCCTGCCCGGTCGGCGGATCTTCAGCGACGGCCAGGGCGATTTGCGGCTGAATGCACGCGCCGCGGGTGGCAGCGGCCGACGCAAGCTGTGCATCGTGGACTGGGACGGCGACGGGCGGCTCGACGTGCTGGTCAATTCGGCCAACGTGAATCTCCTGCGGAACCACGGCACGCGGGATGGCAAGGTGCTTCTGATCGACGAAGGGCCGTTGGCCGATCAGAAGCTCGCCGGGCATACCACCAGCCCCACCACCGTGGACTGGAACGGCGACGGCGTGCGTGACCTGCTCATCGGGGCCGAGGATGGCCGTCTTTACTACCTCGACCGACGGCGACCCTGAGCACACCCGCGCGGGCAATTCCTGGCCGTGCGCGTCGTTCTTGTGGCAGGGAGGCGGGTCTGTTCAGGAACCGACCTTCGGGCAGGCCATGATGTACTCCCGGACGCGGTCCACGTCGGCCATGGCCACCGCCACCTTGTCGTCGGCGGCGCCGTAGTACACGTAGAGCTTGTTCGTTTCGGGCATGACCACGCCGCCGGTCACGAACGTCACGTCGCTGACGTCGCCGATCCGCTCGTAGTCCTCCCGCGGGCCGAGAACCCATTCCTCGCCGCGCCGCAGGACCCGCCAGGGTTCGTCCTTGTCCAGCAGGGCCATGCCCGTCCGGTAGATGGCGCCGGCGGCCGTCCCCCGAACGCCGTGATACAGGATCAGCCAGCCTTCGGGGATCTCGATCGGCTGGCACGCCAGCCCCACGCGCACTCCGTCCCAATACGCGTGACGCGTCCGCAACAGGATGCGGTGATCGCCCCAGTGCTTCAGATCGGGCGAGAGGCTCAGCCAGATGTGGGCCTCGCCCCGCACGATGGGCCGATGGATCAACGCAAAGCGCCCGTTGAACCGGCGTGGAAACAGGCACGCGTCCTTGTCCTCCGGCGGCAGCATGGCGCCCAGCCGCGCGAATGTGCGGAAGTTCCGGGTGATGGCCAGCGACACCAGCGGGCCGCCCTCGCTGAAGGACACGTAGGTGATCGCGAACTGCTTTTGTTCTTCGAGCCAGACGACCCGCGGGTCTTCCAGGCCCCACCGCTCCTCCTGCGTGCCGTGGTCGGGCATCATGGTCGGCTCGGCATCGATCTGCCAGTCGGTCAGACCGTCCTTGCTCCGCGCCAACGTCAGATGCGAAAAGCCCCGCAGGTCCTCAACGCGGTTGAGCAGCACCACTTCCCCGTCCGTACGGATCGCCGCCGGATTGAATACGGAGTTGATGGGGTAAGGCCAATGCCTCGCCGTGAGGATCGGATTGCCCTCATAACGCTCAAACAACCCGGCCGCCAAATTTTGACGCGTAATCGTGTCCATGCACTCTCGTTCCTGGTCAGGTCACCAAAACCACTAATTCTAATTCGGCCGACCCGCAATGCTACTCCAGTCCGGGCGTTTTTTTCAGGGTCTGAACCGACCGATCCCCTCCCGCGGGCGGGTACAGGGACGGCGGGTTTGCCGTTGCATACGCCGGATGTCGCCTCTACACTGTGCCTCCGGCTGCCCAGACTCGGCGATTCCCTGAACCGTCGGCAGGCCGCGGCGTAGGGGAAGGGACCCGATGGCCCTGTTGAGAGACCGGAAAATGCAAAACGTTACGATGGTTGGCGTTCTTTTGTTCAGTATGACCGCTGCGGCACCCGCCTGGACGGTGGATCTGCTGAATTATCAGGACCAGCACTCGGCGATTACGATCACGCTCGACGAGCAGGAGGATCGCCCCGTCCTGACGGCGCGTTTTCAAGGGACGGACGATCTGCATTACTATGCCCGGTCGGAGACCGCACCCGCGCCGGGGCTGGAGCTGAAACTCGCCGCGGAGGCTGAGGGTGTGACGTTCGGATCGGCCGTGTTCCCGCCCTGGGAACTCTTTTACGACAAAGGCCTCGAGAAGAACATCGAGGTCTACGTGGGAGACTTCGAGGTGCGGATTCCGATCACCTCCGAATTGCCGGATGCGCCCTTCACCACGCAGGTCACTATCGAGGGCATCGCCTGCACCAGCGAGATCTGTCTGCCACCGTTCGCCAAGACCCTGGCCGTACGGGTCAGCCCTGCCGAGGGCACCGTCAGCCTGGTCGAGGACGGCGCCCCATCGCCGTCCGGTGCCGACACGCAGGCGTCCGGCACTCCGGGGGCGACGGAAGATGCGACCGACCTGGACAGTCAGGCCTTAGCCGGGCTGCTGGCCGACTGGAATGAGAGTTCGCTCGGCCGAACCGACCGCACGGCAGCCTTCTATTTCGTGCTGGCGATTCTGGCCGGGCTGAGCATCAATATCATGCCGTGCGTCTTGCCCGTGCTTCCGTTGATTATCATGCGGCTGGTCGCGCAGGGCCGCGAATCGTCGGGCCGACGACTGGTGCTGGGCGGGGCCTTCTGCCTGGGCATCGTGGGTTTCTTCGCCGCGTTCGCCGTGCTGGCCGTTGTCGTCCGTATGACGACCGGCGCCGTGATTGATATCAATGACCTGTTCCGCACACCCGCGGCGGTCATCGCGCTGTTTCTGTTGATTGTCTTTTTCGCGCTCGTGTTCCTGGACGTCATCACGATCACGCTGCCGGCGTCGCTGGCCGGCGGCCAACCCCAGCGGCCGGGCCTGGCCGGATCAATCGGCATGGGCTTCTTCGCGGGGCTCCTGAGCACGCCGTGCAGCGGTGCGCTGCTGGGCGCGGTCCTGGTGTGGGCCCAGACCCAGCCGCCGGCGGTCGGCGCCGTGGCGATTATTCTGATGGGCGTGGGGATGGCCCTGCCTTACGCAGTGCTCGTCGCCGTGCCGGCGTGGCTGAATCGCCTGCCCAAGCCGGGCGCGTGGATGGACATCCTCAAGAAGACGGGTGGTTTCCTGCTGCTGGCGATCGCGGTCAAGTTCGCCCTATCCGGTCTGGACAAGGACCGGCTGATCAACGTGCTGCTCTTCGCGGTGATCTTCGGCTTTTGCCTCTGGATGTGGGGCGGCTGGGTGAGCTACGCCACACCGAGCCGGCGCAAGTGGACGATCCGCCTGATCGCCGTCCTCCTGGCTGTGGCGTGCGGGTTCTGGTTGCTGCCCAGCGCCCCGGCCTCCAAGGTGCCCTGGCAGCCATACGGTCGCGCGGCCATCGCCCAAGCACTGGAGGATGGCCGCGGCGTGGTCATCAAGTTCACCGCCGATTGGTGCACGAACTGCAAGGTCGTGGACAAGCGGGTCTATCACGATCCGGCGGTGGTGCGTCTGATCGAGCGAAAGAACCTCCTGGCGATCGAGGCCGACACGACGCGGCGCGGCTGGCCCGCGACCGTCGATCTGGACGCCATCTTCGGCGAGGCGGGCAACGTGCCCGTCACGGTCCTGTTGGAGCCACGAAGCAGGGTCTATACGAAGCTACGCGGCATCTTCTCGCCGGAGCGATTCATCGAGGCCGCCGAGGCCTTGCCGTGACCCGTTCGGCATGAGGTCCTATGAAGAAGACGATGAAGACGAAGACAGCAACGTCCACCACGACGAAGAAGACCGCTACGACGACCGGGGCCAAGGCCACCGCGAAAGCCAAGGCGGCGGGTCCCTCTGTCGACAAAGAGCAGGCACGCAGGCGGGTGGAGAAGATCATGCCCATCCTGGCCAAGGCCTACCCGAACGCCACGATCGCGCTGCGCCATGAGAATCCGTTTCAGTTGCTCGTGGCGACGATTCTCTCCGCCCAGTGCACCGATGTGCGGGTCAATGAGGTCACACCGGGGTTGTTTCGCAAGTACTCCGGCCCGGCCGACTTCGCGCGTGCCCCGCTGGCCCAGATCGAGGAGGACATCAAGAGCACCGGCTTTTACCGCAACAAGGCCAAGAGCATCCAGGCCGCCAGCCGCAAGATCATCGAGGAGTTCGACGGCCGGGTTCCGGCGGACATGGAATCGCTGTTGACCCTGCCCGGTGTCGGCCGCAAGACCGCCAACTGCATCCTGGGCAACGCCTTCGGCGTCCCGGGTATTACATGCGACACGCACGTGATCCGCCTGAGCCGCCGCCTGGAGCTCAGTGCGCACAGCGACCCGGTCAAGCTCGAATTCGATCTGATGGAGATCGTGCCGCAGCGCAAGTGGGGCGGCTGGACGATGTTCAGTCATTACCTGATCTGGCACGGGCGGCGGGTGTGCAAGGCCCGCAAGCCCGCCTGCGATCAATGTCCGATAAGCGCGTATTGCCCCAGTGCTTTTCAGGTGGACCGCTGATTCCGTTCAGGCCGCCCCGCCGTCTGGCCGATGAAACGGCGATGCGCCGACGTCTACAGAAATGACCAGAGGGGCCCGTTTTTGTGGCCCGTGCGTTTGTCAAGGGATTGTTAGCCGTTCAACGCTCAAGTACAAGAGGAACGATGACGACCAATAATGCAATGCCCGCGGAGGAGCCCTGGCGGATCTTCCGGATCATGGCCGAATTCGTCGAGGGGTTCGAGGAGTTGTCCATCGTCGGCCCGGCCGTGTCCATCTTCGGCTCGGCCCGAACCGAGCCGGGCACCGAGTGCTATGAGCTGGCGCGGCGGACCGCCCAGGAGGTGGCCAAGGCGGGCTTTGCCGTCATCACCGGCGGCGGGGGCGGGATCATGGAGGCCGCCAACAAGGGGGCCCACGAGGTCGGCGCCGAAAGCATCGGGCTGAACATCGAGCTGCCTCAGGAACAGGTTCCCAATTCCTACCAGACCATGTCGCTGCACTTTCGGTATTTCTTCTGCCGCAAGGTGATGTTCCTCAAGTACGCCCAGGGATTCATCGTCTTCCCCGGCGGGTTCGGCACGATGGATGAGTTGTTTGAGTCGCTGGTGCTGATCCAAACGCTCAAGCAGGCCCAATTCCCGGTGATCCTCATGTGCGGCGAGTATTGGCAGGGGCTGCTTGACTGGATCGAAAAGACCATGCTTAAGAAACACGGCTACATCAACGCCGAAGACCTGCATGTCTACACCGTCGTCGACGACCCCGCCGAGGCGGCCCGGATCATCCGGGAGTTCCACGAGTCCGACAAGCAGGGCGGCCTGAGCGAGCCGCCCGGTCTGCGCCGCAACGGCAGCGTCCGACGACTGAATTGAGCGGTTCAGCGACGGGGCCGACTTGGCACGCCATCAGACTTGCCGTTCGAGTGTGGCCATCGCCTGCTCATAATGCCGCAGGATCGCGACTTTGCGGGGTCCGCCGAGATGCTCCCAAGGTAGGATCTCGGCGGTGTCAAAACACCGTTGAGCGGCGGCATCCAGGTCCATGCCGTGCGTCGCGAAGGCCCGTCGCCAGCGATCCACGTCGAAGCACTCATTCCACAAATCGAACCGCGCCCCGTCCCGCCAGGCTGTTTCGATGACGTCCGCCAACCGCCGGTCGCCCTTGCCCATGGCCGACTCCAGGACGCTGCGGGGGATATCGTGAAACTTGAGCGTGACGAACCGGGCCCGCAACTGTCGCTTGCGATCCAACAGGAGCCTTCGCGCCCGCTCGAAGTAGGCCCCATCCCGCTGGCCGAGCCATTGAAAGGGCGTATGCGGCTTGGGCACCAGCCAACTGACCGCCGCGTTGACCTCGGCGATGCGCCCGTCCACGTCCCGCCGACGCTCGCCGACCGCCATGGCCAGGTCCACGATCCGCACGACGTCCTCCTCTGTCTCACCGGGCAGGCCCACCATGAAGTAGAGTTTGACCCGGCGGAACCCCACGCGATAGGCCGCCTCGACCGTCGCTAATAAATCCTCGTCGCGCAGGGGCTTGTGGATGACCCGGCGGAGGTGCTCGCCGGCGGCCTCGACCGCGATGGTCAGGCCGCTCTTGCGCACCGAGGTCATCCCCTCGGGCACCAGCTTAAGCTCTTCCTGTACCCGCAGGCTGGGGATCGAAAGCCCCACGTGCCGCGGCTCGAACTCGGCCCGCAGTCGCTCGACCAGCTCGGGCAGGTGCGGGTAATCGCCCGTCGACAGGCTCAGCAGGCCGATCGTATCCAGCCCCGTCGCAGCGTACTGGGCACGGGCGATTTCGACGATCCGCTCGACACGGCGAAAACGGACGGGCCGCCGACAGTAACTGGCCTGGCAGAAGCGGCATCGGCCGGGGCAGCCCCGCATCACCTCGATGCTGATCCGGTCGTGGACCGGCTCGACGTGCGGCACAATCGGCCGGTCCGGTACGGGCGCGGCATCGAGGTCCTCGACAACCGCGTTCTCGAAGCGCGTGCGCAGGCCGGATTCCACCGGTCCAAACGAAGCGATCCGGTCCTCGGTGTATTCGAACTTGTACAGACTCGGCGCGTAGACGAAGTCCAGCGCCTCGGCGGCCGCGCGAACCATCTGTTGCTTCGTGTACCCGGCCGCCCGCGCGGCTCGAACCCGCTCCACGATCTGTACCACGGCCTGCTCGCCCTCGCCCAGCACGAACAGGTCCACAAACGGGGCGATCGGCTCGCACGCGTTGGCCGCCTGACCCCCCGCGATGATGAGCGGATGATCCGGCCCCCGGTCGGCGGCGCGGATGGGCAGCCCGGCCAGGTCCAGCACGTTGAGCAGATTCGTGTAGCACAGTTCGTTGGTCAGGCCGAAGCCCAGAATGTCGAAATCCGCCACTGCCGCAGTGGATTCGAGCGTGAACAGCGGAATCGACTCGCGGCGCAGCACCGCCTCGGCGTCGATCCAGGGGCAGAAGACCCGCTCGGCCGCCACGCCCGGCAGCCCGTTGAGCACGTGATACAGGATCGCCAGGCCCGTATGGCTCATGCCGATCTCGTACACGTCGGGAAAGCACAGCGCGATGCGCACGTCACAGGCGTCCAGGTCCTTGCGGACCTGGTTGACCTCGCCGCCGATGTATCGGCCGGGCCGACGCACGAACGGCAGGAACTTCGCCTCAACCGTCGGGCCCAGAAGCCGGATGGATTTGCATTTCATGGCCGCATTATAGTCGAACACACAAGGGATTGAAGCCGAAGCCCCTGAATCCTAGAATAACACGTCCATGAAGATACTTCGGATCACAACAGGGGGCGCGGCGGCATTGGCGATGGCGTCGGTACTGGGTGGGCTCTCGTGCCAGAAGCCATCGGCCGCGCCCGTTAGCGCCGACAGCGGATTCTACGAGGTCATGGGCACCTTCGCCCACGTCATCGCCGTCGCGCCCGATGAGGCCACGGCACAGAAGGCCCTGGAGGAGGCCCGCGATGAGCTTATCCGGGTCGATGCCATGATGAGCGACTACAAACCCGATTCGCTCCTGTCCCAGGTGAACCGTCGGGCGGCCGTCGAGCCTGTCGCCGTCGACGAGGAGCTTTTCGATCTGCTGCAAAAGAGCGTTGCGTATAGCCGACGCACGGACGGCGCCTTCGACGTCACGGTCGGGCCCCTGGTGGACCTTTGGAAGCGGGTGGGCCAGGAGGACCGCCCGCCGACGGATGAGGAACTGGAGGCCGCCTCGCGCTGCGTCGGGTTCGACAAGCTCGAATTGAACGTCCCGGATCGCACGGTGCGGTTCGCCGTGGGGGGCATGCGGCTGGACCTGGGCGGGATCGCCAAGGGGCACGCCATCGACCGCGCGGTCCGGCGGATGCGGCAGGTCGGAGCGATCGGCGGCCTGGTGGACATCGGCGGCGATCTGCGCTGCTTCGGCACACCCTCCCGGGGCCGGGCTCACTGGGGCATCGGCCTGCAGCACCCGCGCCAGGAACGGGCCCTCCTGCTCAAGCTCCAACTCAACAACCGGGCCGTGGCCACCAGCGGCGACTACCGACGATTTGTCGTCATCGACGGCCAGCCGCACAGCCATATCGTCGACCCGATGCGGCGTGACGGTGCCGAGGGGCTGACCAGTGTGACAATCCTGGCCCCGCGGGCGCTGGACGCCGACGCCATGGCGACGGCGGTCTCGGTGATGGGGCCGGAGAAGGGGTTGCAGTGGGTCGAGACGCAGGATGGTATCGAGGCGATCCTGGTCGAGAGCGACACGGGGCGGATTGTCTACTCCTCCGGGGCGAGGCAATTTGTCATGCCCTGAGACTCACGCGACGGCGTTGAGAATCCGGCCCGTTTCCTCCGACTCATACGTGTCCACGAAATCGGCGTATGGCGACACGCGATCCACCGTCCGGCGGCTCCTTGCGGCCTGGTCGGCGGGGCGAAGCTGGCCCATGGCCAATGACTGCCGCAGATGGTGAACCTCCACGGCGAACGCCTGCCGGAGCGTCTCCAGGACGCCTGCTTCGTCGGGCTCATCAGCGTGCCGATCCGCCTGCGCCGTCTCCTGTTCCATGGCCTGGAGCTGCGAGAGCTCTCGTTCGAGGCCTCTTTCAACACGCTCCAACATCGCATCGGGCCCGGTCATGGCCTCCGCGTCTATCCGCCCGGCCGCCTGGTAGAGATTCTCGCGGAGTCGATCCGCCAACGACCGCAGCCGCTCGGCCCTGTCAGGCGGGGCCTTTTCGGCGGCCGCGTCCACGTGGCGGTCGACCGTCTGCTCCAGGGTCGCAACGATCCGGCGGAAGTCCGACCGATGTGACGCATCGACCGATGGGGCGCGATGGGTAACCGATGGGCGGCTCCATCCCTGGGCCAAGTCGGGGCGCTGCCATCGTGGCTGCTCGGTGGATTCGGCCCGGTAGACCCGGTCCAGCCGACGACGCAAACCGAGACCCCCGCCCTCGGCGTCCGACCAGACACCTGCGGCCCGATCCAGGAAGACTACAGCCCCACCCTGCACCATCGAGGCCAGGGCCTCCAGCCAGGCCTCTTCGGCCACCGAACCCGAATCGACGGCGTCCACCGGCTCCACCGGCCGCGCCGCGGTGGGCTCGGGCTCCACCGGCCGGGACCAGGTGATCCCATAGACCGTGCCACCAAGTTGTCCAATCGCCTCGATCATCATGCCGGCAATCCCCGACTCCCGGCCGGCGCGCAGCCGGCCCCTATCTGTCTCATCGACATTCGGCCGGGGAAACTTGATGCGATCCGCGGGCAGGTCGGCGTCCGTTACGGTACAGTCACCGGTGCCTGGGCCTGCTGCCAGGGTTGCGCTCCGAAGTGCCCGGCCACCTTGCCCAGCACGGCCAGGAGGTATCGCGTCATGCCGTAGTGGTCGCAGTCGTACCACTGCACCTCGGCGCCGGATCGCTCGGCCAGGGCCCGCGCGCAGGTCGAGGGGATGATCGTATCCTGCGAGCCGTTGACCATCAGCACGTCGGACCCGCGGAGCCGCTCGGCGAACGTCAGTGGCTCAATCGAGACCAGCAACTCGGCGAGGTCCTCCCGAGTAAGCTGACGCTTTTCGAGTTCCTCACGGATCCCGCGAACCTCCTTGGCGTCGCCGGTGAGCACGGTCGCCAGATCGCCCCCGGCCAGGATCAGGGCCACGCGTCCGAACGCCCCATCGACCCCACCGGCCAGGGCGGCGATGCACCCGCCCAGGCTCGTGCCACACAGGCCGATCCGCCCGGCGTCGACCGTCCGCCGTGCGGCCAGGAACCGCGCGGTGCGTCGCACATCCTGGACGGCCTGCTGCACCGCCGCGACCAGGGTCTGCACGTCGGAGGTCATCTGGCGGTACTGCTCGGCATCCTCTCCCCGTCGCGGCCCGTAGTGGGGCAGGGTCATGATGGCCGCATCCACCCCACCGGCCGCCAGCGTGTTGGCGATCAACCGGGAGACCGTCAGCGAGCCTTCCAGGATGTCCAGTACGATCACGGCGGGCCGCTTGGCCGTGCCCTTGCAGGCATAGTACTCGCAGTACACCGTGTTGTTGGTCTCGACAGGGCCCTGCACGGGCGATGGGAAGGTCACCTCGTAGACATCGTACTGCTCGGTCGCTCGGATCGGCTGCATCGTGTATGCAAAGGGCTGCGTATCGGCCGGGTAAACCGCCAGTCGTTCGCGCACTTGGGTATCGGTTGCGGGCCGCTCGGGCCGGGCGATTCCGGGGCCAACCCGCCCCTTCTGAACAGGGGCCGGCGGCGGTGGAGGGGGAACCTCGACGCCGACGGGTCCCTGCGGCCTCGATGGCGGCTCGGGCGCCGTGGGCACGCCCGCCGGCGGAGCATCGGGAATCATCGCCAGCAGCTTGGCGAAATCGTAGTGATGATACGGCTGGTAACAGGCCGCGTACTGCTCGGTGAGCTCGGGTGAGACGGCGTTGGCCACCCACAGCTCCAGTTCCTTCGGGGCGAAGAGCACGCGGTGCAGGCAGCTTTTCATCGCGATGGGCCGGTTCATCAGGTCCAGGGCCTCTTGCAAGTCGATCCGGCCGTGTTGGTCCTTGACCCGCCGGGCCAAGTGCTCGTACCGCTCGTCGGCGCTCATCAGCACGGCATCGTCGATGGCGTGGGGCAGTTGCGGGTGGCTTTGCCCGGGCGCGATCGTCTCAAAACGATCGGGCGTGCAGGCCAGGCCGCGGGCATCGGGGTCCTTGGCGTCGCTGATGACGTAGTAGTACTCACACGTGCGGGGATTGTCGCGGAAGATCGCCACGGCCTGGGCAAGGGTATCGGCCTCCTCCAGGCCCTTGCGCATCAGAAACGCCATCGGCACGCCGTCCCACCAGCCCTCGCCGCGGCCGCCCATCTCGCCGAACGCCACCTGCTTTTCGTTCATTCCCGTCACGGAGCCGATAAAACCGACGTAGCCCACATTGACAAAGGCGTTGCGGCCGTCGGGCTTGGCCACGATCAGCAGCGTGTAATCCTGCAAGCCCGCCTCGGTCATGTAGTCCAGGATGCGCCCATGCCACAGCCGTCCGCCGACGGTGGCCCCGCCGAACAGGGCAAAACCGCTGCAATGGAACAACTCGGGGAAGGCGTTGGCCAGTTCGACGTCCCGAACGTCGAGGCCCGCGCCGTCGGCCAGACCCTGCATCTCCTCGTGGAAGCGCGGGTCAACGAATTTGGATGTGCGCCGCAGGGCCTGGGCCAGGGTGAGGTCCGGGCCCTTGGAGCCAGCCATCTCCGCGATCATCAGCACGTGCCGAACGAACCGGCGCACCGGCTCGCGCAGGAGCGTGCCGTGCTGGTAGCCCATCTGGTAGCCGCTGCCGGCCACGAGCAGGGCCCGCTGGCCGCCGATGTCGAGCAGTTGCCCCCGGTCGAAACGGGCCACCACCCGTGGTTCGGCATCGGGGATGATCTGCGCGGCCTGCAAGCTCGCGACCAGGACCAAACACGCCAGCCCCAACCACGCGCGGTTTTGGAAAACTTGTCCTCTTGCGCTCATGAATCGCCCTCCTGATTCTTTCATGGTTGTCACATGGGGCCCGATCCCCGGTGACCGACGAAACCGGGGCGTTTGGTCAGCCCCACAGCCGAGCCGGGACCGCCCGGGCCATGTCGAGGATCTTCGCCGGTTCCTCGGCCGCGGCCGTCCGCGCCGAGACATAGGCCGCCTGGATGACCGCCATCGTCCGCAGATCGTCGTCCGACTCCGCAAAGAGCTTGACCTTGCGCGGATGCCGCTTGTGTTGCGCCACGTTTTCCAGCAGCTCGCGCATCAACTGGTTCTCGTCGTACACATAGGAGCGCTCCTGGAGGATGCGCCCGTCGTTGTCGTGGATCGTGAGTCGATCATCGGTCACGATGGCATAGCCGTCGTCCTTGTGGACGCGCAGTCGACACAGCCACGGCCCGAACGTGCGACTGGTGCTCAGATTGCCCAGCAGGGTATCGGAGAACCGCATCGTCACGACCGCCGTGTCTTCGGTCAGCGACAGCCGTTGTTGCCGGTCGGGGGCGTGGTTCGTGTTAATGCTGTACACCTGTTGCGGCAGCGGGAAACTGAGCAGGATCTGATCGATCAGGCCATAACAGTCGTGCAGCAGCACGCCGCCGCCGGCCAGGTGCGGATCGGTCAGCCACCGGTCCCGCGGATCGTCAAAACCCTGCGGCGCGTTGGTCACGGCGCTGATCAGGTGGAACGTGTCGGCGCCTTCCTCATGCAGGTACGAGCGCATGTCCTTAAAAGACGGGGCGAAGCGGCGGGGATTGGCCACGATGAACTGGGTCTTCTCCTTGCGGGCGGTCAGGACCAGCTCGGCGGCCTGCTCGAAATCCAGGGCCGGCGGCACCAGACGCACCACGTCGCAGCCCTTGCGCAGCGCCGCACGGACGTGCTCATCGCACAACCGCATCGATCCGGCCACGAACAGCACGTCCAAGTCGTTCTGGGCCACCACCTGGCGATAGTCGCCGTAGGCCTGCGCCTGATACTTCTGGGCGATCTGGGGCAACGTCTCGGCGTCCAGACCCGCGACCGCGACGACCTCGTAGTGGCCACACTGCTCCGCGGCCTCCAGGAGCGCCTGGCCTTTCGGATTCAGGCCCAGGATACCGGCTTTGAACTTCTTTTCCGCCATGAAGTCCTCTTTCGGCCGGGGCCGGGATCAACGGGCCGGCAACGGTGCAATGGACGGCCCGACTCAGTCGCCCCGATCAATAAACATCGGCGGCACCGTAAACCCCGCACAGAATTCGGCGACCTCGGCCCCGATCCGCGCGATGGCCGACTCATCGTCCACGTGCTCGGCCACGCGATGGATAAACCCGGCGATGGCGTCCATCTGCTCTTCCTTCATACCCCGCGTGGTGACCGCCGGGGTTCCCAAGCGCAACCCGCTGGGGTTGAACGGCTTGGCCGGATCATTGGGGATCGTGTTGTAGTTCGTCACGATGTTGGCCCGATCCAGGGCCTGCGAGAGCTTTTTGCCGGGCAGGTTCTTGTTGCGCAAGTCGATCAGAATCAAGTGGTTGTCGGTCCCGCCGCTGACCAGATCGAAGCCGTACTCGATCAGCTTCTCGGCCAGACGCCGGGCGTTTTTGACGATCTGGTGGGCGTATTCGGCGAAGGACTTCGTGGAGGCCTCCCCCAGTGCCACGGCGATGGCCGAGATCGTATGCATGTGCGGTCCGCCCTGGAGACCGGGGAAGACGGCCTTGTCAATCGCCGAGGCGTGATCCGAGCGGCACAGGATCATCGCGCCGCGCGGCCCGCGCAGCGATTTGTGGGTCGTCGTCGTCACCACCCCGGCGTGCGGGATCGGGCTGGGATGGGCGCCGCCGGCGATCAGGCCGGCGATGTGGGCCATGTCGGTGATGTGGACCGCTCCGACGCGCTCCGCGATGTCGGCGAAGGCCTTGAAGTCGATCACTCGCGGGTAGGCCGTCGCCCCCGATACGATCACCTTCGGCCTGTGTTGCCGGGCCAGGTCCTCGATCTGGTCGTAATCCAGCCGTCCCTGGGCGTCGAGCGTGTACTGTATTGCCTTGAAGAAGCGGCCCGTGGCGCTGACCTTCCACCCATGCGTCAGGTGGCCGCCGAACGGCAGCGAGAGCCCCATGATCGTTTCGCCCGGCTGGGCGAAGGCGGCGTAGGCCGCCAGATTCGCCACCGAGCCGGAGTAGGGCTGCACGTTGGCGTGGTCGGCCCCGAACAGTGCCTTGGCCCGGTCCTGGGCCAGGGTTTCGATCCGGTCGGTGATCTGCTGGCCTTCGTAGTAGCGTTTATGCGGGTAGCCCTCGGCGTATTTGTTGGTCAGCCAGCTTCCCGTGGCCTCCATAACCGCCGCCGAGGCGTAGTTTTCCGACGGAATCAGCCGCAGGCACCGGCTTTGCCGCTGCTGTTCTTCCATTAAAAGGGCGTATACCTCTGCGTCCGAAACTCTCAACGTGTCCAACATGCTCTGTTCTCCCGGGTCCGAGGGTCAAAAACCGCCTTGTTCATACCACAGTCGCTCCCCCGCGACAAGGGCACGGATCGCATTTCTCTGTTGACAGGGACCGGCGGGTCGGTATGATGCAGCGATTCGGCAAAGAGGTGCTAAGAGACCCGTGGAACCATGTCGGTTGAGAACGAACACGAAGAGGTCAATCTGGACAAGGCGCTGACGTTTTTCGAACGCGCCGAAGAGGTTGCCAGTACGGACAACTTCGACTACGCCATCGACCTGTACCTCGAGGGCCTGCGTCTTTGTCCGGATGCGCTGGAGGACGGGCATGCGCCCCTGCGCCGGATCGGGCTGATTCGGCAGGGCAAGGGCGGCAAAAAGCCGACCATTACGGATAAGATGAAGCACCACGGGGGCAAGACGCCCCTGGACGAGATGCTCAACGCCGAGTATCTGCTGGCCAAGGACCCGGATAATCTGGGCTATGCCGAGGCGATGCTCAAGGCGGCGGTCGCGGGGGGGTATCGGCGGACGGCGACTTGGGTCGCCAACTTGGTTTTTGACGCGAATCGGGCCAAGGACCGCCCGTCCCTGGCGACGTTTTTGTTGCTCAAGGACGCGTTCCGGTCGTTGGAGCTCTTTGACAAGGCGGTGGCGGCCTGCCAGGCCGCCCTGGACATGAAGCCCGAGGATGGGCCTCTGACCGATGAGCTGCGCGACCTGTCGGCCCAGTTGACGGTGCAACGGGGCAAGTACGATGGGACGGGTGACTTTCGCGGGAGCATCCGGGACAAGGAAGCCCAGGAACAGTTGCACGCTCAGGACAACCTGGTCAAGAGTGCGGACTTTCGCCAGCGGGCGGTGGAAGAGGCCAAGCGGACTGCGGGCCGGGCGCCCACGCAAGAGAACATCCTCAAGCTGGCGGACGCCCTGGTGGGCCTGGAGACCGACAAAGGCTACCAGGACGCCATCAAGCTGCTCAGCGGCGCCTGGCACAAGTACCAGGACTTCGCCTTCAAGAAACGCGAGGGCGAGATCCGCGTCAAGAGGCTGCGAACCGTGCTTCGGGCCATCAAGACGGCCCTGGAGCACGATCCGGAGAACCCGGACCTCCGTCAGAAGCTGGCCACGGTCAGCGCCAAGCTGGACGAGGTGGCTCTGGAGCACTATCGCCTGTGCGTCGAGAACTATCCGACGGATATGAAGCTCCGGTACGAATATGGCCAGTTGCTCGTGCAGCACAAGCGGTACGACGAGGCGATTCCGCTCTTTCAGGAGGCCCAGCGGGACCCGCGGTACCGCATCTCCGGGTTGGGCAAGACGGCGTTGTGCTTCCTGCTGAAGGGCTGGTATGCCGACGCGATCGACCTGTTCGAGCGGGCCTTGCAGAACAGCGAGATCCAGGGCTCCCAACTGGCCAAGGAGCTGCGCTACAACCTGGCCCGGGCCTATGAGGAAGACGGCCAGAGGGACAAGGCGCTGGACATCTACCGCAAGCTGGCCCAAGAGGACTTCAGCTATCGGGACGTGCGCCAGCGCATCGACGCCCTGCGGAGCGGGGACTCGGCGTCGTAGAACAGACAACCTCTCAGATAGAACATAGACCGGAACGCACGGGAAGACCGAACGAAACGAAACACGAGAACGTAAATAGGGTAGAACGCAGGAGTTGAACGTGGCACATTCACTGTCCGCCAAGAAGCGGAGTCGGCAGAATCTGAAACGGCGGCGCATCAACCGCGCCCGCAAGAGCATGGTCAAGACGCAGGTGAAGCGGTTTGAGGAGGCGGTGCGGGAGAGCGATCCGGCCAAGGTCGAACAGGAGTACCGTCTGGCCCAGAAGAAGCTGGACAAGGTCGCCTCGACCAGCACGATGCACAAGCGCACGGCGGCCCGGATCAAGTCCCGCCTGGCGCGTCGCATGAACGCGCTGAAGGCCAAGAGCACCTGACGGGACCGGGACTCGAGAGATCGGATGGGGCGTCGCGTCGATCAACCATCGGCGAGACGCCCGTTTTTTTGAACAGGCTTATATGGAAGCCCTGAGCAAGCGCATCCTGGAGGTGTTGCGGCGTCGCAACTACAAGCCGATCCGGCGGGCGGACCTGGCGCGGCAGCTCCGGATCGAGCCGAGTCGGTTCGCGCACTTCAGGGCGGCGATCGAGCACTTGCAGCACCACGGGCGGATCACGATGGGCCCGAAGCATCTGATCCTGCCGCCGGGGGCGGCGAACCAGGTGATCGGCACGTTTCGATCCAATCCGCGGGGGTTCGGTTTTGTCGTTCCGTTCGAGTCGCGTCCGGAGGGGGACCTGTTCGTCGGTCCCCGCGACACCGGCGGTGCGATGAACAACGACGTGGTCCTGGCCCGCGTCGTCAAGAAGGGCCGTCGAGGTGGCCAGATGCGCCACGTCGGCGTCGTCAGTCAAATCCTGGATCGCGGCAATGCCCGCTTCGTGGGCACCTTGCAGCACGAAGGGCCGGGCTGGTTCATTCAACCGGAAGGCAAGGGCTATTTCGATCCGATTGTAGTGGACGACGTGGGCGCCAAGGGTGCCCGGGCGGGCGACAAGGTGGTGGTGGACATCATCGCCTATCCCAAGGGCCGCGACCCGGCCCGGGGCGCGATTGTCGAGGTGCTGGGCCGGTCCGGATTGTATGATTCCGAGATCCGCAGCGTCATCGCCCGCTATGGGCTGCCGACCGAGTTCGACGAGGCGTGTCTGCGGCAGTCGCATGAGGCCGCCGAGGCCTTCGATCCGGACAGCGACCCCCGGCGGGACGACATCACCGACGAGGTGATCATCACGATCGACCCCCCCGACGCGAAGGACTTCGACGATGCGATCAGCCTGCGCCGCAACCGGGATGGACACTGGGTTCTGGGCGTGCATATCGCCGACGTGAGCACCTTTGTGCCGATGAACTCGCCGCTCGACCGGGAGGCCCACCAGCGCGGCAACAGCGTGTACCTGCCGGGCAAGGTGATCCCCATGCTGTGCGAGGTGCTCAGCAACGGCATCTGCAGCCTGCAGCCGAACCAGAAACGCTTCACCAAAAGTGTTTACATCACGTATGACCCACAGGGCCACGTGCGGGGCCGCGAATTCGCCAACAGCGTGATCCGCTCCAAGGCCCGGCTGACCTACGAACAGGCCGACCGCATTCTGCAAGGGCACGCCGAGGGCTTCGCCGGCGAGGTGGTCGCGCTGCTCAAGGACATGGAAACGCTGGCTCGGGCCATCGAGGCGCGCCGCGCCAAGCAGGGGATGCTGCACCTGGAGCTGCCGGAAACGGAGCTGATCTTCGACGAGAGCGGCAAGGTCGTGGACGCCCAGCCCGCCGACGACAGCTATCCGCACACGCTCATCGAGATGTTCATGGTCGAGGCGAACGAGGCGGTCGCTGCGCTGCTGGATCGGTTCAAGGTGCCGTTCATGCGGCGGATTCACCCGGACCCGGAGCCGAACAGTTCGCGGGAGATCGGCCGTTTCGTGCAGTTGTGCGGGTTCAAGATTCCCCGGCAACTGGACCGCGCGGCGATCCAGGACCTGCTGGCCGCGGTCAAGGGGACGCCGCAGGAGTATCCCATCAACCTGTACGTGCTGCGCAGCCTGCAAAAGGCCGAGTACTCCCCCCTGCACATCGGCCACTTCGCCCTGGCCTCCAAGCACTACTGTCACTTCACCAGCCCGATCCGACGGTACGCGGACCTGCTGGTGCATCGGCTCTTGCAGTGTTACCTCGAGCAACGGCTCAATCTGATCGGCCTGGAGGAGGTGTTGTCCGAGGCCGAGCTCAAGGAGATCGGCCGACACATCTCCTTTACCGAGCAACAGGCCGAAGAGGCCGAACGCGAGATCAAGATCGCCCTGGTCCTGCAGATGCTGACCGAGCACGTCGGCGATGAGATGGATACGGTGGTGACCGGGCTGACCAACTTCGGCGTGTTCGTGCAGTGCCGCAAGTACGGCATCGAGGGGATGATCGAGCCGGGCGATCTGGGGCTGGACGTGTGGAAATACGATCCGCGGCGCCAGTCGGTCATCGGCCAGTACTCGGGCAAGAGCGTGCATCTGGGCCAGCCGTTGCGCGTCCGCATCGTGGCCGTCAACGTCCCGGCCCGGCAACTGTCCGTCGCCCCCGTGGAGCCCCTGGTCGAAACCCGGCCCAAACGTGCCAAGGGCCCTGGCCGCAAGAAACCCTACCGCAATCGCCCCCCCCGGCGGCGCTAGAAGCCGCGTAAATGGGTGCTTTCACGGCGGGGCAGGCCCGGTTTGGGCCGGCGTCGGAGGACGATATACTCGATACCCCGCTCGGCGCAGAACTGCCGCTTTTCGGGCCGGTCCCCGTCCTCGTTGACGATGTAGCGGTCGGGCCGGATCCGCGCGATCTCGGGCTCGGCGTCCATCCAGCCATGGCCGGTGGAGATCATCGCCGCGGTCACGTAGCGGATCGCCTGGACCATGGTCCATCGGTGGTGCTCGTTGAACATCGGGTGGCCGGGGCCCTTGAGCTCCCGGATGTTGCGGTCATGGCCCACAATCACGTACAGGTCGCCGTATTCGGCGGCCTCCTCGAAGAAGCGGATGTGCCCCGAATGGAACCAGTCGAAGCACCCGGTGACGACCACCTTCTTGCGGCCCGATCTCAGCGTATCCGGCGGTACGGCCACCGGCGGCAACGCCGCCAGTTGAGCGTCGTCGATCACCACACACGCGATATTCCGCTCACGGCACGCGTCCTGCCGCGGCGCGGTATGCGCCGAGTCGGCCATCACCCACGTGTCGCCGGGAATCATCTCAACAGGGACGTGTCGCGGGTCGGACAGGTTGTCTGCCACGCGCACCTGATCTACGTAGCGGATGGTCTCGGCGACGTAGCGGCGCTCCTCCAGGGGAAACTTGGGCGGGCGACCCGTCATCCGCTGCACAACCTGATCGGACCACAACAGCACCTGCACCGGTCCGTGTGCGGCGGCGCACTGCAAGAGCCGCACGTGGCCCAGATTCAGATCGTCCAGGCTGTCGCTGACCCAGATTCGCCCCATGCTGTACCTCGCTATTCGGTCTTGATCCGGACATGGAACCCGCCCGGTACGGGCCGCTCACTGGCCACGTAGAGATACCCGCCCCCACAGCCGGAGTACATCGCTCCGGGGTAGCGCCGCTGATACCACTCCAACAACGCGACGAGGTCCACGGGCTCGGCGGGTTGCTCGACCGTATCGGGCAAAATGGCCCGCCAGCAGGCCATGCATTCGTTCATTGAGGCCCCCAAGCCCTGTAAATCGCGGGCGACAATCGCCTCGAAGCACGCCCGTCCGCTGCGCCCCAGCCGGGCGATCCACGCCGGGTCGAGGTTCTGGCGCCGCAGGGGATCGTAGCCCTCGGGCCGCGGCGCCACGGGCAGCACGTGCAGCACCTGCTCGAGCCACCGCGCCACCTCCGGATCGGTGTTGGACTCGATGTGCCGCGGGAAGATGCCGCCCTCATGGGTGATATCGTAGTCCAGCCGGCTGACGCCCGGATACACCAAACCGATCATGTCCTGCGAACCCGATGGCGCGCTCTTGCCGGCATTCTCGGCCTCGTAGAGCTCCCGCACGAGTTCTGCTCGGTCTCCCGCCGGGACCCGACCGTTCCAGAGTCGCACGGCAATGTTGCGCGTGCTGGTGCACAGGCCCGCCCGATCCATCCAGCGGAACTGCGTGGCTACCTGCACGACGACCATGGAGCCCACGCCGTCGGGATTGTGTCGCGAGATGAACGGCTGGTCGATCCAGCCGCCGGCCAGGGCAATCCGGTAGGGGATCGCCCCCAGAAGGGTGGTGATGTCCTCGGTCGTGTTGTTCATGCCACGCCTGTAATAGCCGGTCAACTGATCGTCCGCTTGCCCGCTTTGCGGTCGTTGTACTGCCGTTCGATCCAGGCATAGGTGTGGACGAGCCCCTCACGCAGCGGCGTGCTCGGCTCCCAGCCGAGGACCCGCCGGATCATCGTGTTGTCGCTGTTGCGCCCGGCCACGCCCTGGGGGGCCTGCAGATCGTACTCCCGATGAAGCTGAATACCCCCGATCTCCTCGACGAAGGAGACCAGATCGTTGATCGAGACCAGCTCGCTGGAGCCCAGATTGATGGGCGTGGCGATCAGGTCGTCACAGTGCATAATCATGTCGATGCCCCGCACGCAATCGTCGATGTACATGAAGCTGCGGGTCTGATGACCGTCGCCCCAGATGACGATCTCACGGCGGCCGGTGTCCTTGGCCTCGATGACCTTGCGGCAGATGGCCGCGGGGGCCTTTTCGCGGCCGCCGTCCCACGTGCCATAAGGGCCGTACACGTTGTGGAAGCGGGCGATGGCCGTCGCCAGGCCCCGCTCGGCCCAGTACTCCTGGCAGAACATCTCGCTTATGAGCTTCTCCCAGCCATAGCCGCGCTCGGCCATCGCCGGATAGGCGTCCGACTCCTTCAACGCCCGCACGTGCGGGTCCTTCTGCAGCTCGACGTTGTACGCACAGGCCGAGGAGGAAAAGAAGTACCGTCGGGCTCCGGCCCGGTAGGCCGACTCGAGCATGTGCGTATTGATCAGGATGCTGCGCAGGCACTCCACGCGAAACCGCTCGATAAAGCCCATCCCACCCATGTCCGCGGCCAGGTTGTACACCTCGACGGCATCCTCGCACGCCCGATGGCAGTTGTCCTCCTCGCGCAGGTCCAGACACAGGCACTCCACGCCCGGCACCCGCTGGTACCATTCCGGCAGCGGTTTCTTGTCCACGGCGCGGATCCGCGTGAACCCCTGCTCATGGAAGTATCGACACAGGGCCCCGGCGATGAATCCGCCGGCGCCGGCGATCACAATCAGGTCATCCTTCTTCAGTTCGCTCTCGGCCGTCTTCATGCTGTTCTCCCGCGGTGGTTCGCCCCCCTGACGCACCTGTCTCATTCCATTCAGCCCGTCAATTCCCTATCCCAAACATCGTATCCGCCCAAACCAAGCCCATGTACGGGGTTCTCATCGGGACGGGCCGAACACGTAAACGACACCGTCTTCAGCCCCAAATACCACGCGATTGGCCGCCACGGCGGGCGAGGTCATAACCGCCGCACCGATCTCGTACGACCACACCTCTGTGCCGTCCTCCAGGCTCAGCAGGTAGATGCGTCCATCGCCGCTGCCGAAGATCACCTTGTCGCCGCAGACGACCGGCGAGCCGTCCACGTCGCCCTGTGTGGCGAACGTCCAGACCACCGAGCCGTCGGCGCGATTCAGACAGTGCAGACGCTGGTCCTGGGCCCCGATCATCACGTAACGATCCGTCACCGCCGCCGAGGACAACAATGGGGCCTCGATATCGGCGTATTCCCAGACGACTTGTCCATCGGAGAGGTCAACGCACAGGAGCAGGCCGTCGTAGTTGCCGAGGTAGACGCGTCCATCGGCCAGGGCGGCCGACGCCGCGATGTACGCCCGGGCGTCGACCGTGCCGAGGGGTTTGCCGTCGGCGGTATCCACGATGTGAATCTGCGCATCGCACCCGCCCACGACCGCCCGGCCATCGCCGACGGCCGCGGTGCCGTTGATATAGTTGTCCGTCTCGTAGACCCAAAGCTCCTCGCCGTCGGAAGCGTTCATGCAGTACAGCCTCGTGTCATAGCTGCCGACTATGATGCCGATCGCGCCGTCCGGACGCACCGCGATGTTGGGAGCGCCGATGATCTTGTCCCCCGTTTCGAACCGCCATCGCACATCGCCCGTTTCGGCGTCGAGGGCATACACGAACGTATCATCCGAGCCCACGTACACGACGCCCTCATAGACCAGCGGCGGCGCTTCAACGGCGCCCTTGGTTTCGAAGGACCATTGTCGCTTGCCGGTCCGCAGATCCAGGGCGTAGATCCGTCCATCCAGCGAGCCGACGAAGACGCGACCCTGATCGACGACGGCCGAGGACTTGATCTTCCCTTGCGTCTTGTACTGCCAGACGAGACGCAGTGCATCCGGCAACGTCCCCGTCGCCTGACCCCGCAAGGCGGGATCACCGCGCCAGATCGGCCAGGAAGCCTCGCCGAAGGACGGGCTCGACGGGTCTGCGCCGGGTGGCGCGGGCGCCACGTCCGGTGCCGGCGAGCGACGCCATAACAACACACCCACGACAATCGCGGCCAAAATCATGGCTTCCGCGACCGCCACCAGACCGATGATCCATTTGCCTCGGGTCGTCATATCCTGCTCCCAACGGGTCCGGGGAGCATCATACATGAATCGGTCCGATCCGCAAACGATCAAACGCAAGAGGCTCGCGCGCCGTGGGCGCAAAAAAGCCCCGCTCGACCGGGCCGTGCCGAGCGGGGCGATCTAAGGAGTAAGCATTGCGTTGAGTCGAGAACCGTCGCTCAACGGTTGAATTCGTCGAAGGTCTCTTCGTCGCTCAGCGGAATCTGCCGCGCCGGGGCGCGGGCCGGCTCCTGCGAGCCCGAGC
>NPIE01000063.1_pt1 | contig 54593 bp, 49 predicted proteins | sample 8637661 | NCBI WGS metagenome assembly NPIE01 (sample SAMN07420842, study PRJNA396082) | bioreactor metagenome | isolation source: sample BA12 brine-fed electro-methanogenic bioreactor BA | place: Japan: Kochi | collected 2016-12-09 | reverse complement strand
GATAAAGCCGGTCAGTTCTAGATCGGCTTTCTTTTTGATCTTTTATAATTTTTCTCAGAAGGTCGTCCCGAACGCTTTCGGGAAGTCCCGTCTTAGAAGAGGTTAATAAAGAATTTACCATTAATAAAGTCTTTTAGAGAAAACGAAAAGTTTTTTTTTAATCTGTTGGATTACTATGTGTTTATTTTGCTTGACTTGAGATCATATTTAAAGAATTTGAGAAAAATTTTTTAAAAGGATTAATGATTTAATGCTCTTCAATTCCATTGATTTTGGAATATTTTTGCCGATTGTTTTTTTTGTATATTGGTTTTTTCCATTTTCAAATGTCAAAAAGCAAAACCTTTTTCTTATTATATCAAGTTATGTCTTTTATGGTTGGTGGAATTGGAGATTTTTATCTTTGATATTAATCAGCTCTTTTGTTGATTTTTTTATTGGAAAAAAATTACAGAATACAAAAAAAAAAAATGATCGTAAATTTTTGTTGTTTTGTAGTATAGCTGTCAATATTGGTTTTCTCGCCTTCTTTAAATATTTCAATTTTTTCATAGAAAGTTTCGCACAAGCATTCACTTTTTTAGGAATAAATTTCAGATTATCTTCATTAAGTATCATATTACCAGTAGGAATAAGTTTTTACACTTTTCAAACGATGAGTTATACAATTGATGTTTACCGAAAAAAAATCGATTCAACAAATGATGTTCTTTCTTTTTTTGCATTTGTAAGTTTTTTCCCGCAACTTGTTGCTGGTCCAATTGAAAGAGCCACTAATTTACTTCCACAATTTTTCCGCAAAAGAACATTTGATTATTCAAAAGCCACAGATGGCTTGCGACAGATGTTGTGGGGTTTCTTCAAAAAAATTGTAATCGCAGATAATTGTGCTCCAATAGTTAATGATATTTTTACAAATTACACTTCGTATTCTGGCAGTACACTTCTAGCAGGCGCAATTCTATTCTCATTTCAAATTTATGGAGACTTTTCTGGTTATTCTGATATTGCTATAGGGTTATCAAAACTTTTTGGTTTTAATTTGAAACAAAATTTCTCATATCCATACTTTTCGAGGGATATTGCGGAATTTTGGAGAAGATGGCACATATCATTATCAACCTGGTTTCGAGATTATGTTTATATTCCTTTGGGCGGTAGTAGAGTTGAAAAATGGAAAATTATAAGGAATGTCTTTATCATTTTTGTAATCAGTGGTTTTTGGCATGGAGCTAATTGGACTTTTGTTATATGGGGCACAATACATGCGTTGTATTTTCTACCTTTAATGTTAATTGGAAAAAACAGAACCAACCTTGAAATTGTGTCAACAGGAAGTAACAATCCCAGGATTATCGATATATTAATGATAATTCAGACATTTTTTTTAGTAACTTTAGCCTGGATTATATTTAGAGCTAATTCAATAAAACATGCCTTCAGCTATTTAAAAAAAATATTTAGTGGCAGCTTATTCAGCGTCCCCATTATAAACAAAGAAATTATCAGTGCTTTCTTTTTTGTAATAGTTTTAATTCTCATAGAATGGATTAAAAGGGATAAACTTCACGCCTTAGAAAGTCTCCCGGCAAAGATAATGTTGCGTTATGCCATTTATATAATTATAACCTGTTCAATATTGATATTTTACCCCATTGAATCATCAGAATTTATATATTTCCAATTTTAGCATGAAATTATTTCTAAAAAAAATTACGATTTATTTACTCATATTTTTATTGATGAATATTGTGATTGGAAAATTTTTAGAGGTTGATTTAAAGATGAAAGCAAGACAAAAATGTTTTTATCCACCCTTGCGCTGGAATGAATTTTATAGCAAAGAAAAAAAATCGTTGGATATCATTTTTCTTGGTTCTTCACATTCTTATCGAACATATAACCCTGTTATTGTAGATTCAGTAGCATCGATAGAAAGTTTCAATCTTAGCAGTTCAATTCAAACTGTTGCAACATCATACTATTTACTTGTAGAGGCTTTAAAATACCAAAATCCACGTATTGTATTTCTCGATGTATTTCCTTTTACATTGAATTACCATCAATTAGATGCAATTAATTATAATTTTCCTTATATAAAATCATCTTCGACAAAATATCGGATGTTTTGGAACGGTTTAAATTTTAAAGAAAAAATTCAATTTATAGTGCCGATTTATAGTAAAAGAAATTCTTTTTTTTCATCGTTAAGATTTTTATTTTTCCCAAATTATGAAATTAATACTGATGAACTTTACGTTGAAGATGGATTTGTGACGAGTTTAGGTTCTTTAGACCAGAATCAAATTAATGATACAAATCCCAATAATTGGGAACCTACAAGTATGACTAAATTCCACTTGACTCATTTAGAAAAAATTACTGATTTATGTGATATTAATGGAATTAGCTTAATTATTACGCGAACTCCTACGGCAAGAAAAGTTTACGATAATCTTGATGATTTTGACAGAATGATCCATAAATTTGCGGATGAGTATTCGATTGAATATATAAATTTCGATGAGTATGCAAAAAAGCAATTGAACTTCAACGACTTCAAAGACGTAGGCCATCTAAATTATCAAGGATCAAAGAAAATATCTATTCAAATGGGAAAATATATTCTTATGAAACTTCATCAATAATCTATGAGTTCTTGGATTATCTTCTGTGATGCTGTCCCATTTCCGTACAAATTGATGTTATAATCCAGTTGTCTATTTACCATTTTCTGATAGCCTTCTAAAATCTTATGAAGCTGACTCCCCACAACTTCATTAAAACCGTTATCCACCAGTTCCACCCATTCTGTCTCATCTCGTATAGTTACGCAGGGTTTGTGAAAAAAGAAAGCTTCTTTCTGCAAGCCGCCGCTGTCGGTCATCACCAGTTGACAATTCTTCAAGAGGTAAATCATTTCCAAATAGCCCACCGGATCGATCAATCGGAAATTGATCTCGAGATTACTTTTTGCCATGATCTTTCTGGTCCTGGGATGGATTGGCAGAATTATTACAACTTCCTGATTAATTTTATTCAACGCTTTCACGATTGATCCTAATCTTTCGGGATCATCGGTGTTTTCCGCCCGGTGGATAGTAGCCAGAATAAACTTCTGTGGCAGATCAACTTCCGGTTTCTTTGCCAGATCGGAATAGAAAATAGCAGCATCCTGCATCACATCTCCGCTTTTCACGATCTTTGCCAGAGAGTGTTTTCCAATTCCTTCAGCCTCAAGATTCTTCACTGCCAGCTCAGTCGGACAAAGCAGCAGATCGCTGATCTTATCCGTTAAAATTCTATTTATCTCTTCCGGCATTTTGCGATTGAAAGAACGCAGGCCAGCTTCCACATGGGCAACCTTGATATGCAGTTTTTTGGCAGCCAGCGAGCCGGCAATTGTGGAATTTGTGTCGCCGTAAACCAGCACCCAATCAGGTTTTTCCTGCAATAAAACCGCTTCGATCTTCTCGATCATCCGCCCGGTCATTGCTCCGTGAGAAAGGCTGTTGATCTCCAGATTGTAATCCGGAATGGGAATCTGCATCTGATCGAAAAATATCTCGCTCATATTGGCATCGAAATGCTGCCCGGTGTGAACAATGATCTCTTTTATTGATTCATGTTTTGCAATCTCACGGCTGACTGCTACTGCTTTGATGAACTGGGGTCGGGCTCCAATGATGGTGAGGAGTTTCATGATTTTACTCCGATTATTTTTCTAACTGTATGCATTGAAAAATGAAGTTTAATATGTTTGTAACCTGAAGTCCCAATGGTTATTCTTTTATTTGTTTCTTTTAGTAGTTCCTTAATGCTACTTACATATTCTTCGCTTGTATTAGCTATCTTAATCTCTTTATTATTTTCAGCCATGATGGAACGAGCTACATTCTTTGTGGTAATAACTGGTAAACCGACGGCCATGGCTTCTAAAACTTTGTTTTGAACTCCTGCCGAAAAGAACATTGGAGCTACAAATATATCTGATTTTTTTAATTCATAATTCAAATCCTCCGCAAAGCCGATGACTTTAGTGTTATTTTTTTTGTCCAATTGCAACACTTCTTTTGCTGGGTGTGCTCCAATTATACGAAACTCAACCTGATGAAAAGTCAGTAACTTCGGCATAATTTGTTTTGCTATATACTGGACTGCGAAGATATTGTGTGGAACTGACATATTGCCAACGAAAATAATTCGATTTTGCAAAGAGTAATCTTGTTTTATTTCGCCGATATTTACCGGATTTGGTACTAATTTTATTTTAGGATTTTCTCCAAATTTTAGGTAATCAATGTCTTCTTGAGATATAAACCACGCTTCTTCAAAATCACTAATTATTAATTTCTCAAATCGTTTGGTTCTCTTTGCTTCCCATGAAAAGAATATTTTTGACAATAATGATTTTCTATGTGGTAGGGATCGTACATATTCCATTGAAATCGCATCAGTGTAGTCCAATATCTTCCAGCAATTAATCTCTTTTACAGAAAGTGCCATTCGGATAAGATGAGCATAAATTAAATCAATTTTTCGATCCCGCACAATTTTGGAAATTATAATCTTTGTGCTAGGGAAATTATAGTAATTTACTTGAAAAGGAAGCCCGTTAAAAAATCCTTTGGCAAATTGAATAAGGTGCTTGATCTTAGGTTTATAGATTAGAATTACTTCTTCGCAATAATTCTGTAATTCATGCTGATATTTTCTTTCATCTTCTGTTTCTATAAAGGAAAATAGACTAACATTGTGCATTTTACTTAATTCTTTTAATAGAAAGAAGGTACGTACTTTATCACCTCGATTGGGCGGATAAGGTATACGGGATGTTACAAATAACAAATTCATAATTCAACTCTCATGATTTTTTTCGAACTATTGGAACCCTTTTTGAACAAAGAACATATGCATTTTTTACTAAAACTGGTAAAATATAATTAGATATATAGAGATAAACAGCGAAAGACATATAAATACTATCAAAACTGAATGCATCAATATTTTTAAAATCATATTATATTTCAATAGATTAAATGCGAGCAAAGTTAAACATAATAAAATTACGTATAAAATAATTAACTGGAAACGCCTTTTAAAAGATAATAAATTCTTTCTTGAAACTACATCATTTGGAAGTACCTGATATTTCTCAATTCTTAAAGAATCATTATCTACTATCAGACAATCATCAAACCTTTTAATACTCCTCAATTCACCAGATTTCAAAAAATTCAATTCTTGATCTTCGAATTTTATGATGTCAACCGAGTTGTTTTTTGATAAAGAGACAAGATTTTTCTCGTCAGAAGTATATTGGACAATAGTATATGCTGGTTCAAGCTCTTGAATGGAATTCGAATTCCATCCCAATTTTGGTTTTTCCGAGCCATGCACCGTATTAAGGGAATTAGAATAAGATTGAATATAAAAAACGTCGTCATTTGATTTCAATTTAATTTCTTTAGTATTGCTTTCAATGATATCAAGTGTATTATGCAAATTGAACAGTCTTATCCATTCCTGATATTTCTTGGTTTTAAATTCATCGATAATAAACAAACAATCAGATAGTTTATCGAGCAGCAGTATTCTACTGACAGATGCGATATTCTGAGAATCGATTTTACAATATAGAATTTGATCATTATTGGCATATTCAGAGATTTTGCTTTGATAATTTGTTTCAAAATCGTCGAGTAATTTTATGGGCAAAAAAGTATTATGAGCCTGTAAACTGAGAGTAAATTTTCTATCGCCACTATCAGAAAAATTTAGAAAACCTGCTTCAGTAAAAATGATTCTATCTTCATCGGAATAGATAAAAGAAAACGCATCATTATGAGAATGGGTTTTACTAATTCCGTTCGCTCTTACATGGAGAGTATGCGAAGGGCTGCGATAATGCAAATAACCAGCTAAGGAATCAACTGAAAAAAAGGATTTGTCAGGTAAAATAACATCAATATCTCTCAACATTTCCGTATCACCTATTGGCGGAATGAAATTATCTCCAATATGCAAAATCTCTTTATTGTTCTCTGCCAATTCGATTAGTTGAATAATATCAGTATCCAATCCACTCTTATCATTTAGCAAAGCCACAAATTCACTACATTTCTGGAGTGTTAAAAAATGATATCCAGGAGAATTTTCCAAATGAAATCCATTTTCTGAAAAACTATTTTTTATTTGTTTTTGGAATCTCTTTATTGCCAAATTTTGATATTTATCTCTGATAGATGGTTTTTCTAAATGACAAGCGATAAAATATAAAGCTATATCCTGATAGATTCCATGATTATGCGGGAAAGTATAATTGCTTGAATTACTCAAAAAATGAAGAGCACTATTAATATTTTTTTTTACAAGATTGGCAAACTCATCATCAATCTCAGCGTATTTTTTATAGTAATCGAGAAAAAACAATATAACAATAGACCGTTTAGCGGTGCTATGATCTCCCCATGCATAATTTGAAAGATCTGGATCAAATCTTTTATTGCTATTTATCCATGAAATGATTATTTCACGACCTTTAAAAAGAAATTCACTATTCTGCGTTTGCTGGTGTGCAATCATCAAATGCCAAAGTATGGACAGAGAATGAGCATAAAATTCATGACTGTTCGAGTCGAAAATTTTTGAATTTTGCCACAAATCATCAAGTTGTTTAGCTAAAGGTGAAAATTCTAAATGTTCATAATTTAAATGATAAATATCATATAGAGCTTGTTCTGCTATATAAATCGAATTAATTTGCACTTTTTTGTGATACTCAAGAAAAAAATCATAGTCATTGTAATTAAGCTGTTCAATATTATATTTATTGAATTTAATCTCCCTCATTATTGGAAATGCAATTATATAGATAGCAAAAATGAGTACTATCAGATAAAGAAAACTAATTTTTTGAAATGATCTTTTCATAAAAACTCACTAGTTTTATCTCTTCTTGTGACCAATTAAAAAGCTCAATAAACTTTTTTTGATTAGATTGAATCTCGGCATAGATTTGTTTATTTCTGATCAATAGCAACATTTTTTCAACAATGTCAGAAACATTTAATGGATCAACTAATAAACCGTTCTGAGGTTCTTTAACAGTATCATCATATATTTTGAAATCTGAGACGATAAATGGTAGTTGAATGGCCATGTATTCAAATATTTTTGTGGAATAGGAATTCAAATAATTCCCTGTAGGTTTCAAGATCGAAATCCCAATTCCGCATTCTTTTGAGATCTCATAAGCTTCCAGCCAAGGCAGTTTGCCATAAAAATGGACATTCTGCAATTCTTTATATTCTGTTAAATTTGATTTCATTAGTTCAATAGTCCCAACTAAATGATATTCCAGACCTGAAACCTGTTTATCTAATTCTTGTATCACCTGTAAAAAAATATCGAATCCCCTTTCTTCTGAAATCTTTCCAACGTAAAAGATGGTTTTTTTATTTCTTTTTATCATCCGAAAGTTCATCAATTTCTTAAGAATCGGTTTATTTAAAATCACTTCATAACTTGGTTTGAATTTTTCATAATCTTTTATGTAGGAAAGTTCAGCTAAAACAAGCTGAAATTCTTTACATACAATAGGGATCAAGATTCTATAAAATGCAGCGATTGGAAGCCTTAATATGTCTGGTAACCAGTATTTAGTTTGCATTTGCTGTTCAATATTTTCGTGAATATCAAAAATAATCTTCTTATTAAAAAACCGCTTCAAACACAAACCTGCAATAATCAATTCGGGATCGTGGAAATGGTAGACATCGGCTTTGATTATGACAGCTTGAAAGATAAGTTGCCAGGGGGCTAATAATATTCTGAGAATTCTTGATTGATAATATTTTATTGAATAAATTTCGATTCCTTCTTTTATTTCAGATGGTTTGTCATCAGAAACAAGCAAAGTGACTTGATATCCAGCTTTTTGCAGGCTGCAACATTCTTTATAAAAAATCCGTGTGTCGTAGCGACTGTGAACGGAGGTTAAATGACAAACTTTATTCTTCAAATTTGCTCCTGATCAATTGAATCAGATTTTCAGTTTGCTGCTTTCTTGAATATTGCTGAATTTGTTCCTTGTTTTTTAATTCGAACTGCCCGTAGTTTTGCAGAAAATCAAGAATCTCGTCTTTAGTTTCAGCAACTTTACCATGTTTTGTTTCATTTAAAACTGAAGCAATGGATGATCTGGATGAACATATCGCTAAAATAGGAGCTTTATAATTTAAATTTTCAAATAGCTTGCCCGGCAGAACTCCCAGATCAGATTCAGATTGAGGATTTAAGGATTCCAATAACAATAAGATATCAGCAGATTTTGCTTCTTCCATAACTGTAGAGGCATAAGTTGGATCAAGTAGAAGAACATTGTCATACTTATTTTTTTGAATAATGGAATTTATTTTCTCAAATTCATCTTTATTAGCCATCAGCCGAATTTTGAAACGTACACTTTGATCTTTAATCGATTCACATAGAAGTAGAAAACCGGCAAGCCTGTGTTCATAAATTCTTCCTGCATAATATATTGTGAATTCTTGAGAAGGCAAGGAATTTTTAGAATAATCAATTGTATTTAGATTATCATTGAACCCATTAAAAATCTGATATATTTTTTTCCCATACAGCTTTTCTAATTTTTTTTTGGTTAGATCTCCAATCGTAGCAATATGCAAATCTGCTTTACTGCAGATATGTTTATCAATAATCTCATCAAATTTCTGTTCAAATTTATTTTTCCTGTATTCATGATACATGGAGGCAGGATCTCTGATGTCCAGAATCCATTTACATTTCTTCTTTTTCTTTTTGAGATACTTTCCAAAAAGGGCAGATGAATACGGTCCTACCGTTGTTATCAAATAATCTGGAGCAACTGAATCTAAATAATTTACAAAGTCGTTCTTGTTTTTATAATACCAATGGATCCATGTGCTATCTATTGAACGTATCTCATGCGTGATTATGCTGATAATTTTATGATAAAGAGGTGTATTGAATTCTTTTTTCAAAAGTGTATTATTCATGAAGCCAACACGCTTAATTTTATGTTCTGGTAATTTGACTTGCAGATCACCTTCCGAATAAGTTGTAAAAACATAGACATCATAGAATTGTGATAAAAAAGGTATCATTTCTGCCCATCTACGGCTTCCCATCGTATTATTTGGAGGAAAGTTATATGCAACGATCAGAATTCTTTTCATGTAAACTCTTTAATTCTTCTACAAGTTTTTTAATAACACTTTCATCATTTTCCCAGCAATAATTTTTTCTTATTTTCAATGCATTAGATTTGAATTTTTGCAGTAAATTCCTATCAGATTGAATTTTTATTATTACTTCACGTAATTGCTGAATATTCTGCTGTTCATGTGTAAAACCAATATCATCCCCTTTAATTGCTTTTTCCATCTCCGGAAAATTACTTCCTATATTGGCGATACCTGCCATTATACATTCGGTAAGTTTATTTGGAAGTGAGCAATAGTGATTGAACGTATAATGGAAAGGCTGTAAGCCAACGTCAGCAGAAGCTACAACCTCTAACACTTGTTTATAGGGAACTGTATCTTTAATGAAAATTCGATCTTGTAATTCCATTGTATTTATATAATCATACATTTCTTTTTTATCTCTACCATGCCCCATAAATATCACAGATACATTCTGTAATGAATGAACAGCATCAACAATATCAAAAATTCCTCTAATTCTTTTTAGCAACCCGTGGTATATAAGGATAATATTATGGGGTGAAATATTAAACTCTTCTCTAAGCAAACTCGATCGTTCAACATCTTGAAATTTTGGACAGTTTCTAACAACAAAAACTTCTTCTAAATTATACGTTTTTTTTAAGTGATCTGCGCTCGTTTGAGAAATTGTTACAACTGCAGCAACCCGATGGATTAATTTTTTTTCGATAATTCTCCATATAAATTGTCTTAATTTTGTGGAAGAGTTATACACTCCCCCGTAAAACCATATCTCATGTGAATCGTAAATCACTTTTGCTTTCGTAAATTTTGCAATCAGGAAAGCAACCAGCAAAGTGTCGAGATCATTTGCATAGATGATGTCTGGTTTATTGAATAGGCCAACCCAGAAAACGATAGAATTGAAAGCGACAGTATTTAAAAAACTAATTAACATTAATCTAAATCTGCAATTTTTTATCAAAAAATACACTCTATTCTTTAAAGTTTGTTTACTTTTTTTTTCAATATCTACGATAGAAGCTGTGCTCATTTTCGCATAAATTGAAGAAAATAAGGGTACTCGAATAATCGGATATTTATCATTTTCGTAAACGGGTAAATCCACAAAAGCTTTTTCGGCAATCACTACAACATCGTGGCCGAATTTGATCAATGATGTAACAGTTTTGTCAATTCTGGCATCATTTGTAAAACTATTCCTGACCAAAGAAATTATCTTTTTTTTCATTTTGTTTACTTCCATTTAATTGAAGCTTTAGATAAATCAATGTATTGAATACGTTGCTGTAGGTTATCAGCTTAGATAATGGAGAAGCTAATAATACTAAAACAAGCAAAACGAATTTCATTCCAAAAGGCATAATATAGATATTCGCCAGTATGGAAACAGAAAAAATTACGATTCCAAAAAATAGAATCCGCCACTTATCATAATGCACATAATACACTTTTTGCGTTAGATAAAAAAGCAGAATTCCATTGATTGAATAAGCAATAAGACTGCCAAATGCAGCTCCCATCATCTCAAATTTCGGAATAAATATAAAATTGAAAACTACGTTGAGAACTGCTGCTGCAAAACTGGAAATTGCGATGTATTTTGAATGATTTGTTAAAACCGCACCAACTGAAATTATTAATATAACACCGGTCAGGATTTTTGAAAAAACTAAAAATGGAACGACTAAATATGCTGGATAATAATCTGAATTTTGTGCCATTAATACAACGAATTCTTTAGCAAATAATGCGATAAGAAGACCCAGAATACATGCTATAAAAAAGTAGACATTCAACACTTTTCTATAAATCTTTCTTGCATCTGTTTTTTTTGCATATTTATACATCTGAGCTCCCCATGTAAGCATAAATGGCATAACCAGTATAAAACGCAACAACATTGCTATTTTGTCTCCAAGCGAATAAATTCCAACCTGGCTTAAAGCTGTATTCTCCGGCAGCAGATATTGAAGCATATATCTGTCAGAAAGATTTAGAATCCATGCTCCCAGTCCGGAAACAGTAAGCGGTATGCCAATCTCCAAAATTTCCTGAAGATGTTTTTTAGATATCTGAAATTTGAACTTACGCATTGTGAGTGGAATTAAAACTATATTGATTATGAAATAACTAACAATGCCAGCCAGCAGGACTCCCATAAAATTCTTTTTTAAATACACAACCAGGAAAATTGTAATCACAATATAAATGATGACTTTTACAATTGCAATAAGGGAATATGTTTTCGATCTTTCTTCTGCTCTTAAAATAGCAAGTTGCAAAGAGAAAATACCCTCTAGTACAACAGTAATAAAAACAAGCCACAAAATCAACGAGCTTCTGGGGGTAAAAATTAAACTTTGTGAAAAATGGCTTAGAACAAACATTATGGGTACAAATATGCATGCTGTAATAATCAGAAAAGCTGTGAAAGTTGTGTTTATAATTATTCGTCTCTCTTGAATAAAATCTGTTTTGAAATAAACTCTGAACATAGAGGTATTCATGCCCAATAAAACCAGAACAAGAAACAATGAATTATAAGTTCTTGCTAGTTGTAATACACCATAATCTTGAGTAGTAAGGTATGCTGTATATAAGGGAATTAAAAATACTGCGACTCCCCGAGATGCTATTTGACCAAAACCATATATAAGGGTATGCTTAGATAATTTAAGAAAATGTTGTATCATAAATTTATAATTCTATTCTTACATTTCGTGAACTATATAAAGACGTAAAATAAGCCATTCCTAATGAAAACCAGAAATAACTGTTTCCACCAATATGTCCACTCAGACTGGCATTCACTGTTGAACTTATCATAAAACCTATGATTAGAAGTCGCAAATTTAAATCAATATTCCGCCAGTTTGTGAAAAAGACTTTTAAAATCATGATAATAATAGTCATAAATAAAAGAAAACCAATTAATCCTGTTTCAGCTAAAATTTCTGTAAAAATATTATGAGGATAACGTAGAGTTTCAAATATATCTCCTCCAATTGTATAAGAACCAAAACCAATTCCGAAAATCTTGTTATCCCAGAAGTATTGTATTGCTTGTATATTTGACAATATCCTTACTCCCGCCGTTATTTTACCGGTATCTTCTGCTGTGAGAATTCTACTTGTCATTTCCTGAGGGAATATCACGAATGAACCGGAGAATAAAATCAAAACTATCAGCATTATTGTTAGAACAATCACAGCCTTAATTCTGAATCTGATAATAAGCATCACTGCTACTGCCATTATGAGACCTAAAATGGGTCCCCTCGATCCAGAACTGATTACGAGATTTAGTTGCACGATTATTGCTAAAGAAAGTACAATTACTTTACCAATATTCTGCGAAAAATTTTTTGTGTATTTAAGCAAGAAATAAATTTCAACTAAAATCGCATAGCTTAGATATCTGGAAACCCAAATAGGGTTAAGACCTAAAACACTTAAACGACCACCATAATAGCCAAAAAATAATTTATTCAACCCAAAAATCTCAAAATAGCCGAATACGGTTACAAGAATACCAAATATCAATATCGCTTCAAAATATTTTATCCCACGATCTACATAATTAAAAAAAATTGCCGGTAGATAAAACAGAATGATCGAAAAAAACAGATACTGGAATTTTTCAAGTCCATAAGCTTGATTTGAAGACCGAAAAAAAATTGAAATTAAAAGAGTGAGAAAGAAAAACATCATCAGAAAATCTAATCGTGTGAAAGATAAGTTTACTTTTTTCTGAAAAAAAATACTTCCATAAATCAGAACCATTAAAATAAGAATATAGGGATAATATCCCATATACGGCAAGTTTTCTCCAAAGATAAGTAAAAAAACTCGATTGATTATAGGATAAGAAAATATAAAAACAATAGCACCGAAATGAGTTCTGTTAAAAAATAGATAAATCAAATAAATAAACACGGATATTGAGAATGTATAAAACGGTTGAATTAAGATGGATCCGCAATACAAAACAACAAAGAGCGAAAGTAATATATGTTTGATATTATAATTTTCAGTTAAAGAACTGCTACTTGAAATCATTTTTTATTTTCTGATTTACCAAAAATTAAAGAAACTATTTCTCTTATTTTAAGTGATGCTTCAGAATGTTTTATCATGTGCATTGTATAAGCTAAAAATGAAGAAATCAGAAAAGCTAACAAGAATGCAATTATGCATAGTTGGGCACGTTTTGGTTTACTTCTTAAACCTGCAGGAGTGGCATGATCGATGATTTCTAACGATGGCAGATCTTTGATCTCTTCAATTCTTGCCTGTTCATATTGGGGATACAGAAAGCTGTAAAGTTGTTTCTGGATTTCTAAACTCATGGATAATGAAGCATAATCCAAAGCATATTTGGGAACATTTCTAAGCGAAAGAAAATACTGGTAATCAGTAGCTGAATTATCTACTTCCAAATTACTGATTTGCTTCTTCAAAATTTGATTCTTTGTCATCAGATTATCTAAAACTGGATTTTGTTCATCCTGTGTCTTTTTAATAAAATCAATTTCTATTTGCAAAGCTTTTTGTTCAGCTATCAGCGATGAGTATTGTTTGATTGCATTTAAGGTTTGTTCTTCCAGGTTGATGATGTTATTATCTTTTTGAAATTGCAAGATAGCATACTGCAGACTATCAATTTCAGTTTCAATTTCAGATATTCTCTCTTCCAGAAAAATCCTTTGCTGTTTTCCTTTACTCATGCGATACTCTAAATTATATTCTTCTAATTTCTGCCACATATAATTGGCAATATCTGCCGATAGAAATTTATCTTTTGTCTCAATAGAAATACTTATCAAGCCTGTTTCTTCATCAAAACCAATTCTTCTTATCTTTTCTCTGAAATTCAATAATGCTATGTCTTTGACTACAAATGAATCAGGATGCTCAATTTCCAAATATTCAGTTAAATTAAATTCTTCAATCACATCTTCAATAAAAGAACGACTGTTCATAACTGTTATCAATTCCAAACTGCTTGTATGAACGCTACTACCAAATATCGAAGATCCTAAATTAAATATGGAAGAACTTCCCAAAGATAATTGACTTTTTCTTTCCTGTGCCGGCATGATTGTAGCAGTTGATACCCAGTACTTAGGTATTACCAAACTATACACAACAGCAGCTATACTGACGATCAAAGTAGTCCAAATTATAAATTTCTTATGTTTTGCCAAAACTATTAAAACATCCAGGATATCTATCTCTTTCGTCTTTTCCATCAATCACTCCGTACTTATTTTAAAAACTTGAATCTACATCTCCACGCCTAACGGGCAATGATCGCTGCCTATAACATTCTGCTGTATGAAGGCATTTTGTATGTTTTTCATGTTTTCTTTATTGGTAAAAAAATAATCTATCCGCCAGCCGACATTTCGCTCGCGCGCTCCAAAGCGATACGTCCACCAGCTGTATTGATCCGGTTCTGTGTTGAACTGCCGGAATGTATCTACCCAGCCGTGCTCAACGATCTTATCCAGCCAGGCCCGCTCGATCGGTAAAAAGCCGGAAGTCTTCTCATTCTGCTTGGGATTCGCCAGATCTATCTCTTTGTGCGCTGTATTAAAATCTCCGCAAATGATCACGTTTTTTCCCTCTGCCCGTAAAGCCTGCATTAAAGTGAACATTCGATCATAGTAATCCAGTTTATACTTGAGTCTCTCATCACTCATCTGACCGTTGGGAAAATAGCAATTCAAGAGAACGAAATCATTATATTCGGCAAGGATCAGCCTGCCTTCCGTATCGAAATCCGCATCACCAATGGAATACTCAACATTCTTGGGCTCAGTTTTTGTAAAAATCGCCACGCCGGAATAGCCTTTTCTTTCGGCAAAATTCCAATATTTGTGATATCCTTCTAAATCGTTGATCTCAACCGGAATCTGCTCCTGCTGCAGTTTGGTTTCCTGAATTGCCAGAATATCCGGTTTCTCAGTCTGAATATATTCTAGGAAATCCTTCTTCAAAACTGCCCGTAATCCGTTTACGTTCCAACTTATTATTTTCATCTAAATTTATTTTACTCCCACTCTTTCACATTCATCATAAATCGGGCAGCTATCGCATTTCGGATTGCGCGGTGTGCAATGATTCTGCCCGAAAGCTACCAGATAGGAGTTATAATTGATCCAATACTTCTCCGGTAACTTCGCCCTCAACGCCATCTCTGTTTCCAGAGGTACCTTCGTCTTCACATATCCCAGACGATTTGAAATTCGGTGCCCATGCGTGTCAACACAAATTGCTGGTTTTTTGAAAGCGACCGCCCGAACCAGATTGGCGGTTTTTCTTCCTACGCCCGGTAGTTTCAGCAGATCATCGATCTCTTCGGGAATGGAATTATGGAATTCTCGTTCAAGCAATTCCGGCAGTTGTTTCAGGTGTCTGGCTTTATTGCGGAAAAATCCTACCGGATAGATCAGATCTTCGATTTCTGCCAACGTAAACCTGTTGAAATCCTGCGCTTTATCTATGACTTGAAAGAGAAAAGAGACGACTCTGGCTGTGGTTTCATCTTTGGTGCGAGCACTTAAAATTGTGGCTACCAGAATTTTAAATGGGTCTTTGGTTTGCGCTTCCACCAGATCAACGACGGGAGCCTGATACTTATCGAACTGCTGCGCTAGAACTTGATAAATTTTATCTATATTCGGCATAATTACCTTTTTTTAAAATGGTCGGGATGATCCCGAAGCCGTTCTTGCATCCCGATTTTTTCGGGAGGACGACCTTTCGCTCGAAAGATCGGAACTTATCTAACACCTATACTTTTCCAATTCTACCAAATGAAAAATGGTCGGGATGAGAGGATTTGAACCTCCGACCTTTCGCCCCCCAGACGAACGCGCTAACCGAGCTGCGCTACATCCCGACTGAGAACACAAATATTTTCTCCGCTTTCTGTGACAAGTTATTTTTCATACACGAAAATTGACATAATCGATCAATTCATAATTTTGGGCTTTGAGGAAATTATGAGCATAATCAGTTTATCGAATATATCGCATGATTTTGGAGAATCCGAGATTTTCCGGAATATCAGCTTTTCGCTGGAAGACAACAGCCGTATCGGTTTGGTTGGGAGGAATGGCTCCGGAAAAACGACTTTGTTCAAGATCATCATGAAACGACTGCTTCCCAAAGAGGGACAGGTGCACATTGCCAAGAACAGGAAAATCGTCTATCTGACCCAGGAACCGGAACTGGATGAAACACAAACGCTGCAGGAATGCGTGCTGGAATCACGATTGGAATGGATCGAACTGAAGGACAAACTGGAGCAGATGGAAAAGGATTTGGCAGAAGATCATTCGGAAGATAATCTGAAAAAATATGCTGCTCTCGTGCAGGAATTTGAACTGGCAGGAGGTTACGATTTTCAAACGCAGATGAAGCTCGTGCTCACCCACCTCAAATTTCCGGAATCTATCTGGAAGCAGAATATCGCCCGTTTCAGCGGTGGCGAGAAAACCCGTATCCAACTGGCAAAATTCCTGCTTCAGCCCTTCGATGCTATTCTGCTGGATGAACCGACCAACCATCTCGATCTGGAAATGATCTACTGGCTGGCAGATTATCTGAATCGCATCAATAAACCTTACATCATCATCTCTCATGACCGTTTTTTCCTTGATGCTACAATTACCAAAATCATCGAGATCAAAGAACAAAAACTACACCATTATGGCGGGAATTTCACCTTCTATCAGGAAGAATCCCAGCGCCGGGCAATCCTGCAGGAAAAGGAATATAAAAACCAGCAGAAGAAACTGAAAAAGATGGATGAGCAGATCAAACAATACCGCATCTGGGGCAGAGCGCGGGACAGCGAAGTGATGTTCAAACGCGCCAAGGAACTGGAAAAACGGCGCGCCAAGATCGATGAGATCGAAAAACCGACCAAAGCCAAAACCGTAAATTTGAACATCCAGACCGAAAGCCGCAGCGGAAATGATGTCTATCTTCTGGAAAATCTTTCCTTTGGATTTCCGGGAACAGTTCTGGCGAAAAACGTCAATCTGCGGATCGGTTATCAGGATCGAATCGCTGTTCTGGGCAGGAACGGCTGCGGCAAGACCACGCTTCTGCGCCTGCTGAACGAAGAGCTGAAACCGCTTTCGGGAATTGCCAAAAAGGGCGCTGGACTCAATATCGGCTACTACGATCAGATGCATCTGGTGCTGGATGATGCACTCACAGTGCAGGAAACCATCTGGCAGCTCGTTCCGTTGGAAACACGCGGTTACGTACTTTCCTACCTGGCTCGTTACGGTTTTCGGGGCGACGATGTGGATAAAAAAGTCAGCATTCTGAGCGGCGGCGAAAAATCACGCCTCTATCTGGCAAAATTAATCCATCAGAAACCCAATCTGCTGATTCTGGACGAGCCGACCAACCATCTCGACATAGACATGATCAACAGTCTGGAAGAAGCACTGCTCGATTATGAAGGAACCATTATATTCGTATCTCATGATACCTATTTCATCGAGAAAATCGCGCTGAAAAAATGGTTCTTTTTCGGTGATAGAATCGCTGAAACTGAGCTGTCATTGAGCGAACTTTTTGCTGAAAAGGAAGAAGGAGAAAAAACTTCTAAAAGCATCAAAAAGAAGACAAAATCCAATCAGATCAATCCTATAGTTTTGGAAAAACTTTACCGTAAAATCGAAAATCAAAACATACAAATCCGAAATCTGAATTCCAATATTGCCGCTTTGGAAGCTGAGTTTCATAATTCCGAGCTTTACAAAAATGACCGGAAAGTGAAAGATCTGACCAATGAAATTAAAGATAAGAAAATCCTGTTAAATGAATTTCAAAGAAAACTGGAGGAACTGGAACATGAATATCTGGAGATGGCAGAGTAAGAAAAGTCATTGGTCATTAGTCATTGGTCATTTGTAATTTTTTTATAGGAGGGGAAACGATGAAGGATATTATGGAAATAAATGTTTACACTGAAGCATTGGATTTTTCAAACCAGATTTGGACTTTTTGCAGACAATTCGATTATTTTGAACAACAAACTGTCGGCATCCAACTTGTAAAATCAGCTGATTCCATTTCTGCTAATATTGCTGAAGGTTTCGGCAGGTATCATTTCAAAGATAATCTGAATTTCTGCTATTATGCTCGTGGCCCGGTAGAAGAAACAAAGGATTGGCTGCGAAAAGCTTTCCAGCGAAATCTAATTGCAACTGATGATTCCATCAAAACTAATCAAGAAATTGATGTCATTGCCCGAAAACTGAATGGTTTCATTAATTCAATCAAAGCTCGTGCATCGATAAAAGAGTAATTCACCAATGACCAATGACCAATAACCAATAACAAGGAACTAATATGAACATCGGATTCACTACTTCCTTTCCGGTAGAAATTGTCTTTGCTGCCGGACATAAACCTATCGATCTGAACAATATCTTCGTCACGGGAAATGCTAAAAAATTTGTGGAAGATGCCGAATTTGCCGGTTATCCGCGCAATATCTGCAGTTGGATCAAAGGCATGTACAGCGTAGTTCTGCAGTCCGATATCGATGCCGTTATCGGCGTGGTAGAAGGTGATTGCTCAAATACACATTCGCTGATGGCAACTTTGCAGGATAAAAATGTGGAAGTCATTCCTTTTTCCTTTCCGCACGACAGAGACCGCCATAAACTGGAAAAGGAAATTGCCAGACTGGAATCTCATTTTGGCGTGACCCGCCAGCAGGTTCTAAAAATGAAAAAACGTCTCGATATAATCCGCAGAAAACTGATCCGATTGGATGAACTTTCCTGGCAGGAAAACAAGATCAGCGGCTTGGAAAATCATCTCTGGCTGGTAAATTCATCGGATTTCAACAGCGATCCCGACGATTTTGAAAAGAGACTGGATGCATTCCTGCTGCAAGCAGAGAAACAAAATCCTTTGCCAACTGATTTCCATCTGGGATTTCTTGGTGTGCCGCCTATCATCGATGATCTTTACGATTTCCTTTCGGAACAAAAAGTCAATATCGTTTTCAATGAAATTCAACGCCAGTTTGCCATGCCATATTTGAAGCCGGACATTATCGATCAATATCTGCAATACACCTATCCGTATTCCATTTTTCACCGGCTGGAAGACATCAAGCAGGAAATCAAAAAACGCAAACTGGATGCAGTGATCAGCTATTCGCAGTCCTTCTGTCACCGCCAGATCGACAACATCCTGATCAAAAAATATGTGGACATTCCGGTGCTGTCTCTGGAAGGTGATCAGCCGGGAAACCTGGATGCCAGAAGCAAACTGCGCATCGAGAGTTTTCTGGATATGCTGAGGTTTTAACGTAACTCAAAGCTCTGCCTTTGAGAATGAGGAGAAGTGTATAATATCAAAATTATCGAACCACGTAACAGCAAAGATTTCGATGCATATTACGATCTGCGCTGGAAAATATTGCGTCAAACATGGAACCAGCCGCGCGGCAGCGAAAAAGATGACAAAGAACGCGGTGCAATCCATTTAATGGCAATATTGAGTAATAAAATTGTCGCTGTTGGACGCGGGCATTTCATTACTCCTAACCAGGCACAGATCCGCTATATGGCAGTGGAAGAAAGCGTTCGCAAACATGGTATCGGAACAGAAATATTGAAAGAGCTGGAAAAAAGATTGATCGCACAGGGAGCTAAAGAAATCATATTGAAAGCTCGGGAAAAAGCTGTTAATTTCTATGAAAAATACGGGTATAAAACTTATAAAGATGGTGATATAATGTTTGGTGAAATTGTGCATTTCTGGATGATAAAATTTATTAAAAGAACCTGATCAATGAAAGTAAACAACAATAACTATCGCACCGTCTGGCTGGAAGGCAGTTCTGTTTTCCTGATAGAGCAGAATCTACTGCCTTTCAAATTTGAAATCTTTGAATCGAAATGTTACCGACAAACCTGCCGGGCTATCAGGGATATGTTGGTGCGTGGAGCTGGAGCCATAGGAACTGCTGCCGGATTTGCTTTGGCACAGGCTTTTCTGCAAGCGCCGGAAGAAGAATTTTGGGAATACGTGGAAACCGCTAAAAAAGAGATCGAAGCAACCCGGCCAACCGCCCAGAATCTTTTTCATGCCGTGAAGCAAGTTTTCGATGCTGCCAGAAAATCTTCACACCCCACTCCAGTTGCCACCAAAGCACCCCTCTCGAGAGGAGAATTGGAACATCTACAAAAAATAGCTGTAAAGGAGGCGCAGGCTGTCGCCGACAAAGATGCTGAAGATTCCCGCAAAATTGGTGAATTAGGTAATAAATTGATCAAAGACGGTTTTCGCATTCTCACGCACTGCAATGCCGGATGGCTGGCTTTCACGGATTTCGGCACGGCACTCTCCCCCATTTATCTGGCGCATCAGGCAGGAAAGAACGTTTTTGTTTATGCAGACGAAACCCGTCCGCGCAGTCAGGGAGCCCGCCTGACCGCCTGGGAATTGCAAAATGCCGGAATTCCTCATCTGATCATTCCCGACAATGCAGCAGCGCATCTGATGCAACGGGACAAGATCGATCTGGTGATCGTGGGAGCAGACAGGATTGCTGTAAATGGAGATGTGGCAAATAAAATCGGCACTCTGGAAAAAGCGATCTGTGCTCATGAATTAGGCATTCCCTTTTATGTGGCAGCTCCATCTTCAACTTTTGATAAAGACTGTCCCACCGGAAAAGATATTCCCATCGAGGAGCGTTCACAGCAAGAAGTTCTTTATCAAACCGGACCGGATGAAAATGGAAAAATGCGCAAAATTCTGATCTGCAATCCCAGCTCGGAAGCCTATAATCCTGCTTTCGATGTAACTCCGGCAAAATATATCACGGGAATTATTACCGAGATGGGAATAATGAAATCCCCTCTCGAGAGGGGTGGCACGAAGAATTCGTGACGGGGTGTGTAATATGCAAAATCATTTAAAATACAATCCAAAATTAAAAGAACGAGCAAAAGAACTCCGTAAAAACAGCACTTTATCTGAAGTTCTTCTATGGCGTGAAATCAATAGAAAAAAACTTGGAGTTGATTTTCATCGTCAAAAACCAATTGGAAACTATATCGTAGATTTTTACTGCCCCAAACTAAAACTTGTTATTGAGATTGATGGAATGTCACATTCTGGCAAAATGGCATACGATCAGAAAAGAGATAATTACTTGAAACAAATTGGATTATCTGTAATTCATTTTTCTGATGATGATATTAAACAGAATTTGAATTCCGTGCTGGAATATTTGAAAGAATGCATAAAGAAGCAAAAAAATATAACACACCCCCCTCCGGCAACTACCGGAGCACCCCTCTCAAGAAGGGACTTGACACACCNNACTTGACACACCCCCCGGCTAAAGCCGTACCCCTCTCAAGAGGGGATTCACACACTCCACTCCTGCAACTGCTGGAGTACCCCTCTCAAGAGGGGAAATTTCGGCAGGAAGAGAGGATTTATCAAGGCGTCAAATTCCAGACAATCTTCCTGCAGAAGGCTGCACCGATTCATGATAAAATTGCTGAACTGGAAAAATGGTGTCACATCTTTCACCAAAAAAATCTGGCTCCACCCTATCCGGGCGGATCGTTCGGCAATCTTAGTTTCCGCACCGAAAATGACACCTTCATCATTACCGGCTCTCGCATCGGTCTCAAATGCGATCTGACAAACGACTGCTTTGTCGAAATTATCGAATGCGATTTTGAGAACAAAAAAATAAAAGTGATCGGTACGCGTGAACCTTCTTCCGAAACTATGCTACATGCCGCCCTTTACCAGAAACATCAGAAAGTTATGGCAGTTTTTCACGGACACAGCCCGGAGTTGCTGCAAAATTCATTCAAACTGAAAATTCCTGAAACGAAAGAAGAAAAACCATACGGCACAATGGAATTGGTGGAATCGGTTTTGGAAATGATTGACGAAAATAAGCTCATCATGATGAAGAATCATGGTTTTATAGCTGTAGGCAAATCGATGAGAGAAGCGGGAAATTTAGTACTGGAATATCTTTCCAGAAGTAGGATTTGTGAAAACTCTGAAAAGCTTTCTTCCACAAATTCTTGCATTTAAGACTTTCAGAGTTGAAGATTGACCGCTGACCTTGAAAGTGCTAAGCAAGAAGATAGAGACTAGGTAGTCTGCCAGAGGCAGGTAAGCCTTTTCAAGGTAGATGATTTCAGTGAAGAAAGATTTTTGGAGATATGGATATAATAAAGGATTTTTATGCAAAGAATTGATTTACTAATCAAAAACGGTTTGCTGCTGACTTATGATCAGGAACCGTTTATCGGTAGTATCGCTATCGATAAAACCAAGATCATTGAGCTTGGAAAAAATGAAGATTTAGAAACAAAATACGATTCTGCCAAAACACTGGATGCAACCGATAAAATCGTTATGCCGGGATTTGTTAATACTCACACTCACGCCGGGATGAGCTATTTCAAAGGGTTCGCAGATGATTTGCCCTTGATGGAATGGCTTACAGAATATATCTGGCCGATGGAAAGCCGTTTTTTAGAGAAAGAGTTCGTGCAGGATGCAGCTCTGCATAGCTGCTGCGAAATGCTGCGCAACGGCATCACCACTTTTAACGATATGTATTTCTTTGAAAATGAAGTAGCCAAGTCAGCACAAAAAACTGGAATTCGGGCAATTCTGGGTGAAGTTGTGCTTGATTTTTCCGTGGCAAATTGCCAAAACCCTTTTGAAATTCTTTCCTATACAAATGAAATGCATACAAAATATAAAAATTGTGAATTGATTGATATTTCGGTAGCACCGCATGCTATCTATACATGCAGCAAAGAAACTCTGATCCGTTCCGCTGAACTGGCAGAAAAACTGGGAACGAATCTGCATATTCATCTATCCGAAACCAGGCAGGAAGTACAAGAATGCTTGAAAAAACATGGAATGCGTCCGGCAGAATATCTGCATTCAATCGGATTTTTCACTTCTCCTGTGGTAGCGGCTCATGCCATCTGGTTAGATCAGAATGAGCAAAATATCCTTGCTGAAAATCAGTCTTCTATCGCCATCAATACCAGCAGCAATCTCAAACTCGCTTCCGGATTCGATTCATTTGCATCTTATCTGGAGAGAGGGATCAATCTAAGCATCGGCACAGATAGTGTTTCCAGCAATAACAACCTGAGCATTCTAGAAGAAATGAGTCTCACTTCTAAATTGCAGAAAGCCTGGAATAACGATCCGACCATTCTGCCTGCCAGACAGATGGTTGAAATCGCAACTTTGGGTGGTGCCAGAGCTGTTCGCAAAGAGCAGGAAATCGGTTCTATCGTAGTTGGGAAAAAAGCCGATCTGATTCTGGTGGATACACACAACCTCGAGAGTCAACCATTGTACAATCCCTTTTCCCAGATAGTTTATTCACTTGCTTCGGAACATATCAAAGACGTTTTGATCAATGGCAGACTGGTAATGAAAGATCGCAAATTGCTGACAGTCGAAGAAGATGAATTGATTGAAAAAGCCAAATTTTATAAACAAAAAATATTGAATTTTCAAGAAAAATAATAACTATCCAACCGCAGTATTCAAAAATCTGCTTGCTTAAATTAACCGAATAAATATTTTTAGCAGAAATATAATAGTTTAGGATTTTAAATGAAGTATGTAATTAGTGTTATATTATTAATAATGACCGCCAATCCGCTACTGTCTCAAACTGTTGCACACGTGGGAGAATTCCAGATTTCTCAGCAGGAATTGGCAGACGAGATGAATAACTTCGCCGATCTGGAAGGACTTACTTATAAACAAGTTCGCCAAATGGCTTTGGATAACCTGATCGAAAAATATTTATTGATGAACTATGCCCGGGAAAATAACATTCAAGTTGATGAAGTAGAGCTGGAAGCTTTTTTCATGCGGGAATTGGGTGAACTTCCCCGCTTTCAAACCAATGGGCAATTCAGCGTAGCCAAATATCGCGTCTTCATCGAAACACCCAACGGGCAGATTATAAAAAAAGAAATGGAAAAAGAAATCCTCATCAACAAAACCAAAACACTTATCGAGAATTCTTTCGACATTGAAGACGAACAACTTTTTCATCAATTTTTGTTGGAAAAAATCGTGATAGATTTGGGTTATGCCATCATCGATGTTCAGGATGCCAATGTGACGGATAATATTACGCTGCGGGAGGCACAACAATATTATTTGAGAAATCGAGATAAATATGCGGTTGTGGAAAAAGTGAAACTGGCATTTTTCCTCATATTTAAAGATGATTTTCTCGAAGAGGTTCAAGATACAGTAGATTTGAGACTGAATAATATAGCAGAAATGGATACAACTCTCACCTTTCATGATTTATCAAGACTGCAGTCGGTTCTATCTTTGGAAGAAGCAGCATTTCTGGCACACCAGCAAGCTGTGGAATTAACTCAAAGATTTCAAAACAGGCAGAATATCAGCAAACCGATTCTGGAAAGCAGCTACCTGAGGATTGATGAAAAGTCCGGCAATATTCCAAACAGCGTAATCAAACAGGCTTTTCAGATGAAAAAAGGAGATCATTCCCAACCAATCGACATCGGAAAAGCCTTCATTACCTTCAGAGTTGTGGATAAAAAAGAATTCAGAAACAAAAATGAAACTGAAGTAGCCAATCTGGTTTGGCGAGATTATCTGGTAGAAAAAAAGCGTTCCTTCCGGGATTATCGAGACTATTTTGATAATAACATCGATCGCTTTACTGTGGATGTTGCTGTCGTAAATATCGTAAACATCTCCCAACCGCCCCGTTTTTCGTCCATCAGCAAACAGGAATTTGTAGAAAAGATGCGCAGCTCTATTCAGGCAAATATCGATGATCCGCTGGCTGTTCAAAAAATCCTGAAAGAAAATGGTTTGAAATTCCAAAATAGAATTCTCTATCTGGAAACCTTTGAAAATGAAAATGTGGTGGAAAATGCCATTGCCAGAATGGTCGGCAAAAACAGTTTATACGGTTTTCTGCCAACCACCGATGGACTGGTTTTCTTTCAGGTTTTGTCATATTTTCCTTCATTTATTCCACGTTATGAAGACATCAGAGATCAGATGCCTAATTTCATTGTCATATCTCAAACTGATACAACAGAATTCAGGCAGTATTATGAAGAACATAAAAAAGATTTTTTGAGCCCCGACAGTCTCAAGTTGGGTGGAATCCATTTTAGTATTGCTGAAATTGCCGATACTCTCAACATCGAAATTACTGAACAGGAAATTCGGGAAATCTACGAAAAAGATATCGATACTTACTATCGCAAAAGATCGGTTCAGTTCGATTATATTTACGTCCAAAATGAAGAAAAAGCAACTTTGGTTCACCGCCAGCTCATCAAAGGTATTCCGTTTAGTTTGCTCAAATTCAGTTTTCATGAAGAACACAGTTTAAGTCATCAAATTCCAGTTCAGTATGACGATCTGCCTCGCGTAATTCGGGAATCGTTATCACGCATGTTGGAAGGCAGTATCTATCAACCCGTATCATATGATGAAGGCTGGTTCATCTTGAATAAGATCAAAGAGCATCCTGCCGGAATTATCCAGTTTGCTGATATCAAGCCGCAGATCGAAAAGAATCTGAAAATGCTCTATGCTCAGGAAGAAGCTTACCTTGCCGCTAAAACGATATTTGACTCCACCAGCTATTTTTCACATCTTTTCAAATATTTCGAAGATAAAGACATCTTTGAAACTGCCTATCAAAATGCTGATGACGAGTTTGAAATTCTAGGTTCATTGAAAGAGCATAAATCTGATCTGATGCGTATCTGGCGGAATGAAAAATATAGCAGCATTATTCGAACACAAGAAGGTTTTGCTGTTGTTTTTGTGTTAAAGAAACATTTATCTTCCCAGCAATCCTTTGAGGAATCACTGCCGGCAATCGAAGCAGCAATTGCTGCGAAAGGTCAGTTTGAAAATGCTCGAAGATTCGTTAATACTCTCAGAAATTCCATCGTGGCAGGAGAAAATCCTGAAGATTTGATGCTATTTTTCGGCGGTTGGAAAAGAGCTCGCAATCTGAATCTTTCCAGCAAAATTCCCGGGATCGATTTCAGTAAAGATATCATGTCGGACATCCTCAGCCGCAGCGAAACATACTGCAGTCCTGTTATTACCTTAAATCCAAGTCAACTTTTCTTTTATTTGATCGAGAGATACAATAAGCCCGATACTACCGTATTTTACGAAAACAAAAATAAATTTAGGCAGAATTATGTTAAGCAGAGATACCGTGACTGGCTTGCTCAATATCGAGCCAGAGTAAATATCGACATATTTCATTGATTGTCAGCTATTCTGCAGGAGGAATATAAACATGAAAGACAGCAACTATCAAAATCTTTTAGATAATCTATATGAAGGCGTCTATTATGTGGATTTGAACCGCAAGATAAGATACTGGAGCAAAGGAGCCGAACACATTACAGGATTTTCCAGCGAAGATGTGCTGGGCAGATATTGTGATGATGGATTTTTGAGTCACACTTCTCTGGATGGTGATCCGCTCTGCGAAACCGGTTGTTTGCTGCAGCAAAGTTTATCAACAGGTTCTTACTATAAGACCGAGGTTTTCCTGAAGCACAAAAAAGGTCATCGCATCCATGTTTCTGTGCGCATTTCTCCTATGTATGATACAAAAAATAATATCATCGGCGCTATTCAGGTATTCACCAACAATGAGCTGTATCTCAGTATAAAGAATGATGAGGAAAACGAATCTTATGCGCTCTATTTTGACAAACTGACGAAATTACCGACAAAATATAATATGAAATTGAAAATCAAGAACAAGATTCAGGAATTTCGACGTTATGGTTGGAAGTTCGGACTTTTTCTGGTGGAAATCGAAGATTTTGTTGAATATAAACGAAAACTCAATCAGGCTCAAATGAATGATTTCATCAGTTCTTTAGCAAAAATTTTAAAAGCGGATCTACGTCCTTTCGATGTAATTGCTCGCTGGCAATCCAATCAGTTTATGATAATGATGGTAAATGTGCAGAAAGAGCATCTGAAAATGCTGGGAAAACGCTTATGCAGTGCAGTTAAGAAAAAGGGCCTGCCGGCAGTAAGAAGAAATGAAGATGTAAGTATTGCCATTGGCGCTGCCTTGGTGTCGGAAGGTATAACTCTCGAAGAGATTCTCGATAAGGTGAATAAATTCAAAAATATAAGCTTGGAAACCGGTGGCGACAAAGTAACAACAACCTTCTAACGGTAATTATGATTAAAAATGTAAAATCTGTAATCTTCGATATGGACGGTGTTTTGCTGGATAGTGAACCGCTCTATAAAAAAGTTCAATCCCATTATTTTGCTGAATTAGGTTTTTCCGTATCCGATAATGAATATGATGAATTTATCGGATTGGGATTGGAGAAAATGTGGCAACTAATAAAAAGCCGCAGAAAAATTGATCTTCCTCTCGACAAATTAATAAAAGTTAATAATCAAAAGATCAAAGCTTATTTTCAGGAAATCGAAGCATTGCCGCCGCAACCACATTTGATCGAGTTTTTGCATTATTGCCAAGAGCGTAGCTTGAAAACAGCTGTTGCCTCTTCTACCGCCAAAGACATAATTTTGATCATATTGAAAAAATTGAAGATCTTGACTTATTTTAATGAAATCATCAGCGGTGAAGAAGTACAGGAAAGCAAACCCGCTCCGGATATTTTTCTGGAAGCAGCAGCCAGAATGTTTACACAACCAGATCACTGCCTGGTTATCGAGGATTCGGAAAATGGAGTTAAGGCAGCCAAGGTTGCCGGCATGTTCTGTGTAGGATTCGATAATCCTAATTCCGGCAAAATGAATCTGGAAAAAGCTGATTTGATAGCAAATAATTTTGAACAGATAAGAGAGATTCTTTCTATATGAAAATTTTACACATTTTAGCTCAGAAACCCGTTTTAACAGGAAGTGGTATCTATCTCAGCTCTATCATTGAAGAAGCTGCCAAGAAAGGATATCAGCAGTCTGTGATTATCGGAATTGCCAAAAAAGAGAAATATAATTTTCCAAAAAACGTAAAAATCTTTCCTGTAAGATTTCAAACCAGAGAATTGCCTTTTCCGGTGGTTGGAATGAGCCCGATCATGCCCTATCCCAGTACATGTTACTGTGATATGGACGAACTCATGATTTCGCAATGGAAAAATGCTTTTGCAAAGCAGCTTCGAGAAGCTATCAAAAACATGCAACCGGATATCATACTCTCTCAACATTTGTGGCTGCTAAGTGCCCTGGCAAAAGAAATGTTTCCCGAGATTCCACTCATTGCGATTACCCACGGCACAGGTTTGCGCCAGTTACAATCAGCTCAGAAAATAGCCCACTATGTAAAACAACATTGTAATAAGATCGATCTCGTACTAAGTTTGACCCCTCAGCAGAAGGAATTGATCCATTCCAAATACAGTTATCCTGAAGAAAAAATCATTGTTAACGGCTCCGGTTATAATTCGAATATTTTTTACCTGAAAAGAAGGAGTCATCTTGATACAGTTAAACTTGTTTATGCAGGTAAATTGTGTCAAACCAAGGGCGTTTTCTCACTGATGCATGCTATTCATAATATCATGATCGAAAATGTTTACATCAATTTTGTGGGATCTGCATCCAACTCCGAAACAATGGCTCTTTTAGAAAAAAGCGCAGACACATTTCATTCTATCATGTTTTCTGGTGTACTTAGCCAGAATAAATTGGCTCAAATTTTTCGGAATAGCGATATTTTTGTACTTCCTTCTTTCTTTGAAGGTTTGCCTTTAGTTCTCATCGAAGCTATCGCCAGCGGCATGAATGTAGTCGTTACAGATCTACCTGGCATCAGAGAATTTCTGGGTGAAGAATACTGCCAGAGTCCTTACGTAAGTTTTGTGCCGCTGCCCCGCTACAAGAATCTGGATACACCTCTGGAAAAAGATCTGCCAAAGTTTGAAGCTTTCCTGAAAACTGCTATCGAAAAGCAAATTTACAACATTGCAGAACGCAATCTAATTCCTGCAGATTTGATTGAAAGAACAGTGGGCAGATGGACTTGGCCAGATTTATTTAAAAAAATTGAAATCCAGATGAAAAAGTTAGTATGAATAGATTAATTAAATTTGAGATGCTGATATGACACCTGATATCCAAAACCGCATAATCCTTCCAGTAGTTATGGAAAGTAATATTGACATAAATAAGAGCAGTAATTTACTGGTTTTTGAATTTTTTGTTATGAATGTGATTTTGTATCTTTATGAATATATTTGAAAAAAATAGGAGGCACAGATGAAACGTGTGGTCTTAATTATAGTGCTGATCTTGGCAATGAGTGTACATGCTCAGAGAGTTAAACAGAAAACTGAACCAAATAACAAAGAATTACAGAAGGTTGAAGAAAAACAGGAGATAAAAAAAGAAGAAGCCGAATCTAAACCAATTCAAACTAAAAGCAATGAAGCAATCAAGCTTGAAGAACAAAAAGCCAAAGTTGCAGAGCCGCATCCTGATATTCAAAAAAGCTCTCCACAGCCAAGCAAGCAAGATAAACTGCAAACAGCCAGACAAATTAGAAAGAAACCTGTAAAAATTGATGAATTAAAAAGAATAACTAAATGGAAAAATTCGGAAGCAGAAAGTCCTGCCAAACAACTTAAATTCAAGAAATATCATCATAAACCGCTCAAGAAGCTGCCCAATCAACAACAGATTTATTATGAATCACCCGTTTATTATCATTACACTATCCATCCTGTATTTCTCTATCGTGGTATCTGGATCAGATATTACTTCATTCATGACAATGGTTTTCTTTTTTACAATGGTTATCCTTATTATGTTTATAACAATCATCTTCACCGTTATAGCTTCACAGATTCCGGTTACTATGATCTAGTAGATCGTTTATCGGATGAAGTTTATGCTACTTTTTACGGCAGAAATCTGAAAGAAAGCTACGATCGAGCAGCTCAAGTGCGGGATATTTTGAATAATGAAGCGGGCTATTATCGCTATTTTTGTGCAGAAAGATTTGAATACGATCCAGATTATTACTACGGATGGGATTCGGCAGATTTTCCAGATTGGTATTGGGAGTAAATGAAGAAGCTTAAAAAAATGAGATCACAGCAAATTCGGTTAAAGCGAGAATGAAATCACCGGCCGCAGTGGTGAATTTACATTTTTCGTATTGAACTGACAACATTATGGAGTGAAAAAAGTGCAGCAATTTTTGTTGGTTTGCATAGCGGTTATAATAGTCGTAGTTGCTTTTGCCGGTGCTTTTGGCTTGATCCAGAATCATATCGTAGATAGCAATAGACAAGCTGTTATGCAAGATTTACGAAATATGGCTCACAGTGCATTAGAATATTACAATGCTCCATTATACATTGGCGGTGGGAATGGCAACTGGATTCCGGTGGTCGATGGAGAATATCAAACCCAAAGATGTGGTTTGTGGCTAAATCATGCCGGATTTAATAATCACACTTCTAATGATAGTTTCATCACAGAAAACGGCACATTCGAGATGTGGGTTAATTCCTACGAAGATAAGAATTTAAAATTCGAGGGAACCGGTTTGGAAATTGGTAACGATGGAATCTATCCGGTGAAAGTACTGATGACTGTAAATGGTCCTACAAGCGGCATTTCATTTAACATTTTAAATTAAAGATGAGGAGGAGATATGGCTAAAAAAGAAAACAAGAATCGAAAAAAGGAATTACCTTGGTACACAATTACTATGCTTCTTACTGTTTTGGGCGCAATTTCAATTTTTATGCTCTTTGGCGTTTATTTTTACAATGAACAAGGCATTGTATTTTGGAGTATAATCGTTTCCTGGATAACGATATTGCTGGGAGCCACACTGGAAATAAGCAGGCAAGAAAGATTACGTCTTGATACCATAAAAGAAAAAAATGAAGAAATTGCCAAACTTAAAAAGCAGCTTGAAGATTTGAAATCTGCTAAGGCTTAATGAACAAGATCAAAACTTTATCGCCCGCAGAAGCACAAGCTTTGATCGAAAGTAACAGCTCCAATTCCAATTTCATTATTCTGGATCTGCGTAGCGCTTCAGCTTATGACAAAGCCAGAATTGGTAATGCGATCAACCTCGATTACCACAAGGATGATTTTGATGATAAGTTGTCTAATCTGGCCAGAGATAAGATAATTCTAGTGTATTGCGACAGAAATGCCAAAGCAAATATTGCAGCAGAAATGCTGGAAGATATGGGTGCACGGCAAATCTACAAAATCACAGGTGGTATGCAGGCCTGGCAAAAGTTTAACTCATAATTGAGCAGGAAAAAATTTAATGCTTGCAAAAAAAATTAATAAAACTTTTTTGATTTTAATAAAATTAAAAAGGAATTTATGAAAGATTTAAGGTATCAATTGCTGATAATAATACTTATTTGTGCGAGTTATGTCTTTGCACAATTCGATCTTGATACGCTAAGTTTCGATTATCACAATTTACCTGAAAACCGGAAAGCAGAAATCCTGAAAGAAGTTGGTTTGGGTTATGTTAACTTAAACGATTATTCCAAAGCTCTTATCTACTTTGACAGTGCACTAAAGATTTATAGAATCTCGAATTCTGAATCTGGTATATCAGATATTTCCAATCATCTGGGAACTATCCACAATAAACTCGGAACCTATGAAAAGGCTTTGGAATATCATTTTGAATCATTGCGAATTGACGAAAAACTGGGAAACAAAATTGGTATAGCCCAGTCTCAAAATAATATTGGGATTGTATATCAGAACCTGAAAAGATTTGCCGAAGCCCTGGAATATTACACTAAAGCTTTGCAGATAAATTATGAAATGAATGATTTGGATGCAGCCAGTAAAACACTTAACAATCTTGGTAATATAATGCTTTCCAACGGCAGCTACAATCAAGCTCTTTCCTATTACCAAAAATCGCTCGATTTGAAAGATGATCTGGATAATGAATATGGCAAAGCAGTTACTCTGAATAATATCGGAATGGCGTATCAAGGCCTTAATGATTTTGAACGCGCTTTGCAGTATTTTGAAATGTCTCTGCTCTTGATGAAGAACTTGAATGATAATCAAGGCATTGCCTCATCCTATTATCACATTGGATTGCTTCACTATCAACGCAACAATTATCAATCGGCACTCTCCAATCTTGATGATGCCTTAGATTTCGCCATTTTAGGTAATGAATTACAAATTCAGCAAAATTGTTTTAACCTTTTAGCAAATATCCACGCCAGTCGTGGCGAATATCAATCTGCCTATCACAGCTACAAAATGTACGTTGAAATGCGAGATGCACTTCTAACAGAAATGAACAATCGTAATATCACAGAAATGCAGATACGCTATGAAACTGAAAAAAAAGAACGAGAAATTGAACTTTTGCAGCAATCTGCCAATTTGCAGGAGATCATTGTCAAACGGCAGCAAATCTATCTGATCGTATTTATTGCAGGTTTTATCGGATTTGCCATTCTGGCTTTTTACGGTTACACCCAATATCGTCTGAAAGCCCGTTCTTATGAAATAATTGAAGATCAGAACAAGCAGTTGAAAGAAGCTTATAATCAAGTAAAAAAACTTTCCAAAACAGATGCTCTCACCAAACTGCTGACCAAGCAGGATATTCTGGAAAAGATAAATTATGAAGTTGTACGTTTTAAAAGAAATAAAAAAACATTCGTTCTGGCATTTTGCGACATTGATAATTTACAAACCATAAATGACAGATTTACAACAGATTGCGGTGATCTTCTGTTGCGTTCTGTAGCAGAACTCGTTAGAAAAACTTTAAGAAGTCAGGATCATATAGCGCGCTGGAATGGCGGTAATTTTCTAATCATGCTTCCGGACACAGATTTAGCCGGAGCCAAGATCGCCTGTGAAAAGATACGTCGTGAGATCAAAAATTTCGAAATGATCTATGGTAGTTATACGGTAAAATCCACAGCTACTATCGGTACAAGTTCCTATGAAACGACCGAAAATGCGCAGGAATGTTTAACTCATGCAGATAAAGCATTACAACATGGCAAGATGCATCATAAAAACTGCGTTGTTGCCTTTGAAGACCTGAAGTAAGATCTTTTCCGATCAACTTTTTTAATTGACACAAAAACCCCCATTTTTGTTCTGTGCTTCTTGTTGTGGCGGGATAGCTCAGTTGGTAGAGCAGAGGCCTGAAAAGCCTTGTGTCCCCAGTTCAAGTCTGGGTCCTGCCACCATTTTTTTTTCTGGTTCATAAAGACCTTATCTTATATTAATTTAATCTTCTAAGATTTATCGATTTCCGTAAATCAAATAAAAAAATTGACATAATTTTAAAAGGATTATTCTTTCTTCTGGAGGATAAAATGAAAAACAAGAAAAAAACATTAACCACAGCAGCCGGAATTCCAGTATCAGATAATCAAACGTCTCTAACAGCAGGCAAAAAAGGACCTGTTCTCTTGCAAGATCATTACCTGCTGGAAAAGCTGGCACATTTCAATCGTGAACGAATTCCCGAACGTGTTGTTCATGCCAAAGCGGCAGGAGCTTATGGCACTTTCACCGTAACCGAAGACATTACAAAATACACGAAAGCCAGGATCTTCTCTGAAGTCGGTAAGAAGACCGAAGTTTTAGGACGTTTTTCAACAGTTGCCGGAGAAAAAGGCAGCGCCGATACAGTTCGCGATGTAAGAGGATTTGCTCTAAAATTCTATACTGAGGAAGGCAACTGGGATCTGGTAGGAAACAACACGCCAGTTTTCTTTATCAGAGATGCCATCAAGTTTCCCGATTTCATTCATACTCAGAAACGCGATCCGCAGACAAACTGCAAATCCGACATCATGCAATGGGATTTCTGGTCACAAGTACCGGAATCTCTGCATCAAGTCACGATTCTTTTTTCAGATCGAGGCATTCCTGCCGGAATTCCCTTTATGAATGGTTACGGTAGTCATACTTATAGTTTTATCAATGCTCAAAATGAAAGGTTCTGGGTGAAATTCCATTTCAAAACCCAGCAGGGAATAAAAAATATGAAACCGGCAGAAGCAGATAAACTGGCTGGTGAAAATCCTGATTATCACACAGAACAGCTATTCAAAACTATTGAAAAGGGAGATTTCCCTAAGTGGACAATGAAAGTTCAGATCATGCCGGAAGCGGATGCCGATGATTATGACTGGAACCCCTTCGATCTAACAAAAGTCTGGCCTCATGCCGATTATCCTTTGATCGAAGTGGGAGAATTGGAATTGAACCGAAATCCTCAAAATTATTTTGCTGAAGTAGAACAAGCAGCTTTTGCACCTTCCAATGTCGTTCCCGGCATTTCTTTTTCTCCCGATAAAATGCTGCAGGCACGCATATTTTCCTATGCCGATGCCCACCGCTATCGCCTTGGCGTGAATTACGAAAGACTTCCCGTCAATGCTCCGCGCGCCAGTAAAGTCCAAAATAAATATCAGCGGGACGGTCAGATGAGATTTGATGATAATGGCGGAGCTGGTCCAAATTATGAACCGAATAGTTTTGATGCTCCAGTAGAAGACCATGATTATGACGAGCCACCGCTGAAAATTTCGGGAGATGCAGAACGCTACGAACAGAAACGCGGCGTTGATGAGGATTATATTCAACCGGGAAATCTTTTCAGATTGATGTCAAAAAACCAGCAGCAGGAATTGATCGAGAACATAGTCAAATCATTGAAAAAAGTACCTAAGGAAATACAGAAAAAAATGATCGAGCATTTCCGTAAAGCAGATCAATCTTATGGAGATGGTGTTGCTCAAGCTTTAAAGAAATAATCACAATAATGAGGAGGATTATCAATGGCAGAAGAAATGAAGATCGGTTGTGCCAGACCGACTGGCGGTCCCGAAGCAGAAACCGAGAAAAATGAAAAACCAGAACAGATCATCGAAAAAAAGGAGGAAAACATGATCAAAGTAGGACAAAAAGCGCCTGATTTTACAGCTCCGGCGTTTCACAATGGAAAATTTATTAATGTGAAGTTATCGGAATTTCTGGGTAAATGGGTAGTACTCTGTTTCTATCCGGGTGATTTCACTTTCGTCTGAGCTACCGAAGTTTCGGCAGTTGCCGAAAAATATCCTGAATTCCAGAAATTGGGTGTTGAAGTTCTTTCCATGAGTGTGGACAGCGTCTTTGTACATAAAATGTGGAATGAAAATGAATTGAGCAAAATGGTGAAAGGCGGAGTGCCCTTCCCCATGCTGAGCGATGCCGGCGGCAAAGTCGGAAAGATCTATGGTATTTACGATGAAAACGGCGGCGTGGAAACCCGCGGTCGCTTCATCATAGACCCAGATGGAAATGTACAGGGCTTTGAAGTGCTCACTCCTCCTGTGGGCAGAAATGTAAATGAAACTCTTCGCCAGATCCAAGCCTTTCAGTTAGTGCGAGAAAGCAAAGGTTCACAAGCCACACCTTCCGGCTGGAAACCGGGTAAAGTGACCCTGAAACCCGGACCCGATCTGGTAGGGAAAGTATGGGAAGTGTGGACAACAGATAAAGCATTTGATTAGTTATCGAATAACTGAATAATATAATTTATGCATCAGCCCTGATTCGTCAGGGCTTTTTTATTGAAACCTCGTATTATCTTCTCGAGAAAAATGAAGATAATTTGGAAAGCTGAAGCTGCCTTCAAGGATTTTTTTAAGAATAATCAATGTTTGAAAAAAATCAGGGATTCATAATTTCCCAATTATTTAGGACTTTTGATCTTTTTTTCTCGATTTTTTTTTTTAATCTTTTCCTCATTTCTGCCAGTTCGTCTTCATCAAAATATTTGGCTATCAGGGGTGGAATTTCGCCTTTTTCCCAATATGTATTCCAAGCCAGTTTCATGATTTCCTCATCACTCAAGTTCAATTCACTAACAGGTTTTCCACCCAAGCTTCGAATCAATTTATCCCTTTCTTTTCCCATTGTTTTTTTCTTGCTTCCCATGAAAGATTTTTCTACTCAATACACTTCCACTTTTAACAGCCTGCTGTCCAGATTACCGCTGACCAGAGGGATTTTGCGGGAGGGTTTCAAACCAAGATGCTTGATCAAATTACGATTCCCGCAAAATATCCAGGCAGTGGAACCGGCACATTTTTGTTTCAGGAAATCACCGAATTCTCTGTATAAACTTTCTAATTGTTTTTCATCTCCCAATCGGATCCCGTACGGCGGGTTAGTCAAAATAATTCCATCTTTCAAACCGGGATGCTCTCGAAAATCACGCTTTTGAATTCGCACAAGATGACCGTCCGGCAAAGAATTCAAATTTGCTTTGGCAGCATTTGCAGCCTGCTGGTCAAAATCACAGCCGGCAATAAGATGCTCATCCTGCAGATGTCTTTCCACTTTTTTTGCAGCCTTTTGTACTTCCTGCCAAGATGAAAAATCAAAATCTGGTAGCTGCTCAAACCCAAATTTCCTGCGCTGAAAAGCGGATGGAATGCGACAATAATGAAGTAGTGCTTCTGCCAAAATCGTGCCGCTGCCGCACATCGGGTCCAGCAGCGAAACTTCTCCGTTCCAGCCCGATATCCGCAGCATGGCAGCCGCCAAAGTCTCCTGGATCGGAGCTTTCATACTTTGCAAGCGGTAACCTCTTTTATGCAGACTTCCACCGGAAGTATCTAGACTGATATGTGCTCTGTTCCGATCTATATGTAGATTTATCCAGATATCAGGTTGGTCGGTATTCACGCTGGGACGTTCACCACCTCTTTCTACAAAATAGTCGGCAATCGCATCTTTCAGTTTAAGTGCGGCATATTGGGAATGAGTAATTTTGCTGTTGCCAACTGTGGCAAAAATGGCAAAAGTATCATCATTAGAAAGCAATTTTTCCCAGTCGATTTTTCTGGCTGTTTCATAGAGATAATCGGTACTGTGACAACTAAATGTGAGCAGCGGAGCCAAGACTCTGCTGAGTAATCTTGCCCAGAGATTGATCCTGTAAATGTGTTCCAGATCGGTTTTAAACCACACACCGCGATAGACAGGCATTACTTCTTTTGCGCCAAATTCTTTCAGTTCCGCAGCCGCCAGCTCTTCCATTCTGCCGGCTGTCTGGGCAAAAAACCGTCCCGTCTTCTGATATTCAAACATTCAATTTCCTTCCGTTTTTCTTTCCATTAAGTCCGCCACACCATCATCCTGATTGGAAGCAATCGTTTGATAGATCTCTTTCAATTCCTGCGGTGCATTTGCCACCACGAAACTCTGCTGCGTATAGTCCAGCAGATCGATGTCATTAAAATCATTGCCGATACCAATTGTGTTTTTTCTATCAATTCCCAATTTCCGGCACAACCATTTTGCGGAATGACCTTTGGAAACACCTCTGGGAAATACTTCCAGCCAGATCGATCTATGATCTAAGGGAGATGTTGCCCTGATAACTTGCAAGCCATTAATTTCATTTTTCGCAAGCTCAAAACGATCCAGTTCTTCTTGCGGAAAGATGGCAATGAATTGGCTGGCAATCACTGGCCCGACCGTTAGCTTGCGGGCAAAACTTCGATAGATCTTCAGGCGACGATGAAAGTCTTTATTTTCCGGATTGTTCAGAACAAAATCGAAGCAATGATTATCCGGCAGAGGATGATGAACCATAAAATCTAATTTTTGAGACTGCATAATCTGCAAAACCCGAGAAGTTTCCTGCCTGGAAAGATGATTCTCACAGATCACTCGTTTTGTTCTCCAATCGATGATGCCACAGCCAGAAGAGATCATCAGATAATCTATGGGAAGATCTTCCGGCAGAACCTTACCTGCCGAATGAATATTTCTGCCGGTGGCAATCACCACGACGATTCCCTTCTTTTTGAGTTTGTGCAAAACTGTGATGCTTCTTTGAGAGAAAGTATCATCATCTCGCAGCAATGTTCTGTCCAAATCTGTGAATAGTATCTTTATTTTATAATATTTCATATAAACAGTTTTTTATCAATTGTATTTTGAGAAAAGCAAATCTATCCAATAGAAATTTTTTCTTCTGTATATCCGAAATTAGAATAACTCATATGTTTGGATAATGCAAAAATCAAGGTGAGCACACCCACACGTCCCAGATACATCAGCAAAATTATGATGACCTGTCCCAAATTGGAAAGTGAAGACGTAATCCCCATTGAAAGTCCTACTGTGCCAAAAGCGGAAAAAGCCTCAAAAACTATCTGCTCGAAACTGAAAGGCTCCAGCAGCAGCAGTAGAAAAATGAAAAATGAAAGCATTCCTACCGCCAGTGCAATAAGTGCCAATACTCGCTTGATTACATCAATCGTTACTTTCCGTTTAAAAACATTTACATCGCGATGTCCCCTGAATAGGGAAAGCACAGCAACAATGATGATGACAAATGTTGTGGTTTTGATGCCTCCTCCAGTTGAGCCGGGAGATGCTCCGATAAACATCAGTATGTTCGAAATAAAGACAGAACCTTTGCTGAGATTGGCATTATTGATAGTATTAAAACCGGCTGTCCTGGTCGTAACAGATTGAAAATAGGAAGCATAAATTCTTTCAAGGAAATTCATTCCCTGCATTTCATTATTATATTCGGAAATAAAATAGGCTGCCATGCCCAGTATGATCAGAAACACAGTGCTGGTCAGGACAATTTTGGTGTGCAGCGAAAAGCGCGACCAGCGAAAATGACGACCAAATGTTTTTTTGATATCAACCATCACAGGAAAACCAATTCCACCCAAAATGATCAAACTGGTGATGACAAAATTTATGTTGAAGTTTGCTTTGTAAGCCATAAAACTATCAGCATACAAACTAAACCCGGCATTGCAGAAAGCAGAAATCGAATGAAAAATGGAATGATAGATGGCTTTTCCTGTGCTATACATTCCACCGAAAAATGTTAGGTACAACAAGCCGGCACCGATCAATTCGAAGATGAAAGTAACAATAACGATATTGCGTATCAGACTGATCATATCCAGTTTATTAGATTCCCCTACCACGTTCTGGATCATACTTTCACTTTTCAAAGTAAGTCTTTGTCCCAGCAAAATGGCAAACGCACTTGATATGGTCATAATTCCCAAACCGCCGATTTGGATCAGAAAAAGAATAATGAATTGTCCGAAAGTTGTGAAATGCGTTCCTGTGTCGTAAACGATCAAGCCGGTAACACAAGTTGCAGATGTGGATGTGAACAGCGCACCCAAAAGTGTCGTTTCCCTGCCATCAGCAGTTGCTGCCGGCAACATTAACATCAGTGTTCCCACAAAAATAGCCAGAACGAAACTATAAAGCACCAGAATGGCTGGATTATCAGAAAGTTTATCCAGGAATTTACCGCCGGATGACGGTACAGTTTCCTTCTTGATGAATAAATATGTCTGCCTTCCCAGCAGATAGAACTGGAAAATTCTGTCGGAATTCGCTACCAGCAGTACGAGAAATATAAAAATAACATCAGGAATGAGTTCAACAAAATAAAAGCTTCTGGTTGAAATGAGAAAATTTGTAATCCAATATAAAATGATAAAACCAATCGTGATTTGAGCATACTGATGTTGAACAGCACCTTCAATATCGATCAATTGAACAAGAAGAAAAATATTGAACACAGCAATAATGTTCAAAACGAAATTGACGATCTGATTCGATCTCATAAAAAAACTATTTGGAGACTGATCCGATTTTTTTTTCATTAAATATCTTTTACTTTATCTTTTGCCCGCAACAGCAGGAACGAACATCGTTTTTAATCATAAATATAAATACTGACCTCAATTTATTTTTCATGAATCTATCCGTGAATTCATTTTATTGGTGTCAATATATATTTACAAACTCACCTTTCCCGATTCGAGTTATCTGCGATTTTCTACTTTCGCAAAATCTCAACTTTGTTTGCTGGAATTCGTTGCACAATTCTGGAAAATGCTAATCGCTTGACATATAAACTCTCCTTAAATTTACTTTTTTCAGATCATGATTGATCGAAGTATTTGAAAAGGATTTAATATGTACAAAATTCGCAATCTCATCGTGCCCGTAACCAGCCAGGCTGATCTCTATCAGCTGCTGTCACACAAATTACACCTTCCCGTTTCTGCCATCGAAGAAGTGGAAATTCTGCGTATTTCTCTGGATGCACGTCAGAAAAATCATCTTAAATTCAATCTTACTTTGAAAGCTGATATTTCTATAAATATTAAGCTGAACAATGATGTGCAAATCTATCAAGAACCGCAACCATATATAGATTTTTCTTATCAAGTTTCGAACGATCATCCTTTCATTATTGGAGCGGGTCCCGCCGGGCTTTTCGCTGCTCTGGCTCTCGTGGAAAAGGGTTTTCAGCCTTACATTTTTGAACGCGGTGACTGTTTGGAAAAACGCTCTCGCAAAGTCGCTGAGTTCTGGAAGAATGGAATTCTGGATGAAGAAAGCAATGTTCAATTTGGCGAAGGTGGTGCCGGCACGTTTTCAGACGGCAAACTCACTTCCCGTAAAAATGATTATTACACCCGGAAAGTAACGGAATATTTGATCAAATTTGGAGCAGATAAGAAAATTGCTTATGAAGCTCTTCCCCATTTAGGAACGGATGGAATAAGAATGATTATCAAAAAACTTCGAACCTATCTGGAAAGCAAAGGTTGTAAGTTTTTCTGGAATCATAAGTTGGAAGATATTGCGCTTGTTAATGGAAAAATATCAACTTTGAAGATCAATCAAGAAATCTATCGCCCCGAAATCGTTGTGCTGGCAATAGGCAATAGTGCTCGCGATACTTTTCATCTGCTTTCCCAAAAAATAGCCATGCAAGCCAAACCCTTTGCTGTCGGTTTCCGCATCGAGCATCCGCAAGATTTCATTAACAAAGCGTTCTACGGCAGAAAGACCGATTTTTCTATCACCGGTCCTGCAGTTTACAGATTAACTGCCCAAATCGAAAAGCGTGGTGTTTATAGCTTCTGCATGTGTCCGGGTGGACAGATCATCGCAGCTTGCTCCGAAAACAATTCTGTAGTAACAAACGGAATGAGCAGTTCCAGCCGTAAGGGAAAGTTTGCCAACAGTGCGATTGTAGTTACAGTAAATGAAAAGGATTTCGGCAATGGTATCCTGGCTGGAATGGAATATCAGAGAAAAATCGAACAACTCTGTTATAATCATCATCTTCCCTATTTTGCACCTGCCCAGAATGCAGCAGATTTCATGCAATCGATCGTTTCAAACCAAATCAGAAATTCAAGTTATTTACCGGGAATTTATTCTTTTGATCTGAACTCGATCTATTCTGATCAAATTACAGCAGCTATCAAGGCTGGAATGAAAGTTTTTGAAAAGAGAACAAAAGGTTTTATCGAAAATGGCATCTTTGCAGCACCAGAAACCCGTACTTCTTCACCAGTAAGAATTCTGAGAAATGATTCTACCTATAATTCTCGATCAGCTTCCAATCTCTTTCCCTGCGGTGAAGGTTCAGGTTATGCCGGCGGTATCATGAGCAGTGCTGCCGATGGTTATAAAATTGGTTCTATCCTCAGTAAGTCTTAGCTTTGCTAAGATTGCATTTCCAATAACTCAGAATTTTTATTTTGACAAAAAACTATATAATAAGAAGTTACGTTTGTATAAAAAGGAGGATGAAATGAAGGCGATCAAAGTTGTTTTTTTTATTTTTCTATGTGGGATGCTTCAGGCTCAATGGAGCAATGATTCCGCTTTGAACAACGCCATTTGCGATTTGAATGGCGAACAGGCTATTCCCAAAGTCGTCACCGGTCCCACAGGCGATACCTATATTGGATTTTTTTCCAATGATTCGGGTAATTATGATGTGCGGCTGCAAAGGCTGGATTCTCAAGGAAATGAAATCTGGGATCATAATGGAATTCTGATCAGCGATAATCCTGCCATGAGCTGGCTGACAGACTGGGATATGACTGTTGATGCGGATAATCATGCGATTCTGGTTTTTCAGGATATCCGCAATGCTGGAAATAATAATATTTATGCCTATCGGATTTCGCCAGAAGGGAATTTCGTTTGGGGAGCAGACGGCTTGGAACTCTCAAACAGTACTGCTTTCAGTGCTTCACCCAAGGTTATCATCACATCGGCTGGAAACATCGTTGTAGCCTGGTCGGAAGAAACTATCAGCATCATGCAGAAGATCGCCACGGACGGGACTTTGCTGTGGGGAACAAGCGGCATCACGCTGAGTGGCGCAAATACCATTTCCTGGCCGCAGCCGTTTGCGATCGATAATGAAGAAATCCTGCTGAAATATTTTGAAGACAGCGGCTCTTTTCCAGCCTTGACGCGACATTGCTATATGCAGAAATACGATACTAATGGTGATCCAGTCTGGACTAATCCAACCGTCGTTTCCAATGCCGGCGGCATCTCTGCCTGGACGCAGATTTTTAACATTATTTCAGATGGCAATAACGGCTGCTTCATTTCCTGGCACGACAGCCGCGGCGGTGGAATGATTGCCTATCCCTTTGTGCAGCATGTTCTAACTGACGGTTCGATCGGTTTTACTGCCAATGGTGTACAGCTTTCAACTGAAGCAAATCGCCAGAATTTCTATCCGGAATCGGTGTATTGCAGTGATGAAGAGATGTTGATAACATACTGGAAGCAAACCGACGGAGATCAAAATAATCACGGACTCACCGGGCAGAAAGTCGATGTAACAACAGGCAGCCTGGTCTGGGGAAACAGCGGCAACAACCTGATCCCGATCTCCAATACTTATGTTCTGCTGACAGGTGTTCGAGATACAGGTGACGATCTGATCATCATCTTTGAAGATACAGACGACGCCATCATTAAAGCTGCCCGGATCGATCCGGATGGAAATTATGTGTGGACGAATCAGCAGATAACTATTTGTTCAGTACCCTCAACCAAGATTCACATTTTTGTCAGCCAGCTTTCTGGAACTCAGTTCATTGCAGCCTGGGAAGATGACCGCAACGGTTCATCCGATATTTATGCTCAAAACATCAATCTGGATGGAACATTAGGTAGTTCGGAACCATTTGGTTTTATCGAAGGTTCTGTTGTCCTGATCGGTGGAATAGGCAATGTGCAGGAAGTCGAAGTTGCTGCTGGCTCTTACGTTGTGAATCCCGATATCGATGGTGACTTCTCACTTTCACTTCCTGTAGGAACTTATGATGTGACAGCCAGCTTGGAATATTACGCTCCGTATACTATAAATAATGTTATTGTAACAGCTGGCAGTGTGACTCCAGAAATTAATTTTGCACTCAACTGGATCATTATTCTTAATCCACCTCAAAATGTAACTGTCAATCCCAATACTGGTTATGTTAGCTGGGATCCACCCGAACCATATCCGGGAGTGGAACTGCTGGGCTACAATGTTTTTCTGGATGGAGATTTTCTGGGAATGGTCGGTGAACTATACTATCAGCTGGAAAATCTGATCAACGGCCTGCTTTATACTGTTGGAATTTCAGCAGTTTACGATCTGGGAGAATCGGAAATTGTAGTAGCTGAGTTCATCTATACCGGAACTGAAGCGGGTAACGATCTGATCGCCCGAACTGAACTGACCGGTAACTATCCCAATCCTTTCAATCCCGAAACAACTATTTCTTTTTCCACCACGGAGAGCACAGAGAACACAGAGTTGATTATCTACAATTTAAAGGGACAGAAAGTTAAAGTTCTGGTGAATGAAAAACTCTCTGCCGGTCAGCATTCGGTGGTCTGGAACGGCAAAGATGATTCAGGCAAATCTGTTTCCAGCGGCATTTATTTCTACAAGATGAAAGCAGGCTCTTATACTGCAACACGTAAGATGATCCTCCTACGCTAAGATATGGGTGGAAAATTCCTGATTAGATAACCAATTTTTTCAGCCTGCCATGTTATGAAACCTGGCAGGTTTTTATTATCGTAAACAAAATTCACACTATCAGCCTGATTTCAAGTTGAATTTGCTGTGAGATGAAATGTAGTGTTGTTGCTAAAGGTGCAACATATTATTTTCTGAATTATTTTAATATCCTCTATTTTAATAACTTACAAAAAGCGAAATGATTGCATATATTTTAAAATGGAAAATTGATTAGTTATCTGGACTGAATTTTGCTATTGTTAAATAAAAAATGGAAGATTCCATTTTGTTAAAAAAAGGAGGATGTATGAGAAAAGCGAATCTAATTTTATTTACTTTGTTGATGTTGATCAGCTTGAGTTTAAATGCTGCTCAACGTTTTGTAGTGGGTGAAGTTTTCACCGAAACCTGGTGAGGTTACTGCCCCGATGCACGTGCTGCATTATTGCAAATGTATGAAAATGAGGATTATTTTATTCCCCTGATCTGGGAAGGTGACAATCACAGCAGTCCAAATTACACGACACGATATCAAAATTATGGGGTTCAGGCATTGCCATCCAGCGCTTTTGATGGAGAAGTTTTCGATCTGGGCGGCGGAGCTGCAGTTCTCAGCCGATATCAGACGATCTACAATTCACAGGTAAACGTTCCCAGCCCCCTGGAAATTGATGTTTCCATGAACATCACGCGTGAAGATGTGGAGATAACTGCTGATATTCTGGTCACGGAAAACATTCCGGTAGATGATTATCGCATTATTTTCATGGTTACAAACTATTTTAGTGCCACTTATAATAGCACTGTCATGCGCTATTATGAAGAAACCTATGACCTTTTGAACAGCGGCGCTACAGGACAATTCACTCATTCATTTAATCTGGATCCAAGTTGGGATCTGGCAAATATTCGCGCTGTCGTTCTGGTTCAACATGTCAATACGACGGGTGTCTTCACAGTAACCGGTTATCCGCAATATCCTTTTAATATGTATCCCATTTTACAGGGCGGTTTAGCTACTTATCCTTTGAGTGCACCAAATCCCATTTCCAATGTAGAAATGGAACTCAACGATACGGAAATGTTTGATCTGACCGATTATTTCCATTATCAGGGAAGCCCTGTGCAGGCTGATATCACAGTGGAAAGCAGCGATCCCGATTTGGTAGAGGCTACATTAACTGATAATATCCTTACACTTAATTCCTTTTCAAATAGTGGAAATGCTCAAATCTCCATTTATGGTTCTTACGCAGGTTACACTGCTCTCAGCACTTTTAATGTTTATGTAATAAATCCGGCAGACCGCTATATTGTGATCTGGGATTTAGACCCCACTCCAACCGGTTCTGCTTTACAGAGCTCTCTCGAAAATTTCTATTTACTTGGCGATATACATCTTACTGGTGATATTTCTGCCTACCCACTAACCAGCAGTACAGATGCTGTTTTCGTTTTACTGGGAATTTATGCCAGCAATTATCAGCTCACAGAAGCGGAAGCAACACTGCTGACTGCCTATCTGGATAATGGCGGAAGCGTTTATATGGAAGGTGGTGATACATGGTATTACGACACTCAAACTACAGTTCATCCCTATTTTAATATCAATGCCACAGGCGATGGTTCTGCTGACCTTGCCAGTGTTGACGGACACGATTTTTTGAATGGCATGAGCTGGACTTACAGCGGGGAAAACAACTGGATAGACAGATTAACTCCCATCACACCAGCAGTAACAATATTCTCCAATCCAACTGTAGGTTATGATTGCGGTATTGCTTATGATGAAGGCACATACAAAACCGTTGGCACTTCTTTTGAAATCACAGGATTAGGTGGCAATAACACACTCGATGACGCTGTTTCCGGGATCATCGATTTCTTCGATATAGGCGGTGCTCCCACAGAACTCAATCCGCCCCAGAATGTTGTTATCGATCCCGAAACAGGTTTCGTCAGCTGGGATCCGCCTTTGCCATGTAACGCAGAATTGCTGGGTTACAATGTTTATCTCGATGGAGATTTTCTGGGAATGGTCGGTGAACTATACTATCAGCTGGAAAATCTGATCAACGGTCTGCTTTATACTGTTGGAATTTCTGCAGTTTACGATCTGGGAGAATCGGAAATTGTAGTAGCTGAGTTCATCTATACCGGAACTGAAGCGGGTAACGATCTGATCGCCCGAACTGAACTGACCGGTAACTATCCCAATCCTTTCAATCCTGAAACAACTATTTCTTTTTCCACCACGGAGAGCACAGAGAACACAGAGTTGAGTATCTACAATTTAAAGGGACAGAAAGTCAAAGTTCTGGTGAATGAAAAACTCTCTGCCGGCCAGCATTCGGTGGTCTGGAACGGCAAAGATGATTCAGGCAAATCTGTTTCCAGCGGCGTTTATTTCTACAAGCTGAAAGCAGGCTCTTATACTGCAACACGTAAGATGATCCTCCTTCGCTAAGCTACGAAGGACAGGTCCCGATGAATTATGCTCCGCATTTCACGGGATAAATCCTGATGAAATATGGGCGGTTAGCAATCAGCCCCGGCTTTGTGTCGGGGCTGTTTTGATTCGTGAAAATTTCAAAAAAAATTGACAGATTTTACTACTGAATATTGTTGCACCGGAAGGTACAACACCTTCAATAAAAAAAGGTGTAGTTATGAAAAGATTCGTTGATAAATTGATCGATGTCGGTTTGACGGAGAATGAGGCAAAAGTATATTGCTGCCTTTTGCGTAAGCATCAATTCACAGCCACGGAGATAGCACATTGCGCAGGAGTCAACCGATCCAAGATCTATTCCGTGCTTTCCGGTTTGGCACAGAAAGGTCTCTGCATCGAAAAACTGGGCAAAGTGCGCAAATTTGAAGCGATCGAGCCGAATATCGCCTTTCAGAAACTGATCGAAGAAGAACGCAAAAAAATGGATATGATCACCGAACTGCCGGAGCTGCTCTCACCCATCTACAATTCCAACAAAAAAAATTCTTCCCCTCTCGATTTTATTCAGGTGTTCAGCACACCCGCCAGCATCATCAAGAAAAATCACACTCTGGAACTGGAATCGGAAAAATTCGTGCTGTCCTTCTGCAAGCCGCCATATGCCATGAGCAAATCTGTGGAAATCCATGAAGAGCAGCAGGAAAGCATGAAAAAGGGAGTTCTTTACAAATCCATCTTCGAAGTGGAGCCGGACAATCAGGATTTCTTTGCCCGGCAGATGAAAAGTTTTGAAGATAATGGCGAGGAAATTCGAATACTTTATCATCTGCCGATCAAGCTTCATATCTTTGATGATCAGATCGTCATGTTCTCCATGATCAATACGATCAATCCCGATGAGAACCTCACCTATCTGGTGATCGAGCATCCCGACCTGGCAGAAACGCTGATCGCCACTTTCTACAAATATTGGAATGAAGCCATTTCCGTTACTGAATTTTTAGCTCGGGAGAATATTCAGTTATGATTTGCACAGGAACAGTTTTTGCATATTATTTGATAGTGTAAAGAAAATATTGAGATGGAGGATATTTAATTGAAATACATCCTGACAACATTATTGTTAATGGTAATAACAACGACCGTTATCCTGGCGGATAATGTTACTGCTATTGTGAGAAATTCCGAGATCATCGCAACTTTGCGGATTCCGCCGCTCATGCACCAGACGTATCAGGAAGGCATGTTGTATCTGGATGCCGAACCGGTAGACGGCGTGGAATTCTCACCTGTTATTTTTCCGGAAGGCAAGGAAGAAGACGGATTGATAAATTATTATAATTCTGTGGACCTGCGTCTGCCCTTCCAGATTGATAAATCCGTGCAGGCAGATTCGATCCGTGTTCAGCTTTATCTGGGCTATCAATTCTGCGATGAAGACGGCGTCTGCTATTTTCCGGAAGAAGAAATGATCATTCTTTATTTGCACACATCTGAAGCTGCCGTAACTTCGCTGGAACAAAAACAGGAAAAGAAAGCAGTCGAAATTGAAACCGTTTCAACAGCCGATTTCGCAGATTACAAACCGGAACTGGATAGATTTACAGTGACAGATGTGGCTGCTGGCTATTATAACAGCAAAGATTTTATTTCTTTCGTTGAGAGAGCTCAAAGCGGTGAAGAATCAACGTCAGACGGCTTTGCCGGCATGAATATATGGCTGATCTTGTTATTGATCATTCTCGGCGGAATTGCGCTGAACCTGACGCCCTGTGTACTGCCCATGATGCCGATCACGATCGCGGTACTGGGTGCGGGAACACAGGCGGAATCCAAAGGCAAAGGCTTCCTGATCGGCGGTTTGTACGGCGTCGGTATGATGCTGGCTTACGGAGTATTGGGATTGGTCGTCGTTCTCACCGGCTCGCAATTCGGTGTGATCAATTCCTCTCCCTGGTTCAATGCGATTATCGCCGTCATCTTCATTTTGCTGTCACTGGCCATGTTCGATATCATTCCCATAGATTTCTCCCGCTTTCAATCCGGAAAAATGCCCGGACAGAAAACCGGCAAAGGCAAATATATCACCGTCTTCGCCCTCGGAGTGATCGCTGCCGTGCTGGCGGGAGCCTGCGTGGCACCCGTGCTGATCTCTGTGATCCTCTACTCTGTAACACTCTATTCGGCAGGAAATCCTGCCGGACTGCTGCTGCCTTTCCTGCTGGGATTGGGCATGGCTCTGCCCTGGCCTTTTGTGGGCGCCGGACTTTCCATTCTACCCAAACCGGGTAACTGGATGAAATGGGTCAAGATCATCTTCGGCGTGATAATTCTGATAATTGCCCTCTATTACGGCTACACTGCCTATCACATCTTTGCTGCCAGGTCAGTAAAAGTGGAACATACTTCTGCTAAATCGGAAAGCGAACTCAACTGGCATAAATCTTTATTGGACGGACTGCAGGAATCCCGCCGGACGAATAAACCGGTTCTGATAGATTTCTGGGCAACCTGGTGCAAGAACTGCCTGGCCATGGATGCCACGACCTTTAAAGATGAAAAAGTGCAGGAAGCTCTGGAAGATTTTGTGCTGATAAAATATCAGGCGGAAGACTTGAAAGCATCACCGCACAAGGAAATTCTGGATTATTTCGGCATCATCGGTCTTCCCACCTACGTGGTACTGCAACCCAAACAAACTGAATAAAGGTTTGGTTATGAAGAAATATTTTATCCTGATTCTCACCTGTATCGCACTGCTGGCTTTCTTTGGCTGCGATCGGTTTGAACATACTTTTGAAGCAGACAGTCAGGACGAGAATTGGATCAGCTCTTTCTTTGCTGAATTTGCTGACTCCATAGCCACTTTCCCGGAAAATATTCCCGGAATTATGACATTTTATCACGATAGTTATAGTAATAATGGCAGCACAAAAGCAGATGTAGAAGACTTTTTCATATCTTTTACCATCATCAATACACCTGTTTTTCTAGAAGCAACTCTTATCGATACTACAACCAATCTGGATATTACTTGGCAATTGATCGCTACCACAACTTCGAAGGAGGTTATTCTCGATACAACCTTCGTAGATGTTCTCATTCCCGCTGCCGATTCCTACCTTTATTATGGTAATCAGGTAGATCTAAGAAACATTCTCGTCGAACTTTTCACCGGTCAGTGGTGCAGCAACTGTCCCAATGCCGAGGAAGCTCTGCACAATCTACGTGCCAAATACGGCAGCCGCTTTTCCTATGTGGAATATCACATCGCCGACCAGATGGCGATCGATGAGAATAACACACTCTTCAGCTATTATCCCAATTCCGGCACGGTACCTTTTGCCATTGTGAACGGTAATCTGGATCTGATCTACACAGCTGCCACTGTCGAATGTGTACAGAATGCGATCGAAACTGCGATCGCTGATGTTTTACAGCAGGCGCCGCCGGCAATATTTTCCGATCTGCAATACACCATCGCCGACACAAGCATAACCGGCAGCATTTCCATTCAGATAGAGCCCGGCGTTCCCACCGAAGAACTGCATTTAGTCGCTGTTCTATTGGAAGACTATAACGCTGAATACACAAATTACAACGGCGTTCCGCATCACAATATTGCTCTCAAACGCAGCAGCCTGGACCTTTCCAACCATGATCTGCAGGAACCGGTGCAGTTTGCCATAACAGATTTGAACGATCTGGCTTCCCTCTATAACGGCATCCTGCCCGACGATCTGACGCTGGTGCTCTGGCTGCAGACGCTTACAAGTCCTTATGATCAGCAGACCTGCCGGATCTATAATATCATCGAAACACCAATTCTACAAAATTAGGAGATGTTAAAATGAAATATTTATTTTTGATAATAATTATCATCAGCATCGGCTTGAATTTAATCGCAGAAGAACCAACGCTCGATTTCCGTCTAGAAGATATTAAGGGCAAATATCAGAAGCTTTCCGATCTGCAAAAGGACGGACTGGTGATCCTTGATTTCTGGGCTACCTGGTGCGTTCCCTGCAAAAATGCCCTGCCCAAACTGAACGAGCTGCATATCAAGTACGAGGATGTGAACGTGGTAGCTATCAATCTGGATAAACCCCGCAACAAAGCCAAAGCCGTTTCTCATATCAAATCCAGCCGCTTTGAGTTCATTACGCTGTTCGATCCCACCAGCAATGTGGCAAAGCAGTTCAACGTAACCAGCATTCCCCGCACTCTCATCATTTCTCCGGACGGCGAGATCATCTACGATCACACCGGCTATCAGCGAGGCGATGAAAAGGAATATGAAGAGCAGATCATCAACTGGCAGCAGAACCAAACCGAAGCGGAAACAACCGAAGAATAGATGGCAGCAGACAAAATGAAAAAAGCAATATTAATTTTATCTGGGATTCTAATCGCCAATTTTCTGGCAGCCGAGATTTACTTTTCCGGCGTGAATGAATTCAGCTACATCAATGCCGACCGCATCGTCGAAAACAGAAACTATTTTTCTGATAAACTGTCGCTGCAGGCAAGCTATGGCAATTTTCGTCTCGGTTTAAAATACGATTTCTACAAACCCCGCTTCAACCGTTTTGCTCTGATCAATGCTGATATGAGCAGCAGTGCCATCAATACCATGCTGAAATCTGAAAAAGATGAGAATTATCTGGATGAGTATAGCCTGCAATATGAATCCGATTACTGGTTTGTACAGGCGGGAACTTTTGAAGCAGCGATCGGCAGCGGTATGATCCTGCATAATTTTTATAATGAAGATTTTGAAGAAGATTCGCGCCTCATCGGCGGTTATCTGAATCCGGTTTATGACCGCTGGCAAATGCAGCTTTTCGGCGGCTGGCTGAAAAGTGATGATGCTGCCCTGGAAGACGAGTATGACCGACTGGCAGCAGTGGACGGCAGCTACAATCTGACAGATCGAATCTCGCTGAGTGCTGCTTATGTCCTGCATCAAAGTCTGCTGAATGAAGATAAGGAATTTTGCGATAGATACATCTACAGCGGCAGATTGAAATATGCTTCTCCATACATCGATCTGGAAACAGAATATGCCGGCAGCCAGGATGATAACGAGGTGGAAGGAACTGCCATCTATGCCACAGCAACCGGTTATCTCGGAAAATTCACTCTGACCGCAGCTTACAAGAATTATGAAAATTTCAATGTACGCATTTCCGATCTGCCTATGGTCAATCATATCGGGCAGCAGCTGGCACACGGCTGGGACCCTGGACGGGATGAAGAAGGGCTGATGGGCGAGATCAAGTATCTTCCCAACTATGAAAATGAATTTGTGCTGAATTATGCGGAAGGCTGGTCGAGTAATTATAAAGTGCGCTTGTCCAATCTCTATGCCGAGTATAAGCGCGATTTTGAGACCTTTTCCATCAAAGCCGAATATGAAGCACTGGAACAACTGAACAAAGAAAACGCCAATTCCTGGTACAAGGAATTGACTCCCGCTCTCACCTTTGATTTTCTTCTCGCCGATTTTCCCGTGCTGATCAAAGCGGAATATCAATATAAAGAACACGAAAATATTGCCGTCAGTCACTCTCACTTCGAACCCAGACTGCAAAGCGATATCGCAGTGGGAAAATATTCTTTTTCGCTGACGGTGGAAAATCAGATCGGCTCTTCGGAAGCGCCGGAAGATGGTGATGACGGCGATTTCTGGATCGGAGCTGAAATTGCTGCGTCCATCCTGCACAGCACCGATATCAGGTTGTTTTACGGTAAGGAGAAAGGCGGCGTTGTCTGCCGCAACGGTGTCTGCAAAAACCAGTCGGAATTTTCCGGATTGCGGCTGAGCGTGACGACAACATTTTAATACACAAACCCTCGCAATGATCGCAGGATCTTGCGAATGGTTGCATAGAAGTGAAAACCCCCTTTGAAGGGTGGAAAATTTAACTCGTCATGTTGATCCCGAAAGCTTTCGGGATCCCTGCCGGTTTTGACGAAACATGACGTAAATGGAGTAAAAAAATTTAAGGAGAAAAAAAATTATGAAAAAAATTATTTTATTGTTTTTATTGATCAGCCTGAGTGTCCTGTTTGCCGAACTGGAAGTGAACATTCCCTTCGATCCTAATATTGTAGGTCCTTCCTATGCGGCAAACGGCGCCTATACTTATGATTCGGATTGGATCACTCTCACCAATATCGGCTCGACCGATGAAACCTATGACCTCACCTGGTCTTTCAGCGATCTGCCGGCCGGCTGGACGATCACCGTCTGCAATGAACTGGGATTGTGCTACATCCCAAATATGCCTGCTCCCATTTTTCTGGCAGCCGGAGAATCTGCCGAGGTTCATATCGAGATCGGCGTGAACAGCGCCGGCGGCTGCAATCTGAACATAACGATGAGCGGCGGCGATCTGACCGAGCCGATGAGCTATGACTTTACCTTTGATACCGAAGATAATGTGAGCACAGGAGAAGTTTTGCAGACAGCAGAACTGCAAGCCTGGAATTATCCCAATCCGTTCAATCCATCTACAACTATCTCGTTCATTCTAAGCAGCGAACAAAACGAACACATTAATTTGACTGTATATAATCTAAAAGGAGAGAAAGTGAAGACTCTCCCCGTCTCAACTTCCCAGAGTCACACGGTCTCCGTCGTCTGGAATGGTACCGATGACAATGAGCAGCCGGTTTCATCCGGAGTATATTACTATCGGATCACTTCCTGTTCTCAAAAAACATCCGGAAAAATGATACTTATGAAATAGTGTCAAATAAATTCCTATATAATTTAGTAGTGTAATCGAAAAATCGTCAAAAAAAAATAAAAAATAGGAGGTAGTATGAACAAGATGAAAACTCTTTTTTCAATTGTCTTATTTCTGATAACCGCTTCCCTCTTTGCAACTCAAATGTGGGTGGTTGGAGAAGTATTTACGCAAACATGGTGAGGTTACTGTCCGGCAGCGCGGGCCGCGCTGCGTACCATGTGGGATGATCCTGCAAGTTATCCGTATCTAATTCCCCTTATCTGGCAGGGCGACGGACCAAATCCCAGCCCGGGTTATTCCGCCAGAGGCTCTATGTTTGGAGTAGGCGGCATTCCACACAGTCAATGGAACGGCAGCCAGAGTTACGTAGGTGGTGGTGCAAGCACACTTCCTGCTTACATTAATCTTTACAACAACATTTCAGCACAGAACAGCCCGGCGGAAATGAATCTGGAATTAAACACTAATTCTCAAGGTCAGTTAGCATTTTTACTTGATGTAACGTTAACCGGCAATATCACCACGACCAATAATCAAATCGTCTGGGTGCTTACCCATGATTGGGAGCCTGGGCAATCCCCGGATTATTTTGCTTCGGTCATTCTGTATGAACAAGATCCGTTCGATCTGACCACAGCAGGTCAAACCGGAAGTTATGAATACGCCATCAATATGGCAGGAAACTGGGATCTGACCAAAATGAAAGCAGTTGCCATGATCCAGACCTTCAGTGGTAATCATATCGTTCATCAGGCAGCCATTACGGATTTCACCGGACTACTCCCCATGTTCACAACCAATGTAACGGAAGGTCCGGCTTATCTGGGAGTGCAGTTCACCAGCACTTCCTTCCCGCAAACCGGTATCGACAGCTGGGAATGGGATTTTGATGGTGACGGAGTTTTTGACAGTACAGAAGAAAATCCTTATCATCTTTATACAACTCCCGGAGTTTATGACGTAACTCTGAGGATAACAGTTGGCGGAGAAACAGCTGAAACCACTGCTGCAGGATTGATCAACGTTACGGACGGATCAAATATTACCGGCAATCTTTCCGGTATCTGGCTCTCTGAATTCAATCCTTATAATGTTACTGAAAACGTTTTCATCAATGCTGGTGATGAATTAATGATCGGACTGGGCGTTGAGATCAATTTTGCCAGCGGAAACAAACTAAC
>NPIE01002689.1_pt1 | contig 54604 bp, 70 predicted proteins | sample 8637661 | NCBI WGS metagenome assembly NPIE01 (sample SAMN07420842, study PRJNA396082) | bioreactor metagenome | isolation source: sample BA12 brine-fed electro-methanogenic bioreactor BA | place: Japan: Kochi | collected 2016-12-09 | reverse complement strand
GTTGTGACCAAGATTTACGAATAATAGAAAGGGACAGTGAATGGAAAGTCAAAAAATGCGTATTAGACTACGATCGTATGACCATCGAATACTGGATCAATCTGTGAAACGGATACTAGAAACAGCACTCAGTTGTGGGGCTCAAGTAAAAGGTCCCATTCCTTTACCTACTCGACGACATGTATACACTGTTTTACGATCCCCTCATATTGACAAAGATTCACGCGAACAGTTTGAGTTACGTATTCATAACCGTTTAATCGATATTTGCAATCCTTCTCAAGAAGTGACACGTGCTCTAATGAATATCGATTTACCTGCCGGTGTGGATATCGAAATTAAACTCTAAACTGTCTTTGGAAGGAGTACACAATGAGTCTTCGACTAATGGGTATTAAAATTGGTATGACCCATATATGGAAAGAAGAGAAGTTTGTTCCAGTAACCGTTATTCAAGTACCCGAGACAGTGGTTATTGAAAAGAAAGAAACCGCAAAACACGGTTACAATGCTGTAAAAGTTGCAGCAATAAAAGTCGATAAAAGTCGAGTGAACAAACCAACTCTTGGTCAACTAAAAAATTATGATAGCGGATTTCGTACAATGTACGAAATGAGAGATACAGAACTTCAGGATGATCAGGAAATAAACGTAGAACTTTTTTCCGAAGGGGAAAAAGTAGTTGTTTCTGGTATATCCAAAGGTTTTGGTTTTAGTGGTGCCATGCGACGTCATGGTTTTAGAGGACAGCCAAATTCCCATGGAGCTATGTCTCATAGACGAACAGGTTCAATTGGAAACCGTTCAACACCAGGTAAAGTTATCAAAGGAAGAAGAATGCCTGGACATCTAGGAAACGCAAAAGTTACCGAAATGGGAAAAGAAGTGGTTCAGATAGTGCCAGAGAAAAATCTGCTGTTAATCAAAGGCGGTGTACCTGGAAGTAAAGGTTCCCAGGTCTTTATTAACAAGTGGGAGCGTAAATAATGAGCACAGTACCAGTTTACAACACAAATACAAAATCTATGTCTGAAACCAATCTTGAATTCAAAGGACTTCCAGAAAAGTCTCATCAAGATTTGATTGTTAGAGTTGTTATTCAGACGCGTAATAATGCTCGTATTGGAACAGCCTGCGCAAAAACCAGAGCTGAAGTAAATTTCAGCACTAGAAAACCTTGGCGACAAAAAGGAACAGGAAATGCGCGAGCTGGAACAAGACGATCCCCTATCTGGGTACGAGGTGGTGTTACCTTCCCTCCCAGACCACGAAGCTATGCAACTCAAATCCCTAAAAAGATTAAAAGATTGGCCTTTGCATCAGCAATTAAGCACATTTTGGAAGTGAACAAAGTATACCTTCTTTCTCAACTCAATGATGAAGCAGGGAAAACCAATCCAATTGTGAAAAAATTGAATCATGAGGATTTCGCCAAAGGCAGAAACCTACTCATTTTCGATCCAGCCGCAAATGGCAAGCTTCTATTAAGTTTACGAAATGTACCTTCTTATATTCCTGTGGAATGGAAAGATGTGTGCACCTATGACTTAATCAATTGCAAACGCGTCTTGATAACGGAAGAAGCTGTTCAAGGCTTAGAAAAGAGGATTGATTATGCCAAAAAATAGAGATATTCTACGTAGGCCACTTGTCAGTGAAAAATCCATGGAACAGCAAGAATCGGGCATTTACACTTTTATTGTAGATCGTTTAGCAAACAAGATTGAAATTGCACAAGCTGTTGAAAATATGTTTGATGTGAAAGTCGATAAAGTACGTACAACCAAAATTTATCCAAAACCAAAAAGAACTCGTACTGGATATACACATACCTCTGTCATGAAAAAAGCTGAAGTGCAACTATCTGAAGGGTTTGTCATAGAAACCCTGAAGGTACAATAGAGAGGAACTGCAATGGCACTAAAGAAATACAAACCTACATCTCCTGGTACACGTGGTCGTGTTTCAGTTATACGATCCACGAGTACAGGAAATAAGAATACCCCCTTTAAAGCACTCACATCGTCTATGAAAAAGTCCGGTGGACGAAACAATCAAGGTAAAATTACCATGCGCTATATTGGCGGGGGTACAAAAATCAAATATCGCATTATCGATTTTCGTCGTGACAAAATCGATATACCAGCTAAAGTAGCCACTCTAGAATACGATCCCAATCGAAGTGCATTAATTTCTCTACTTCACTATATCGATGGTGAAAAGCGATATATTCTCACCCCTCAGGGTTTAAACGTGGGTGATACAGTTATATCGTCTGAAACTGCCGATATCCATCCAGGTAACTGTTTAACCCTTAAGAGTATCCCAACAGGAACTCTGGTCCATAATATTGAACTTCGTACTGGATGTGGTGGAGTAATGGCCAGAAGTGCTGGAGCTTATGCTCAACTTTTGGCAAAAGATGAAAAATATGCTCACTTGCGACTTCCCTCCTCCGAAATGCGATATGTACCTTTGACCTGCAGAGCTACTGTTGGACAAGTGAGTAATATTGAGCATAAAGATACAGTTTTAGCAAAAGCAGGACGAAGCCGTAATATGGGATTTCGACCACGTGTTCGTGGATCTGCCATGAACCCTGTTGATCACCCTCATGGTGGTGGAGAAGGAAAAGCTCCTATAGGACATCCAGGACCATTAACTCCATGGGGCAAACCTGCTCTAGGCTACAAAACTCGTAACAAAAAGAAAAAATCTAATAGCCTCATAATGAAGAGACGAAAATAGTAAAGGAGTTTACGATTGAAAGATAAGAAAATCCAACGAAATCGCACAGCTGGCTATACGGATCCTAAACTTCTCATGAAAGTTGAGGCAATGAAGTTAACCGGTGAAAAACGAATTATTAAAACGTGGAGTCGACGTTCCACAATTACCCCTGAAATGGTAAGCTTTACCTTTGCTATTCACAACGGGAAAGCCCATGTTCCTGTCTATGTGAATGATGCCATGGTTGGACATAAACTTGGTGAATTTGCCGCTACTCGCACCTATCGACCACACAAGGGCATCGGCAAAGGTATTGTAGGAAAGTAGGAAACACATGGAAACATACGCAAAATTAAAATTTATCCGACTTTCTCCTTTTAAAGCCCGTAAAGTTGCAGCCTTGATTCGCAACAAAGATGTGGAAGTTGCCCAGGGAATATTGGGTTCTTTACCGCATAAAGCTGCTCGTATTCTTGCGAATACACTCAAATCTGCTGTGGCTAATGCAAAAGAAAATTACTTAATGAATGAAGATTTGTTAACTGTGAGTCGTGTTTTAGTGGATGCTGCTAAACCAATGCGAAGATACAAGCCCCGCGCAATGGGTCGTGCTGATGTCATGTATCATCGTACATCTCATATTACTGTCTACGTTCGCGAAAAGGAGAATTAAACTATGGGTCGCAAAGTACATCCATTTGGATATCGAGTTGGAGTCATTTATGATTGGCGAACCCATTGGTTTGCTAAACCGAGTGATTACAACAAATTTTTAGTAGAAGATATTAAACTGCGAAAAGAGATTGATAAGCTTGGTAAAGAAGTTTGCATTTCAAAAGTGATCATAAATCGCCGAGGGAATGAACTTCGTATTCGAATTTTCACTTCAAGACCTGGAATATTGATTGGTAAACGCGGATCCAACATTGAACAACTGAAGAAAAGATTCGAAAAAATTGTTGAAAAATCACAGATTAAATTAGAAGTGATTGAAGTCAATTCTCCTGATATGAGCGCAAAACTTGTTTCTGAGGGTGTTGCTATGCAGATTGAACATCGCGTTGCTTTTAAAAGAGCCATGAAACAAGCCATATTCCGTACCATGAAGGCTGGATCCAAAGGAATTAAAGTCATGGTTTCAGGTCGTTTAAATGGTGCTGATATTGCTCGAACAGAATGGTTCCGCGAAGGTAGAATTCCTCTACACACTATTCGTGCGAAGATTGACTATCATGAAACAGTTGCAAATACGAAATTTGGTTGCGTTGGCGTAAAAGTATGGATATATAGCGGAGATCAACCCACCGATCCTTCCAGTTTACCTACTTTGTACGCAGAATACGGAGGATAGTAAATGCTGTTACCAGAAAGAGTAAAATACAGAATGCAACACCGGGGTCGAATGCGTGGTAAGGCTTACCGAGGCTCTAAAGTATCCTTTGGAGATTATGGGATTATGGCTCTCGAACCCCACCGCGTTACAGCAAGACAAATTGAAGCATGCCGTCTTATTATTACACAAAATGTATCCAAAACTGGTCGTTTTTGGATTCGAATATTTCCCGATAAACCAGTTACTAAAAAACCCGCCGAAGTTCGTATGGGTGGAGGAAAAGGTGATGTGGATCGTTGGGAAGCCGTTGTGAAACCCGGTAGAATTATGTTTGAATTTGTTGGTATCCCAGAAGAGGATGCTAGAAGAGTGAACAAACTTGTTAGCGCAAAACTACCTATGCCAATAAAGCTTGTTATTCGAGAAGAACAGGAGGCTTTTTAATGAAGTTATGGCAGATTAAAGAGCTTTCAACAGAAGAAATGGAAAAACGAATTCCAGAGTTGAGAAAAGAATTGTTTGAATATCGGTTTAAGATGATGATGCAACAGGTTGATGAACCTCTCAAAATCCGTAATCTTCGCCTTGATATTCGACGAATGGAAACCATCCTTCGTGAGAGGAGAGATTCATGAGTGCAGAAAATAGAAAAGTTCTAACCGCTGTTGTTATCAGCGATAAAAACAAAAATTTCCGTGTTGTAGAACAAAAAATCCGTGTACTTGGACATAAACTCTATCGGAAGTTAGTGAATAAAACTCGCAAGTTTCATGTATATGATGAAACAAATACTTCCAAGGTTGGTGATGTGGTTACAATTCAAGAAAGCAAACCATACTCAGCCACCGTGCGATGGAAAGTTATATCCATTCAATCGTCGGATAGCATGGAAGGAGCTTCAAAATGATTGGAATTTACTCCAGGCTAAAAGTTGCAGATAACAGTGGTGCAAAAGTTGTCTCTGTTATCCGAGTCGTGGGTGGTTCAAGAAGAAGATATGGTTTTGTCGGAGACCGCATTGTAGTTACTGTTAAACAATCCATTCCAAATGGACAGATAAAAAAAGGAACCGTGGAGAAAGCTGTTATCGTTAGAACTGCTTTTCCTGTTCGAAGACCTGATGGTTCCATTGTTCGATTTGATGGAAACGCCGCAGTAATTATTGATGATGACGGAAATCCTAAGGGAACCCGTATTTTTGGACCTGTTTGTCGAGAACTTAGAGAAAAAGGATATATGAAGATTATATCCTTAGCACCCGAGGTGATATGATGAAACTCAAATTACGCAAGGGAGACAAGGTCCTTATCCAAGTTGGTAAGGACAAAAATGAACGCGGTACTATACAGCGAGTTGTAGATGCTAAAACAGATCATCCACGAGTAATCGTAGAAGGTTTGAATATGTGTCGAAAGCATGTAAAACCAAATCAGAATTTGCCCCAAGGTGGTATTTTGGAAAAAGAAAAACCAATTCAACCTTGCAAAGTAATGCTGATTTGTCCTTCTTGTAGTCAACCCGCTCGCGTTGGTAGAAAGAATCTTGCAGATGGAAAACATGCTCGCTATTGTAAAAAATGTGGCGAGTTGATTGACAAATTATAGGAGCGTTACTAGATGGCTAAAGCGAAAAATCAAGAAAAAACTCAAAAAATGGAAACTAAGAGAGAAATTCCAGCTTCTGCTCTTATTGAACAATACAACAACGATATTGTGCCAAAATTGAAGAAGCAATTTAGCTTTACATCTGTTATGCAAGTACCTAGAATCCAGAAAATTGTAATCAACCGCGGAGTAGGTGAAGCTACTGTCGATACAAAAGCTCTCGAATCTTCGCTTGATGAAATGTATACAATTACTGACCAAAAACCCGTCGTCAAAAAAGCCAAAAAATCCGTCGCGAATTTTAAATTAAGAGCCGGCCAACCTGTCGGCACAATGGTAACTCTACGTGGTAGACGCATGTATGCTTTTTTAGAAAAGTTGATTAACGAAGCATTACCTCGTATTAGAGATTTCCGGGGACTAAACCCTAATTCTTTTGACGGACGAGGGAATTATACATTTGGTATTCGAGAACAATTAATCTTCGCAGAGATTGATTACAATAAGGTTGACAAGGTAAGGGGTTTCAATGTGTCCATTATCACAAATGCCCCAACAGATGAGATAGGCAAAGCCCTGCTTGAAGCGTTTAGCTTTCCATTTCGAAAGGATAAAAACTAATGGCAAAAACAGCTTTAATTAACAAAAGCAATAGAAAACCAAAGTTTTCTACTAGGGCATATAATCGTTGTAAAATTTGCGGAAGACCCCATGCGTATTATCGTGATTTCGGCTTATGTCGACTTTGTTTGCGAAAATATGCAAATGAAGGGAAAATCCCTGGATTAAAGAAAGCAAGTTGGTAGGAGGAACGTATGTTAGCAGTAGATCAACTTTCAGATTTTATTTGCAGGGTGAAAAACGCAAACACAATTTTTGAACCCTCTGTAGAAACGTATTCGAGTAAAACGATCAGTTCTATTGTTCAGATCCTTAAAGATGAAGGATTTATCAGAGATTTTAATGTTTTTGACGAGAATGGTAGAAAGAAAATCAAAATCTATTTGAAATATACCTCTGATCGCGAAAGAATAATTACTGATATTGTCAGAATTTCTAAGTCTGGACGAAGAATTTACTCTCCTTGTGATAAGATTCGAAAAGTCAAACGAGGAATGGGTCTGGCAATCATATCTAGCTCAAAAGGAATTATGACAGATAAAGAAGCTCGCAAAATCCGAGTTGGCGGAGAAGTCCTCTGTCATGTTTGGTAGAGAGGTAAAGTATGTCAAAAGTAGGTAAAAAACCAATCAATATCCCCGGTTCTGTATCTATTGATATTGACCAAGAGAATCGGGTTGTAAAAGTGAAAGGTCCCAAAGGGGAGCTTTCACAAACCTTCTCTCCTGTTATTGACCTTGTCATTGATGATGGAGTGATGGAAGTTAAACGACAAAATGAACAGAAAAAATCCAAAATGTTGCATGGTTTAACCAGAGCTTTGGTTGCCAATATGGTAGAAGGTGTAACCAATGGATTTACAAAAAGACTTGAGTTGAATGGTGTTGGATATCGATGCAAAGTAGAAGGAAAAAAGATTTCTCTAAATCTTGGTTTTTCTCACCCCATCGTTATAGATCCTCCCGATTCAATTTCTTTTGAATGCCCTGCTGAAACTATCATTGAGGTTAAAGGCATTGATAAACATTTAGTAGGTCAAGTAGCAGCCAATATCAGAAAACTTCGCAATCCTGATCCTTACAAAAATAAGGGTGTGAAATACAGCGGTGAAGTGTTGATTAAAAAGGCTGGCAAAGCTCTTGGAAAGGGTGCTTAGTATGCTAAGAAAACAAGAATTACGACAAATTCGACACATTCGGCTACGAAAGAATCTTTCTGGAACCGAACAAAAACCCAGAATATCTTTTTACCGAAGCATCCGTTTTCTGTATGCTCAGTTAATTGATGACACAAAAGGACATACATTAATGGCTGCTTCCACAAAAGATGCAGATATTAAATCTTCAATTCAACAAGGTTCACTGAAGTGCAAAGAAGCTGGAAAAGTTTTAGGCTCTTTTCTTGGAAAGAAAATGAAAGAAGCTGGTTTCACTTCTTGTGTATTCGATCGAGGTGGATTCCAATACCACGGTGTTGTTAAAGAATTTGCTGATGCAATCCGTGAGGAAGGAGTGAAATTCTAATGGATAAAGAAAAACAGAATTTCTACAATGAAGAAGTTATCGAAGAAGAAGCTGCTGATCAATTTGAAGAAGAGATAATCCATATCAACCGTGTTTCTAAAACTGTTAAGGGCGGAAAAAGAATGAAATTCCGCGTACTCATGGTTGTAGGCAATCGACAAGGGACCGTTGGCATTGGTATTGGGAAATCTGACCAGATACCCAATGGTATACGCAAGGCAGTCAATGGAGCTAAGCGAGAAATGGTGGAATTTCCCATTCGAAAAGGGACTCTTCCTTACGATGTAATCGGACGACAAGGATCTGCAAAGGTGTACCTATTTCCTGCTGTTCCCGGTACTGGGATTATTGCTGGCGGATCGGTACGAAAGATTCTTGAAAAAGCCGGTATAACCGATGTTGTTGCCAAAATTATTGGATCTCATAATGCCGTGAACACTGCTCGAGCTACCATCAATGCTCTCGAACAACTGCAAGATCCTGTGGAAGTTAGTAAGCAACGTGGTGTACCCATGAAGCAGTTGTTTGGTATATAGGATTTTGGAGGCTATTATGGATATGAATCAATTACCCATCCGTAAAGGAAGTTCAAAACCCGCAAAACGTTTAGGTAGAGGCTCCAGTTCCGGAAAAGGTGTCCGATGCTCCTATGGAAACAAAGGTGCAAAAGCTCGCTCCGGTAGAGGAAAATCAATCGGTTTTGAAGGTGGACAAACTCCTTTTTACCGTCGAATACCTAAATTTAGAGGGTTTTCTTCTCTTACACCATATAAATGTGTAGGAGTTACACTCCAATCTTTAAATCATTTTTTTGAAGACGGAGATACTGTGACTCTTAGTCTTTTAAAAGAAAAAGGAATCGTTTCCCCCAAAGCAGAATCCTTTAAAGTTATTGCTACTGGTACAATAGAGAAAAAGTTAAACGTTCAAGGAACTGCATCCCAATCTGCCAAAACCCTTTTAGAGGAACAAGGTGGGAAGGTAGAGGGGGTATAAATGTTAAAATCCTTTTTGGCTGCACTAAAGTTACCTGAAGTTCAGAAGCGAATATGGATCACCGTTGGAATCTTTATTCTTATTCGACTTGGGTATTATTTGGTAATCCCCTATATTGACCGTGCTGTTATTGCGGAAATGGTCGGTCAAGGTGGATTTTTAGCACTGCTTGACCTTTTTTCTGGTGGTGGATACCAAAATTTCTCCATTTTCTCATTAGGTGTCCTTCCATACATTAACTCTTCCATTATCCTTCAACTTTTAGTAGTTGTTGTACCCCATCTTGAATATCTTTCCAAAGAAGGTGGAGAAGAGGGAAGAAGGCAAATTGCACGATATACAAACTATCTTGCTCTAGTTTTAGCTGTACTGCAAGCTTTCATGTTCACGAACTATGTTTTTACAGATGCATTAACCAATACATCTATTATTGCAAAGATTGTGATCATCATTACACTAGTGGCTGGATCGTTCCTGTTAATATGGCTCGGTGAGTTTATTACTGAAAAAGGGTTAGGAAACGGTGTTTCTTTAATCATTTTTGTGGGAATTATTACTCGAATACCTATGTCATTTCGTGAAGCTTCCACCATGTTGCAGGGAGGAACCTTATCGTGGGTTACATTATTGATTGCAATGATTGTTTTGGTTGTAGTTTTAGGTGGAATCATCTTTTGCTATCAATCGGAACGTAGAATTGCTGTTCAGTATTCACGTAGAATCAGCGGAGGAGGATCGAGTACACAAACAAGTTATATCCCCATTAAGCTGGTTCAAACCGGTGTACTACCCATTATTTTTGCATCCTCTGTTTTAACATTCCCAACGATTATTGCACAGTTTGTACAAGGAACAGCATTTGCTGAATTTACTCAAACGTATTTAGCATCCCAAACCACTTGGGTCTTTAATGTTGGATTCTTTCTACTCATTGTGTTCTTTACTTATTTTTATACAACAATCACCTACGATCCCGATCAAATGTCTGAAAACCTACAAAAATCAGGTGGTTTCATTCCTGGAGTTCGCCCCGGAGTTGCAACATCAGAGTTTATCCGTTATGTACTTTCTCGCATCACCTTCCCCGCTTCTATCTTCCTGGGTGCTCTAGCCGTTGTACCAAACATACTGCTTCTTTCTACCAACCTTTCCATTTTCTTTTTTGGTGGTACATCCATCCTAATTATTGTTGGTGTAGCAATTGAAACTTCGAACCAAATGGAAGCTTTCTTGGCTATGAGACAATACAAAGGGTTCTTACGAGGATGATTGTCGTTTTAATCGGACCTCCTGGTTCTGGTAAAAGTACGCAGGGACATTTACTCTCTAAAGAATACGATATTCCTTTTATTGGAGTGGGAGATTTGGTTCGAGATATGATTCATTCCGATGAGAATGAATATGCACAGAAGGTAAATAGTGGCAATTTACTTCCTGATGACATTGTATTTGATATTGTCAAAACGGAATTGGAAAAGCACAATTTGCAGCAAGGTGTTTTAATTGAAGGATATCCAAGAACAATCCGTCAAGCGGAGTTGTTAGATGATTTCCTAAAAAACAATCAACTTGAACTGGATTGTGTATTGTATTTAAACAAAGTTTCACAAAAACAACTTTCCAATCGTATTGCCGGAAGATACCAGTGTCAAAACTGTGGAGCAACTTACTCCAAAGAGCGTGTTCCACAAAACTTGCTTTGTAATCGTTGTAATACTCCACTAGTACCAAGAGAAGATGATGCTTCTGAATCCCTTATATGCCGCATGAAAGAGTATCAGAAGAAATCTTTACCGGTGTGTGAGTATTATGAAAAAACAGACCGAATATGTGCTATTGATGCATCAAAGTCTATTGAAGAAGTGTTTACCCTATTAAAAAACTGTTTAGAAAAGGACACGAATGATCCTTTTAAAAAGTAAGGATGAGATCCATCGAATGAGAAAAGCTGGGCAAATTATTGCTTGTACAATGTTGAAGCTTCAAGAGGTTATACACCCTGGTGTTACAACCTCTGAATTGGATTCCATTGCCTACGATTATATCCTGAAAAGCAATGCAAAACCCAATTTCCTCGGGCTCTACAATTATCCAGCTACCATTTGTGCGTCTGTGAATGAAGAAGTGATTCATGGAATTCCCAGCTCCAGAGCATTGCAAGATGGAGATCTCATTAAAATTGATATGGGATGCATATGGGGTGGTTTTCACTCTGATATGGCACGAACATTTCCAGTAGGTACCATTAGCAAAGAAAGGTCTCGATTGATTGAGGTAACAAAACAAGCATTGTCCATTGCTATTCAGACATCTATCATCGGCAATACTGTTGGTGATATTGGTTTTGCTGTTGCTCAATATGTAGAGAAAAACGGTTATTCTGTTGTTAGAGAATATTGTGGACATGGAGTTGGATTACAACTTCATGAAGAACCACAGGTTCCCAATTTTGGTCAAAAAGGCAAAGGCCCATCTCTCCGAGAAGGAATGACTTTAGCCCTGGAGCCAATGGTGAACGAGGGAACATGGCAAGTTAAAACACAAGATAACGGCTGGACAGTGGTCACTGCAGACCAAAAAGATTCAGCCCATTTTGAGAATTCAATTTTTATTGGTCCAAACGGACCAGAAATTCTAACAAAAATACAGGGAGAATGCGTTTGAGTACAACTAAAAGCAATTCAGACATACTAGAAACTGAAGGCGTCATTGTTGAAAAACTTCCAAATTCACAGTTTCGCGTTAAGTTAAAAAATGGACATGTCATTTTGGCACATATAGCCGGAAAAATGAGAATGCACTATATTCGATTGGTAGTTGGTGATCGTGTGAAAGTAGAAATTAGCCGATACGATCTTACTAAAGGTCGCATCACCTATCGAACGTAACCGGAGGAACGTTATATGAAAGTTTCAGCATCAGTAAAAAAACGATGTAAAGATTGTAAGATAGTACGACGTAAAGGTCGTATTTATGTGATTTGTACAAACCCTAAACACAAACAGCGTCAGGGTTAAGGAGGAATTTATGGCTCGAATCGCTGGTGTAGACTTACCAGATAACAAAAGAATTGATATTGCACTTCGCAGACTCTATGGCATTGGTCCTGTAAATGCGATAGATGCTTGCAAGTTAGCAAGTATTGAAACGACTGTAAAATTAAAAGACCTTTCTCAAGATGAGATTATGAGGCTTCAGAATGTTATTCAAGAAAACTTCCAAGTAGAGGGAGACTTGAAAAAAGAAGTCACACAGAATATTCGTAAACTTATGGATATCGGTTGTTACAGAGGAACCAGACATAAAAGAGGCTTACCTGTTCGAGGACAAAGAACTCGTACCAATGCTCGTTCCCGTAAAGGTCCTGTCAAAACCGTTGGTAAAAAGTAAAGAAAGGATTTTCAATGGCTGAAGAAAAAGTAAACATGAACCAAAATGAAAATACACCTGGAACCGAAGCAACTCAGCCCGGGGATAGCGCTGCTGTTACCGCATCGAGTTCTTCTGCTTCGAAATCAACCCGAAAAAAAGGGAAAAAACGAGCTCCAGTAGATGGAAAAGCATATATAAAGGCTACTTTTAATAATACCGTTGTCAGTATTACCAATAATAATGGTGACGTTATTAGCTGGGGAACAGCTGGCGTTGGTGGTTTTAAAGGAACCCGTAAAGGTACCGCTTATGCTGCCCAAGTAGCTGCAGAACATGCTGCAAAAAAAGCTATTTCCATGGGAATGCGAACAGTTCGCGTATATGTCAAAGGACCTGGTCCTGGACGAGAAACTTCTATCCGAGCTCTTTCTGCAGCAGGTTTAGATGTTACCTATATTGCAGATGTTACCCCCATCCCCCACAATGGATGCAGACCACGTAAACCGAGAAGAAGTTAGGAGTTAGTTATGGCAAGATTTATACAACCATCATGCAAACGATGCCGCCGTTATGGCGAGAAATTATTTCTTAAAGGGGATAAATGCAATACCAAAAAATGCCCCTTTGAAAAACGTCCTACAGTACCTGGTATGCACGGGCAATCCGGACGAAGAAAAAAGATCACAGATTACGGAATCCATCTTCATGAAAAGCAGAAGGCGAAATTTTATTATGGCGTCATGGAATCCCAATTTAAGGGATACTACAATGAAGCTGCTAGACAAAGACAAATACCAACTGGTGATCGACTAATCCAGCTATTAGAATCTCGATTGGACAATGTTGTTTATCGCTTAGGTTTAGCTACATCCAGAGCACATGCAAGACAGATTATTTTACACCGCAAAGTCAAAGTGAATAATCATTTCTGCAATATCCCTTCTTATAGCGTCCGACCAGGTGAGAAAATTAGCTTTGTACCCTCTCTTAGAGAAAATGTATTCGTCAAAGAAGCTTTATCAAAAACAGCCTCTATCGATGAATGGATTTCTTTTGATGCAGAGAATCTGGTAGCAGAAGTGTTGTCTTTACCACAGAAAGAAAAAGTTCAAGTACCCTTTAACGAGCAATTTATTGTTGAATTCTACTCCAAGTAAAGAGGATAATGAATTGAGAGGTTTATCATGAGAACCACCCTGGAAGAATTGAATCTAAATGTAGTGAGTGAAAATCTTATGAAGGGAGAATATATCATTGGTCCCTTACATAAAGGTTTTGGAATTACCATTGGCAACTCTCTTCGCCGAGTTCTTCTTTCTTCCATCGAAGGTGCAGCAGTAGTTGCTGTACGTATCGAAGGGATATCTCATCAATTTACTCCTATCGAGGGAGTTTTAGAAGATGGGATTCAGATTGTAGCGAATATTAAAAGGCTTGTATTACGATCCCATTCCTCTGAACGAAAAATTTTGGAATTAACCAAAAAAGGAGCTGGTCCCGTGAAGGCTTCAGATTTGTTCTGTCCAGAGGGCATTGAGGTTATGAACCCAGATTTAGTGTTGATGAATATTGTTGACGATGCGTTCACGCTAAACATGCAACTGTATGTTGAATCTGGAATCGAATATCAGCTTGCAGAAGAGAATCGTGAACCTTCCTACCCGATTGATACATTTCCTATTGATTCAATGTATTGTCCTGTACGCCATGTCTCGTTTAAAGTAAGCCAGGTCATGGTGCAGGAATCTCTGGATTTTGAAAACCTGAGCATATCCATTGAAACCAATGGAGCTATCGATCCAAGATCTTCGCTAGATCAAGCATCAAAAATACTTGTAGAGTATTTCAGAAATATTTTACAAGAGCCGATCGAAGAAGAAGTAGAAGAAGTCCAAGCCGATGACGAGTCAGAAGAAATTCTCACAAAAGCACTTGATGATATTATTCCCCTCTCGGTTCGAACCGGGAATGTGTTTAAAAAAGCAGGAATATATACCGTCAGTGATCTTTTCGAGAAAACAAAAAAAGAATTGCTGGCTCTGAAGAATTTCGGTGCAAAATCTTTATACAGTACAATTGAGGAACTACTTAAAGTGCCAGAAATCGAAGCTTTACAAAATAAAGATAGATTCCCCTTAATTGTTGATTTTTCTGACCTATCGAAACCAAAGCCCAAAGTCAAAAAACCTGTAGAAGAAGAAGTAGCACCTGAAAAAGAAATTTCTAAACCAGTTGAGAAGCCAATTGAACCTAGCCCGGAAAAACCCGAAGAAGTGATACCTCAAACGAAACCACCAACCCAATACGACACACTACCTGCTGAAGAAGTCCTGAAACTCAATATTGATGATGTAGCAAAACACATCGGGATTTCACAAAAACAACTTACAAAACTAAAAAAATATGCAATCGAAGTGATTGGTGACTTAACTGATGTTACACGAGAACAATTGTTAACTGGAGACCATAAAGTAACGAAAAAGAATGTTGAAAGAGTTGAAGAATTCTTACGTCATTATGGTCTATCACTGAAAGAAGACTAGAGGAGCAATGTATGAGGCATAGACGAAAAAATAGAAGATTGAATTTCTATTCCGCACAACGAAAAAGTGTACTTCGTACCATGACAGTGTCCCTGATTAAAGAAGAAAGTGTAAATACCACTGATGCAAGAGCCAAAGAAGTAAAAAGATATGCAGAATCTATCATTAATCTTAGTAAAGAAGATTCACTGAACAATCGACGCATGGCTTTCACAAAACTGCGTGACAAAGATGCAGTAAAAAAGATGTTTGGTCCTTTGCATGATCGTTATCAAGAACGCGATGGTGGCTATATACGCATTTTCCATACAGGATTTCGCAGAGGAGATGCTGCCAAAATGTGTATGTTGAAATTAGTGAATTAGAATTCTTTCGACTATACAAAAATTGAACTTCATTCAATTTGAACACGTTACTTATCAGTATCCCGAAGCAGAAGACACAGTCTTCGCGCTTCGGGATATTTCTTTTACAGTCCAGCCCGGTCAATTTGTAGCTATTGTTGGAGCGAATAGCTCCGGCAAAACTACTCTTGGACGTTTGTGTAATATGCTTTTAACCCCTGCTAAGGGGGCTGTTGTGGTAGATGGACTGAATACATCAAATCCTGATAATCTGTATCCAATTCGAAGCAAAGTAGGAATGATATTTCAAAACCCCGATAATCAGATTGTTTCCACAACTGTGGAAGAAGAAATTGCCTTTGGGCTAGAAAACTTACAAGTGCCAACACCACAAATTCAAGAGCGAGTAAATGCAATCATACAGAACATGGATTTGGCATCGATCCGAGAAAGACCTCCTCATTTATTATCGGGAGGACAAAAACAATTGCTTTGTATTGCCTCTGTTCTTGCCATGGAACCATCTTGCATTGTATTTGACGAACCCACTTCTCTGCTTGATCCTGTGAGTCGAAAGCTTGTTTTGCAGCAAATCCATTCACTATACAAAAAAGGCATGACGGTATTGTATATTACTCATATCATGGAAGAAATATTGATGGCAGACACTTTAATTATTTTAAACAAAGGTCAGATTGTCTTCCAAGGAAATCCTATCGAGGCTTTTTCTTTTGATACAGAGACTTTGTATAACTATCATCTTTATCCACCCCCATTGATTCAAGTTATGAATCAATTGCAGCAATCCGGAATCCAAATACCAAAAGGGATTGTGAATGCAAAACAATTAGCGGAATTTCTATGTCAATACAAATAAACCAACTACACTTTACCTATGACAAGGGCCTTGTCTATGAAAAAGAAGCATTGCGCAACATTACTATGACCATTCCCGATGAGGGAATTATTGGGATTATTGGTCATTCAGGATCAGGCAAATCTACTCTCATTCAGCATTTCAACGGACTTATCCTCCCTCAGAAAAAAAATACTATTGTAGTGGACGGAGTCGATCTTTTTACTGTAGAAGGAAGTTTGAGCTGGTTACGCAAAAAAGTTGGACTTGTTTTTCAATACCCTGAAAATCAACTTTTTGAAGAAACAGTAGAAAAAGAACTAGCATTTGGTCCAAAAAATCTAGGTATTCCTGAAAAGGATATACCTTCTCTTATTCAGCATTCTCTGGAGTTGGTTGGGCTTGATTATAAAGATTACTTTGATCGTTCTCCCTTTGCATTGAGCGGAGGAGAAAAAAGAAAAGTTGCTATAGCGGATATTCTGGCTATGAATCCCTCTTATTTGGTCCTTGATGAACCAACAGCTGGCTTAGATCCAGTTGCCCGAAAAGAACTGCTTCAAAACATTCAGCAGATACAAAAGCAGCAAAACATGACCGTTATTATGGTATCCCATGATATGGAAGAGATTGCTTCTGTTTCTGAATATGTGTACGTGATGAGTGAAGCAGAAATAAAGCTAGAGGGCCCAACCCTTGATGTTTTTACGCAATACGAAAAACTACGTCAACTCCAACTTGATGTGCCAGAACAAATCGAAATATTGTCCTATTTAAAACTCCAGGATTCTTCTGTTAATATTCGTCATGTTGATATTGCAGAAACAAGTCAAGAAATCCAGGCTTTTTTACAACGAAAAAGAGACAGTCATGGAATTTAAGAAAAGTATTTCGATTGGACAATACATTCCGACAAATTCGTTTGTGCATAAATTAGATCCCCGCTTTAAAATGATCTTTTTGATTGCATTTATCGTCTGTGTATTTTTTATTCATACCGTGGAAGGTTATCTTCTCCTTTTAGCCTATATGCTGTTTAGTGTAGTTGCAACTAAAATTTCAATTCGACACTTTTTACGGGCCTTAAAACCAATTATCTTTTTACTGATTTTCACAACAATTCTTCAACTTTTCTTTACCAAAACCGGAACTGTCCTTGTGGATTGGTGGATTTTTAAAATCACAATGGACGGGGTCTATGAAAGCATTTTTATCTTTTTACGATTGATTCTACTCGTTTTTGCCTCTTCATTACTTACATTAACTTCTACACCAATGGAATTAACTGCGTCTCTGGAATATGTTCTTCATCCCTTCAAATACGTAGGTCTTCCTGTTTCTGAAATATCCATGATGATTACCATTGCACTTCGATTTGTACCCACTATCATGGAAGAAACAGACCGATTGATGAAAGCCCAAACTGCTAGGGGTGTTGATTTTGAAAAGGGGAGTTTAATGAAGCGAATAGCCAATTTAATCCCCATCATTGTGCCATTATTTATATCCGCACTTCGTCGGGCAGATGATTTAGCAATAGCTATGGAAGCACGTTCTTTCCAGGTTGGCAAACCTAGAACCCATTTGCACGTACTGATTTTTCACTTGAAAGATTACTTCTTCCTATTCTTTTCTCTTTCTTATGTAATCGTCGTATCTATCTTTTTCTGATGAGTTTTACTCGTCGGTTAGGATTGGTTTGCTATGATGGATCTTTCTACCATGGATTTGCCAAAAACAACCAAGTATCCACTATTCAAGGATTTATTGAAAGAGTATTGTGCAACACATTTAAAATCCCATCCTCGGATCTTTACTTCACATTTTCTTCCCGCACAGATGCTGGAGTTCATGCTCTTGGACAACCAGTTTGTTTTGATGCCCCGCACTATTTTTCAGATGAAGTATTGTTGGAAATTGTTAATCACCACTTACCATATACAATTCGGTTTCGGTCCATTACCTCGGTTACATCCGATTACAATTTACGCAGTTCCATCCAAAGAAAAGAATATTGGTATGTGATTGCGAATGAAAACCAGGGAGTAGTCCTATCACGTTATTGTTGGATGATCCCGAAAGTAGTGTCAGTAAGACATCTAAAGCAAATCACCGAGTTGTTATGCGGAACCAATGATTACAAAGATTTTGCCAAAGATGCAAAACAGTATGACAGCACAATCTGCACGATTGATTCTATAGAAATGATTCCAGCTCAAACCCTGGGAAAAGAAGTATCTGTTCCGATTGATTTTCCGTTCAGAGGGGATTTTGACGGATTCATCATATCCGTCACTGGAAACCGATTTCTTCATAACCAAGTACGCCGCATGTGTGGTTGTATGGTGCATGTAGCTTCTCAACAATCACAAGATGCTTCCCCCTTGCCGTGTAGAAGTTTTCAAGAGTTTGTGCAGCTCTACAGGAATGCATGCAAGATAAAGGCACCTGCGCAGGGATTGTACTTAAGAAAAGTTCAGCTAGATCAAAGCAAAGTGAGGTAAATAAATCGGATCAATAGGGAACAAGAATTGCATTCCCGGGAAAATCCTTGATGCTCCAAGGTAGGATAATTCTCGAATTCGAAGATCTTCTACCCCTTTTTTTAACTTTGTATTGATATATAGGTTAAAACTAAGCACTTTTTGAACGTGCTGTTTGGCTTCCTTTGAAAAAGTTCGTTCTCTACGCAATGTTTCCATTTCGGTAACAAAGGCTTCCAATTCATCATAAGTCTTCATTTCTTTTGATTTCTCCAGTAGAGAAGCAATCGTATTTGTAACTGGATACTCTGCTCCATATTCTTTGGTATATACTTCATGTAGAACTTCTAAATTCAGCTGTAACTGTTCAAGTCGATCAACAACATACAAGCTGCTTTGTTCAAACGATCTCTTCTGGATGCTAAAATTGATTGCACCAAAAACAAGATATACAAAAAGAATGAACAATAAAGAACCCCAAAAAAAGTCTCTCAACGAACTCATAGCCCATGGTGAATTTTTCATGCTACCATTATAATGCGCTTTTCACCATCATCAATTCTTTTTTGTTATTCTTTATCATTCCTCCTGCACAATATACTTCACATGAATGGTTTGGGTGGAGCCAATCCATTCTACGGTGTAGCCTAGGGTTTCTGAAATGAATCGCAAGGGTAGGAAGGTTCTTCCGGATCGAATCTGGGGGGTAATATTCAAATTGTCGGGATCAATGGGAGTTTCTTTTCCATTGACCCGTGCTATGGGACTATCTACCCATAGCTCTATGGTTAGTTCTTCTCCCAACAGCAAGGTTACTTTTTGTTCCTCTGGATTCCATACAATTTCTGTATTCTTTAAATAGTTTACAACGGGGAGAGATTCAACTAGTTTACGTACGGGTACATAGCTTCTCTTTTGGAATAAGTACGGAGCAGCTTCAATGGTTTCTTTCACTTTGTTTACTTCTACGGTAGTAGATCCAATGCGAAAGGTAATCCATACAATGCACTCGAGAGTAACAGGAACAACAATGACTTGATCATTGCCTGTAAACGTAAGAGTGCCATGGTAGATGCCGGCTTGTAAATATCTTGCATTTAATGTGAGAGTTAGTGTTTTTGTATCATCATTATAGTGGGATAAATGTGGAGTTAACCATTCTTGATCACTTGAGATGATTCCTTTTAATCCTTCACCTCCCACATTGCTAAGGTGAAGGGTATGAAAAGAATGTGTGCCAATCGCTAATTGATCTTTAATATCTTTTGGTTCTACCTCTAGCTTTGGTTTTTCTTTTACTTTCAATTGCATGGAAATGTCTGCTTTTCCTCCATTGCTTTGAACATGCAGAGTAGAAGTATGAATTCCAATTTGATCCTGAATCGTGCGAAAAGAGATTGCTACTTGGTAATTATTACCTTGAAAATGGGAAGTGGACAATTCAATCCAGTCCTCTGCACAGGAAAGAGTTCCCTCCAATGTTTGACCGCCTGTATTGGTAATAGTAAGGTAGGTCTCAGCAATAGACTCTCCCTGCCAGATTTCTTTCTCAATGTGCAATGGAGTTACTTTTAAACGAGGATTTTTTTCAATAACAAGTGTAATGGGTATTTCAATCTTGCCTACATTGGAATCAAAAATAACCGATGAGTGGTGTGTACCGATTGAAAGTTTTTTAGGTTGCAAAGTGACGTTTATGCTGGATAAAGATTCCGTAATCACTTTGGTCTGCAGTATGACCCAATCATCTGGACACAAAATACTGCCTTGAATACGGCCAGTAGAGATTACTTGGAGAGGACAAATAATATTCTTGTTCTCTTCTTCTCCACACGACCGAAAGATATGATTTGGTTCAACTTGGAGCGAGATTGGTACGGCTGGAGTAAAAAGTGCGATTTTTCCCCAACAACCAGCCCAAATATGATTGTCAGTGCATATTAATTCATTTGGCGTTTGAGCAATTCGTAGTCTGTTTGTGGTAGTTTCGATTTCGAAAGGAGAAATATTTTTAAACAATTCTTTCCCTGTTCTTGGATCAAAGTATTGAAGAACAATAACATCTTGATGATCAACGCCATGATTCTTGTAGCTTGTGCATACAACTACATATTCATCATTACAGAATAATGGTCCCACCCAGCTTTTTTCTCCAACTTGTTTTTTCCATAGAATTTTGTCTTCATCTATCGAGAAGCAGAGTAAAAAACCACTGTAGTCTAAAAAATAGAGTGCATTGTCATAGACTGCCATATTGGCAACTATCAAATATGGGACGAGTTTATGAGACAATTGATACTCGTCTTTGATGTTTAGTTGGTTGTTAGTTATTCCTAGATGAAGAAGATACATCAGAGTACCTGCTGATCCAAAAACTTTGTTAACAACTACAAAAATTTCATCTTTTTGAACGATGGGAGTACATATGCTATATGCTTCCAACTCCAATGTGTGTGGAAAACCTCCTCTATTCTTATCAATAATCGTGATGTAACAAGGTGGACTCGAAAAGCAATGATAGCCACTATCTGTACCATTAACATTATTGGAAGTAGTAACTATATATTTCTCATGAACAGCCACGTAGGATGGAGACCAAAAAGGTTCTCCTCCCAGAATATTTGAAAGACTCCACACGACTTCTCTTAATTGAAGATCAATTTTGTATACGCAATGCCGGTTGCTTGAGTAGGAATCATACTTGTCGCGGGATATTTCAATGAATTTCACATATGCATATGCACCTTCAACAATAATACTATTGGCATAATATCCTTCTACATCAAGATGCCAAATCTCTTCCCCATTTATGGGGTCTAAGACATAAAATCGGGAAGCAAAATCTTTTTTACTTTCCCAATCACCTTCAATTGTTTCAAGCAATAGAATCTGTTTTGTGATGAGAGAATAAGCAAGAATATTTCCAAGTCGTAATTCATATTCATAGTCATCGTCTTTAAAGGTGCTATATAGCTTTTTCCACATTAGCTCCTTTGTTTCAATTTCATGACAATGTATTTCACCGGTTTCATTGTTCACCAAATAATAGTAGTCATTAGCAACAATTGGAGCATGTAGGCTATGTATAGGTAATACTTCCGAAAACTCCATATTGTTAGGAAGCGAAGCTGTAGTAAAAGCAGAATTTTGAGCATCCATCCTTGCTAAAGGCCAGTTTGTATAGTGAAATTCATCAGCAGAAGAAGATATGGAAGAATGTGAAAAGACAGGAGGAAACAATACAAGAATTCCAAGTAGCACCGAAAGAACACAAACTGTCATATGTCTCATGAAAACTCCCCACATACTTTTCTTCGTTTCAACTATTTATACGTAGAAAATTGAGAAAAATCAATCAATCTTTGTTACTATACTGTCCTTCCTTTTGAAAGTATGTTCGTCACTCATACAAAAGCAGTTGGGAATTGATTTATGAAGGAGGTGTAGTTATAAAATGCGATGAAGATAGAAAATTGGACTATATAGCGTGGTTTACTGCGTTAGATTGGGAAAGGATAGTTCAATTTGAATGAATTGAGCAATGGTAAACCTGGTAGAGACTTAGATGTCTTTTGATAAACAATAGAGATGGGATCTTCAATGGGAGAGAAGGATATAACATTGGTTTCATGAGCAAATATATCTTTGTGATGAGGATGAAAGAGTTGAGAAAAAGGAGTATCTTTTGTGGAATAACGAATAACCTCACTGTTGAAGGATCCTGATAATTCTTGTTTGAGAAAACCAAGTCCATTGGGTTGTAATTTGCAGACAATCGAGTGGAAATATCCACTTGTTGTGTTCATTTCAATGCACAGATCAATGAAATGATCTGGATGATTAAGAGGAATGAGGCAGTTGCCAAACGAGACCCAAGGTGTCTGATATACGGCTTCTAGTAAGCCATTGTGATCAAATATCAAGTACCAGGTTTCATGTTGTTTTGATACAAGGATACAGATATATTGTTCTTTCCCATCTGTTTGAATAGGGATCACCTGTATAAGTGTTCCATTAATGGACATGTTTTGATAATGTAAACTTGTCTGTCCTGATGATAGGGATGGATATACATTTTGAAAATCTTGTATAAAACGATTTCTCTTTTGAAGAAATAGTTGGACTTTTTTTGGAAATACCGAAGTATCGATATCCGAAAGTAATATGCCTTGATCTTGAGAAAAGTATGTCGTTATGGTAATAGTCGGGAACTCGGTAAAACGTAAAGCACTACTGCACAGTGATGATCCATGAATTGTGATTTTGTTCAACCTGGAAATAGTGGGCATTAAAAAGACAGCAAACAAAACCAATACTGCGAAAGTTACAAGAAAACCAAGAAAGATTTTCAGCCCTTTTGTAACCAATTTGTGCTCCTTAAGATAGGCAATATAAAATAATGCGATGAGTATAGCATTCCCTTAAAGAAAAACAAGAATAGGAGAGGGAAGAAAACCTTTTCAGGCAAAGAAGAAATTTTATTGCATTCTTTTACTGATATACTGGTAATATGACTAAAAAAGATAAAATAGCGATCGAGAATTGGTTCCAAAATATGGTGAATTTTTATTCAGCTGGCGATGCAGTGACAAAACATAATCTGGCATTGAAGCGGAACCATTCGAGAGCAACGCAACAGATTGCCCTTCACTTGTCTCAAACCATGGGTTGGAATGATCATGACTGTAAAATTGCAGAATGCATAGGTTTGTTACATGATGTGGGTAGATTTCCTCAGTTCTATTATTACAAAACTTTTGGAGACAATGAATCCCGTAATCATGCACATTGGGGTGTAGAATTGCTACAGAAAGAAAAAGTGCTTTCTGTTTTCTCTGAAGATGATCAAGAAGTGATTATTACCGCAATCCTCCACCACAATGCTTTTCAAATACCCTCCTCTATGGAAAGTCGAACTTTAACATTTTGCAAGCTGATTCGTGATGCAGATAAGTTAGATATTTACCGCATCATGTCCGAGGAGCACTATATTTTGGATCTTCCTGATACACAAATCGTGAATCCTGTCATTTTGGATTCCATTTTTCAACAAAAATGTGTGCAGTACAAACACGTAGGGACTTTGATGGATTTAAAACTGCTACAACTATCCTGGGTGTACGATTTGTATTATGTAGAATCATTGTTCTACCTGCAGAAGCAGGAACTGTTGCAAAAGTTTATCAACACTATTCCTGCTTCATTGCAAGTTTCAAAAGCATATGAAACCGTGAAGAAGTTTCTTCACGAGAAAACTTCTACCGCGTCTGTCTGTTATAAGTTGTAATTACCTCTTACTTCTCTTGGATTGAAATGTTGATTAGAGGAGAAGGAGCACTGTATAAGATTTCATCTTCTTGATCATTGTTTTGGATCGTGATGTAGGAACAGATATAAAAAGTATGTTTCCCGGGTGCAAGATTCTCCACGATGAGAGTTTGGTTTTCAGTATTTTCGTATTCTTTCGTAAGTATAAGGTTGGTTTCTTTACCATTCCATTCAAATAGAGCAAAACCCTCTGCTTTAAATGGGTACATAAAAGAAAACGAAACAGTAGCTTCATCAACAGTAGCAGTGATATGGATAGGAGCTAAAGGGGGATTGGCGGGGATTACTGCTGTTGTTCCTACAGATATAATTTCTCCCTTATCCCCTTTTACAGCGATCGCATAAATGTAGTGTTTTCCTCTTTCAACACTAGAATCTGTCCAAGCCTGTATTTGAGGATCTTCCATCTCATGTATGACTGTGTACTCACCTTTTTTGGTTCTTCGAAGCACCGAAACCGAATTCGGTTCAATGGCATTATTGATCCAAGCCAACTGCACCCCATTCTCCGAAGCATTGATAATGGTTAATTCTGTGGGAATAAATGGGTATTCACACAAGGTTTGTATGTTATTCAGTAAAACCGGGAAAAAATCGTCAAAGGTAGAAAAGAAAGATCGATTATTCTCATAATTTTGTAACCATTTTTCAATGTAATCAATATAGACAAAGGAATCACTGACATCTTTTTGACGTTGTTCTTCCCAGTCTTTTTCTCCATATTCTTGTAAGGTGAATCGCTGAGATATTGTACGTACTATATGTTCAGTAAAGCATTGGGACCACGTTTGAATATCAACATACATCATTTTTCTTCGAATTGGGATCAATAGTTTTTCAGTTCCTGTTATCAATTGATTGTTTTGACGAACAAACGGATGAACAAATGCATAACTGAAGCTTTTTAAAAGCTGCTTGTGTAAACCCTCTGAATCCTTCCAGTAAGGAAGTTTTTCATTTTTTTGTTCATCTACATCATAGGGTCCAAGAAGAGCGTAATATTTTTGGCTGACATGTGTTGAGTAACCGTTTTCATGAAACAAGGGTACAAGGATTAACTCATAACTTCGATCTGAGAATCCAAAATAGTCCTCCAGCATAGGAATGGTGTTTTTTGTTTCCAGCTTTTTTTCAGCTAGTTCTACGATGCTTTCGTAAAACGACAGATGATCTTGGTAAAAATACATGAAGTCAGTCTTTTCAGCAAAATCTCGAAGCAGTGCTAAGAAATCATTTAAAGATCTCTCTCCTCCGGCTCGATCAATAATCTCTTTTGTGAAGGGGATTTGCACTTTTAGTTCTGGAGGTTCAGAGAGATGCAGCATGCAAGTAGATGGGATTTCCTGTGAAAAACCATACATATACCACATATATGCAAATTGACGCACAACAGGATGTTGGTAATGGGGGTAAAATGTATCTTGTACTTCGCGCATGTAATCGAAATCGAGCGTAGTCATAGGCCATGCTCCAATAAGCATTTGAAGTACTGAAATCAGTTCAATTCTTGGATCAGAAGAAATAACAACTTGTTTTTTTGTGGATTGAGAGAGTAGAGAATTTTGCCCTGCTGCATACGAATGAGATAGACCATAGGAGCAAAATAGAATCGCTACTACAAAAAATGTAATCACTTTAAAACCAAATTTTCTCTGCATAACAACCTCTCAAGAAATCAATGTATTTTTACTACTTGTATTATACGATAGCAAACATGGAAAAGTTTCAATCTCGGGTTTGAATCTGTTTGGTTAATTGAATCATTTCTATCATACTGAGAGCTGCTTCAAAGCCTTTGTTGCCAGATTTTGCACCGGATCTTTGCAAAGCTTGTTCTAATGTATCTGCAGTGATGATCCCAAAACCAATTGGAATCGACAAGGATAGACTGAGCTGTGCAATGCCTTTTGTAACTTCATGCGACAACACGTCAAAATGGGGAGTATCTCCTCGAATCATTGTACCTAAAGCGAGAATTCCATCATATTGTTTAACACATGCTATTCTTTGTAGTGTATAGGGGATCTCGAATCCACCAGGCACCCAGTACACATCAATATCCTGATCCGATACTCCATGACGAATCAGGCAATCATGTGCTCCTTCTAGTAAAGCTGTTGTACACTGGCTGTTAAAACGAGATATAACAATCGCAATGTTACATCCACTTCCTGAAAATACACCTTTGAAATGATTCATACATTCCTCCTTGTTCACTTGATTGGTATCGTATGATGAAACCGTTGTACTTTGGTTTCAAGATATTTTTGATTAAATTCCGTGGTGGACCCGAATACATTCTGAACAGAACAAACATTGATCCCATATTGACGCAAGCCCTCTATTTTGGATGGGTTGTTGGTGATGAGTTTTACAGATTGAATCTGTAATTGTTGGATCATTTGTGCTGCAACTGCATAATCTCTTTCGTCTGCTTCATGTCCAATTTGTAAATTGGCATCATAGGTGTCAAGTCCACGCTCCTGAAGCGCGTACGCTTTGATTTTATCGGTGATGCCAATATCTCGACCCTCTTGGCGTAAATAGATGATCACTCCACTTTGTGCTTTTTCAAGTAGTTTCATTGAATTGACCAATTGGTCCCTACAATCGCATTTTCTGGAGTGGAAGACATCTCCTGTTGCGCATTCAGAGTGAATTCGCACCAATACTTCACCTGTTGTCACATCTCCTTTTACTAATGCAAAGTGTTCTCTTGTGTCAAGTTGATTTTCAAAACCAACAATGACAAAATTCCCATATTCAGTGGGTAGATTAGCACGATTCACCATTTTCATGTATGACTTATGTTGAATACTTTGCGTGAAAACATCTTGAATCGAGTAAAAAGGAAGTTGAAAATCGTTAGCGATTGCCTTTGCATAAGATATTGAGTGGCTTTCCCCTCGCTGATCCAACAATTCAATGATTGTTACGATTCGAGGATAGTCTGTCAATTCACAAAGTTCAAGAGCTGCTTCTGTATGTCCTTTTCGTTTGTTTAGTCCGATACCGCCTAATAGGGATATATGTCCCGGGTAGATATAATCCTTAATAGACTTCAGTTGTGCTAATGAGTGTAGCGTTGTGATACGGTCTTTTGTGCTGATGCCAGTATTGACAGAATGATGATCTACCGGGATAAAGAAATTTGTAGAAAGAGAATCTTTGTGATTGGATGGAAGCGGAAAAAAACCTTTTTTCAATAAAACATCTTGATCTATGGCACAACACAATAAGCCTTTCCCATATTGTAGCATGAAATTTAATGTAGATTCATGGATGCATGTATTAGGGATCACAAAGTCAACTTCGTTTTCCCTTTTTGGATCGTATAGAAGAATTGGTTTATGCTGATGAAAGCAATGTTTAATTTCTTGAATGTGCATAATATGCCTTTCCGTATTTAGCGAAAATATCATACTCAACATTGACTCGCTCTCCCGATTTTAATCTGTGAAGATTCGTTTGTTGCAAAGTATGAGGGATCACTTGTACTGCAAATGTGTCCATAGAGATGTGGGAAATCGTCAGACTGACACCATTGATAGAGATCGATCCTTTCGGAACAATGAAGTAAGGTTCCGTTGAACGAGAAAAATACAGAAGTTCACCATCGCAGGTTTTGGTGGAATAGAGATACCGCAATTGCGTATCGATATGTCCAGTCACAAAATGGCCACCAACTGAATCCCCAATCCGTAATGCCCGTTCAATATTTACATAGGAAGCAGAACTCAAATTGGTTGTTTTTTTTGTGATGGGACCACAGTGAAACTGTAATCTATTTTGCACGATTTTTTCTACGGTTAAGCACACTCCATTGATTGCTATACTATCCCCAATAGAAACTCCATCCAAAACCTTTGGGATGGTTATTTTCTCTGTTGTTAGATGTTCTATTTTTTCGACATGCGTTATGATTCCAGTAAACATGGCTCTAGCTCCCACAGGATATCAGACTCTAAAGGGGTAATCTTTCTGGTGGATAAATTGCATTGTGTAGTCAATCGGAATGGAGATAATCCCTGTGATAAAATGGTAGGACTTAAAAAAAAGTAGAAACGATCCACAGCAAGAAATAGTGCGCTAGCAACACTTGAACCACCTTCGATGAGAACAGATTGAATATTTTTTTCAAATAGGAGTTTTTGTAGGGTGGAACAAGAATAGTCTGGTGGATGGATGTGTTCTAGATTGGGTGAGTGAAAAAGTGCTTTTGGAGAAAACAATAAAGTTCTCCCAGGGAGAGAAAATACTCGGTAGGAAGAATGTTGAATTCGATTTTTTCGGTCCAGAATGATTCGTATTGGGGTAGAGATGATTTGATCATGATCTCGAACTGTTAATTGTGGATCATCTTGTAGTATAGTGCCTGCTCCAACAAGAATACTCACATGTTCTTTTCTCATCTGATGTACAATTTTGCGGGATTCTTCGGAAGAAATCCACGGTGATGACAGTGCTTTTGAAGCTATGAAACCATCTAGGCTGAGGGCCAGTTTTAATGATATCCAGGGTGTTTTTTTGGTCATCCATTTGATATACATTCGGTTGGCTTCCTGAATTGGTTCTGTCAGAATTTTCGCGATCACATTGACTCCGTGCTCACGAAGGATTTGAAGCCCTTTACCACAAACAATGGGATTGGGATCTTCCAGCCCAATCACAACATTTGGAATTTTTTCATGAATAATACGATCTACACACGGGGGTGTTTTGCCTTTATGAACGCAAGGCTCTAGCGTAACATACAGTGTGCATGTTTCAAGTGAAACTCCCTTTTCTAATGCTTGATCGATCGCATCAATCTCAGCATGCTTTCCACCCCATTTACGGTGATAGCCGACACTAACCAGTTGATTGTTTTGAACCAGCACAGCTCCAACAAGAGGATTGGGTTGTACATATCCCACACCCTTTAAGGATGCCTCATGGGCAATGTTCATCCATTTTTCATGATTCATGTTCTTGCTCCTACAACATAGAGTTGTCTTCGGGGAACAAGAAATCGATTTTTGGTTTTATCTTCTCTCATCCGGACTATACCGTCGGTTCTGGATTTTCGCCAGATCAACCCAAATGGGCTCGCGGACTGTTACCGCCGGTAGGGAATTTCACCCTGCCCCGAAGATGTTCAAACAGAATGTAACACAAAAAAAGAAAAAAACCAACAAAAATGGTTACAAAAGTGTGAAGTAGATGGTAGTACCTTTTCCGGGTTCACTATATGCCCAAATTCGACCATGATGTCTTTGTATAATCCGGTATACGGTTGCTAGACCGATACCGGTTCCCGAGAAAGAATCATCCGAGTGCAATCGCTGGAAAGGCAAAAATAGCTTATCAGCGTAGCGCATGTCAAATCCTACTCCGTTGTCATGGATATAAAAGACTGTTTTTGCTTTTGGACATTCTTTATAGGGTACTTTGCATTGGTGATTTGGAAGACAACCAAAATCAATGCAAGTGATTGCATTTTGCTTGGTAAACTTCCAAGCATTGCCCAATATGTTTTCAAGAGCTATGCTCAATAAATGTGAATCCCCTTTACCAACCATCGATTTCTGAATGCTTATTTTTTTCTTTCTTGAAGGGTGGATTTCTTGAATTCCATGCAATATCTTTCGAGCTAGACTACTCAAATCAACTTCTTCATGTTTGATGTCGTGCCTGGAGACGCGTGCAAGGATTAACAAATCATCAATCAACTGACCCATTTTTTTTGTAGATTTTTGAATTTTACCAAGATATTTCTTTCCTTCTACGTCTAGCTGATTCTGGTAATCTTCTAAGAGAAGTTGACTAAAACCAGCTATACTGCGTAAAGGAGTTCGAAGATCATGGGCTACCGAATAGGCAAAGGATTCAAGTTCCTGGTTAAGAGATTCTAACTCTTCTGTTCGCTGTTTTACTACTTCTTCTAAATAAACCTGGTAGGTGTGGAGTTCATTTTCTATCTGTTTGCGACTCGTTATATCTACTGCAATGCTGAGAATAGCAGTTTGGTTTTCCCACAGAATCTTTTTCGTAATGATTTCTAAAGGAAACCGAGAACCATCTTTCCGATAATGTTCCACTTCAAACTGTGCTTCTCCTTTTTGGGCAATAGTCTGCATTCGTTCCAGTATTTTTTCTTCACTTTCTGGTACATCCAGCTGGTGCAGATTGATTTGCATGAATTCTTCTTTGGAAGAGAAACCATGAATTTGTAGAGTTTTCTCATTGATATACAAGAACTGACCCTTTTCATTGTGGATTGTGATTGATGCTGGAGAAATATCTAGCATGTTACTAAGCAGTGTAATGTACTCCTTGTTCTTTTTTTGATCAGTGATATCGTACAAAAATCCAATAAATTTTGTATTGGAAAGCTTTGTGGCAGAGATATGCATCCATCGACTTGTTCCGTTTCTGTGGACAAACATGTACTCTCCTGCAGCATATCCTCTACTCTTAACATCTTTAAAGTGCTCTAAACCCTTCTGAAGATACTCTGGGTCGATAAAACTATGAATACTCATTCTTAGAAGTTCATCCATGCTGTAACCAGTGATGTTAGATGCTTCAAGATTGACATCTACAAACTCACCACTTTCATTCACCACAAAAATGCCATAAGGTGCATTGTCGATATAGCTACGAAGAGTATTTTTGCTTTCAAGTAAAGCTTCTTCGCTGGAAATTGACTCGACGGTTTTCCAGACCGCATCCATCAATAATGTTAATTCTAGGCTATCTGTGGAATTGTAGTCCTCTTCTTTGTTTGCAACTCCAATAACAGCCTTAATCGAATTCTGGTGAAATATCGGAATGGTAAGAAACCGATGGAGAGGAACATGACCTTCAGGCAAGCCCTTTTTTAAAGTATGAGGGGCTTTGTAATCGTTTATTAGTATCGGTTTTCTTTGCCTGACTGCTTCTCCCCATATTCCGGTGGTTTCAAGTTTGTACTGTTTTGGAGGATCTACCACGGAACACTCTTTAAGAACTTTTTTTGACCATGAATTTATTTGAAACACTTTTGTTTGTTCGTTATATAGATAAAGGTAACCATATTTACTGTTCGTTAGCTGGACTGCTTGATTAAGAGCATAATCAAGAAAGTCCTGCAAGTCTTTGTAGGAATATTGCAAAATATTAATAATAGACTTAAGGCGCCGGACACTCCTTAAAAGTTCTTTTTCTGTTCTTTTCTTTTCCGAAACATCACGTACAGATGCCCACAAATATTCGATCTGGTCTGGTGGTGTACCAACAGCGTATGCTTGTAACTCGACCGGAAAAACATGACCATCTTTGTGGATATATTCTTTCTCATACAGACCCGATTCTCCTTTTTGCATAAGATCTTTTTCCCAGATTTTTTCTTTTTCTTTTTTGTGCCAGGATACAGGAGTAAACTCATAAAAACTTTGAAATTGTTTTAATTCTTCTAAGGTATATCCTAGAAGTTGGCAGTATGCATTGTTTGCATCAATGATTTTCCCTTGGAGATTTACCATAACAAAACCATCGCGACTTCCTTTAAAAATGGAAGTATATTTTTCTTGAGTTTCTTTAAGGTGTTGAGAAAGATCCATTTGACGGATTGCAAATGTGATATCATTTACCAATTCATAAAATAGTTCTCTTTCATCCTTCTCCTCAAATGTAGACGAAGGAGCAGATATGTGAAGCATACCTAATAATTCTCCCTGATACACAAGGGCTTGTACACAACCAACTTGATCTTTATACAATTCAGAAAAAGGACATTGAGGACATTCTATTGCAGGAGTTGTCACAAGGATCGTTTTCTGTTTTTGAAGTGCATCCAGAACGCACTGTGGAAGAACCCATTTGTTTTTGTCTTTTTGATAAGAAAATGCAGGGTTCAAGCTTGAACTATGGATGGAAACAACTTGTTGATTGTGCAATAAAAGAATGCTTGCTTGCATATATCCTGGATATTGGGTTAAACTATCACAGGTTTTTTGAAGAAACTCATTTTTATCTTTTGCAGTTGATACAAGTTTCTGTATAGAGCGAAGGGCTTGCAAAAATGAAATAAGCCGTTTATCCTGAAGATGCCGTTGATCAAGAGAGAGATCTGCCATGGTTGATTCTCCTTATGATAAAAACCTCTTACAGTCTTACATTGAGTATACTTTTTTCCACCCTTGCGTCAATTGTTTACCAGCATATTGGAAGGATTCGTGTTGATAGTTTAAAAAAACTTTAGCTGCCTCTGTTCACATCTTTCGCATTTCTTTATAATAATTATCAACTTTGTCACATAGATGACGAAATAGTACTGCGAAATTTGAAGAATTTTATAAACACTGTTTTATCGTATTAGGGGGCTTACATGAACGATGAACAATCTGATTCGGTTCGAATTTTGCTAGTTGAAGATGTTGAAACCGATGCAGAACTAAACAAAAGAGAGATTCGTAGCACCCTTCCGGACAGTATTTTTCAAGTTGTGTTTACCAAAGAATCTTTTGTTAAAGCTCTTAAAGCCTTTCAGCCGCATGTTATTGTATCCGATTATTCAATGCCTCAATTTGATGGGTTAACTGCGCTGCAGTGCACAATTGAATTTAGCCAAATTACTCCATTTATTCTCTGCACAGGCTCAATAAATGAGGATGTTGCTGTAGAATGTATGAAGCGAGGGGCAACAGACTATATCATCAAGGAGCATATAAAAAGGTTAGGACCGTCAGTGGTCAATGCCCTAAAATTGCGCAAGACAAGAATACAAGACCTGAAACGTCAGCAAAGAGAAGAAACATACTACTCAGATCAGCAATACTTGCTCGAAGCTAGTCACGATTTGCTTCTAGCAAATACGATTAAGCAAGTGCAAAATATATTGTTCAAAAGCATCACAAAAATACTTCCCCAGTCCATCATTGTTCTTTCAAAAGCAGATATACACCATAGCGTAGGATATCTAGTTGACATATATGGGATCCAACCTTTTCTTATGTGGCTTCAGAAAACTTTCTCTATCGATGTCTCTAATTTCAGGGTACCTTTGGGAAAAGAAACACTGGGCGATATGATATACAATCAAGGAAGGCTTGTCCATATTAAAAATGGTTTGTATACCTTTATGAACCGAATATTACCTGAGAAAACCTGCCAAGTGATTGAAAAAAAATTATCTATACCGTTCATTTACCATATCGGATTGAGCTCGAACAATGAATACAAAGGGGGCATAACCATTATGCAAAAAGAACCCCTAGAGGATTCGAAAACGAAATTGGTTGAGATCATTATTAAACAATCCTCGGTTGCATATGAAAAAATAAGCGCTATTGAAGGCTTGCGTAAACAACAAAACCGACTTGAGAGCCTTTTGAAACTCGTTCAAATGAAAACAAAATCGGTTCAAGAGTTTTTGGACCAATCTTTGATGGAAGTCATTGAGGTGACACAAAGCCAAGTAGGTTTTTTTATCCGCTTTTCTGAGGATGAAAAGAATAACCAACTGTTAAGCTACTCTAAGAACCTTATTGATGAGTTTAAAATCCTTGACTTTCAGAATCCTCCCCAACTTTTCTTTCAGGATTTGTGGAATGCAGCTAAAGAAAAGAAAGAACCCTTTCAGATCGATATTTTTTTCTTTCCATCAGCTTCAGGAGATTCTATAGAGACTAAGAATTCGATTCACCATTTATTGGTTATTCCTGTCATTGAGTCTGGAAAAATATGTTCTTTATTGGCTGTAGGAGAAAGACTAGAGCCATATGCTACTGCAGATGTAAAACAAGCCACTCTTATGTTTGATTCTATCTGGAAATGGGTGAAACAAAAAGAAGCAGATCAAGATTTATTCCAAAGAAAAGAGCAGCTTCGTAACATTTTGGAGCTTTCACCAATTTCTACAATACGGTGCAATGCAAAGGGATTGTATATTGAATCGAATCGTTCACTAAAGAGACTTCTGGGATTAGATGTAGCAGTAGAACCAAAGCACCTTGAGTGTTTTTCTCTGTTTCAGTTCACCAAAAAAGAACTACAAGATCTGCTCTTACATGGATTTGTACATATCGAAAAAAGGATCGATTTAAAGAGCTGGCACTATTTGTCTGACTTGCACTCAAAAAGCGATGATCTATTGGATTTGGATATTATGTGCAAGAAAATCGATATTGATCCTGAGAAAGATACACATGAGTATATTCTTCAGGTGCAGGACATATCTGAAAGAAAGCAAGTAGAGCGTGCAAAAACCGAATTTATCAATGCAGTATCTCATGAAATGAGAACACCATTGACTTCCATAAAACAGTCGATGTCTTTGATGAAAGATACTTTGACCCAACATATTGATGAGGGTCAATTATCTCTTTTTGATATTGCTCTTCGGAATACAGATCGACTTACAACGTTAATTCAGAATATGTTGGACTTTCAAAAGTTGAACTCGTATCAGATGTTCTTCCACAAAAAATTCGATTCGATTAATAAGGTGATTCAAGGTGTATTGGAAGATTTTCAAATGATTACAAAAAATAAGGAGATTGATTTTCATCTGCAGCTTGAAGAAGATCTGCCCCTTGTCTATATGGATACAGAAAAGATTTCTCAGGTCATCATGAATTTGGTTGACAATGCATTTAAGTTTACGAATGCTGGCTCTGTAACTGTATCTACCCAAAAAATGGAACAAGAGCAACAAGTGAAAGTATCTGTAGAAGATACGGGCATTGGTATTGATAAAGATAGTATCCAAAAACTACCTATACCCTTTTTCCAGGTTACTAAAGATGGTATGAAAAAGACAGAAGGGAGCGGACTCGGGCTTCCCATATGCAAAAAGATTCTACACCATCATGGAACAGATTTCTTTGTCGAGTCAACTCCTGGTAAAGGGAGCATTTTTTCTTTTTACTTGTCCTATACGTCAGATGAAAAAGACTAGCAAGAAGGTTTGCTTTTAGTGAGGTAGTGAAAAAGTAAACTCAGCTCCTTCGTTTACTCCTCCTTTTGCCCATATATTTCCCCCGTGCTTCTGTATGATTTGTTTGACAAGAGCTAAACCAATACCTGTACCCTGAAACTCCTCAGAGGTGTGTAATCGTTGGAACAGGGTAAACAATTTTTCCTTGTATTCTTCGTTAAAACCCACACCATTGTCTTTGATTGTATACTCGTTGACTTTATCTTTTTGTTTTCCCTCGATAATCAGAATAGGTCGGGGGTGTTTAGATGAAAATTTTAAAGCATTGTCAATTAAATTTCGCCAAACTTGCCGAATTAAAACCAAATCCCCTCTAGCATTTGGTAACGGATGCAAATGGATTGTCATAGTGGCACGTTTTTCAGGAGGAATGATATCTTGGATACACTCCTTTACAATATCCTGCATGTTTAGTTGAGTTTTTTGAAGGGAACTCTTGGATACTTTTGAGATATGCAATAAACCCTTGATTAATTGGTCCATTTTATTCGTATTGTCTTGGATAACTCCTAAAAGCCGTAAAGCATCTTTGGGAAAAGTGTCGACATAGTCTTCCAGCAAGATATTGGAAAAACCTTGTATGGCTCTTAATGGTGCTCGAAGATCATGAGAGACAGAATATGAAAATGCTTCCAATGATGCATTGGATTCTTCCAAGTCTTTTGTTCGTTGTTTCACTTTTTCATCTAGATCTTGATTCAACTGTTGGAGTTGAATTTTCGCTTGTTTTTGAGAAGTGATATCGCTAAAAACGGTAGCAAAAAAACCTTTTTCAAAGGAATAGGCTGAAATGGAAAACCATTTTTGAAGAGGTTTCGAATATGCCTCAAAAATGATGCTTTTTCCGGTGAGAGCTACCTCTCCATAAATCTCTATCCATTTGATCTCATCTTCTTGTATCCCAGGGAGTATGGTAGTAACTTTTTTCCCGATAATTTCTTCTGCCTTCAAGCCAGTGAATTGTTGCATTGCTTGGTTTACTTCTAAAAAGATATAATCGATCGGTTTACCATGGTCGTTTAATACGATTTGATGGTAGGCAAATCCTTCTAGCATATTCGAAAACAAATCTTGGTATTTCTTTTTGTTTTCTACAATCCTTTTTTCATTTGCTACCTGATCTGTGATGTCAATTAGATTGCCAATCACCTTATCTATTGCACCATCTTCATTCAAAATTGCTTTAGCAGTGGTTCGTACCCATTTCTTTTTATCGTCATAGCTAAGGAAGGGGAGAACCATATTGTACGAAATTCCTTCAGAGGAGCATTTATTGAATGCTTCTAAAAGTTTTTTTCGATCAGAAGGGTAGTAACACGAGATACTCTTTTCTATTAATTCTCTGTTATTCTGCATTTCTAGATCGAGTTTTAACCCATGTATACGATATGTTTCTTCCGTCCAGTACATCGTTTTTTGCTGGGGATCCCACTCCCACCCTCCTGCTTTGGTTAACTTTTGAGAGGACTTGAGTAGAGATTCACTTTTTTGTAATTCTTTCACCATCTGATTTTTTGATAGCACCAACGCTACTATTTTTCCAAGAAGAAGGGTTGCCAAAGGATAAATAATCATCATCGATGGGCCAATATAGTAAAGGGTTTCGAGAATAATGTCTTTGGGTAACGTTAAAGTTCCCATTAAAAGGAATACATGGACCCATATTCCAAAAAAATAGATTTGTTTTGTAGTCAAGCTTTTGTTTTTAAAAGTGTATCGGAAGTAATACAGGGAGCCAATGAAAGCAGCAATTAAAGAGGATAAACATCCCATCCAAATGCCTGGTCCTCCTTGATATATACGTAAGAGAATGGCCATAGCAGCTGCGATAGATGCTGCAATTGGACCAAAAAAAAGTCCTGCAATACTAATGAGAATAGATCGACCATCAAATATCACCCCAGGCTTAAAAACAACTGGGTGGAGCATTCCAATTACTGCACCAGTACCATATATAAAGCCATGCAAGAAAGGCATTTTTCGATGAATCGACTGATTGTAGCTAATTAATATTGAGATAACGCCAAAGCTTGTGATTGTCCCTATATTAAAAAGAATTTTGAGAAATAGTTCCATTTCTACAACCTATTCTCCATTGCTGGAATTTGCATTACTGAAACTCTTTGGGCATCCTATTTAAAAGGAGCCAATACATCCCGATCTCTTGAATGGATTGAGTGAATTTCAAGAAATCCACTGGTTTTGTAAGGTAGCTATTTACACCTAAACGATAGGATTCAATTATATCTTTATCAAGGTCTGAAGAAGTTAGGACTACTACTGGAATAAATGATGTTAAGGGATTGCTCTTTACTTTTTTTAGAATTTCCAAACCATCCACTTTGGGTAGTTTTAAATCTAACAAAATCAAACGCAGGTGTTGCCTGATAGAATTTTGTTTTGAAGGTTCATCGGGGAATAAATATTCGAGCGCTTTTTCCCCATCTGATAGAACAGTAATGTGATTGGCAAGGTTGTTTTTTCGAAATGCTCTTAATGTTAACTCTATATCATCAGGATTGTCTTCAATAAGTAAAATTTCTGTAACATCATATGTATCCATTCCATTTCCTCCATGAAACGCACTTTACCTTAGTATAGAAAAAAGTTGTTCTTCATCCAAGATTTTTTTCAAATTTCCATCAAAGAATACCATTTTTTTTATGCAAAAATGAGTAAAAAAAGATGTATGATTGTACTACAAGATGTAAATTGACTGCAACACCGTGGAGGCGTACATGAATCTAACTGAGGAAAAGTGTTTGTTACTTTTAAAACCCGATTGTATTGAAAATTTTCACATTGGAGAGATCATCACACGCATTGAACGTGTAGGACTACAAATAGTTGATATGAAGATGGTGAAAGCAACTGAAGAAAACATCAGTAAGCATTATCCCGATGACCCTACTTGGTTGAAAAGTGTAGGCGAAAAGAAAATTCAAAAATTCAAAGCAAAGGGAGTCCTGATATCAGATGATCCACTTACTATTGGTAAAAAAGTTCGAGATTCCTTAGTGCAGTACTTTAAAGGTAAAAATGTAATTGCCATCATTGTTCAGGGTCCCAATGCAATTACTTCTATGAGAAATATGGCAGGCAACACAGAACCTCTCTCCTCAGAAAAGGGAACGATTCGAGGGGATTATTCAACGGATTCGTTTGAGGTTGCTGATTTGCAACAAAGACCCATTAGAAATATGATTCATGTTAGTGATAGTCCCACATCAAGCAAAAGAGAGATAGATGTTTGGTTTTCGTGAAGAAATACTATTTCTTAAAAACAGCAATAATCCTAGGAGATAATAATTTGCTGATGCTTCCGTCATAGTCCCCATATACCTTGATTGCCTTAAAACCCACTTGGTGTCCAAGGGAAAGGATCTCGTGTTCTGCGTACAACCGAAGAATTCTTTCGGAAGTAGTAGAATTTCCATGTCGATCAATGATGACTCTCACTGTTCTTTGGTGGGATGTTTTTTGGTAAAATCTGTTACGTTCGAGTAACCAGCCATATTCTTTTTTTCTCCACTTCTCTTTGCAAAAAAAACGTAAGAGATAGTCTCGGTTTTCCACATCAATCATACAAGTTCCACCCGGCTTTAGGGAGGTTCGTATTGCAGATAACAAGTCAGCATTTTCTTGATCAGAAAAGTACCCGAAAGAAGTAAACAAAACGAGAATGTGGTCAAATTGATTGTGATATTGGATTTGACGGGCATCCATGCAGATAGCATCAACTGGACATTGCTCCTTTTGGGCAGATTCTTGTAATGCCTGAATGAAAGAAGGAACAAAATCGATTGCAGTTACGTTATAACCTTTTTTTGCCAATACCAGTGTATGTCTGCCTTTGCCACAAAAAAGGTCTAAAATAGAGGCTCCGGGGTTAGGTTGTAATGCTTCTTCAACAAACTTCACTTGGTTGAGTGTATATGAGGGTTGAATGCTATCTAAAATAACATTTCCGTACAGTTCGTTAAAGTAATCGCGAAACCATTCTTTTTTCATTTTCTTGGGCAACAGTTGCTGATCGTAACATTCAACACAATTTGAGAATGTAGAGAGGTAGCATATTGAAAAAGATTCTGGATGGTTTCAAAAACGATTTCTTCTGGACCAGCAATGATTGTACTCATAGGTCCAACAGTTACTTCCAGTGGAGAGGAACATAATTTTTCTATGCAATCTCTTATGATGGAACTGTAGTCTACAATTCCCAAGGGCATCAATGAAAGGTTACACTGGATATAACCAGAGCTGGAATTCATTAACTAACTCCTTGTTGAGCAGTTACATAACCACCTCGTTGTTTCCGAATATCCTCTACAACACGTTGAATATTGTTGATAGGAAGTATAATTCCTCTTTTTTCGATGGCTTGAAAAGGATTCTCGATGAGTTCATTGTGTAAACCTGGATCCATATATAAAAATTCAATCAATTTCTGCCAATTAAGGATTTCAATATCACGAAGCATAACTACAGCATCCTGACGTAAATTGGGGGGGTATTCAGAATGTTTCAAAAATTCTGTGAGAATTTGTATAGCTTGCCGGTGTTCTCTCTTAAATAAGTGAATGTTTGCCTTTTTTAAATGGTACAAAGGATTGTGTTTTGGGTTTTGTAAGATATGCTGAACAACAGCTAATGCTTCATCAAATCTAGATAGACGCAAAAGTGCTTCTGACTTAAGGTCCAAAAAGGCTTGTTCCATTTGTGTAGAGACGATCTGTCTAGTGCTGCAATCTTTGATCCACATTAATACTTCTTCGTATTTCCCTTGTTGCATAAAGATATGTGCTCTTGCGATAAGTAATGCGACTGCATCAGGAAAACGATGCAGAGCTTCTTGTGCAATCCTATCAGCTTCCTGATAATTTTGTAAACGCAAAAGAACGCGAATTAATCGATCATCAATTTCAGCAGTTTCGCATTTTGTTCGAGCTTTTTCCAAAACTTGTTTTGACTTAGTAAAATCCTTTTTGGTTTCATAATACGTTGCTAGATTGAAGTATGTGTTTGGATTTGTGTCATTAATTTGTATCGATTCGTACAAATACATGACCGCCTGTTCTCCTTTATTAAGACGCATCATCACAACAGCTAGGTTGTTGTATAAAGGGGCTGTCTTGTGAATATCCAATGCTTGTAAAAGTAAGTTTTCAGCTTCTTGGAATCGCTGAAGCGTAAGATATATGTTTGAAAGCTGAAGAAGGTAATCGGGGTCTTTATCATATCCTTCTTGGTGAAGAATGATTTCCAAACCTTGGACAGGTTTCCCGTCAATCATATACAACCGAGAAAGAGACAAGTTTACTTCTTTATTGTTTTCATCAAACACCCGAGCTTTTTCAAGGTCAATAATTGCTTGTTGATAGTTTTTATGCTTTTCTTCACTTTTTGCTTTTTCAACTAAATCTTCGAATGTTTCTTCCATCATAACTCCTTTCTATTTGCCAATACAAAAACGAGAGAAAATTTCTTCCAATAGTTTTGGATTATGGGATACATCTAATTCTTCTTTTAGTATATACACAATTTCTTGAAAATCTTCAGCAATTTGATCTAAAAAAGGATTGGAGGAAGAATCTATTGTTTGTAATATAGAGTTAATTTGCTGCAAAACATAGAATTGCCTTTGATTGATATAGTGCTCTGGAACCTTGCCCAATGATTCTTTTATTGTATGTGTAATATGCTGAATCAACTCATCGATCCCGGTTTTATTTTTTGCTGATATCTCAATCATAGGCAAATGATGGGGTAATTGCTTTATCCAGGAAGGATCTGGAGATGAAATGTCTGTTTTGTTTACTACCAGTATCATATTGGATCGCTTGTATTGGTCAATTAAGAGTAGATCGTCTTTGCGAAAATCTACGGTATCTAGAATATAGACAAGAAGAAAGGATGAATCAAAAAGCGACTGCATTCTTTCATTGAAAATTATATCCAATGGCTGTGTAGCATCTGCTATGTAACCTGCAGTATCATAGAGATGAATTGAATATCCATCCCAAAGAACTTCTTCAGAAACATAATCGTGCGTTGTGGATGGATATGGGGAAACCAGAGTTCTGTCATATCCTACAAGAGTGTTAAACAATGTAGACTTTCCGACATTGGTTCTACCCATTAATGTAATCGAGAAGCCTTTTTGAATTTTTTGGATGTAAGTGTGGGCATATAGATGGTTTTCGATTGTTTTGGTTACATGATTGATATCAGAAAAGATCTCCTGATCATCTTCTTCTATGTCATCAGGAAAACTGATTCTTGCTTCGATTTTTACCTGAATAGAGGAGACTTGTTGTAAAATGTCCTGAAATGTTCTGGTAAGTTTTCCTTTCAATGTTTGAACAGACAGTTCAACTTCTTCTTTTGATCTAGCACGAACAATCTGTTCAACGGATTCTGCTTGAAAGATGTCCATTTTACCATTGTAAACAGCTCTTTTTGTAAACTCACCAGGAGGAGCAGACTTAAATCCAATTTGAAGAAGACTTTCATATATGGTTTGAACGGAAACAAGTCCTCCATGACAGAAGATTTCAATCATATCCTCACCGGTATAACTAGCTGGAGATTTGTAATAAATTACAATAACATCATCCAACGGAGAAGAATCTTCTGGATTTCGAAGGACAACATGCAATGCTTTTCTAGGTACAGGAGCAAAATCACCTAACAAGGGTTGCATCATCGAAAGACAATCATCACCCGTAACCCTGATAGCTGCAATTGCAGACTCTCCAAGTGGCGTGGCTATAGCAACAACAGGGTCTCGCATACTTATCCTTTCAGATCGATCACAATCCTTCTCTGTTCTCCTTCCCCAATTGAATGGGTTGTGCAGTGGGGATGGTCTTTCAATGTAAGGTGAATAATGCGCCTTGCAAAAGGACTCATTGGAGATAATTCAACGGATTTACCTGTTTTTCTAACTTTAATGGCGTTACTCACAGCAATATTTTTGAGTATGGAGATTTGCTTTCTCTTGTATTCACCGATATCGACCATGAATTGAGGGAGAGGGTGATACTTATTACCAAAGCAAGTTTTGATTAAGTGCTGAATGAGACCTAGTCCTTCTCCTTGATTACCAATGTATCGAGATGGATTCTGAATATCAATCTCTACCAATAAACCAAAGGGTTCACTAAAAACTTGAACATAAGGGTTCTCACCAAGTTGATCAAAAATCCAAAACACAAAATCTTTTAATTCATTACGAAATTGATGGGTAGATATTGTTTGCATAAAAGCCTCATTTATTTCAATTCAACAGGACCTTCGGGGGTGACTTTTTTCTTCTTTTGCGCATTCATAAATGCTTGTTGTCCCCAGGAGAATAATCCGTATACAGTCCAAAACATTGATAAAGCAGCGGGGAATCGCATCATGATAATAAAGAAGAAAATCGGCATCATATACATCATGGATTTTGTTTGTGGGTCTTTTCCTTGCGGTCCAGTGTAGCTTTGAAGGAAAGTACTTACACCGGCTAGGATAGGAAATATGTAGTATGGATCTGGCATACCTAGACTGGGACACCATAGAAAACTTGCTCTGTAAAGAGGTATATATCCCTGAAGGGCAGTATATAATACCCACAGGACAACAAGTTGAGGTAACATTGGAAGACAACCTGACATTGGATTTATGTTTTCTTGTTTGTACAAATCCATGATCAACTCATTTTTCCGTTCCGGATTGTCTTTGTATTTTTTGTTGATTTCGTTAATCTTGGGTTGAATCTTGGACATCTGTTCCTGGCTTTTCATGGTCGTTTTTGCAACAGGCCAAAGAAGAAGTTTAAGGATAAGGGTAAACAAAATGATCCCGAGTCCGTACCATCCAGCAGATCCACCAGAAAGGAAATCCAAAATCCGTCTCATTGCGATAGTGATGAAGTAATACCATGGACGGTCAATTTTTACATAAAAAACGTCTGTTACCAAGTATTCTTCACCACTGATATCAGAGTATGTCACAGTCATTTCTAAGTTATATTGCCCATCAGGGGTACCCTCTGGACATTCGAAAATAAAGGTAGTCTGTGCAGCTTCTCCAGCGGGAAGATTATCCGCAAGTTTTTGAGATTTCATAGATAGATCAGGCATGTCTTCCATCATAATAAAGGGAGAAATGTCGTCAGGATTCTCTAGTCCGCCAATTGAAACGTTGACATTATTGATCAGTGCTCCCAGGTTTTCTACTTTAATCGTTATAGAAGCAACTTCACCTTCTTTTCCCATTGCATTGACAGACATCGCAATCGGGTGGTTTGGATCCATACCTTGGGCAGTTACATTCGGTTGAGAGGGTTCTTTGTTGCCTCCCATGCCTGGAATGCAACCAGAGAAACCCACAATAGAAATGCAGGTGATCGTAATAAGTATGAAAAGCGACCATTTTGCTCGATATTTTTTCATAAACATACCTTTCTATGGAACAGGATCATAACCCCCAGGATGAAAAGGGTGACAACGTAAAACACGTTTAATTGCCAACCATAGTCCATGCCAGGGTCCATGTTTTCGTATAGCCTGAATAGAGTATTCAGAGCAAGTAGGAGTATAACGACAAGTAGGATAAGGCTTTAGGGGAGATATAACGATTTGATACAAGCGAATTAAAAAGATGAGGATATGCTTCAAATATATCCTCTTTTCTTCGCTTTTTGGAGCAAATACACAATTTCTTCTCCAATTTTCTGCAAAGGAAGAAATTGAGTGGATTCTGTACCAATAATAACGAGATCAACTGCAGAGGAAACTTGATCTTGAATCAATAAAAAAGCCTCTTTCAAACGTCTTCGTATATGATTTCTTTCCACGGCATTTCGTTTCTTTTTTTTCATAGTAACTCCAAATTGTCCCTCTAGAGAGGAGTTCGGTTTTACGATGATAGATAAATGACGCCCTGGAACAAAAAAACCAGTTGAAAACAAAGACTGAAAAGCCTTTGTTTTCAAACGTTTACGAAGCAATGCCATGCATATAAATTAGACAGTTAGTCTTTTACGACCTTTTGCTCTCCGTCTTCGGATAACATTTATTCCGTTATGGGTTCTCATTCTATGAAGAAAACCATGAACTCTAAAACGTTTTCTTCTATGTCCTTTATAAGTTGTTTGCATATCAATGCCTCCTGTATATGATGCGGATTTGTCCGCAAACCGTACAAAATTATTTCATCAAGAGTTAATTCTACCATGAAAGGTTTGTCTTTCAAGTTCAATCGTATCTACCGGGCCATAGAATTAACCGTATAATATGATAGCATGAAAAAAAAGAAAAAAGTATCAATTGCAGAAAAAGTACTATCGTTTTTGACACTTCAATATGAAGTGAAACCATTTCTCCATTTTTCAAACCCTTGGGAGCTTCTTGTAGCGACCATTCTCTCTGCACAGTGTACAGATCTACGAGTAAATCAAGTAACGCCTTCACTTTTTCTTTTCATACCTACACCTAAACATGCTTCTATGGTTACCCCTGGTCAAATTGAGCCATATATACAATCTGTGAATTATTATCATACGAAGGCACAGCGATTGCATGAAAATGGAGTACTTATTGAAAAAAAATTTCAAGGACTTGTACCCTCTAGCATGGAAGAGCTTATTACTCTGAAGGGCGTTGGACGGAAAACCGCCAATGTAGTATTGGCTCAAGCATTTCATATAGCACAGGGTGTTGCAGTAGATACACACGTTTCCCGCTTGAGTAAACGATTAGGATGGGCACATTCTGACATGAACCCCATCGAAATTGAAAAGGTTTTAATGAATCTTTTTCCATCGAATCAATGGGAAACGGTATCGATACTGCTAATTCACCACGGAAGATTTATATGCAAGGCAAGAAAACCATTGTGTCATAAATGCGTTATCAGGGATTTGTGTCCATCGCAAACCATAAATAGTTGATATGGCTCTACCCTAATTCAACTCTTTTTACTTGAAGTCTAAAAAAAATAAAATAAAATAGATATTTGCCCTGTTTCGATTCAAGCACAAATCGAAACCAATCTGACCATAGGGAGGCTTTAATGAACAAATATGAAGCTGTTGTTATTTTTGATCCAGGTTCTTCTCCGGAAGAAATGGAAACTATTTTGACCAAAATGAAAGACGTTATTTCTGCTGATGGAGAAATAAAAGAAGTTTTTGAATGGGGCAAAAAAAGGTTTGCTTATCCCATCTTCAAAAAAACAGAAGGTTTTTACTACTTAGTTACTTTTGACGCAAAAACCGATGTACCTTTAGAGCTGAAGAGGATTGCTCGAATCACTGATCGTATTTTCCGATTTCGCGTCTTCTTACGTGATGATTCTGTGACCGCAATGCCACAGCCCAGAAGAAGTTACAACCGAAACACAGATCAACGTGCATCCAGAAGTTCAGATGATACTAGTGATCAAGTCAAAGCTGGTTCAGTAGAAGAAAACCCAACTGAAGAATCAACTGAAGTCAACGAAGATGTAGCTGCTGTGAATACGGAAGAGCAAAACGTTCCAACGAATGATAGCCCTGTTGAAACAATCGAGACAGAAGAAATCAAGGAAGGCTAAAATGCTGAATAAAATTATGTTGATTGGACGTTTGGCAACTGATCCTGATTCTCGATTTACTCCAAATGGTGCTCAAGTCACCGATTTCAGATTAGCAGTCAGTCAGAATCGTAAGCAAGGGGAGGAATGGGTTGAAGATACTCTTTTTGTAAAAATCACTTGCTGGGGATACAATGCAAAAAAAGTCAGCGAAGGGTATCACAAAGGCGACCTTATTTATGTCGAAGGTCGATTACAGATCAAACGATATGAAAAGAATGATACCGTACAGTGGTATACAGACATTGTAGCACAGAACCTTCAAATGCTTTCCAGAAAACAAAATCGTTCTTCTTCTGAAGAATATTCTCAGACTCAGTCAGACGATGTGTATCCAGATTCACAACATGATGAAGATGGACTTCCTCAAGAAGAAGAAATTGAAGCATACGATTTTTCAGAAGATTTAGACAACGTCATATAAGGAGATTTCCATGGACCAAAGACCAAGACGAAAAAGAAGATTTATACGACCAAGAAAAAAAGTTTGCTATTTTTGTGTAAACAAACAAGCAAAAATTGACTATAAAAATGCCGACTTGTTAAGTAGATTCATCAATGAAAAAGGTAGAATTTTAAGTCGTCGTATCACTGGTACTTGTGCAAAACATCAAAGAAAAGTAGCTTTAGCGATTAAACGATCTCGAGAGATTGCATTACTTCCGTTCGTACGACGATGAAATCAATTCGCGTTCTGTTAGTTCAAGATGTGAATGATATTGGTAAGAAAGGTGATGTTGTTGAAGTTTCTGAGGGTTATGCCAGAAATTTCCTCTTTCGAAAATCACTAGCAGAACCAATGACGCCAGGTGCTTTAAAAGAGTGGCAACAGAAGCGTGATCAGATGTTGCGCAAAAAAGCAAATGCGAAGCAAGAAGCGATGGATCTGAAAAATAAAATCGAAAAAGACTATTCCATGGTCTTGCTAGAAAAAGCTGGCAAAGAAGGAAAGCTATTTGGATCTGTAACAGCAGATGTATTAGCTAAACAAATCAACAAAGACTTGAAATTGGATATTGATAAAAAGAAAATTGTTCTCGATGGTCATATCAAAACCTGCGGAAAACATTATTTTTCTGTAAAGCTATATCCTGAAGTCATTGCTAAAGTAAAAGTAGAGATAAAACCTATTGAGGAGGAATAATGCCAACGAGCACTCCTCCTCATTCTTTAGATGCTGAACAGGCTGTATTAGGGTCTATTCTGAAAGACCGCGAAGCATTCCTGAAAATTCAAGGAATGCTTCAGCCTGATGATTTTTATGATCCAGCACATAGCATTATTTTCAAATGCATTCTTTCACTTTTTTCCAAAAACTCTCCGATTGATATTGTTACTTTACCAGAAGAGTTAAGATCGTTAAATCTTCTAGAAAAAGTTGGAGGAACCGAGTATATTCTCTTTTTAAGTGAGTCTACTACCGCCACGGTCAACATTCACTATTATAGTGAAATCATTTTGGATCGTTCTCTTCAACGGAAAATTATTAAAGTAGGAAATGAAATCCTGGGTTTGGACTTCAATTCTCAGATTCCAGCCGATGAGCTAATGGACCAAGCTGAGGCTTTGGTCATGAAGATATCTGAAGGCATCAAACCACTCAATTTTGTCCCCATCCGTGAGATAGTTTCGGAAGTATTCACGAAAATAGAGAAAAGCCAAAGCCTAGAAACAGTTGAAACTGGGGTTATGACGAGTTACCGTGATCTTGATGAATTGACCAATGGATTTCAAAAATCCGATTTAATAATTCTTGCAGCACGTCCTTCGGTGGGAAAAACATCTTTGGCTATGAACTTTGCGGTGAATATTGCATTAAAAGATGTTCCTGTGGCCTTGTTTTCCTTAGAAATGTCCAAAATCCAAATTGTGGAAAGAGTTCTTTCCTCCCATACGGAGATCAACTTACAGAAATTTCGAAATCCAAAACTTCTTAATGATAGCGATCAAGAGAGAATTGTGAATTCGGTAAACGTATTGTACGAAACTCCAATTTTCATTGACGATTCACCTGATGTTTCCGTGCTTGATGTTCGTTCTAAAGCAAGGCGACTACAAGCAGAGCACAAAGATTTCATTATCATTATTGATTATCTCCAACTAATGCATAGTCAAGAGCGTGTGGAAAATAGAGTGCAGGAGATTTCCAAAATCACCAGACAAATGAAAAATTTAGCCCGAGAGCTACGTATTCCCATTTTGCTTTTGTCTCAACTTAGTCGAGATATTGAAAGAAGACAAGACAAGAAACCAATACTATCCGACTTACGAGAGTCTGGTTCAATTGAACAGGATGCAGACTTAGTTATGTTTTTGCACCGAAATACTAGCCCCAATCAAGAAGACGATACGAATGAAATGCCAGAGGTTAAACTGATTATTGCCAAGCATCGAAATGGTCCTACGGGCACTGTAAACCTTCTATTTGACAAACGATTCACTAAATTTCGAAGCTACGCAAAAAATTATTAGTTGACTTTTTTTTCTACTATGCTAGAATTTACCTCCGGTGTGGGGCATTAGCTCAGTCGGTAGAGCATCTGCCTTTTAAGCAGAGGGTCGAAGGTTCGAGTCCTTCATGCCTCAGAATACACGGTCCCGTCGTATAACGGTTAGTACACCGCCCTTTCACGGCGGCAATAGGAGTTCGATTCTCCTCGGGACTGCTTCTTCTTAAAATCTTACCCCCTCATTTTTTTTCTGTATAATTGTTATATGAAGCTATTATCATATATTCATTTTGCATGGAAAACGCTTTGGAGAAAAAAAAGCAGGGTAGTTCTATCTACTCTTTCAATATGCATCGCAGTGATGTCTCTTCTTTTTTTCTTTGGATTGCGACATGGCTACACACAGAATATGAGCCAAAGTATTCAAAACTTTGGGGCTCACCTTATAGCGATGCCCAAAGGGTGTCCCTACGAAGCTTCTTCTGTTATTCTACAAGGTGGAATACTACCAAAGCAATTGCCCCAAGATACTCTTCAGAAAATTCAAAATTTGCCCAATGTTCAATATGCGTATGCTACCCTTTCGGGAATGATTCCTTCTGTTCAAAAAAAAGGAGAACTTGATCGAATAACTGGCATCACAAAGGGTATTGAACACATGAAGAACTCATGGAGGGATATTTCCAACACTGATATAGAAACCTTTTTTTCAGATGAAAAAAACTCAAACAAATACTTGATCCTTGGATCAGAAAAAGCTGAAGTATTGAAAGTATCCGCAGGGGATGCTATTCAATTAGGACCGGAACATTCTTCTTTCATTGTTCTTGCAGTATTGCCCCCATCTAAGAATCAGGAGGATACATCAATATTTGTTTCCCTCCCTATAGCCCAAGAATGGTTTCGTCAAGATGGCTGGGTTTCAAGCGTATCTGTTACTTTGGAGGACATCTCCAAGGCAGAAGAAACGATTATAGCCATTGAATCAATAGAGGATGTGCAGGTTTTAACCATGAATGAACTCCTGCAAATGGTACTGGAATACATTGACATGCTACAATGGTTAATTGTAGGCATTTTGTTGATTGCCATGATGGCAAGTTTTTTACAAATCGTGAATACTATCACGATCAGTGTGACAGATCAGATTCGAGAAATTGTCGTTTTAAAAGCTTTTGGAGCAACCAACACACAAATGAGCCTTTGGATTCTATTTCAGAGTCTATTGCTTGGATTTCTTGGTGTACTTTTAGGAATAGCTCTAACCTTCCTGTTTATTCCTGTATATGAGCTTATGATTCCATATCTTATCCCCACCATTACTACTGGATCTATTTTCCTTCTTTCCGGAATAGATATTGGTTTTACGATCGGTATTACACTTTTGATGACCGTTTTGGCTTGTATTCACCCACTTTTTATTATGATGAAACAGTCTCCATCGACAGCTTTTGCTAGGAAACCTTTATGAGATATTATTCTTTAGCCATTGCAAACATGAAACGAAGAAAATGGAGAACCTTCCTCACCACGATTGGTATTAGTGCAATCGTTCTTGCTTTTTTTAGCGTAGTAACGTTTTCAGAAGGGTATCAAAGAGCGCTGAAACAAGAGTTTACATCTTTGGGTATACAGATATTGGCTGTACCAAAGGGTTGTCCTTATGAGATGACAATTTTCGTACTTCACGGAGGACATATTGAAAAAAGCCTGACGATGGAGCAATTTCAAAATGTGAAATCTCATCCCGCTGTTTCGATCGCATCCCCGATACTAATTCAAAAGTTTAAAGATCCAACCTCACACAAGGAAACGGTTTTGTATGGCGTATATCCCGATTTTGCAATTTTAAAACCATTATGGGATAAATCTGAACTGATCTTTACACACGAAGAAGCTATGGAATGCTGGATAGGCAGTAATCTAGCAGAAGTACTTTCTTTGAAAGTAGGAGATACTCTTCCCCCAATTTTCTTTAAGGAAGAATTGACCGTTGTTGGTGTTTTACCAAAAACTCGAACTGCTGATGATCAATTCATTTTTGCTCCTTTAAAAACAGTGCAGAAAATTGTAAATCTTCCAGATCAAATGAAGGCAATTGGTATCCAGTTAAAAGAAGGAGAAAAAGTAGGCGCGACAATTGAAGAATTATCTGCAATTCCTGATGTTCAGATTGTATCGTATCGTCAAGCTGAATATACCCTAAACGATCTGGTTCAGTCGACACAAAATCTTCTTCAAATTGCTATCTGGTTTATCGTTTTTATTGGTGTGATTGGCATTATGAATACAATTTTCATGGCCATAGAAGATCGTCGCAGAGAGATGGGGATGATGAAAGCTTTGGGTGCGAGTTCAATTCAACTTGCCTATGGAATTGGCATCGAAACAGTATGTATTATCGTGACAGGAAGTTTTCTGGGGATGATTTTAGCTTGGTTTTTAAATCAGGGGATTGAGAATTTGCTACGATCTCTAGTGTCAAATGCTCCCGGAGGAACACTATCTTACTATTCTTTAGAAACGATTTTTCTGACATTGTCATTCTGTGTTGTCATAGGGCTTGCATCCATCATCATACCAGTAGTGACAATTCAAAAGATCTCTCCCTTGGAGGCTATACAAGATGACAAATCCTAATCCAATTATTCGATTACAAGCAGTATACAAGAATTATCATCGCGGTAACGAGACTGTGCATGCATTACAAAACGCTGACATATCAATCTATAAAGGAGATTTCATCGCATTTATGGGGGCTTCAGGTTCAGGAAAATCTACATTGCTGAATGTTATTGGAGGATTGGATCGTAGTACAAAGGGAAGCTACTTGTTGGATGGGAGCGAAGTATCGGGCTTCTCTGAAAAAAAGTGGGTTTATGTAAGAAGAAAGTGGTTCGGTTATGTTTTTCAGTCATTTCATCTGATTCCTACACTTACAGTGAAAGAGAACGTTGAACTTCCCTTATTGTTTGCAGGGAAGCAGTCTCTCCGTGAAAGAATCCCAAGTGTTTTAGATGAAATTGGATTAGGACACCGCATGCACCATCTTCCTTCGCAATTATCTGGAGGAGAAATGCAAAGAACCGCTATCGCTCGAGCGATTATCCATAATCCACCTATTTTAATTGCTGATGAACCCACAGGAAATCTAGATTCTACAAATGCAACAATGATTTTTCAGTTGTTTCAATCACTGAATAAGAACCATCAGATTACAATATTATGTGCTACGCATGACAACGAACTAGCTAAACAATGTTCCCGAATTGTGCATATGAAAGATGGTACAATTTGGGAAGAATCATCAATCTAATCTTGAACTATTTCTTCTTCAACATCAAGAAAAATAACTTTGTAGGCAGAAACTTTTGGAGCACCACCCGTAACAGAACCTAAACCCCAAACTTCTACATTTTCTCCTAGTGCAGATTGAGGGACATCAAAGTTTTGGGGAGCTAGATCAACATAGACCTGGTTGCCATCTTCATCATGCATGAAGAAGTAGCAACCAACAGGGCACAAGCTGACAATTTTACCACTTACAATCACAAAAGTACCTGCATATTCTTCTGCATTTTCTGCCATTTCAAAAATTGTGAGAGGTTGAAATATATCCTCAGAAAAAATTTCTTCATCACCGACATATTCTCGCATTAGCTTCTCAGTAGATCGGCTGGTAGAAGGGTCAAAGGTACAACTTGTCATTGAAAATGAAACGAGTAAACAACTAATAAGTAAAATAGAAAAGAACCATCGATTGTTTTGTATCATATACACTCCTTGTTGACGTAAAAATCTTTGTACTATATCTTACCTATTTTCATGAGAACTTTTCCAATTATTCTTGCTTCTTTTTCTCCAGCAAGGACAATAGGGTCATAGGATGGATTGGCAGATTTTAATATCAAGATTTGATTCTGATATAGAATCTCCTTCATACATAGGCCCGTTTCTTCAATAAACACAATAGCAGTGTCTCCATTTTTTACCGGAATATCGGGAGAGAATAAGACCCAATCACCCGGGTGAATTCCTTTGCCTATCATGGAATCACCAGTTGCCTTTACCATGTATATTTGATCTGATGAAATCGCATTCTCAAGGATACTTTCTACAAATTCACGCGGTATTTGCCGATAATCGACAATGTATTGGTCCAATGTTTCAATAGGTTCGCCACAGGGTATTTCAGGGGATAAAAAGGGAATGGAAAGAAGAGCAGTGTTTTTTTCTTGTGCTCCGGTAAAAAAACCTGCAGCAGTAAAACATTCTTGCTCCGATGTCTGCAATACGGGAATTATTCTTTGTAGCTGCTTAGGTTCAGGGTTTCGAAGATCATGAAGCCATCTTGAAATTGCAGACTGAGAAATCCCTGAGAGTATTGAAAGATCTTTCTGGGATAGATCACGTTGTTTCATTTTCTGATTGAGCCACTGACTAAATTTCATACATCTACTATACGATCATCTGCATAAAATGACAAGAGGCATACTTAAAAAAATATATTGACAGATAGCAAAATTGTAAAATAATATACCAAAAAGCAAATTGAAATTAGAAAGTTGCCAAATGGCAAAAAGGGGAATATATGCGACCAACAGGATTTCCTTCTCCCGCAACCGACTATACCGAAAGAACGCTTGATTTAAATATGCGATTTATTCAAAATCCGACTGCAACCTTTGTGATGAAAGTGAAAAACGGAAGCACACCGGATGGGAGGATTTCATCTGGAGATATCTTGATAATCGATCGATCGTTATCACCTATTGAGGGAAATCCTATTATTGCCGTACTGGATGGAGAACTAAAAATCATGTATTATCACCCAAAACGATGGGTTCACACCCATCATACAATTGCCATATGGGGTGTGATTACGTTTGTTGTTCACCCTACTGTCCAAAAATGAGTTTTGTGGTATTGGTGGACTGCAACAATTTTTATGTTTCCTGTGAACGAGTTTTTAATCCTCAACTTGAACAAAAGCCAGTTGTTGTTCTTTCAAATAACGATGGTTGTGTAATTGCACGTTCCAAGGAGGCAAAAATTCTTGGAATTGAAATGGGAACCCCTTTTTTTAAATGCAAGAAGATTTTGCAGCAGCATGGAGGTGCCTATCTTTCTTCCAATTACGAGTTATACGGAGATTTGTCAAACCGTGTGATGCAAATTCTTTCTGTCTACCCGGCAGAAATTGAAGTTTATTCTATAGATGAAGCGTTTCTTGTATTTTCCGATGCATACACCAACAAGCCTGTTCTTTTAGGAAGAAATATCCGCGAAACTGTACAAAAAATGACGGGTATACCTGTTTCAGTCGGCATATCTCATACAAGAACGCTGGCTAAAGTTGCCAACCATATTGCAAAAAAAACTTCTTCCGGTGTATATTCTTTTTTTTCAGAGAAGCATATCCAATCTGTTTTAAAGCAGACTCCTGTGGGGGATATTTGGGGTATCGGAAGAAAATATACTAGTAAGTTACAGAAAAATCGTATTCAGTCTGCGTATGATTTGTGTGGCATTCCTGATACGTGGATTCGAAAATTATTAACCAAGAAAGGACTCCAAACCGTATGGGAGTTAAGGGGTTTTTCTTGTATTGATTCAACGACAAGTCGTGTGGAGAAAAAGGCAATCCACACATCTCGATCATTCTCATATCCAGTAACTAAAAAAACAGATCTATATGAAGCATTGTCAACGTTTACTACATTGAATGCTGAAAAACTTCGGAAACAAAACTCTTGTGCACAAGTTGTGTGTGTGCATCTTTCCACAAATCCATTTAAAGAAGTTCCTCAATACAGATCCTTTCATAGTATATCACTACCTTTTCCTACTGCTGAAACATCTCTCCTTATTAGAGCTTCTTTTGATGCCCTAGCACGTATCTATAAGGAAGGATATTTTTATAAAAAGACAGGGTGCTTGTTTCTTGCTTTATCTCCACAAGTAAAATCTATCCACAGCCTGTTTTACCCTTCTTATCTGCATAGCAGCGATAAAAATATGATGGTGGCTATGGATTCTATCAATGAGAAATATGGAAGAGACACTCTGTATTATGCATCTTCAGGGATTAGCCGTTGTTGGAGTATGAAGAGAGAGCTTCTCACATCTGCATATACAACTTCATGGGATCAACTGAAAGAAGTAGAGTATTCCGAAATATAAAAAGCACCTGCTCAATGCTTAAAGCAGGTGCTTTTTGATTAAATGTATGGATATGAAAGTTTTAGAATGTTGAAAAAAGTGTTATGAAAAACAGGAAAATGGGGTGCAGGGAAAAAGTCTTCCTACACTCACACTTAAAAGTAACATTGGCTACTTCTGGGCAGCAGGGTACTTTTACTTCCTGTGACTCGGGGTAAAACTTACAATTATCATTTTTAGGCACTACTTTATATGTAGCGGGACAGGGTAGCGTACAACCAGTATCAAAAATCCCTTCATCAGTGGAAGCAGTTCCTTTCCAGACCGCTTTTCCACTTTGATCGTAGATGTACACCGTTGTTCCGCGGATACACGTTGAAGGCATTTTTACAACAATGCGGCCCTTTTCTTCTTTGCATTCACATTTAAAAGTGACTGTAGCTACATCTGGACAGCAAGGCACTCTTACTTCTTGTGCTTCAGGATAGAAAGTGCATTTTTCATTCTTGGGAACAACCTTGTAAACAGCGGGACAGGGTAGCGTACAACCAGTGTCAAAAACTCCCTGGCGGTTTACAGTTCCACTCCATGCAACGGTACCATCTTGAGCATATATATACACTGTTGTTCCTTGTACGCATGTTCTATCCATGGATACAACAATGCGGCCCTTTTCTTC
>NPIE01001127.1_pt1 | contig 54651 bp, 54 predicted proteins | sample 8637661 | NCBI WGS metagenome assembly NPIE01 (sample SAMN07420842, study PRJNA396082) | bioreactor metagenome | isolation source: sample BA12 brine-fed electro-methanogenic bioreactor BA | place: Japan: Kochi | collected 2016-12-09 | reverse complement strand
TCCGCTGCGCGGACAGCTTCCCCTCGAGGGGAAGCCTTAACCGTTATCTGATTTGTCCTCTTGTTATTTTAATGCAAATTATCAGTTTTCCTTAAGCCTTCCCCTTGAGTGCAGCGAAACACCCGAAGGGTGACGGATGAGGAGATCATTACTCAATCGGGAAATATAACACTAATTTCATCCCCCAGGCAGGTCTTCCCCGGGCGCGACACGCTGGCATAGCGCACACCCTCGATCAAAGGACAGGGTAGGTCGTTTTGGAACAGCTCGCACTCCGGCCAGCACTTCTTCCGCTCCGGCAGGATGATCAGCACCAAGTTGCCGCACTGCAGCCGCGCGCCAGTGGGCGGCATTTCTTTACAGCTCAGGGTAATATCAGCGACGAAACGCCGGTAGCACAGCCCGCGCCGCTCGGCAGTGTCCACGCCCTGCCGGGCCGCCAGGCTGATCAAGCTGACGGGCCTGTCCGGGTTCTTGCGATCAGCCCCTACCATACCCTCGGCCGTGAACTGGGCGCAGTTACGTCCTTCAAGCAATGCAGCGACTTTCAATGTTTTTTCCATGATTCCTCTTTTAGACTTTACTGGGCCTGCCGTGTAGATTCTAGCACAACTATTGATGGAGATCAGCGGATCTTCGCGGAAGGTAGTGATACCTGGTTTCATATAATTTTCAGAAAGTTTCTAATCTTGTTTTAATGCTTGGGTTCGTATATAGTAGAAAGAGGAAGGCTTGGTAGTAAATATTGGAGGCGCTATGAGAGATCAGGATTTGAAACAATATAAGGAAATTGCAAAAATCATGGCGGAAGCAGGCCAAGAGGCCATCCGACAACGCGATTGGGAGCCCCCGAAGATCGAAGCAGTTGGGGCGCGATCCTGTGGTGCCTGCGGCAGTTGTGGCGCATGCATCATTTCACCTACACCTGACTTTGAAGTCGCCGGAATTGCTTGTATAACAATGATTGACGATTAACAGAGTATGAAGATTGACCAAGCCTTCCCGAAGTTAGATGACCATATCAGCCTGCATTTGATGCCCCATGGCGGGTTCTTGTACGCCGATTATCCCGAGGGAAGAAGGATGCACACCCTCAATCGGGTTGGCGCGGATATCCTGCGTCTCTCCAACGGCGAGAAAAGCCTGATGGGGATTATTGATGAGGTTGCAAAGTGGTATGACACGGCTGATCCTGACCCTATCCAACAGCAAATTCATGATTTTCTGAGTGAGTGCAAGGCTCAGCAGTTAGTGGATTTTTTGGAGTCGCCAAGAGGAACCCCGCTTCAGATCACTGGTTCCATGGACTTCTACCTTCCCATCCATTTTATGGTGGAAATCACCGATTTCTGCAATTTACGCTGCCGCCATTGCTACCGAGGCAGTTCTCCTGATTGCGAAAATTTCTTCCCAGTGGAGTCGTTGAAGCGTGTCTTTCAACAAATGCGTGAAAATGGGGTGACATCTGTTGAGATCACCGGAGGAGAACCCCTGACCCATCCTGAGTTTCTGGAGATAATGGCTGATGCAGCCGATAAGTTTGATCAGGTGGCGATCCTGTCCAATGGCTGTTTGATAACCCCAAGGGTTGTGGAAGCGATCCAGCAAGCCGCATGTCAGACATCCATTATCATCCAGATTGACCTGGATGGGGACAATGCCCAGACCCATGACAACTTACGGGGTGTGAAGGGCTCTTTTAACCGGGCAAAAAAGGCTCTTTCGCTGTTATCCAAAACCAGGGCATTCATCAGGGTAGCCATGAACGTCCATGATGGCAATATCCATCAGATTGAGCGCGTGAAGGACCTGGCGAAATCCTTGGGTGCATCCATGTTCAGCTTTTCACCCATCCTGGATATCGGCCGCGGGGAATGGATGACCCCTATTGCCCATGAGCAATTTGCTGAACTTTCAAACCTGGCTGAGAAGTTATCAAAGGAAGAACCGGACTTTGTCTTCCTGGGGACGGAAGAACTGCAGCAGTTGAAGATGTCGAACAGCAACTGCGGTGCAGGTTGGCGCACCCTCGTCTTAGGACCCACAGGTGATTTGCGGCCTTGCATCATGCAAGATGCGGGCTCAATGGTCTTAGGCAATCTGATGACCTCGGAGTACGTTGATGTGTTCAAAGACCTGCCACTTGCCTATTATTATCAGTTACAGCCCCCATCCAAAGAGATTTGCGGGGATTGCCGTTTTCTGCCCTTTTGTTCCGGTTGTTTCACCCGTCCAATGGTAGTTTGGGAAAGGGATAAGAATATCGACTGCGGGTGGGATAAGGTGTATCAATTGAGTTCCTTACTGTCAAAGGCAGCGGTCAATCCCGGGCGATGACAGCCATTGACGAGAAACAAGCTGTTAAATAAGACAGCTCGCTCAAGGGTTGGTTTCAAAGCCCTATCAGATTAATATTAGAATATCAAAGGTCTCATTGACTTTCATTTCTCCCCATGCTACAATCCTTTACTGGAATGTGACAGGTTTATTGGTCGACTATGAACGTTGGAATTCATTTGGTATTATTGCCTGATTGAAAAAACGAAACACTTCGCCCTGACCGGCCTGATGCCGCAGGGCGTTTTTAATTTTCAGGAATCAAAAACTTTAAACTTGACCTCAAATGGGATATCCCATTTAAAAATTTTAACAAATTTAGAATTTATTGAATAGATGTACTAAGGAGTACAGAAGGAAAAAACAGAATGAGTAACAAAAAAATATTAAGAATTGTCCCAATCGGGGGCCTTGGGGAGGTTGGGAAAAACATGACCCTCTACGAGTATGGCAACAACATCCTGATCGTAGATGCTGGTCTTATGTTCCCCGAAAACGACATGATTGGGATTGATTACATCATCCCGGATTTTGAAGATTATTTAAAAGATAAAAGAGATTTGGTGCGCGGAATTATCATCACCCATGGCCATATGGACCATACCGGCGCCATTCAGCATTTATTGGAGCAGGTTCACGCGCCCATTTATGCTACCCCTCTGACCCGTGGGTTGGTGGAAGTCAAATTGAAGCAATACGGCATGGCCGGCTCGGCTGACCTGCGTACCGTCAACGCTGGCGACCAGGTCAAGATTGGCCCCTTCAAAGTGGATTTCTTCCACGTATGCCACTCCATTCCGGACGCGGTAGGCTTGGGGATTGATACTCCTGCGGGCTTGGTGGTGCATACCGGAGATTATAAGTTTGACCACACCCCCGTCGATAACTGGCCGACAGATTACGCTAAGCTGGCAGAATTTGCTGACCGCGGCGTGACAGCCTTACTGGCAGATTCAACCAATGCCACCGAACCGGGTTGGACCAAGTCGGAGCGTGTGATTGATGAAGCACTGGATGAGGTGTTTGAACAGGCCGAAGGCCGTATTTTGGTGGCGACATTTGCCTCGTTGATTTCCCGGATGCAGCAGGTGGCGGATGCGGCTGAGCGGCATGATCGCAAAATCGCGTTCACCGGCAGAAGCATGGTGGAAAACATGGAAATGGCCCGTGAATTGGGCTATGTCGATTTTCCCGAGCGTTTGGTGATTTCGCTGGAAAAATCCCTCTCGATGCCAGATAACCAGGTGGTGCTGATGTGCACTGGCTCTCAGGGCGAACCCCGCTCCATTATGGGCCGGCTGGCCAGTGGCACCAACCGTAAGTTTGATGTCCGAGATGGCGACACCATTGTGCTTTCCTCCCAGCCCATCCCTGGCAATGAGGAAACGGTTTACCGTACGATCAATCAATTGCTGCGACGCGGCGCCAATGTGATTTATGAGGCAATCGCACCGGTTCACGTTTCGGGTCACGCCAGCCAGGAAGAGATGAAACTGCTTTTGCATCTGGTGCGCCCCAAAAATCTAATCCCTATCCACGGAGAATTGCGTATGCTGAAGCAGCACGCCAAATTGGCCGAGGAGGTTGGAATCCCCAAAGAGAATATCACTGTTGTAGAAAATGGGCAGATCATTGAAATTGTTGACGGTGAAATCCGCCTGGGCGAGCGAATCCCCGGCGATTATATTTTCGTCGATGGTAGCAGTGTGGGAGAGGTGGACAGGAGCATTGTCCGTGAACGTGAGACCCTGGGCCATGACGGCATCATGGTCGTCAATCTGAACGTCAGCAAGAAAACCGGGAAGCTGAAGAACGAGCCGGAGATCCTCACAAGGGGCTTCATGCTGCCAGAAGAATTGGACAATGTCATGGGCAGCCTCAATGACCGGATTTATAAAACGGTCAGCAAATCCAACGGCAACTTGGAAAAAGCTGTTCTGCAATCCCTGAAATCGTATTTCTATCAGGAAACCAAACGCAGCCCCTTTATCTTTGTGACCGTCAACCGAAATTAATCAAAGCAAGCAAACTCATAGAAGAGTCGAAGCGTATCTATCCTTCGACTCTTTTGTTAATTAAATTGAGAGCATAAGGGACATTACCCCCAATGTTGGATTAATTAAATTGGGGTAAAATCGCTACATCATTTTAAGGTAGATTGGATTAATCAATGAAAATCCTGGTCAATCTGATTCGGATACTGACAGCCGTCATAGCCCCGCTGGGTGCGCTTGCTCTGGCTGCGCTGACAGCAGTCAGGGTTTCTAAGGACAAAGGAAATCCGCCTGATGAGGGACAAGGCTGCCTGCGCTGTGAGCGCGTGGCGGGAGGAGCAGAGGGGCGGTTTTATTACACTGAGAGTATCGGTAATCCTCGAGAGCGTTCGGCCAGGGTGCAGATGAGTCCAAAAGATACGCCTATCCTGGGGGATGAGGCACATTTCATCTGTGATCACTGTGCAAATCGGTATATACGGAATGAAATATTTCAATTGATCCTGATGGTCCTCCCTTACCCCTTTTATCTGTATGTGATCACGCCGATGTTTGCTGAGAGTGGTATTTTTGCTGATTTCCTGATCGAAACATTGCTGATCGTCTTATCCGTCAGCGGATTTATCTCCGCTTTGGATCTGTTCCGCGCCGTCCAGTCGGGGGATTCGCCCCTGGCGGAAGCCAGAGATCGCGTCGCAATCCATGAACGGAAAGAAGCCCTGGGGAAAAAGTTCAGTTATTACACCCGCAAGGGGATTTCGCAGCTAAAAAAATGAGACACAGGGGCAGAAAAAATAATCCACTCCCTTAAAATACCGAGATTTTTAAGGCTTATTTAAAATTCTTGTGACCTCATCATGCTATAATTCATACAATCAATGCGTCCTCATGTTTTTGAAAGGGCGCAATTTTTTACCACTTGATCTTATAAGAGCCTTATGTCCTTTGTCCACCTCCATGTCCATTCCACCTATTCTATACTGGATGGGTTCAGTCAGATAAAGCCCCTTGTTGCGCGTGCAAAAGAATATGGCATGCCTGCGTTGGCTTTGACGGACCATGGCACCATGTATGGGACGGTTGAGTTCTTCAATGCGGCAGTGGCGGCGGGCATTAAACCCATCATTGGGCTGGAGACTTATCTGGCCCCACGCAAGATGACAGACCGTGACCCCCGGCGGGACAAACGCGCTGCGCACCTCTTGCTGCTGGCGGAGAACATGACGGGGTATCAGAATCTACTTGAGATTGCCTCTGCCTCACAATTGGAAGGTTTTTATTACCGACCGCGAATTGATAAGGCTTACCTGGCAGCGCACAGTGAGGGCTTGATTGCCACATCTGGCTGCATCTCTGGGGAGATTCCCCGTGCCCTATTTAATAACGATCTGGAGCGAGGAAGGAAGCGGCTGGAATGGTACTTAAGTGTTTTCGGTCGCGATCGCTTCTTCCTGGAACTGCAGTCCCACAATATTAAAGGATTGGCGCAGACCAACCAGCGATTGGTGGACCTGGGGAACCAGTTGGATGTTCAATTTGTGGCTGCCAATGACGTGCACTATATTAATCAGGAAGATGCCCGCTTGCAGGATATCCTGCTGGCGATACAAACCGGCAGCCTGCTTTCTGATCCGGATCGGATGCGCATGGGGGATGATTCCTATTATCTGCGCAGCCCTGACGAAATGGAAGACTTGTTTGGACATATCCCCGGCGCGATTGAAAACACGGTCAAGATCGCGGAACGATGCGATGTTGACCTTTCTCCAACGGGATATCACCTGCCCTTATTCACCGTCCCCGAGAAATTTTCAACCCAGTCCTACCTGCGTCACCTGTGTGAGGAAGGATTACGGCGCATTTATGGTGATGGGGTAAATTCCCCCGAAATTCAAGAGCGTCTGGATTATGAGTTGGGCGTGATTCATGACATGGGTTTTGATGCCTATTTTTTGATTGTTTGGGATCTTTGCCAGCATGCCAAGGAACGTGGGATTTGGTATAACGCCCGCGGTTCTGCTGCCGGTTCATTGGTGGCCTATGCCCTGGATATCAACTTGATTGATCCCCTGGAACATGACTTGTTGTTCGAGCGTTTCCTGCAGAAGGGGCGCGTCAACATGCCGGATATCGACCTTGACTTTCAGGACGACCGCCGTGCGGAGATGATGCAGTATTGCGCTGAGAAATATGGCGAGGATAAGGTGGCGCAAATTATCACCTTTGGCACCATGGGCGCTCGTGCGTCCATCCGGGATGTCGGACGGGTGATGGATATTCCCATCTCAGAGGTGGATAGGGTGGCCAAATTAATTCCTGCCATTCCCGGTAAACCCATGACGATCCAGGATGCTTTGGAACAATCGGGGGAGCTGCGGCAGCTCTATGAGTCTGCAGAATTTTATAGAGAGCTGATCGACACAGCCAGCAAGATGGAGGGCACGGTGCGCAATGCTGGCACCCATGCTGCGGGTGTGATCGTCACAGATAAGCCGATAATTGAGTACGTCCCCCTGCATCGCCCTACGAGTCAATCGGAGGACAACCCCATCAACACCGTCACGCAATATGAGATGTCCGTGGTTGACCATTTGGGGTTGCTGAAGGTGGATTTCCTTGGCTTGGTGACCTTGACGATCATGTCCCGGGCTTGTGACCTGATTAAGCTGCGCCATGGCAAGGAATTTGACCTGCGCTCTATCCCCACAGATGACCCCGAGGTATTTGAGTTCATCAGCCAGGGTCATACCACAGGCATGTTCCAGCTTGAAGGCACGGGGATGACCCGATATATCACGGAGATGAAACCGAAGGAACTGGAGCATGTGATCGCCATGATCGCCCTTTACCGCCCCGGCCCGATGCAGTTCATCCCCGATTACATCCATCGCATGCACGGCAAAGAGAAACCGACCTATCGCCACCCAACTTTAGAGCCGATCTTCAAGGATACTTTCGGCATTCCGATTTACCAGGAGCAAATCATGCAGGCTGCCATGCAGCTTGCGGGCTATGAGGCCAGCGAAGCGGACAGCTTGCGTAAAGCTATCGCCAAGAAAAAGGAAAAGAAGCTGGAAGAGCACCGTAATAAATTTATCAGCGGCGCTCAGAAGCATGCCGGCATGGAAAAACGCGACGCCGAACTGATCTTCAAGGATTGGGAGGATTTTGCCCGATACGGCTTCAATAAGAGCCATGCGGCGGATTATGGCGTGATCGCTGTGCAGACGGGATATCTAAAATATCACTACCCCGTTGAGTATATGACCGCCCTGCTGTCGGCATGGAAAAACGACACGGACAAGATTGCTACCTATGTGGCTGATTGCCGCGCCATGGGCATTGAGGTCCTGCCGCCGGATGTCAACGTCAGCGGGTATGACTTTAGCATTGAAGACCGAGAGGGGGATGACCCGGCCATCCGCTTTGGCCTGGGCGCCATTAAGAACGTCGGCCAAAACCCGGTGAATCTCATTCTTGAAGCCCGGATTGATGGTCCCTTTGAGGACCTGACGGACTTTGCCCGCCGTGTGAACCTGCACCAGATTGGACGAAGGCCCATGGAGTGTTTGGTCAAGGTGGGCGGTCTGGATCGATTCGGATCGCGCCTGGCATTGCTCCAGGACCTGGAACGCATTATCGCCGTCAGCAGCAGCTTCTTCCGCGCCAAAGAAGCGGGCCAGATGATGCTGTTTGACGCTTCGGAAGCCATTGATGACCGGATTGAATTGCATGAAGCGCCATATGTCGATAAGCGCGAGGAATTAAACTGGGAACGGGAGTTGATCGGCTTATATGTGTCCGACCATCCCCTTGGCCCCTATCAAGAGACCCTTGCTGAACGGGTATCTCATTTCTCCCATCAATTGGCCGAAGCTGGGGAGAACGAACAGGTGGTCGTCGCTGGCATGGTTGACCGATTCCGGCAGCATTTGACGAAAAACGGCAATAATATGGGCTTTGCTACCCTGGAAGATTTGTATGGCAAGATTGACCTGGTCATTTTCCCTCAGGCATGGGAGAAGTATTACCACCTGCTGGAAATGGACACCGTCCTGCAGGCTCAAGGCCGGGTGGACGCTAAGCAGGGAGATCCGAAAGTACTGGTGAATGAACTTAAACGGATATCCCTTGATGACCTTGCAGGAGACATATCCGCTGAGGAAAATCAGGGAAACACAGACCAAGCGGAAGAAGAGATGTTGGAGGACTACCTGCCTGACTTGCCTTTTGAGGAGATGAATGGAGAAACCCCTGAGGATGACGACCCGGACCACCAAGCTTCAGCGAAGGGGGCTTCACAAGAGAACGGCGGTGCGGGCAATGTTTATCCCACCCCGCAGCCCATGGAAAACGAGACTGCTCACCTTCATAACCCAAGCGAGGGGATGATGCAGGATCAAGAAGGTGCTAATGCTGAGGATTCGGATTCGCCATCACATAAGGAATCAAAGCAAGCCTACGGTCCACCAACAGTGGACACGCAGGTGCAGGAGCGCCCTGAGCCAAGAGAATATTACGTGCTCAAAGCCCCGCCGAAGGCGGAACCGCTGCCCCGGCCGGATCAGCAGCCGCGCTGCATTTACATCACCCTGGATTCCTGCGGCAATAAAAGCCAGGATGTCCTCAGGCTTCGCCGGATTCATGACATTCTGGTCTCGCGTCCAGGCAGAGATAAATTTGCCTTCCGTGTTTGCGAGAATGGTTGGATGTATGAGATTGACTTTCCGAACATGACCACCGGCCTGACGGAGCCATTAATCAGCAAGCTGGAGGGGATGATGGGGACTCATAATATCGATATTGTTCAATTGTATTAAATTAGAAAGTTTCTTTTTTGTATACATGTCATATCCAGAACCAGTTCTGGGGGTTAGCCATCCCTTGTTAATTCTGGTAAAATCCAGATGATTTCGAAGAATGATGAATGGATAAATCATGTCTCGCATTAACATTGACTTGAATCCGGTGACAGATGTGACCGTGGATGCCATTGGCCAGCCTGGCGAAAGGGTGTTTTACCTTCAAGGCAGGAATGCTGATCAGGTCATTACCTTACTGGTTGAGAAATTTCAGATCCAAACCTTGGCGCTGGCCGTCGAAAATCTGATGTCGGAGTTGCGCGAAAAATCGCCTGACCTAGCCGATGCCTCCCCTGACTATGAAGAGGAGGAAATGACCTTGGATCCGCCCCTTGATCCCCTCTTCCGGGTTGGGGAGCTGAGCCTGGGCTATGACCCTGAGCAGGACTTGATGGTACTGATCGCCAAGGAAGTGCCGATGAGCTTATCGTCTGAAGAAGATGAGGAGGAAGATGATCTCAGCGAGGTGCGTTTCTGGTGCACCCGTTCACAGCTTTGGGCGCTGAGTCGATGGGGGATTGAACTGGCCAGCCGGGGACGTCCGGTGTGGCCTTCCACAGGCGAACCCATCCTGCCGCCTGGAGAGTTTTCACCCAAGAACAACGGGCATAAAACTTCACCCTGAGCACCAACAAAAATATGGAAAAAGAATTCATCCTTTCAGCGTTGAGAGATGGGGAAATGAAGCTGGAAGGGCGCTTCATTTATGGTTCCAATTACACATTAATGGCCAATGTGGATTATCATGGCCGGTCATTCACTGCGGTGTACAAGCCGATGCAGGGAGAGCGACCTTTATGGGATTTCCCCGCCCAGACCCTGGCGCACCGTGAGGTTGCGGCTTATGTGTTCAGTGAGGTTTTAGGGTGGGATTTGGTACCGCCGACGGTTTTCCGCAATTCAGGCGCTCCGTTGGGGCCCGGCTCCGTGCAGGTCTTCGTGGAGCATGATCCTGAATATCATTATTTCACCTTCGATCAAGCCATCAAACAATACATGCCACAGGTGATGCTTTTTGACCTGCTGATCAACAATGCCGACCGCAAAGGGGGGCATCTCTTGATAGACAACGCTGGCGACCTGAAATTAATCGATCACGGTTTATGTTTCCACGCAGAGGATAAGCTGCGCACGGTTGTTTGGGATGAGGCTGGGAGACCGATCCCCACACCCTTGTTGGGTGATGTCAGAAAAACCTTGGGATTGCTTGCCCCTGATGAACCGCTTTATCAAGCCCTCAAACCGCACCTTTCACAAGGGGAAATACGGGCGCTTCGGGAAAGAGGGCAAGACCTTTTGGCAAGTGGAGTCTTTCCCCGACCGCCGGAGGATCGCCGGGCTTATCCCTGGCCCTTGGTATAATGGGAGACCTGATATGAAAGCACAAACCCCTACATTAATTCTTCATAACGCTTCGCAGCTCCTGACCCTTGCCGGCGGCCCCCAACGCGGGCATCGCCTGGGTGAGCTGAATATCATTGAAGATGGCGCAGTAACCATCAGGGATGGTCAGATTTTGGATGTGGGCAGTAGTGCAGACTTGCTGGCGCGCTATACCGAATCTGAAACCCTGGATGCTGGCGGCAGGGTTGTCATGCCCGGCTTCGTGGATCCCCACACCCACCTGGTTTGGGCGGGCGACCGCGCGGCGGAATTTGCGATGCGCTTGCAGGGTAAGACCTATATGGAGATTCTGGCAGCCGGTGGCGGAATCCTCTCAACCATGAAGGCTACCCGGACTGCAACGATGGAAAATCTTCTTCAGCAGACCAAGCCCCGCGCCTGGGACGCTTTTATCCACGGCACCACCACCATTGAGGTCAAGACGGGCTATGGGCTGAACCTTGCGGATGAACTCAAACAGCTTGAGGCAATGCTCAAGTTGGATGATGAGGTGCCAATAGATCTCATGCCGACGTTTTTGGCCGCTCATGCCATCCCACCAGAATATGAAGGGCGACCGGAATCGTATGTGGACTTGATTTGTTTCGAGATGCTGCCGGAATTGCGCACATGGTGGGCTTCTAAAGCGGAGGAACGCACCCTGCCTTTCGTGGATGTCTTTTGTGAGCGGGGGGCCTTTGATCTGGCGCAGTCCCGGCGGATATTGAAAACGGCGGGGGGATTAGGTTTTCCCCTTAAGATTCACGCCGATGAATTTGAGAACTTGGGCGGGGCAACCCTGGCGGCTGAGCTGGGCGCGGCTTCCGCCGATCACCTGGTTAAGACCTCACTGGAAGACATTGAGGCTTTGGGGGCATCGGACACGGTGGCGGTCTCGCTGCCCGGGACGCCCTTTGGCTTGGGCGAAAATGAATATACCCCTGCCCAAGGGATCCTCCAGGCGGATGGCTTGCTGGCCTTGGCAACGGATACCAATCCAGGAACCTGCTGGTGCGAAGCCGTTCCCTTCATGATGGCGCTGGCCTGCCGGAAGATGGGCCTCACCCCAGCACAGGCCATTGGGGCCGCAACGATCAACGCGGCGGCCGCGCTCCGGCTAGAAGAACACATTGGCTCCATTGAGCCCGGGAAGCAGGCCGACCTGCTTATCCTGAAAGTGGTGGACTACCGTCATCTGGGATACCGTTTCGGCACCAATCTTGTAGCCACTGTGATTAAGCGGGGCAGGATTCATCATGTAGAGCCGCCTGCGCTGGATTAATATTAACCGAGAGATAAATTAGAATGATGTCTGAAGCTGTTAAGAATATTTTATATATCATCGCAGGCGGCATACTTCTCGTCGTGGGGGTTGTCCTCTTCCGTGTCATCCTTAAGTTTGCCTGGAAGGTTGTTCGAGTGATTTTGTTGGTGTTATCCGTGTTGCTGGTCGCCGGCTATTTCTTTGGTTTCTTAGATATTTCACTGCAGTTTTAAGAATGAGGTAACGGCATACATGGAAATGATTACATTAGAAGAAGCAAAGGGCTGGTATGCAGATGCTGACCCTGTCCATGATTTTGACCATGTTCTAAGGGTCACCCGCCTGGCGGAAAAGTTGGGGAAGGCGGAAGGCGCGGATCTGAGGATCCTGCGAGCGGCTGCGCTGCTGCACGATTCCCGGGGCAGCGCGCCTGGCGGGGATGGGGAGGATCGGGCGGGTCATCACATCGCTTCAGCCTTGTTTGCAGGAGAAGTGTTGAAGGAAAAAGGGTGGTCGGAAGCCGATATTAAAGCGGTGCAGCACTGTATCCGCGCCCATCGTTTCCGTGGCAAAGAGGATGCCCCCGAGACCCTTGAAGCGAAAGTTCTGTTTGACGCGGATAAATTGGACGTTTTGGGCGCTATCGGCGCGGCGCGCACCATTGCATATGCCGCGTTGGACGGCCAGCCGGCGTATGCCGAACCTTCCGAGAGGTTTCTGGCGACAGGCGAAAAAGAACCCGGTGAACCCCATTCCTCCTACCATGAATTCTTATTTAAACTACGCCATGTGAAAGCGCGCATGTTTACTATGAGCGGTAAGGCCCTGGCAGAAGCACGCCATGCCTATCTAATGGGCTTTTATGAGCAGCTGCAGGCGGAAGTGCGGGGTGAGCGATGAAAGGGTTCCCTACAAACGCCAATTTCAGACTATACTTGACTTAAACCTCGTGCACCTGTCACAGGAGTGTTGTCTATGAACATGTGTATTATCCATGATTGGCTGACCACCTATGGGGGTTCAGAATTGGTTTTAAAATGCCTTCTGGAAATCTGGCCTGAGACGCCGATTTATACACTGGTTTATGATAAGAATGGCAATTGCCGGGACATTATCCAATCGACGGAAGTTAAGGGGTCCTTCATCAATAAGCTGCCCTTTGCCAAACGCAAACACCGCGCCTACCTGCCGCTGATGCCCCTGGCCATTGAGCAGTTTGACCTTTCAGCCTATGACCTGGTTCTCTCTGACAGCCATGCCATCGCCAAAGGCGTGATCACCGGCCCCGACCAGCTTCATATCAGTTACATCCATACCCCTGTGCGGTATGCCTGGGATCTGCAGCATCAATACCTCAGGAACGCCCGCCTGGAGCGCGGGTTGCGGGGTTTCCTGGCGAAAGCACTGCTGCATTACATTCGCCTATGGGATATACGCACGATCAGTGGGGTGGATTATTACATCGCCAACTCAGCTTATATCGCGAGACGCATTTGGAAGTTGTACAAACGCCAAGCGCAGGTCATCCATCCGCCCGTTGAAATAGACCGGTTTCAGATTCGGGAGGATAAAGAAGACTTTTATCTCACCTTATCGCGATTGGTCCCCTATAAAAAGGTGGACTTGATGGTGGAAGCCTTCAACGCCATGCCCGATAAGCAATTGGTGGTGATTGGGGATGGGCCGGAGATGAGTTCCCTGAAGAGGATGGCTGCTGAGAATATCACCTTCCTGGGTTTTCAAAGTGACTCCTCTGTTGAGGATCATTTGCAGCGCGCCAAAGCCTTTGTGTATGCGGCTGAGGAAGATTTCGGCATTGTGGCGGTGGAAGCCCAGGCTTGCGGCACCCCGGTGATTGCCTACGGCAAAGGCGGCGCACTGGAGACGGTCATTGAGGGTAAAACGGGATTATTTTTCAGAGATCAGACACCGGAATCATTAATCCAAGCTGTTGAAGCTTTCGAAAATCATGCCGAATGGGACGGTCAAGCCATTCGCCGTCACGCAGAAATGTTCAGCAAAGTGCGGTTCAAAGGCGAGATTCAATCCTTTGTTGATGAAAAAGCGGCGCAGTTCTTCAAGGCTTCATGCGCGTGATCAAATGGGTGAGCCTAATTGGGATGAAATTCAATGACAGATAAGGGACCAAAGCAAGGCATAAAAAAAGTGCTGTTGGAAAATCGCAGTCCTGTGGTTAATGCGCTCTTGGTGTTCCTGGACATCCTGACAATCAGTTCCGCCGTGCTTTTATCATCCGTCATCCGCTATCTGCTGGAGCCCGTGATGGGCGGCGAGGTGAACTGGCCCGTGATCTTCAATGGGTTGTTCTTTTACGTCCTTTTTGCGCTGCTCCTGGCCTGGCTGAACGGCCTCTATCCAGGGTTTGGTTTGGCGGCTGTCCATGAGATGCAAAAATTGCTGTATGTTGTTTCCCTGGCGACGATCTTCCTGGGCGTGTTCCTCTTCTTGCAACAGTTGGCGCTGGCTTATTCCCGATTTATCTTCCTGATGACCTGGTTCCTCTCCGCCCTATTCATGATGCTGGGGCGCTTTGCCCTGCGCAATATTTTTTCCCGTTTTGAGTGGTGGGGTATCCCGATCGCCGTCATCGGTTCAGGAGAACAAGCTGCGCCTGTGATGATCAAGATGATCAAGAACCGCAGGCTGGGATTCCGCCCTGTGTGCTTTTATGATTTGGAGGGAGCAGCGGCTTCATTTGACAACGGCATCCCAACCCTGACCACTAAGGAAGCGCTGGGTGATTTTATTGCGGATTCGGGGATTGAGCATGTGATTTTTACTGATTCGTTAGAGGATATCCAGAAATTTAACATGCATTGGATACGGGATGTTTTCCCAAACATATTGTTTGTCCTCAACACTGCGCCCTTTGGGTCTTTATGGGTGCGAACGATTGATCTGCATGGCACCTTAGTGATTGAGACCAATTATCACTTGTTGAACAAGCGTGAGACCATCATCAAACGTATCTTGGATATGATTCTCACATTTATACTTCTGCTTTTGAGCTGGCCCATCTTCCTGCTTTTGGCTTTGCTCATCAAATTGGATTCCAAAGGCCCCATCCTTTATCAGCAAAAACGCCTGGGGCAGGATGGGAAATTGTTCGATAGTTTAAAATTCAGGACGATGTATGAAAATGCGGAGGACAAGCTCCAGGAAGTGCTTTCGGAAGACCCCGCCGCATATCTGGAATATGAGAAATATCACAAGCTCGCCAATGACCCTCGCATCACGCGGGTTGGCAAGTTTCTGCGCCGCTACAGCCTGGATGAGCTGCCGCAGTTGATTAATGTGGTCAAAGGGGACATGAACCTGATCGGCCCCCGGAGCTACCTGCCCCGTGAACTTCCTGACATGGGCGAATATGCCAACATTATCCTGAAAGTCAAACCCGGATTGACCGGCTGGTGGCAGGTGATGGGGCGCAACGCTACCTCCTTTGAAGAACGCATGCAGTTGGATGAGTATTACATCAGCAATTGGTCCATCTGGCTGGATATTTATATCGTCATCAAGACGGCCTATGTGTTGATCTCTGGCAAAGGACTGTAATCGGCTGTTTACTTTTATCTCATGGCAAAGGCCATAGAACCCAGGGCAACCGCAAAGTTAGAGAAAATCGTTACTGAAGGTAATAATGAATAAATTGACCCCATCCCCAGCCCTTCCCCTCAGGCGAGGGGAAGGGTGCCCGAAGGGCGGGAAGGGGTGAATAATGGACTGAGATACGTATTTAGATTGTATATTTTGACTTTGCGATTGCCCTACCATAGAACCCTCATCCTCAATAATAAAATTGAATTTAAGGTAAAATTCGGGCTGTGGTCAACCGAGAAAGATTAAAGGACTGCAAAGGAGCTTGATTGAAATTTAACACATTGTGCATTATCGGTATGGGGTATATCGGCCTCCCCACCGCCAGCGTGTTTGCCGGTAACGGCCTGCATGTGATTGGCATGGATATCAATGCCGACATTATCAAGGGGTTACAAGCCGGCAAGCTGCATATCTTTGAACCTGGCCTGCGTCAGCGAGTCTTGGACGCTTTGGAGAGCGGCCATCTGGTGGTGTCAGAGACTGTGCAGCCTGCGGACGCCTTCATCATTGCCGTCCCCACACCGTTTTATGAAGACAAGCGCGCGGATCTGAGTTATGTGATTTCAGCGGCGAAATCCATCGTCCCACATCTCAAGCGGGGGAACCTGGTCGTTTTGGAATCCACATCGCCGCCGCGCACCACGGTGGATATCGTGGCGCCCATCCTGGAAGAATCTGGCTTGACATCTGGTGAGGATTTTCTCCTGGCGTATTCCCCAGAGCGTGTCCTGCCCGGAAGGATCTTACAGGAATTGGTGGATAATCCCCGCGTGATTGGGGGCATAGATCGAGCTTCAGCTGAGGCAGGCCGTGATCTTTACCGGACTTTTGTTAAAGGCGATATTATCCTGACGGATGCAACCACGGCCGAGATGGTCAAATTGATGGAAAACACGTCCCGGGATATCAACATCGCGATTGCCAATGAGTTCTCCCGCCTGGCAGAACAATTTAACGTGGATATTGGGGAGGCGATCAGCATCGCCAACCGGCATCCACGGGTGGATATCCTGCGCCCCGGCGTGGGTGTGGGCGGTCACTGCATCAGCGTGGATCCCTGGTTCCTGGTGGAGGCTGCGCCTGATACAGCCAGGCTGATCAGGACAGCGCGGGAGGTCAATGACGATCAGCCGGCCTATGTCGCCGATTTGGTGGAAAGGGCCAGCGGCGGGTTGGAAGGCAAGGTCGTCGGCCAGTTGGGATTGGCCTTCAAGCCCAACGTAGATGACCTGCGCGAAAGCCCTGCCGTAAGGCTGGCGCAGCTCTTGATGGGAAAAGGGGCACGCGTTCTGGCATATGAACCCTTTAGGCTGGACGCTGGCATTGGGGGGATTCAGCAGGTGGACAGTTTGGAGGCGGCCCTGATCGAAGCGGATGTGGTGCTGTTAGCAGTTGCACACGATCAGTTCCGAGAATTGAAACCGCAGGAAGTTCGTAGCAAGACCCAGGCCGAGGTGATTTTTGATGCGGTGCGCGCCTGGGATAAGGCGAATTGGGAAGAGGCAGGCTTTCGGTTCACTGGTCTGGCGAGGAAGTACTGATTCGATGGTAAGATTGTCCAAAGATCATGGATGAAAAAGGAATCGCCCCCATCACTCGCCGGCACTTCCTCAAGCAAGCCCTGACCGCTCTGTGGGGTTTGGTGCTGGCCGCCTGCCGCCCGCAAGCCACATTTACCCCCGCGCCCGAAGCGACCCGCACGCTTACCCCAACTCATACCCAAACACTCACCCAAACACCCACCGCCACCCCTGTCCCCAGCCTGGACGACCTGGGACGCGCTCTGACCCTGTTCGGCGCGGATTGGTTCGTCCCTGTCCAGGATCAGCCCCTGGCTGACGTGTTGGCAGCGCGCTATGGAGGCCAGGCCGATCTGGCCGCACTCACTCAGGATTACGTTGAGGCCCTTGGCGTTGACATCCTTTATGCCGGAACTTTCTATCCCCTGCCACCCCTCACGACGCAGGGCACTTTCCCCGATCCTTTGGCAGCCCTCACGCTGGAACTGGCGGGCTATGACCGGTGGATAACCCTCAGCGGTCGGGAGGTTCCCCTGTTCACCGTGGCGAGGAACCAGTATGCCGCCCAGGTGGGCGTGATGCCCGTTGGCTTGCCCCTGGGTGCGCCCCCTACCTACGCCCTCCATTACTACGACATGCAGACTGGCACGGTCAAGGGCGTCTACCTGGATTATGAGGGCCTCAGCGCGCCCTGGCCGGATGGTCCTCTCACCCTGGCGATGCTGGGCTATGCCAACCTGACTGAATTCCAGGCGGCGGACGCAGACGCGGTGGCCGACCGTGTCCAGACCAGCCTGGCTTGGGAGCAGGAAGTTATCGCCTACGGCCCCACCCGATTAGCGGTGGTCTTCCCTGGCCTGGACTTAACGCTGCCCTTCCTGCTGGACAAGGCCCTGGAGCCTACATCAGAGTCTGGTGAGAAGCCTGATACGCCAACACAAGAGGATGGCGGGCCAACCACGGGCGGGACACAGCCAACATCAACCCCAACTCCGGACGACGGCGGGCCAGGATCTACGACCTCAACGACAGGGACTCCAGGTGGCGGGCCAACGATTGGTGGTGGACCAGGATCGGACTAACAGATGAAATCCCACCTGACCCTGATCACCACGACCCGCTGCAACTTCCGTTGCCGCCACTGCCTGCGGGAGCATCCCGATGCGGCCGCGGACCTGCCCCTTGGCCCCCTGAGCCCAGCCCTGGCTGAGGCGAAAGCCATGGGCGTGCGGCAGATCGCGCTGACCGGCGGAGAAGCGGGACTGCACCCCCGGTTCGATGATTTGCTGGACCTGGTCTGCGGCCAACACGGTTTGGACTGGTCATTGGTCACCAACGGCGCCCAACCGGCTTTGTATGCCCGTGCTCTTCAGCGTTATGGCAACCGCTGCAAGTTCATCGCCGTCAGTTTGGATGGCGGGACGGCTGCTACCCATGACTGGGTGCGCCAGCCCGGCTCCTTTCGGTTGGCCCTGGCCGCCCTGGACCAGTTCAAGGCCCAGGGGATTTATACAAAGATCGCCTTTACAGTCAACACACGAAACTTTGATGAAAAACGACAGGTACTCAAGCTGGCCCTCAAACACCGTGTGGATGAGATCCGCTTTGCCGGCCATATCCCCACCGAAGGCACCTGGTATCTGGCGCTGTCAGGCAAGCAAAAGGAAGCGATTAAAGCTCTGATCCAACAATTGATTGAAACCCGCTTTCCCGCCAGGGTTACCCATACCACCTCGCTGTATGCGCCCAGGGATAAGGCCGTCTTTTGCAGCAACCTGACCGATCCCGAACCTACCATCAGCCCCCGCGGGGAATATCTGTTTTGCTGCGACACCCCAGGCCGCGGCGCGGTGATCGGCGATTTGGACACTATGTCCTTCGGGGAAGCTTATGTCAAACAGATCAAGACTGGAGTGGGGGTTAGAAATGCCCGGGAAGCCAGACTGAAAGCTGGCGCGCATGATTTGGATTGGAACACCTGCACCCTGTGCGAAAGTTTGCTGCACGAGGGCGCGCTGGAATCAACAGCAGCATCATTTTTACCAACAACCTGACCTTAGGAGGGCGTTATGCTCGGTGCTATGATCGGCGACATTGTCGGCTCTGTGTATGAGTGGCATAACATCAAGACCACAGATTTTGTCTTATTTAGATCGGATTCAACCTTCACGGATGACACCGTCCTGACGGTGGCCACCGCCCAGGCCTTGATGACGGACGGCGACTACACCGCTGCCTATCAGGGTTTTGCACGGCGCTACCCTGGGCGCGGCTACGGCGGCAACTTCAGCCGCTGGATTTGGGCGGACGATCCCCGGCCCTATAACAGTTGGGGCAACGGCTCGGCCATGCGGGTCAGCCCGGTGGGATTCGCTTTCGATACGGCGGACGAGGTGCTGGCAGAGGCGGAACGCAGCGCAGCTGTGACGCATAACCATCCGGAAGGGATCAAGGGTGCGCAGGCCACAGCCCTGGCGATCTTACTGGCGCGGCAGGGGGTGTCTCAGGCGGAGATTCGCGAGGAAATCGCTGGCAGATTTAATTATGATTTGAACCGGAAATTGGATGATATCCGCCCAAGCTATGCCTTTGATGTCTCCTGCCAGGGGTCGGTGCCCGAGGCGATCATCGCCTTTCTGGAATCGGAGAGCTATGAAGATGCCATCCGGAAAGCGATCTCACTGGGCGGGGACAGCGATACCATCGCCTGCATCACCGGCGGGATCGCTGAGGCGTATTATGGGGGCGTGCCGGAGGAGATTGCAGTGGAGGGGCGAGCGCGGCTGCCGGGGGAGTTTGTGCAGATATTAGAGGATTTTCGAGGATTTATTGAGTAATTATTAGATCGTCTTCTTTTTGTCATTACGCGGCAGCACCCGAAGGGTGCGACGAAGCAATCTAAGAATGACACTAAAAAACTCGTGTTGGGTAATCAAGTCTAATAATGATGTTGTTCGGAGATTGCTTCTTCCGCTTCGCTCCATCGCAATGACAGAATGGGCACCCGTACCCTCCATAGTATTGATGAGACCATCAAATTAATGTCATTACGAGGCAGCAATCTAAGAACTACATCAAAAAACTCGTATTGGGTAATCAAGTCTAATAATGATGTTATTCGGAGATTGCTTCTTCCGCCTCGCTCCATCGCAATGACGGGATGGGCACCCGTACCTCCACGGGTATTGAGAGGGGCCATCATAATGTCCACATTAAAAGTAAAATGCCCCCACGGGAATTCGAATCCCGGTTTTGGCCTTGAGAGGGCCACGTCCTGGGCCGCTAGACGATGGGGGCAAGTGCACGATATTCTAACACAGACGGTATCCAACGTCAATAAGGTCGGGGACGCCTGTTTTGGATAATAATTTGATTTCAAAAAAACCGATTACGGATTTTGCAGTTGGTCGAGGATATCCTGGAATTGCTGCTCGATTAATGGGCCGGAAAGGACCATTCGTGTGATGATGGCAATGGCAACGCTGATCAATCCCAGGATGCCACCAATCAATCCCAAAATAAAAGCGGCATTGGCGAGCTTCATCTGGGACAATGGCGCACCTTGTTCTCTGATCTGTTTCTTTGCCACCAACCCCAGAATAAATGCCGCGATACCCAGGACGGTGCCGAATATGCTGCTGAACAACGGGATCACGCAGCAGCTTGTAAGAACCATCAATACACTGATGATACCGAGGATTAAACCAACCATCGCAAGGGGGTTCGTCCCGCCATCAGATTTGACTTCATAGTCTGTCATTTTCTGCTCCTCTCATGGAACAATCGGATTTACGTTCTTGATGCTATTACTATCATATAAAAATGTCAGCAGTGTGTCAACAGATTGCGACCCCCGTGTTTGGTGAAATAAAAACGCCAGCGGAAACCCGCTGGCGCATAAGCCTTTTTTGCTTGATGATCAGCCGCAGTCGCTGCAGTCGTCCGATGCGCAGCCGCTGCAGCCGTTGTTGAGGCGTCCTTGTTGAATTTCTTCGTCTGTTGCCGGGCGCAGTTCCTTGACCTTTGTCTTGAAGACCAGGTTTTTTCCAGCCAGGGGATGGTTGAGGTTCAACTTGACGTTATCGTCGGTGATGGCTATGGCGACACCGGTGAAGGTATGGCCTTTGCCATCCTGCAGCCGCATGGGGCGGCCGAGTTTTATTTCAAAATCCTCGGGGAAAGAGTCCAGAGAAACATCCACTTCCAGATCGGGATCATAAGGGCCGTAAGCGTTCTCTGCTTTGACCTTAATTTCTTTTTCCTCTCCCACTTCCATGCCTTCGATCTTACTCTCCAGGCCGGGGATGATATTGCCGTGTCCATATAGGAATTGGATCGGTCCCGAATCAATCTCTTGACCTTCCACCTCGAGATTGTAATCCAGGGTGACGACGACGTCTTTTTCAATTTTATTACCATTATTTTCTGCCATTATTCACTCCATGATGGCTCAGGAGTCGGATCAGTCCGAAACCCTCGCCGTAATTAATCTAACAAATAAGCCTGTTCATTATACTGGATGGGGGATGAGATACCAGTTTTTCACGACTTTCTGATACCATGTTAATGTTATGAGAAGAAATTGTACTTTCTTTCTTTCGACAATCAGGAATAAGAAAAGTTTTCTTGACGCATACTAGCAAAGGCAACGGGGTAATAACAGAGTTCACATTTTTTCATCATCATCAACAAAGCCAAGAAAAACCTCATCCGGCACTTTGTGCCACCTTCCCCTGGGCACCCGTTGGGTGTTTCGCTGTGCTCAAGGGGAAGGCCTTAATGCTATTAATAAAGAAGCGATTCCTTAGAATTGAGCATGGAAAACGAAAAAAGTATGATTTTGCTATTACAATGCAAGAACAATAGATGATGAGGAGCTAAGCTTTTCACTGGGGTATAATTTGATTAAACAGCAATTCAATTGAATAAGGAAAACACGATGGAGAAGAGTCCCCTTGCAGGAAAGCCGGCGCCGCAAGAATTATTGATTGATATCCCCAACCTTATCACAGCTTACTACACCGAAAAACCAGATCCCGAGGACCCTGCGCAGCAGGTGTCCTTTGGCACCTCCGGCCACCGCGGCTCTTCATTGGAGGGTGCGTTTAATGAAGATCACATCCTGGCGATAAGCCAGGCGATTGTGGAATATCGCGCCAAACAAGGCACCACTGGCCCCCTTTATATCGGAAAAGATACCCATGGGTTATCGGAGCCTGCCCTGCGGACGGCTGTGGAGGTCTTTGCGGCCAACGGCGTGGAGGTCATGCTGCAGGAGGGGATGGGATACACACCCACGCCGGTCATCTCCCACGCCATTCTGACCTATAATCGGGCGCGCAGCACCGGAGAAGCGGATGGTGTGGTGATCACGCCTTCCCACAACCCGCCGCGATACGGCGGATTTAAATACAATCCGCCCAATGGCGGCCCTGCAGGGACGGAGACCACGCAAACTATTCAAGATCGGGCGAATGAGCTACTCCGTACAGGTTTAAAAGGGGTGAAACGAATGCCCTGGAAAAAGGCGCTCCATGCCGACAGCACCCATCGCATTGATTTCATGCGGTCGTATATTGACGACCTCAAGAACGTGCTGAATATTGGGGCTATTGCCGCGGCTGGGGTGAAAATCGGTGTTGATCCCCTGGGCGGCGCGGGGATTGCGTATTGGGATCCCATTGCCGAGACCTACGGCCTGGATCTGGAAGTTGTCAACCGCAAAGTGGATCCCACTTTCCGGTTTATGACGGTGGACAGCGACGGCGAAATTCGCATGGATTGTTCTTCATCTTATGCCATGGCGCGGCTGATTGAAATGAAGGACGAGTTTGACATCGCTTTTGGGAACGATCCGGATTTCGACCGTCACGGCATCGTGACGCCGGAGGGCGGCCTGATGAACCCCAATCACTATCTGTCGGTGGTGGTGTGGTATTTGTTCCAAAATCGGTATCACTGGCTGGAAGAGTCCACAGTGGGTAAGACCGTGGTTACCTCTGCTATGCTGGATCGGGTGGCGCGTTCGCTGGACCGGAAGGTGACGGAGGTACCGGTGGGTTTCAAATGGTTCGTCCCTGGATTGCTGGGAGGGAACCTGGGCTTTGCAGGGGAGGAAAGCGCTGGTGCGTCCTTCTTGCGCAAGGATGGCACGACCTGGACGACGGATAAGGATGGCATCATCCTGGCATTGCTGGCCGCGGAGATCCTGGCTGTGACGGGGAAGGACCCGGCGGTTCATTATGCCGATCTGGAAGATCAATTTGGCCAGGCTTTCTATGGCCGTTTGGAACATGACGCCACGCGGGAGCAAAAAGCTGTCTTTGACGCGCTGACGCCGGTGATGGTGAGGGCGGATGAGCTGGCTGGCGAAGCCATAGAGTCGAAGTTGACCCGCGCGCCGGGGAATGATGCGGATATCGGCGGGTTGAAGATCGTAACTGAGAACGGCTGGGTGGCCGTGCGCCCTTCGGGGACAGAAGATATCTACAAAGTCTACGCGGAAAGCTTTAAGGGGCAGAACCACCTGGATGCCATTTTGGATGAGGGACAGGGCATTGTGCAGACCCTTTTTGAGGAAGAGCTTTAATCCATATATTTTCACTTACATCGAGAACATTATTGGAATGTATTTCTTAGATTGCCACGTCGGCTTCTACGAAGCCTCCTCGCAACGACAGGCGTAGGGTGGTGGGCGGAAAAGCGCCCACCACTCCTTTGTCATCGCGAGACATCAAACAGTAACGTAGCGATCTGAAGGATGAGAGAGCATTTTGGTGGGTTAGGAACCCACCCTACGACTATCGAAAAGACATTTGTTGTCACGCAGGCGGCTTCGCCGCCATGCATGACCTACATTTAATCATGGGGGGAATGAAAGTATTCTAAAACACCAAAACAAAATGGTTTGTTTTTAAAGCATCGGTTAGAATAGGTGTACTAGATATCAAAATATTTATTTGGAGGAGTGTCTTGATGGGGCAGATCAACGCAATTGAAATTGTCGTCAATGAGTTCTTGCAGAGCTTGGGGGAGTGGCTGAGGGTGCCGATGCTGGCCTTGACCACCCTGGGCAACGAGCAGTTTTACATTTTACTGCTGCCCACCATTTATTGGTGTTTTGACCAGATGGTGGGTCTGCGGGTGGGGATCATTTTCCTGGTGGGCAATACCGTGAATTCATTCTTTAAGCTATTGTTCCACAACGCCCGACCTTACTGGATCAGCGAGAATATCAAGCAGTATTATCACGAAACCTCGTTTGGCATCCCCTCGGGCCATGCGCAAACACCGACAACAATTTGGGCCTGGCTGGCTTGCGAGATCAAGAAGCGATGGTTCACCATTGTTGCCCTGGTCCTGTCCTTTCTGATCGGCGTTTCCCGGTTGTATTTGGGTGTGCATTTTCTGAGCGATGTGCTCTTGGGGTGGCTGCTGGCTGGCCTGCTGGTGTGGGCTTTCTCCGCCTGGCATGAGAAGGCTGGGCGCTGGCTGGGGAAGCAGTCTTTGGGGACGAAGCTGTTGTTGGTTTTGGGCAGCGCAGTCCTAATGATCGCCCTGGTCTTGCTGGGCCGCTGGGCAGCAAGCTCTTGGACTATGAACCCGGAATGGGCTGAGCGGGCTGGCGAAGTGGATCCGTTGAATCTGGAAGGGATTTTCACCCTGAGCGGGACGTGGGTTGGGATGCTGGGCGGGTTCGCCTTGCTGACAGAAAAGAAGGGGCATTTCCTGGCCGGGGAGGGCGGCTGGCGACGCTTAGTGCGCTTCCTGGTGGGGTTGGTAGGCGTGCTGGCTCTGTACCTGGGATTGGGACAGGTCTTCCCAGACAACGGCGATGCTATCAGCTTTGCGCTGCGCTTCCTGCGTTATATGCTGATTGGTTTATGGGTCTCCTGGCTGGGCCCGATCGTATTTGAGAAGCTAAGGCTGCTGGATTTTGAGGATAAATAAATAAAACAAGCGTAGAGATGGCCGGGCGTCTCTACGGGTTTGGTTTATCGAAGCGTTGTATAGAACTGACAAGACAATTGAACGCTGGAGGAGGTGTTATTTTTCACAACATCACCTCATCGGTCTGCTCCGCAAACAGCTTCCCCTGTGCCCCTGCGGGGGCTGCGTCGCTTTGCTCCTTGAGGGGAAGCTTAAAATAATGATCATTGATTGAGCGTGTAATATTGCTTAGCCGCCTACAGCGTTTTGTTGGATCACATCCCGATACCAATTGAAGCTGGCTTTGGGTGTGCGCTTCCGCTCAGGGTCGTCAAAATCGACATGCACCAAGCCAAAGCGCAGGTCATACCCCTCCGCCCATTCGAAGTTATCCATCAGACTCCACACATAATATCCTCGTAAATCCACGCCTTGTTGGATGGCTTCGTGCGCGGCGATGAAATGCGCGCGCAGGTAGTTAATGCGTCCCCTGTCATTCACAAAACCATCCGCATCTGCAGGTTCACCCAGGGCTGTCCCATTTTCCGTGATATACAGCGGTGGATTGCCGTAATCTTCCTTGAGGTGCAGGAGTAGTTTGGTCATTTGGGCAGGGCAGATGCCCCACCCCTTGAGGGTCTCGCCCCAGCCGGGTTCGGTGTAGGGTTGGGATTGCAACTTAAGGAAGCTGTGCGGATCAAAGCCCACGACGTCCCCGAAGTAAAAATTGACGCCGAGGAAATCAACCGGCTGGCTGATGGTTTCCATGTCGCCCTCCTGTATTTCGGGCGCCATCTCGCCCACCCAGTCCATGAAGTTTGCCGGATAAGACCCTTTGAAAATGGGATCCAGGAAGATGTTGTTGATCAGGTCTTCCAGCCTCCCCGCCGCGGCAACATCCGCCGGGTTATCCGTTTTGGGCTGGAAGGTGACCAAATTGAGGACAATGCCGATCTGTCCCGTCAGTCCAAGCTCGCGGTAAAGCTGGACGGTCTCCCCATGGGCGAGGTGCAGGTGGTGCACGGCCCGAAGCGCCTGTGGGAAGCTGGCGACGCCGGGGGCGAAATTACCCCAGGCATATCCTGAAAAGGCCACCACCATCGGTTCATTATGGGTGGCCCAAAAGGCGACACGGTCCCCTAATTTTTCAAAGACAACACGGGCATAATCCCTAAACCAGCCCACGCTGTCCCGGTTGGGCCAGCCGCCCAGGTCTTGGAGAGCTTGGGGGAAGTCCCAATGGTTGAGGGTGGCCATGGGGGTGATCCCGGCTTCCAGGAGCTGATCCACCAGCCGATCGTAAAATCCCAGCCCGCGGGGTTCCACCATGCCCTTTCCTTGCGGGAGGATGCGCGGCCAACTGATGGAAAAGCGGTAGGAGTCCAACCCCAATTCACGCATCATGCCCACGTCTTCCGGCATATGATGGTAATGATCGCAGGCGACGTCCCCCGTGTCACCCTTATGGATGCGGTGGGGCAGGTGGGTATAGCGGTCCCAAACGCTTTCACCCTTGCCATCCTCATCCCACGCCCCTTCAATTTGGTAGGCAGCGGTGGCCGCGCCCCAGATGAAGTCCTTTGGAAAATTGTATTGGGTCATAGCTCTCCTTTTGCTCCAATCCGTTTTATCCCGTTGCTGGGAACGCTCCCATTATAAAGGATATTTCAGTGGAAATGGGTTTGAAATTTCAGGATAGTAGGGCAATCGCCAAGTCAAAATTCACTATCTAAATAATTATCTCAGTTCATTAATCACCCCTTCCCGCCCTTCGGGCACCCTTCCCCTCAGGCGAGGGGAAGGGCTGGGGATGGGGCCTAATCATTCATTATTACATTCGGTAAAGATTTCCTCTAACTTTGCGATTGACCTGTTCAGGATTGTGGGTGTTTATTTGAGGAAATCTTGATAGAAGGCGTTGATCTTGGGTAGTGTTGCGCTGATGGACGCTTTTTCTTGAATCAGGGTGCTGTTATGTTCAGCCGCGCTTTCCCGCAATGGGGTATCTTCCAACGCGGTCAGCATGGCAGCCGCAAGGGCTTGGGGATCGCGAGGGTTGATCAGCAGCCCATTGACGCCGTGATTAATCCACGCCCGCAGGGACTCAATATCCCCAGCGACCGGGAAGCAGCCGCAAGCCATGGCTTCCAGGAAGGCATTGGGGGTGCCGTCATGGCTGCTGGGGGAGACAAAGACTTTTGCCCCTTTCATCAAAGCCCACAGCTCGGATTGGGGCAGGCTGGGAAGTAAGAACACGTTTTGCGAAATCCCCAGTTGATTAACCCGCTTCTTTATTTTTTGTTTGCCCGCCAGGCCCGGGCAAATGAAGGCCGTATTCGGCTTTTGAGTCAGGAGTTCCGCCGCAGCAGCGATAAACACATCCTGATGGACGGAGCCGGGGCGCAGGCCACGCGGGTTGACCACCCAGTCATATTCTTGGGAAATCCCATACAGGTCTGGATCTAACCCGGATGCCCGCTGGATTTTGTCCAGGTCAAGGCCGCCGGAACCGGGCACGACCAGGGTTGGCGCACCCTGATCCAGCCCCCATTCCCTTGCCAGCCTCACATCCCGCTGGGTATCCGAGGTGAGGCCGTTGGCCCTGTGGAGGCATCTTTTTGTGAACCGGCGCATTAACCAGGAGGCTTTGGCATGCAGGGTGAGGTCATTGCCCCAGGTGGCGGCCAGGAAAGGAATCCCCTCCGGTGTGGCGCTCCCCAGCATGCCTTCGAAGGGGATACGCAGGGCATGCACCAGGTCCGGTTGGATCTCACGGAGCAATTGTTGGTAAGCTTTGGCTTGGCGTGGGAGGGTGAGGGGGCCGAGGTAATAACGCAGGCTTTGAAAAAGGGAGGAGAACCGACGAATGAGGCTTTTGAACCCAGCAGTGGGCTTTTGATGGTCATTGCTCGATCCCTTGGATGGGCCGCCGCTGAACCAGCTGAAAGCCACCGGCAACACGTGAAAGTGCTGGATGCCCTGTGGGGGTTGGCAGGGAAAAGTGGAGATCAGGCTGGTGTCGAAATCCAGGGATTGAACATGACCGATCCAACTCAAGGCTGTGGGGCTGCGCCCATCCGCAATGAACAAGAGGTGCGCTTTCGTCATCGGGCTGTCTCCTTGAGGGCTTGGATAAATACCTGCACCATCTGATCCAGGTTGACTTCCTCTGCAACGATGCGATAACTTGCCGCCCCCATCTCCCTTAGGCGCGTGATGTCCGAAAGGGCATCCTGCAGGGCGGCTGCCAGCGCCGGGACGTCATCCGATGGGATCTGCCAGCCGTTTGCGGGGCGCACCAGGTCGGCCTGGGTGCCGTCCGCTTCCGCCGCGATGACGGGCAGGCCGTAGCTCATTGCCTGCTGCACGGCCAGGCCGCCTGTCCCGGGCAGGACGAATAAATCCGCTGATTGGAACTGGTCAGCCAAGGCATCGCCGTACAGCGGGCAGGTGAAGGTGATGGCAGGGTAGGTCTCTTCCGCTAATGCTTCCAATAGTCCTCGGGCCGGGCCGTCCCCCACGATCACCAGCTCGGGCTGCAGGGAGTCTGGCAATTGTGCGCAGGCTCGGATCAGATTGTCCAGGTTCTTGCGCTCCTGCAAGCGACCCACAAATAAAACCCTCGCTTTTTGACCTTTGTCAAGGGGTTTTCGCTGGGGCAGGGGATGGGCTGGCGGCGGCGTGACGGCGTTGACAGCGATGTAAATATTTTCCTCCGAATAACCCAAAGCGGCATATTCTTCAGCGCCGGTCTGGCTGTAGGTGATCAGCGCGTCAAATTGTCCAATGAAGGCTTGGCGCCTTTTACGCCGGAGCGGTGCCAAAGGGCCGGATAGGGTGGGCGCGCCCAACCCCCAGCCGATGACGGGCTTGGCCTGTTGATGCATCCAGCGCAGGGCGGCTGGCGTTCGTAAATAGCGCGGGTTGGCCTCTACGATCAGGGCATCCGGCACCCAATCCCTGAGCCAGTCCATTAGCCCCATTTGGATGCATAGATATAAAGAGTGATTAAATAAGTGCAGGTTCTTACCCAGCGTCAGGCGTGCGTCCTGGAGGTCGTCCACAGGTTTGATCATTTCTTCCTGCTGGGGCATACCGGCGAAGACGCTCAATCCGCCAGAGCAGTCGCGCGCCAGTGCATTGAAGAACGGCGCCCGGTAATGGGGCACCACCCGCTGTACGAGCCCAACTTTACCTTCAAAGGTTCCCATTAGCCCACCAGCGCTTTCAAATAAGCCTCGACCATGTCGTCCAGGCCGAAGGCCGTTTCCGCGCGCTCCCGTGCTCTTTGGCGGTAGGCAGCGTTGTCGCGCAAAATTTTGGCACAAGCATCCACCAAGGGCGGGATGACGGGATCCTCAAGCTGCCAGTGATCGGCGCCGTAGGGCACCACCTCGCCTGCGCCGTCGCGCACCAACTCAGCCAGCGCCCCTGTGTCATAGGCGAGCACGGGCAGCCCGCAGGCTAAGGCCTCAATCACGCTGTTGGGGCAGGCGGCGTTCAAGTCCGCACTGAACAGGACATGAGCAGCGCGGTCGATGCCTGGGATAGACTCCCGGGGGACGACGCCGCGCCAGGTGATCCACAGATCGGGTGCTCGAGATTGGATTTGTGTTTTTAGTTCCTTGCTGACTTCACCGACGACCATGAGTTCCACCGTCAGTTTATGCTTTCTTTGAACGTTTTGTGCCATTCTGACGGCGGTTTCCAACCCGCGGGCATACCCGCCGGTCAGGTGCCCTTCCACCAGCAGGATGCGATAGTGATCCTCGGGTGGCTTTTGCAGATCTTGTGGGGAATAAACGTCCAGGTCAATGCCGTTATAGCTGACCTGGCTGGGTTTGGCTTGCTCGCCATAAACTCGATTCCACCAATCGCGGCTGAATTGGCTTTGATAAACGATGTGGTCTGCCACGGAGCGCCGGATCAAGGCCAGGATAGTATTGTTGATCTCGGAGCGTAGTGTAATACGGAGAGGTGTTTTCTCAACCTTATGCAGCCAATTCATGCCATTCAGGCGCTGCACGATGCGCACGTCTCGGTGCTTGGCGCGCCACAACGCCCACAATTTGCGGGTGCCGCCGATTACCAGGATGGCCTGGTTATCCGGGTGATGGATATCAAAGGTGGTGGGAATATTTCTTTTGTCGAGTCCCTGGATCAACTTCACCTGGAAGGAGACCATGCCCCCCAGCCCTGCCAGTTTGGGTACCAGGCAGATTTGTCCCTTCATATTTAATCACCACCCCAATCCGGCCGCTGGCCGACGCATCGTGCAGGCGACCCAGCCCAGATCTCATTTTCGCCGGTGGATTGCAGCAAGACGGCATTAGCGCCGATCACGGTGCCGTCGCCGACGCGCAGGACGCCTTGTTTGCAGAGCACTTTGCAGCCTGAGCAGAGGATCACATTGTCGCCGATCTCAACCCCTTCGAAATTTGACCGGTCGCTCGGCAAGTAGATGTCCGCCCGGCCGATGGTGACGCCCTGGTAGATGTGCACACCGGAACCGATTTTGGCTTTGCTGTGGATGACCACGCCGTGCCCACCGTGTTCAAGGATGAAATCCGGGCCGATGGGCACGGAGACGGGGATCTCCGACCCCAGCAGTTTCAACAGATAATATGCTAATTTGCCGATCACGGGCCGCTGGCGGGCGTAGACCAGGCGGGTGTAAAAGTCCTTTTTCGCCATCAAGCCTGCCTCCGCCAGTTGAGCAGGGCTGCCACGATTCTATCGGCAGCGTGTCCGTCGCCATAGGGATTGGTGGCACCGGACATCTCGGCATAAGCATCCGGGTTATCCAAAAGGCGCTGGGTTTCTTTAACGATGGTCTCAGTGTCCGTGCCGACGAGCTTCAGTGTGCCGGCTTCAACGCCTTCCTGGCGTTCTGTACTTTCCCGTAAGACGAGGGTGGGGATGCCGAAGGTAGGCGCTTCTTCCTGAATGCCGCCGGAATCGGTGAGGATCAGTGTGGCTTGTTTCATTAAATGCACCAGGGGCAGGTAATCCAGGGGCGGCAGGAGGATGATGTTGTCAACTTCCGATAACGTTTCATAGACCGGCTTTTGAATGTTGGGGTTGAGGTGCACGGGATAGATCAGGGTGAGTTTATCCCGATACATTTCAGCTATTTTTTTTAGGGCCGTGCAGATGTCCTTGATGGGTTGGCCGAAGTTTTCCCTGCGGTGGGCGGTGACCAACAACAGCTTCTGCTCACCCGAGGATACCCCGGCTTGATCCAGGAGGGTTTGGGCTTCCTGGGGGATGGGCTGCTGGCGGATGATGTGCAGTGCGTCAATGGCGGGGTTACCGGTGATTGTGATGATCTCATCCGGAACGCCCTCACGCAGCAGATTCTGGCGGTTATTTTCGGTGGGGGCGAAATGGGCATCGGCGACCACGCCGGCCAGGCGCCGATTGATCTCTTCGGGGAAAGGCTGCCACTTATCATGGGTGCGCAATCCGGCTTCCACATGCCCAACTTTGATGTGGTTGTAAAATCCCAGGATGGCCGTAGCCATGACGGTGGTGGTGTCCCCTTGAATCAGCATCCAATCGGGCCTCTCATCCTTGAGGACGGGGTCCAGTTCGCTGAAAATGCGAGCGGTCAGTTGCGAAAGGCTTTGGTTGGGCTTCATCAGGTCCAGGTCAATGTCAGGCGTGATTTCAAAGGCATCCAGTACCTGATCCAGCATCTCCCGATGTTGGGCGGTCACGCAAACCCGCACTTCGATACGCTCCGGATGCTTTTCCAGTTGTTTGATAACCGGAGCCAGTTTTACCGCCTCGGGGCGGGTGCCAAAAACGACCAGTACGCGCAGTTTTGATGTCATGTCAACAATTATACTTTAAGCTGGTAAGAGAGCGGGAGGTGTTCATGGAGGTGGGAAAATCGGCATCTTATAGAGGGGAAAATGATGGTCATAACCGGATTAATTTTGACTCGGATATGCTATACTTTTAATTAATGATGAAAAGTCGGTATTGGCAGGTTTGGGCAGGGTTTCTTGAGCGGTGGGGGCTGAAGCCGCTGGCGTGCGAGATGATGGACTATGCTCGCCCCATAGTCCCGCTTGCAGCTCAAGTCTTAATCCTGGGATTACCCATATTCAAGAACACGCCTTTTTCCGGAGGATATCAAGCGCTTTTGGATACCTTAGGTGATGAGGACCACATTAACACGTTTTCCCAATATCTCCAGGGAGGCGATGTATGACCTGGCCGCTGGTAGGGTGGATCTTGATCGCTTTGGCAATCGTACTGCTGCTCATTTTTAAGTTTCTACCTAAAACTAGCAAGGGTTACCCACTGCGTGATTTTCCAGCCGTGGAACGGCTGAAAATATCCCGGGTGTTCACCCTGGAACAGGGTAAAAAACGCGGGATATTCATTGGGCATCGACTATGGTCCCGGACATATCCCGGGTTGGGTTTGGGCGCTGTGTCCGCGCTGTCAGATTTCATTAATATGGAGAACGCAGCAGACAGCGGACAACGTGTGACGACCAGCGATGGTGGGCTTCTGGCCCTTGCCCGGCAGATCACCCTTGGCACCTATCAGGGCGTCTTTTCACAGCCTTTGAGCCAGGCTCTATCGACCGTAACCTTACCCGGTACATCGCCCCAAGCCTATACTGCGGGAATGTTATCAGAACTACGAGGCCAATCTTATGGATCCTTGGCTTTGCTTGGAAACTATGGTCCCGAAGCCATTTTATGGGCGGAAGTTCAATCCGATAAAGATGCGTTTGTGTTTGCAGCGGCGGGTTCTCTTTCTTCACAAGCCGCTCTTTTCCTCAGCGTGCGAGATTTGTTGATGGGGGAGGAGGTCTTTGCATTGAAGGGATTGACCGGCTCTGAAACAGCAGATAAATCATCCTGGCTGACGGAAGATCTTCTGAGGATTTTACTGATGCTGCTCATCATTATCGGTGCAGTACTGAAAATGGCGGGGGTGTTATGAAGAAAATAATGGGGATTGTCATCGGCGTTAGTACCGGCCTGATTGTCCTGGCGGGTTATTTCTTCCAGGCGCAGTTGAGCCCCCTGCTCTCCATGATCATGGATTGGGGCATCCTGGTGGCGGGGGTGTTGGGTTTGATCGGCTTGGGGTATTTGCTGTGCATGCATATCTTGAAAATCGCAAAGCGTCAAAAAGGTGCGTTGAATAGTGTGATCGTGTTGGCGGCCTTTATGCTGGCTCTTATCGCTGGCTTTGCCCTAACGCCCCAAAGTTCCTTTTACCAAAATCTGATATTGAACGTTCAGGTTCCTGTTGAAGCAAGCCTGTTGGCGATTCTGGCGGTCACGCTTTTGTATGCCAGTTTGCGACTGTTCCGGACGCGGGGTTGGACCCCGATGTCGGTCGCTTTTCTCTTGAGCGCGGTCGTTTCTTTAATTCTTGATCTGGGCTTTATCCAAGCGCAGTCGGGCAGCTTGGGTGCTGACCTTCTACTGCTTTTGGATCGTCTGCCGACAGCTGGTGCGCGCGGCATCCTGCTGGGTATGGCACTGGGCGGCCTGGTTGTCGGTTTACGTGTGTTGTTGGCGATAGATCGGCCCTACGGTGAGTAATACGATGATTGTTATTTGTCCTGATTGCGGCGCTGAAAATAGTTTGACAGCCGATGTCTGTCAGGAATGCGGCGCGTCCTTATTAGGCGTTATACCCTCTCCTGAGTCTCAAATGCCGGAACCCGAAGAGGATGAATTAGATATTTTCAATGGAGAAGAGCCGGACCTGCCAGACCTGCTCAACGCTCTTAAGGAGGACGAGACGCCGCATGATGAGGATGATGGCGAAGACGACGTTAAAGAAGATACTTCACACGAATCTTTAAAAAATCTTCTTGATTTTGATGTGGACGAGGAAGATGCTCCGGCATGGTTGAAACGCATTCGCAAACGCGCCCGCGAGGAGAAGGATTCCGTCGGGGAGATCACCCAAAAGATCAATACCGCCAAGGAAAGCGTTGAGGGGGACCAAAGCGAAAAAGGGCGCAACCGATACGAATCCTATCTACAGCGTTTACGCCGGCAGGCGCGGGGCATTGAAGATCAGCCTGGCGAATATCTTGATCCAGAAAAGGTTGATTCGGATTGGATCTCCAGGATAAAGAGATCGGAAGACAAGGACGCAGAAGAACATCCAGCAGAAAAGCCCTCTCCGGATGCGCGCCAGGGAGACAGCCTGCTGCAGTGGTTAGTAGCTTTGGAAAAGGGCGAAGAAGTGCCGAGGCCGCTGTCGGAGTTGGAAGAAGAATTCCTGGAGAGGCATCGCGGAGAAACCCTCCCGACACGAATCTCAGCGGATAAGCCTGAGCTTGAATCGACCCAACAAATGAACCGGGGTGAATTAAAATTTAACCCGCCTGAATTATCCATTACCCAGGAAGAACAAGCCCAGGCAGATCAATTAGCGGCGACTATTGTTGACGAACGGGCTTCCCGCCCGGAACGACAACCCAATCGGAAGCCCTTGAAATGGGTCATGAGACTAGTGTTGGGGATCATTCTGATCGCAGGATTGAGTTTCCCATTATTTACAGGTGGCACCCCCACGCTTCCGCAAGGACGGCTTCAACCGCAGAATGAAGCGCTTCTGTATTGGGCACGGGAGGTTCCGGCACAGGCTTCCATACTATTGATCTTTGATTATTCGGCTGGATATGCCAGCGAGATAGGCCTGGTGGCTCGTCCGATTCTCAAAGAAGCCATTAAGCAGGGCAGCGAGATAGCTGTGGCTTCTTCGACCCCTTCCGGCTCTTTGCTTGCCAGGCGGTTGTTGGGTGAACTGGAGGCGGGCGCTGCTTATACAGTCACAGATTATGGGTATTTTCCTGTCGCAGCCTATGGCGCTTATGGCATGGCGAGTGGGGGGGGGTCGGAAGAAGTGCTCCTCGACTTGCCTGAGTTAGGGAAACCACTGCCGTCGGACAGATTTGATGGCGTACTGATCTTATCTGATAGTTTTGAGGGCGCGCAGGTTTGGATTGAGCAGCTGAGTTCATTAATGCCAGAGGCGCCTTTGAACCTGTTGCTCACAGCCCAAGCTGGCCCGATGCTGGTGCCCTACTGGGAATCCGGCCAGGTGAATGGCATGGCCGCCGGGTTATCGGAGGCTGCTGGGTTGGAAAGGGCTTTGTCCGATGGGGATGCGGCCTCCAGCCGCTGGGGGGCGTATCAAACAGGCCTGCTCATTTTGATTGCGGTACTGGTGGTCGGCGCGATATTTAACACCCATCCCAACTCAATAGCAGACGGGCGAGGTGAAGAATGACGCTGAGTGAGGTGATCTGGGGCGGCGTGGGCTTCCTGCTCACCGTGATGGTGTTGAGTTATCTGATTGGCGATAATCTCTTCTTCCGCCTGGCGTCCCATGTGTTTATCGGCCTGACAGCGGGTTACCTGGCTGTTCTCATCGTCCATCATATCCTTTGGCCTTATCTCTTCACACCTTTGGCAACCCATGCCTGGATTGATTCCCTATGGCTGGCTGTCCCGGTGGTTCTCATCCTTTTATTGCTGTTGAGCCAGATCCCCAAACTGGCGAGTTTGGGCAGCATTCCATTGGCCTTCCTGATAGGCTTGACGGCTGCGGTAGCCATCGGCGGCGCGGTGTTCGGTACCCTGGTTCCCCAAGCAAAATCTCTGATTGACGCCTTTGATCCCAAGCTGTGGACTCAAGGACCTCAGCAACCCTGGCTGCGGATTATGGATAGCGCCTTGATGCTGATCGGGGCAGTCTCTACACTAAGTTTCTTCCATTTTGGGCGTAAATGGCGCCTGGATAAAAGAGAGGACTCCCGTAAACGCCCCATCCTCATAGAGGGATTAAGCAAGGTCGGAGAGGTTTTCATCGGAATTACTCTTGGCGCGGTGTTTGCCGGTGTTTTTTCATCAGCGTTATTAGCCCTTATTGATAGAATGATCGTCATCGTTAATTTCATCACAGGCTTATTTGGGGGTGGGGGATGACCCAAGAACCCTTATCAGCCCTGCTAGGCCTGGATATGGGCCGGATCAACACCCGGGTTTCACTATTTGGCATTGTGGAGGGGAAATACCGGCTGTTGGGATCTCAAACGGCAGCGACCAGCCTGGGACCGGGACTGCACCTGGGAAAAGGTGCTGGCGAGGCCATGGCCGCGCTTCAGCGCGAATCTGAGCACATCTTCCTCAAGGCTGAAGGCGGCCTGGTGATGCCGGTGACAGCGGACGGCCTGGGCATTGATCAGGTGTCGATGGTTGCATCCGCCGGGCCCCGTATTAAAACAGCCCTTTTAGGATTAAGCCAGGAGGGGTCCCTGGCGGCTGGGCGGGCTTTGGCCAGGTCGCTGTCCCTGGCGTTGAGAGGCTGTTTTAGTGTCGTGGATGCGGTAAATAAAGCTCAGATGATCGAAAGGTTACTAGCACTGCAGCCGGAATTAGTGATTCTTGTGGGAGGCGAGGACGGAGGGGCGAGGACTCCCATACTGCGTTGGCTTGAAATCCTGAGGTTGTTTTTCAGCCTGCTGCCTAATGCAATGAAACCCATTCTACTTTTCGCCGGGAATGGGGCTTTGGAAGACGATGTCCGCCGGCTGGAATCCCAAACGCGGCTTTTCATCGCACCGAATATTATGCCCGCGCAGGGGGAATGGGATTTGGTTCCCGCGCAAAACCTGCTTGAAGGAGAGATTCTCCAGCGCTGGGAGGAGCGCCTGTTGGGAATGCGGGAACTATCTCAGCTTTCTCAAAGTTTACAGGGATCCAAGGCTTTTTCGATGGGCCGATCCGCTCGCTATCTCAGCAAGACCGTTAAAAGCCACCGATCAGATTCGGGGGATCACGGCCTGTTGATTGCTGACCTGGGAGGCGGGACGACGGCTATCTCAGCCAGCTTGAACGGCAAAACGAACACGGTAATGGCAGAGGCCCAAAGGAGCCTGACAGCTTCCCAGAATGTGGTGTTGATTGACGAAATTTTCAGATGGACTGCAGCGCCGGTCACGCGGGAGGAGACGGCGCAGTACTTAAGTACTCTGGCTCTTCACCCCTCCCTTATTCCTGTAACCCTCAAAGAATTAGCCCTTTCCCAGAGCCTGGCGCGCTGTCAATTAAAACACACAATGGGAATGTTGATACAGCATTCGCCAACGTTGACTGAAAAATTTAAGAATTGTGTAATCCATCACTTTGAACCCATCATCGCCAGCGGAGGAGCCCTGACCATGGCACCCACGCCGGGCGAGGCCATGCTGATCTTGTTGGATGGGCTGCAGCCTTGCGGGATCACGACGATGGTGTTGGATAGGTATCACTTATCTCCCTTGCTGGCAGTGGTGGGAGAGGCACAGCCGGTGCTGCCGGTGCACCTCATGAATTCGGACGCTTTTGTGAATTTAGGCACGGTTATCGCACCCATCAGCCGCGCCCGGCAGGGCGAAGTGACCCTATCGGCGGCGGTTGAAACGTCTTCTGGGCAAAAGTATGCGGTTGATATTGAACAAGGAACATTAAGACGCCTGCTGATCCCTGAGGGTGAGTCGGCGGTGATGGAATTGCAGCCCGACAAGCGCACCGATATCGGTTTTGGCAGGGGAGTGGGCGGGCGGGTGAAGGTGACCGGTGGTCTGATGGGTGTGGTGGTGGACGCGCGCGGCCGTCCGTTACGTCTGCCTGACGAGGATGAAACCCGTGTGGAACAGCTCCGTCGTTGGCTGTGGAGCTTGGGCGGTTAATAGGATTGATTTGGAAGTGTGATGATGTTTGTTGATGTTCTGAGAACAGCTTCAATATTGGATATCCGGCGCACACGTCGGCTCCCATTCCCTGGGACGGTGTTGGTGGCGGAGGGCGATCGGGTTAATCCCCAAGATGTGATCGCTGAAACAGTATTGCCCAAGGAAATTGTGATGTTGGATATTGCCCAAGGCTTGGGCCTCTCGAAGGATGAAGCGCAGTCCTGTATCCTCAGGGCTGTTGGAGAAACCGTTTCGGCAGGGGACATCCTCGCACAATGCGAAAAGCCGCTGTCCCGCCTGGTACGGGCCCCAGTGGACGGCCGGCTGGTGGACGTCGCCCACGGTCAGGTCGTGATTGCAGCGGGCGACAGGCCTGTTCAGGTCAAAGCCGCTATGATTGGCGAGGTTGTCGAGGTCCTGCCAGAGGTCGGCGCTGTGATTTACGCTCACGGAAGTCTGCTTCAAGGTGTTTGGGGCAATGGGAAAACCGGTATGGGTAAGCTGCATTGGCTGGAGTCAGCCCCATCCCAGCCCATTGAGCCTTCAGCCTTAGAGGATGTGGAAAGCGGGGAGATACTGACTGGCGGGTTCTGCTGCCAGGCGTCGCTGTTTGAACACGCCCTTGAGAAGGACGTCGCGGGAATGATATTGAATGCCTTGGTACCGGAGCTGCTCTCCACAGCTATGGCGCTGCCCTTTCCGGTGATCGTTCTCAGCGGATTGGGTGAACTCCCATTGAATGCAAGAATTGCCGATTTGCTTCACTCCCAATCAGGAGAGACCGTTTGTGTGAACGCCAGGGATGTTGACGAAATTGAGGGTGGACGTCCTGAAGTCATCATTCCACAGGAGGGCAAACTTACCGGCGAAAGCCTGGGATTCAAGGGCGAAATTGCAGTAGGCCGGCGCGTTCGTATTCTAAGCGAGCCTTTTATTGGGGAAGCAGGGGAAATTGAGGAATGCCCGGAATCACCCCATCGCTTTGCAAGCGGGCTGGAAGCGCCTGCTGCCGCGATTCGTCTGGAGGATGGACAACTCGTGACCATACCTCAAAACAACCTGATCATCCTTGAGTAGAAAATAAATACCCCCCATTTTTCCTTTATTGTGAATATTGATGTTTTTACGGTGTCGCGGTTGGGATGGGGGTGACCATCAATGAACCAAGCAGCCAGCCGGTTTCTTCCGAAGCGGTTCGAATCTGGAGCCAGCGTGTCCCGTTCTCATTGATAACTGAATCCAGGATTTCAATCCTGTCGCCATCATTGACATAGGTTATGACAGCCGCTTCAAAGTCTGGCGATTCCCGCACAACCGCGCCATTCAATGAGTCCACCAAGCCCCAATAGGACGTGGGTTGTGGGGTGCGGGTCGGGGTGGCGGTCAGGGTTGTGGTGGGCGTGGCGCTGAAGGTTGCTGTGGGACTGGGCGAAGGCGGGAGGGTGGAAGTGGCTGGACGGCCCGTAGCTGTTGGCGTGGACACATCATCTATGGCAGGTGTGTCGGTGGGGATGAGGATCGCGGTTGGGGTGGGCGAAGCTTTTGTTGTCGAAAATAACTCTGTGGGGTCCAGGTTTAATCCCAGTGCCAAGAGCCCCAGTGCCAGTACGAGTGGCAGCAAGGCCAGCAGCCAGCCGAGAATCTTCTTGGGAAAGAAGCCCAACAGCAGGAATGCAAATATGGCTGAAAATACCGCAATCGCTAAGTGCAGAAAAGCGGTCAGCAAAGCGCTGGGCCAAAGGCGCGGGATACCCAGAACGAATCCGAATCCTGCAAGGGCTATCGGAACGAAGATTTCATAGGAGAGAAGTACGCCGATCAGATGGGGAAGCCTGCCCTGCCGCAGGAGGATCAGCGCGCCCAGCAGCGTGCCCGCGCCAACAAGGCTCATGTCCAGCCAGTAAGGTGCGCTGAATCGGATGAGGCCCAGGTTGGCGATGTTGCCTTCCTTTTGCAGGTAGCCTGCCAGCGCGCCAGCCGCCAATATCAGGATGAGGGAGATAAGCAGGCTGATTAAGGTTTTAAGCCATCTACCAATTTTCATTGTCGTTGGGAGCAAACCCAAACCAAATATGGGGGGCAGGCAGGGTAAAAAGATAATCGCTGTAATCAGCAGCGCGGCATCGCTAAAATATAAAGCACTGCCCAATACCACTGCGCCAATGAGCGTCAGGAGAAAGAAGTTAAGTGTTGGCGAGGTTAATTCAACGAGAGAATCGATTAATATCTGGCGTTCAGCGGGGGTTGCTGAGCGCGGCAACCGGCGGATATGTCGCTGCCTGGCGGGGGGCAGGTCGTTGATGTCGTCAGGCAAGGGTTCACTGCTGGGTAGGCTCATAAAGTTTTTCCATTGATAGAAAAGGACAAAAAATCCAAGTAACTTTCTTTTTTCCATTATAATACACGCACTCACGCTTTACGAAAATGTTTAAAACGCTCTCAGTTTTACACGAGCGAAAAATTATCTTCTATTAAGGTAAAATTGTATGCATGAATAATCACAGCCGTTTACTAAAAACCATACGATTTTTAGGGATCTTACTCATTGTTGCGCTCTCAGCATGTGCACCTGACTCGATGACGCCGGCGCAACCCTCCGAAGCCATGCTGACCACAGAAGCCCCAGCGGTGACGGACACCCAGACACCAACTTCAACACCCTCTGTGCCAACGGTCCTGCTGGTTTATTCAGCTGAAGCTGATTCATTAGCGCTTTCTCAAACCCAAACAGCATTGACAACCCTTTCTGAACAAAATGGGTTGACATTGGTGACGAGTGATGCGTTCACACCAGAATTAATGACCCCCAATGTGGAGATTGTGGTAGGTGTGGGTGGGGGAGTAGGCCTGAACGACCTTTCATCCTCTTTTCCGGATGTCCGCTTTGTCACTATCAATGCTCCCGAAGCAATACCAGCAGATAACTTGTTTGTGATAGGCGATCCCGCTGTCCGTCAGGAGCGGGAGGCATTTATGGCAGGATACCTGGCAGCAGTCATTTCCTCTGATTACAAGGTGGGCGGGTTGTTTTCTTCTGAAGCCAATGCAGATGTATTGAACGCCTATGTCATCGGTGCGGAATATTTTTGTGGGACGTGTCGGCCAAGTTATCCACCCTATAATAACTTCCCTACCTGGGATTTTCTTTCCCCCGGAACAAGCGAAAGCGGCTTTCAGCCAGTGGTTGACAACCTCGTGAATTATGGCGTCGAGATTTTATATTTACAGGGTGAGTTGATTGCGCCAGCCCTGCTTTCTTATTTGTCGGATGTTGGCGTTCTGGTGGTCAGCGATTCTCCACCAGACATGGCACGCAGTAATTGGGTTGGGACGGTTCAGCCAGATTTTGGTGCGGGTCTTGAAAATATCTGGGATGATGTCCTCGGCGAATCCAGTGGCATGAGAATGCCTGCCTCTATCACCCTGACGGACATGGAAGCTGGATGGGTGTCTGAGGGACGGATGCGGTTGTTCGAGAATATGTCTGCGGAGCTTGATGCAGGATTGGTATCCACCGAATATGTCCCTTAGAGTAAGGGCTATTCAGAGTCTGGCGGATTACCTTTAAAAAATTCGGCAGTGGCTTGTCCGGGTTGCGAAATACCTTCCCGGCTTAGAACCTTAACAATGGTCATCGCGAGGATCTTGATATCCAACCATAAGGTCCAGTGGTCGACATACCATACATCAAGGGCGAATTTCTCCTGCCAGGAGAGGGCATTTCGGCCGTGAACCTGTGCCCAGCCCGTCATGCCGGGCAAGACGTGATGTCGACGGGACTGCTCTGGGCTGTAGAGTGGCAGGTAAGAGATCAATAAAGGGCGTGGCCCAACAAGGCTCATGTCGCCTTTGAGGACATTAATAAGCTCCGGCAGCTCATCAAGGCTGGTGGCGCGTAAAAAGTGCCCAAATTTAGTCAACCGTTTCTCGTCGGGTAATGGATGACCTTCGCTGTCCTTTCGATTGAGCATGGTGCGGAATTTGTAGATGGTAAAAACCTCTCCATGATAACCGGGACGTTCTTGTCGAAAGAGGATCGGAAAGCCATCCTGCACAGCAACAGCCACAGCAATGATGAGCATCACTGGCGAGAGGATCACCAGCAATGGGAGTGTTAGGATGAGGTCAAACAATCGTTTGACAAAAGGAGCACCTTTAGGCAATAATTTAATCGTCATTATTAATACCATTTTACCAATACACAATTAAAATATGTAGGATGAGTGTCGCAAAAAGGGAATTAAACAAGAAAGGATTGAGGATGGACGAGCGAATTCTGATAATTGAGGATGATGAGGAAATTCTGCGAGTGCTGAAACGCGTACTGACCTATGAGGGGTATATTGTGGATACAGCCCTGACGGGGAAAGCGGGTTTGATTCTGGCGCAGGAACAGCGCCCGGATTTGGTTATTTTGGACTGGATGCTGCCAAACATGGACGGCCTGGAAGTCTGCCGGCGTTTACAAAAGTTGGGCAACCAGCCTATTTTGATGTTGACGGCGAAAGACACAACCCAGGATAGGGTGCAGGGCCTTGATGCGGGCGCAGATGATTATGTGGTCAAGCCTTTTGAAATTGAAGAATTGCTCGCTAGAATTCGTGCACTGCTCAGACGAACAGCAGCTGACCGAGTGAAAGTTCTTGAGTTTGAGGACCTCACCCTCGACAGCAGCACCCGTAAAGCGAAACGAGGCGATCGTGAGATTGATCTGACCGCCAAAGAATATGACCTGCTTGAGCTGTTTATGCGCCATCCAAACCAGGTGATGACACGGGAAGTGATTTTTGATCGAGTCTGGGATTATGATTTCGGTGGGGAAAGCAATGTGTTGGATGTCTATATTCGCTATCTTCGCCAGAAGCTTGAGGAAGAAGATGAGTCGCGATTGATTTTTACAGTTCGGGGTGTCGGCTACGTTTTAAGGGAATCTGAAGAGTAATTTTCCTCATGTCGCTTCGTCTCCGTCTGACATTGATATACACGGCTTTGCTGAGTAGTGTTGTTTTGCTGCTCAGCATTGTTGTCTATTCGATGGTCAGTGTGGTGATGGTCAATCAGGTTGATGCTGTCCTGCATAAGAATGCTGATATCATTGTTGATGCTATCCAATCCGATATCTTGGGGGAAATTGAAGTTGATGATGAAGCTTTGAAACTCCCCAATACGATCTATTATCAGATCTGGTCTGAACCCGATGACAGGATTGAGGCATCGGACAACGCTGAAGGCTTTACTGGTGCGATGGACCCCGTTGCTGTTGACCAAGAGCAGACGGTTTACCGAAATGTTGAAATTCATGAAACGCCCTATCGAGTGTTAACAGTTCCCTTATCAGCTGGGGATTCTAGCGTGGGTTTGCTCCAGGTGGGGCTAACCATGACAGACCTGCGGTATACACAGCGGCTGCTGTTGGTTGTGTTTAGCATCTCAGCTTTATTTTCGATCGTGATCGCCGGGGTACTTGGCTGGCTGGTGACTGGAAACGCCCTTGAACCACTGAAGACGATGGCCAGGATTACGGATCGGATCACCAGCACAGATGATCTTTCCCAGCGGATTCCCGTCAACACCACCCAGCATGATGAGATTCGAAAGCTTGTCCTTACGTTTAATAAGACACTGGTTCGCCTGGAGCGGCTGTTTACCATGCAGCGGCGCTTCCTGGCGGATGTCAGCCATGAATTGCGTACCCCTTTAACCGTCATCAAAGGGAACGTTGGGCTGATGCGGATGATGAACGCTTATGATGAAGAATCCCTTAGAAGTATCGAGGCGGAGGTGGATCGCCTGACCCGCCTTGTGAAAGATTTGTTATTAATGACCCAGGCAGAGACCGGCCGGCTGCCCTTGATGCTGGAGCCGGTTGAAGTTGACGATTTATTGTTCGAAGTGTTTGAACAGATGAAGGTACTTTCCGCTGGTGTTCATGACATACGGATTGGCAATATCGAACCCGCTGTTGTGACGGCGGATCGGGACCGGCTGAAACAAGTCTTGCTCAACCTCGGCAGCAATGCTATTAAGTTCTCACCCGAACATGGGCAGATAATTCTGGATTTACGGGTTAAAAAGAAATGGGTGGTGATCACTGTCAGTGACAACGGTCCTGGTATTCCGCCAAAAGAACGGAATTTTCTTTTTCAACGTTTTTACCGTGGAGACAAATCCAGAACACGTGTCGAAGGGGAGTCGGGATTTGGGCTGGGGTTACCGATTGCCTATTGGATCATCCGCAGCCACGGGGGCCGTATTGAGGTTGAGTCAGAGGTTGGGGAGGGGACCACATTCTCGGTTTGGCTGCCGATTTCACAATCGGAAATTCCAACGCGACCAATGCGGCAAATGCCTGAGGGTAATGAGGGGGAAGGTTAGGTATTATTCCAGGCCAAGTACGGCCTCTGCTTGTTGACATAAATTTTCACCGCCAGCATTAAGCCATGTATTGAGTGCTGTCCTTTGATGACCCGTTTTCTTTGCTTGTTCATAAATTGCGGCACCAAACAGCACATAGCGTTGGGTTTCATCCGGCCAGATGCTTGAATTGCAATTAATCTGACCATGCCCGCCGTTGTATCCCGCCAGGGTTTGTTCGATATCCCCCTTCGCCAGGGCGTAGGATTGGCTGAGGTACGCCAAACCTCTCTGTGCGTTGATTTGGGGGTCTAGCATGTTTTCGCTGGCATGGAAGTGATAGGGCATAACCTGAAACAATCCCTGAGCACCGGCGCCTGAGACGGCCTGAGGATCACCGCAGGATTCAATTTGCATGACGGTGGCAATCAATAGGGGGTCCAAATCCCAGATTTCCGCCCAGGACAGGACATCTTCTTCCCAATATTGGACGGAAGGGCTGAAATAATTCAATAGACTTGTTTTCATATCTGAAGGATGATTGCCAAAGGGATGGATTCCCATTGAGCTTAACATAGATAATATCAGCCAGGACCCCGCAATGATCAACAGGATTGAACCTAAAATAAAGAGCAACCAACCTTTGGGGTGTTTGGTTTTGTTAATTTGCTGTTCGATTTGCCGGAAGGTGTACCAATTTGACATCGTTATATACCTTATGTCAAATTATAAAGGGTTGTTCAAACGATGAAGGCATCAGAAAAGTTTCAATCTCCCTGTGATGGATCATCATTTTCAATCGAATTTTTCAGAACGACAGTCACCACACACGGGTCGCTCGTGGGGGTCACCAATTGGTTGGTGTGAGAAATTGCCCCTTGGCGGCAACTCTCTTCGCATTGGCCGCAGTAGGCACAGCGTGCGGGATAGTGAACCAATCGGAAAGCATCCCTGGATTCCTTTTCCAAAACTAATGCCTCCGCAGGGCAGTTGCGAACACAAAGGCCGCACCCCGAACATTTTTCAGGGTCCAGCATAATGACAGCGCCCCGGAAGCCTTCAGGCAGTTCAAGAGGTGTGAAAGGATAAGATGTTGTTTCGGGTTTATTGGTGAAGGCATCGATGATGGCCCGGAAGATTCGCGTTCTTTTAATTAATCTGTCCATAGTTTTATATTCCCATTAAGATAACGGCTAACAATTGAAGCATTGCGAGTGGCACCAGTATTTTCCAGCCGAGACCTGCCAATTGATCAATCCGAAGGCGAGCAAAGATGGCGCTCGTCATACTTAATATCACCACCATCGTCAAGCACTCCAACGTGAAAATCAGCGCCGCCAGCCAGGGGTTGACACTATTGGACCAACTCAAGTAAAGATTGACGATCAGAAAAATTCCCACAACCTCTTGGATGTTCATGGTCAGCTGCCAAAGGGCCAATTTGAGGCCCGTGATCTCCGTCAAAGGGCCAGCAACGACCTCCGATTTTGCTTTGGGGATATCCAGGGGGTCACGCTTTAGCTTCCCGATCAATCCCACAATGGCCAGGATCAACCCCAAGGGCTGAAAGAGGATAAAGGGCCCCATCTCGATTTGTGCGGCTATAATCTTCTGGATAGACCAGGATTCCGCCATGATGGCAGGCCCGCTGAGGGCGAGGAGCAAAGGCACTTCATAGGAGAAGTATTGCAGGATGGAGCGGCTTCCGCCGAGGATGCTGTAAATGCCGACGGATGCCATGCCGACCAGATAATAAGCAAGGGTTGGCACGCTCAACAAGAATAGCACCACGATCAAATCGCCTTCAAACCCAATGGGGCTGAAGCCGGCGACAGGCACGTAGATTCCCGCAGTCAGAACGGAACCTAACGAGATGATGGTAAGGATGGTTATGACAACGGCATTTGAGCCTCTGGGTAAGATATCCTCTTTGCTGAACAACTTAATCCAATCCGCCAGCGGCTGGTACCAGGGCGGGCCAACCCGACGCTGAAAACGGGCGATGAGCTTGCGGTCCAGCCACTCAAAAGCCCAGCCGCACAGGAATTGGAACAGCAATCCCGGAAATATGGATAGATAGAAAAGGGCTTGGATGATCAAAACCACCTCATCTATCCGCACAGGCGATGCATAGATCAACGCCTGCCAGAACCACGGGAATATCTGCGACCTGGATATCGGCCAATTGTTTGGGAAGGATACCGAGGACGGGCAGAGATGGCGTCCTGATCTTGAGCCGGGCGGGTTTGTCGGTTCCATCGCTGCGGAGGTAGTAGAACAACTCGCCTCTGGGGGCTTCGGCCCGGATGGTTACCTGACCCGCTGGCACCCTGCTGCGGGCGCGAACTTCAACTTCGCCTTCAGGCATCTCTTGTAACAGCTTTTCACAAAGATGGATGCTTTCACGGACTTCCTCGACACGGACTACCGTTCGCGCCCAGGCATCGCCCGCAGTTTGTGTCATCACTGAAAAATCCAATTGGTCATAAGGGGGAAGGGGGTCATCCCTGCGGAGATCCACATCAACCCCAGAAGCGCGGGCAACCGGCCCAACAACAGCGTATTTGATGATGTCTTCCGGCTTGATGACTGCTACGCCCTGGGTGCGGGCTTTGATGGTTGGTTCGTGGATGATCATATCCAAAAGTTTCTCCACCTCGCCATGTAATTTCCAGACGGTTTTGACGATCATTGGGCCGTGTTCCTCGTCCAGGTCAAAACGGACACCGCCGATTTTATTGACCGCATGTGAAACACGGCCGCCGGAGAGTTCTTCCATGATATCGAGCACCATCTCCCGATTATGCCAGGTGTGCATGAAGATCGTGTCCAACCCAATGTGATTTGCCAGGACACCCGCCCATAGAAGGTGGCTGTGGATGCGCTCAAGTTCGCATAGCAGTGCCCGGATGTATTGGGCGCGTTCAGGAATTGTAATATCCAACAGCTTTTCGACAGCATAGCAATAAGCGGTGGTGTGTACGTGTGAACAGATGCCGCAAATCCGTTCAATCAGATGAACATTTTGGACGTAATTGCGGGTTTGCGCTAGCCTTTCGATGCCCCGATGGACATAGCCTAAGCGCAAATCGCCGCCCAGGACTTGTTCTCCTGAGACTCCTATTCTGAGGGATAAGGGTTCCTTTAAAAGAGGATGCTGTGGGCCAATTGGTATGGTTATCTTTTCCATAGTTATTCTTCCTTAATTCCTGCCATCGGCGGGTTCTGGTTCCAGTCATCTGGCAGGAGCAACGGCGGCGTTTCCTCTCGATTTGTAAAATGAACGCCATACATTTCTGCCACTTCCCGCTCATAAAAATCAGCGCCTGGAATCAGATCGATGATGGTCTCAAGTTCTGGTGTATTTTTATCAAGTACGATCAATAGGGAAAACCCCTTCGCTTTCCAGAAGTGATACAACAAATGAATCTTTTCCCCATCCTCAACTGGAATATCCGCTGTTATTGTTGAAAGGTGCATGGGGTGAAAATGGCCTGTCAGGTGTTCAACAGCCTTATGTAAATGGTTTTTTGGGATTTCGATGGTCTCTTCATTTTGGATGCCCTCGACAACCGGACAGGGCTCATTGATTTCTGATTGCAGACTCGTAAATATTTCCTGTATTTGATTATTTTCTGACATTGGGATAAATCCTTTCCCGCAAGGCGATCAAACCCTCGATAATGGCTTCAGGCCGGCAGGGGCACCCAGGGATATAGAGGTCTACGGGTAAAATCTCGTCAACGCCACCGAGAACTGTATCGCTGCCGTGGAAGACCCCCCCCGTGTTGCTGCAGCTGCCCACCGCGACTACCCACTTGGGTTCGGGCATCTGAGAATAAATCTGCCAGAGCGCATCTCGTGATTGCCGGGTCACGGGGCCGGTGCACAACAGCACATCAGCGTGCCTTGGGGAGGCTTCAGCGACAATCCCCAGCCGTTCAACATCATAACGGGGTGTCAGTGTATCGAGGATCTCAATATCACAGCCGTTGCAGCTTCCCGAATTGAAGTGCATGACCCAAAGAGAATTCTTCTGAGCCCATCGATATAGGTTACCGATAAAGTTTTTAATCATATGACGCTCCACTACTAGACAGACTTTGTCCTGGCGAGTGCAAATGCACTTATCGCTATGCCTGCCAGATAGATTAATCCGATTTGATGTTCATGCCAGTTGAGGGGTAAAGTCGCCAGGACCAGGGCGGCCACATGGACGACACCAAACAATAAACCGAGCCTGAAAAATGTTTGATAGGATAGTTGTGGATCGCCGGAGGAAATCTTTTGCCCACCGGTATAGGGGAGGTATTTTTCTTCCTGATCCTTTCCCCGGGCAGACAAGTTGGACAGGAGGATATATCCCAGAGATACAACTGCCAGGAAAAATATAAAAACAAGGGGGACACTCACGATCATGTTGTTCATAGCAAGGCCATCCAATTGATCATCCATTGAATGAGTGATAACCAGGGCGCGGGGTAAAAGCCAATGATAAGGAATATGGCGGATAAGGCCCAAATCGGGAGGGTCAGCCAAATGGAAGGACGGGACTGGTTTTCACCTTTGTCCCCTAATCCTTCTTTTGCGTCTTGAGACTGAAATTGCCTGGCGATCATCGGCAGGTACCCTCCCAGCCCAATGACTGTGCTTGCCAGGAAGATTCCTAATCCCACAATTGAGATCACATCACCGACGTTTATGGCTGAGGAGAACACCATCCACTTGCCAGTGAAACCCGCTAAGGGGGGGATGCCCGCCAGGCCGGCCAACGCCAGGCTGAGTAAAACGGGTGTACCCCTGAGGTTTTTATTCATCCGGGACAGCGCATGGCTGTCCGCAGTTCCCAGGACATGTTCGTAAACACCGGAGGTAAGAAATGCCAGGCTTTTCGCAAGGGCGATGACGATGAACAGAAACAACGCCGCTGAAAATGCGCTTGCTAACTGAGAATAAAAACCAATGCCCAGGGTGAACATCAAATAGCCGGTGTGGGCAATGGACGAATAAGCCAGGAACCGCTTGATATGGCCTTGAGTCAGGGCGCGGATGGAACCGAGCAGCATATTGACACATCCAAATGCGATCAGATAAATACCCAGTTCAGATGCACCCAAACCTAATTTGAGGCTGATGATCGACATGATGAACAGCATGCTTTTCGAAATGACGCCAGCCAGCAGTCCGCCGATGGCACTGGGGGCTTGTGAATAAACTTGCGGCACCCAGGTGTGCAGCGGAACCACGCCGGCTTTGATGCTGAAACCGACCAGAAAACAAGCCGAGCCGATTCGTGTGAGATTGTTGACCATAGATTCGATTTCCGACAGGTTGGTTGTGCCTGTCCCGTGATAGGTTAAATAAATGCCAAAAAGCATAATCATGGTGCCCAGGCTGCTCATAATCAGATATTTAAAACCGGCTTTGACAGAACTTTCCTGGCCCACTTGAAAGGCGATTAGCGCGCTGGCTGTGATATTGCTTAATTCGGATAATAAGAACAAATTAAACAAATCCTTGGTGAAAAACATCCCCATCAGTCCGGTAATGGACAACAGGATCAGGGGATAATACAAACCATGCCTCGGATCATTTTTGAGTGTTTCGCCGGAATAGATGGTGATGAGGATGCCTATGATAACACCGGCAGCCGAAATAAAGACTCCAATCACATCGGGTTGATAAATGATGCCCTCGTTCCCAGCCACACCAAAGAAAGGTGTATCCAAATCCAAATTCATCATTAGGAGGAATAGCTGGATGAAGGAAATGACCAGGACAGCCGCTGTGAGGAGTGCATTAATCTGATTGTTCAGCCTACACAACCTGATCAATAGATAGATACCAAAGGCACCCGCGGTCAGCGTGATAAGAGGAAAGACCGTTTGGAGGTTTCCAGACATTAACTGCCGCCCCCCAGAACAGCGCCCAGACCTTTAAGTGCCCAGGAGATGAGCGGTGCAGGGAGCAAGCCTTCTATGATGAGAAAAATGGTCACCGCCAGAGTGGAAAAAACCAGCGCCTTTGGCGGTGTGATGGGATGGCCCTCTAATGTAAATTTTCCGAAGAAAATCTTGCCGAAAAAGCGCAAGGCATAGATCACGGTGAACAGGGAGCCCAGAAGTGTCGCCACTGTCAGTGCGATGGGATAGCCTGAGTCGAAGCCCCCTGAGAAGATCATCCACTCACTATTGAAGATGCCAAGGGGGGGCATGCCTGAGATTCCCAGCACGCCAATGGCTGCACAAATCGTTGTGATGGGCAGCTTTTTCCCCAGTCCGCCCAGCTCTTCAATTTGTCTTTTATTGGTGACTGAGATGATGATGCCTACAACCATGAACAGCAAGGCTTTGACGATGGCGTGGTAGACGACGTGGATGATCCCCCCCACCATGCCTTGTTCTGTTAACGAGCCCAAGCCAAATAGGATATATCCCATCTGGCTCACTGAGCTGTAGGCGATAATTCTTTTAATGTCTTTTTCAGCCAGGGACATCAGCGCGCCATAGATTTCAGAGACCAGGCCGGCGATCATCAACCATAGCGCGAAAGGTTGTAAGGTGTCGATTGAAAACAGGGCAATGGGAAATCGCAATATACCGTATGTGCCCATTGAAAGCATGGCAGCAGCCAGAATGATGGTCACCGGCATCGGTGCGACGGTGTGGGCATCAGGCAGCCAGATATGCAAAGGGAAGATGGCCATTTTGACACAAAACCCGATGATAAAAAAGATGGATAAAAAGACCTGGGTCTGTTGGGGAAGCGTGGCAGCCTGCTGCATGAGGGAAGCCAGGCTGGCGGTATTGAAGTTGACATACAAGGTGATCAGACAGACCAACACCATCAATGAGCCGATGTGGGTGATGATAAAGTATTTCAACGCCACGCGAAAGCGCTGTTCGCCGTGGCCCCAGATCAAGATCAATAAAACCGAAGCGATCAGCATTAACTCCCAAAAAACATAGAACAAAAACACATCATCAGACAGGGTTGTGCCGGACATACCCAGGCTGAACAATAAGAGCAACGCGTAATAAGTGTTGCTGTTCTTTTCCCCCGTTTTTTCTCCCAGGGAGTAAATCATCGCAGCCAGGGTGACGAGGACCTCAGTCAGCAAGAATATGAGGGAAAGCCAGTTTAGTTCCAGGCCAAACGAGATTCCCATGTTGGGTATCCAGGGCAACGAAAAACTGATGGAACCCTCCCTTTTCAATGTAGACAGCAAGAGGATGGGAATGATCAACGCGAAACCTTCACTGATGATCCCAATCACAGCCGCTTGGGTCTTTGTCGCCTTGCGCCAAATCAACAGCACGATGACGCCCACGATGGGTAAGAGGGTGATTCCAGAGAGAAGCCATTCTTGTGTTTCCATGAGGTTATCCCTTTACGAAGTCAGAACAAATATAAGCACGATCACGAGAAAAACCGGGATCCAGAGCAGATCCCAGCGAAAAGATTTCATCGCCGTTTTTTCATCCTGTGCATTCAGGCGGCGCATAGCTTTTTCGATGATTGAAGCGGTTCTTTGTGACCCGCCTTCTTCAATCTGTCCTAAGGTGGATTCGGACAGTTTGACAATGCCGTCGCTGGTCGTGTCCCAAAGGCTATCAAAGCTGCGTTCGATGATATTAAAAGTCCCTTCAGAAATTTTGACCACAGCCGAAACGCAGCTCTGCCATAACCGTTCCAGATTGTTTTCAAAGTGTTTCTTGGCAAAGCTGGCTGATTGGGTGAAGGCACGGCTGAAAAAAGGAAATGCATGATTAATGAATTGGATCTCAAACCGTTGAGAGAATCTGGTGATCGCTTTATGTACCTTATTAGGGAATATTCGCAAGAGGCGATCGATTTGCGCATGATCTGAGGTCGAGAGGGCTTTGCCGGGCTCCGTCATAGATTTTGCCGATGGTTGGGTTTTGAAAAAAGACAATCCGTACCACAAACCGGAAATTAGGGTGAGGAAAATCCAACCGGCCAAAATGATAGGGGGATGTCCTTGCCAGATGACCACAGCGTAGATGGCGTTGAGAGATAAGAAAGCGGCAGCACTGGCGATATGAAACCATGACTTATGCAGAATTATCCTAAGGATCGAAGGCAGACGACATACCGTTAAAATCCACAAATAATAGGAGAGGGTCTTGGTCGAAGTGAGTGTGGATAAATAAATGGCCATGCCCGTCGTTAAGGTGAAGATAAGCAAACGCCGATTGATGTGCACCCAGCCCAGCAGGTGTGAGAAAACGAGGGCCACCGTCAGGATCAGAACTGAAAGGGCTATCACCTGACCAAAGACTGGATGTGATTGCAGGATGGGGAGGATGCGGTACAGCAGGTACAGCCCTAATGATGGCATCAATATCTTGGGCACCCAAAGAACACTGGCTTTCCTTTTTGTTTCGATGAATTGCAGCCACAGGCCTAGAGGCCAGGCAGCCGTTTTTATCAGCACGGCAAATAAGAAGCCAGCCAACACCCAGGTACGGCTTGGTAGTGGCAATGTCGTGGCTGTGGAGATCATCTTTGAGATGTTTAAGGTGCCTGTATGGTTTTGAAGGATAAGAATGGAAGACCAAAGGCCGATGTCGCCAAAGCGCAGTATCAAAAAGATGGCCGCAAAGCGAGTATAGGCTTTCAGATTTGAGACAGAATCCAGCGCGGTCAGCGCCGCCATCAGCCCCACCATTTCAAGGGCGATGTATCGAATCATGAACTGCCCGCTGAAGAAGGCGATGAATCCAAATGCCAGCGAGATGCCCAGGATGAGATTGTGGACACGCAGAAGATTTTCGTTCGGCTTTTGATTAGTCTCGAAAAATTTGATGCCAAGGGCAATGATGACGATGAGGTAAAAGATGTTGGGAGTGCGTGAAAAGCTGAATGTGATCGGTTCAGAGAAAAAGCTCAGGTTGGTATTGAGCTCGAAATTTCCGGTAAAAATGAAGGTTAGGCTGATCAAGAAAAGGCCTGCAATCAGCCCAGTACGGAGGTGCTTTTGATGATCCTTTTTGAGGAGAAATGAAAGAATCCCAAACGCCAAAGGGAAAATAAGGGCAAGGAACGCTGCAATTCCTGTCCAGCTACCCATCGTGGTTATGGCCCTTTCGCTTTCGTTTGAGGTGTGCCAATATCCGACGGTCATCTTCAGGATGTTTTGTAATATAAATAATCATGGTTAATGCCAATCCAATCACTATGGCTTCAATCATCAGTGCGGAGATAATCATGGCTTGTGGTGTATTAAGATCCTTTTGCTGCCAACCGCTAATGATCAGGCCAAGGCTGACACTTTGCAGCATCAGCTTCAGGCCGAATATTTGCCGAATGAATTCTTTGCGTACAAAAAAACATAAAATGCCGATGATGAACACGGCCACCACACAGATATGTGTAAACGAAATTAGCCAGTTGGGCAGGAACAGGTCAGTCATTGTTGTCCTCGGAAGGCAATAAGGCTGAGATCGCCAGCGCCCCGGCAAAAACCAGGGCCATCTGGGCGATCAGGTCTCCACCTCTGAAATACCAGAACCACTGCCTGAAACCATCTGGACTTTGAATGTTGTGGCTGGGATTCAGCAACTGGAATGCAGCCCAACCACCGACTATTAGTAGGAAGATGAACACCAGTCTGACGACGCGTTCTCGCTTTGTCATTCTATATTCTCCTCGGGTTGACGGGTGAGGCTGGTGGCAATGATGAACAGGACGCTGATCAAACCTGCACCAACGCTCAGTTCAAAGGCGCCCGCAAAGGGTGCACCAAACACAAAGAAAATAATTGAGAGCAGAACGCTGCCAACGCCGATGAAGGTGATAATCCAGATTAAGCTTTTTGTTATCAACACCAATAGTGATGAAACCAGAAAAGCAATCAAGAGTATGGCAATAAGAAAGGTTGGACTTGTCAAAATAATCTCCAACATCTATTGTCAGGCCATTAGGCCGTTTTGATCGTTATTTATTATTTACTTGACGCAAATTGTCTAAAAAATAGTATTGTTCTCCTGAGGTCAAGTCGCTACCATTGACGAACAAAACACAATGGTATATCCCTCGGTATAACGGCTCGACGAGGTTAGGCGTTATTATAAAGAATCCAGGTCGTTTCGTCAACTTATATGGAATGGATTATGATGAATGGTCTTGTTCAGGATATGTCAAAATACATGTATTTGTTGTAAAGATGAAGCCTCAAATCTTGTTGTATTGAAATCCCCTTTGCTTGACCTTTACCCCCAAATCGGATAGACTCTTAAATCACACTGCAGGCCAATAAGCTCGATAAGAAAGCCTTGCGTTTAGATTTAGGCTTTGGTATAATCGTGCAGTCTTATGGCGTTTTGTAGTTTAAAAACACAAGTGTTTTGCCGATGTAGCTCAAAGGTAGAGCAATCGCCTTGTAAGTGATAGGTTATGGGTTCGATTCCCATCATCGGCTCAGCTTATACGTTTGCGATCGGGATTGATTCTTTGAAACGATCCCGGTCTCGAGCGAGTGATAAGCTCGCTTGATCCAGGACGGTTACCCAAGCGGACAAAGGGGACTGACTGTAAATCAGTTGGCACAGGCCTTCGTTGGTTCGAATCCAACACCGTCCACTTCTGGCAGCCTCTGCCCCTATGGCAGCCACTGGCTTCCAGTCGGATCGGCTGC